>Ga0209147_100974_pt1 | contig 12502 bp, 14 predicted proteins | sample AraplaCol_mLB_r2_FD_184278 | JGI IMG/M metagenome (GOLD analysis project Ga0209147, IMG submission 184278) | Arabidopsis root microbial communities from North Carolina, USA - plate scrape CL_Col_mLB_r2 (SPAdes) (version 2) | ecosystem: Host-associated > Plants > Roots > Endosphere | place: USA... | reverse complement strand
CGGAAACGATGCGCGGTGCCTTCGTCGATCCGGGCGGCGACCTGCCCGTGCTGAAAAAGGCGATCGCCCAGCATGGCGTGACGATCGAGAAGATTCTCGTCACCCACGGCCATATCGACCATTGCGGGCAGGCCGGCGTGCTGGCCCGCGACCTTAACGTCCCGATCGAGGGGCCGCATGAGGACGACCGTTTCTGGATCGACCGGCTGCCGCAGGATGGCGAACGCTGGGGCCTGCCGGGCGAAAGTTTCGAGCCGGACCGCTGGCTGAACGACGGCGATCAGGTAACGGTCGGCCATCTCACGCTGGACGTCTTTCATTGTCCCGGCCACACGCCCGGCCATGTCGTCTTCCACCACGCGTCCAGCAAGCTGGCGATCGTGGGCGACGTGCTGTTTCAGGGATCGATCGGCCGCACCGACTTCCCGCGCGGCAATCATCAGGATCTTATCGACGCGATCACCGGGAAGCTTTGGCCGCTCGGTGGCGAAACCGCCTTCGTCCCCGGCCATGGCCAGATGAGCAATTTCGCCCATGAACGGCGCACCAACCCCTATGTCGCCGATTCGGTGCTGGCGGGGTAGCTCGCCCGTATAAGAACAAGCAATGACGTGAATGTTCCCCGGCGCAGGCCGGGGCCCAGTTCCACGATCCTATCTGGACCCCGGCCTTCGCCGGGGAAGGCTGACCTCATCACATCTTGGCTTCACCCCCGTGCCGCCATCGCCGGCGGCACTGTGACCTCGCGCGTCGCGCCATAAGCGATGCTGAGCGCCACCCCCGCCATCACCAGCATCACGCCCCAGGTCAGCAGCGCGCCGCCCGCGCGCCATATAGTGGGCTTGTCCGCATCCATGCCGAACGCATGGACCACCCGCGCCACCACATAGACCAGCGCGCTGATCCACAGTCCCAGTGACGCGCCCGCCGCCATCTCCACCAGCGCAAAGAGAATCAGCACGATCGGCGTATATTCCACGAAGTTCGCATGCGCCCGCATCCGCTTCGCCAACAGGCCGTTGCCGGCATCGCCATGCAATATCTTGTCCTTCACGCGAAACCGCGCGCAGCGAATCGCCAGCCACATGTTCAGCAGCGCGCAGGCGGCGGCAAAGGTCAGTGTGATCGGCAACAACATGGACTATCCCCTCGATTTCACGGCCTTTACCCTAGCTTGCCGGGGTGATGGGGCAAGGAAGGACTTGCACCCCGAACAAAAACCGCTATAGGCGCAGGGCTTCGCGATCACCCGGGCCGCATGGGTCTGCGGCGCCGTTGGCGTCAGCTTTTCCATGGGAACTGGCCGGTCGTACAACTTGATTGATATACGGAACAAGGTGCCGACATGGCTGTCCCCAAGCGCAAAACTTCTCCCTCCAAGCGCGGCATGCGCCGTAGCCACGATTCGCTCCGCGTCGAAGCATTCCAGGAATGCTCGAACTGTGGCGAACTGAAGCGTCCCCACAATCTGTGCGACGCCTGCGGGCATTATAACGGCCGCGAAATCGTCGCCGTCGGGGCGTAAGCCCGTCTCTCTACTCCGCAAAGGGGTGCTCTAAAGTGTCAGGCCAACCGCGAATCGCAATCGACGCGATGGGCGGGGATGAAGGCGTGCACGTTATGATGGCGGGGGCCGCACTGGCCCGCCGCCGGCATGACGGTTTGCGATTCACCCTGTTCGGCGACGAGGTGCGGATCAAGGCGGCGCTCGACCAGCACCCGAATTTGCGGGCGGCGTCGGACGTGGTCCATGCCGATACGGTCGTCGACGGCTCGGACAAGCCGAGTGTCGCGATTCGCAAGAAGAGCAGCTCCATGGCGATGGCCATCGCCGCCGTGAAGGCGGGGGAGGCCGGCGCTGCTGTCTCCGCCGGCAATACCGGCGCGCTGATGGCGATGGCGAAGCTTGCCCTGCGCACCATGCCGGGTGTCGATCGTCCTGCGCTGGCGGCTTTGCTGCCGACGCTGGGCGACAATGACGTCGTCATGCTGGACCTGGGCGCCAATACCGAATGCGACGCCCGCAACCTCGTCCAGTTCGCGGTGATGGGCGCCGCCTATTCGCGCATCGCCTTCGATCTTGAACGGCCGCGCGTGCGCCTGCTCAACATCGGCACCGAAGATCTGAAGGGTACGGACGAGATCCGGGACGCCGCTGCCGTGTTGCGCAGCGCGACCAGCCTGCCGCTTCAGTTCGACGGCTTTACCGAAGGCGACAAGATCGCCCGCGGCGACGCGGACGTCATCGTGTGCGACGGTTTCTCCGGCAATGTCGCATTGAAGACGGCGGAGGGCACCGCCCGCTTCGTCACCGACGTGCTGCGCAAGGCGTTCACAAGCTCGATTCGCTCGAAGATCGGCTTCCTGATCTCGAAGCCGGCGATGCACCTGCTCAAACATCATCTCGATCCCAACAATCATAATGGCGCGGTCTTCCTCGGCCTCAACGGCGTTGTGGTGAAAAGCCATGGTAGCGCGAACGACAAGGGCGTGGCCAATGCCGTCCATGTCGCCGCCCGGTTGCTGGAGGAAGATATCACCCGTCGCATCGCCGCCGACATGGCCGGCATCCAGTCGCTGTCGGCCGCCGCATCCAAGCTGGAGCAGCCCGTCAAGTGATCCGCCGGTCCATTTTGCTCGGCACGGGTTCGGCCCTGCCTGTTCGCACCGTCAGCAACGCCGAACTGGCTGAAACTGTCGACACCAGCGACGAATGGATCGTCGAGCGGACCGGCATCCGCAACCGCCATATCGCGGGTGAGGGCGAAACCACCGCCAGTCTCGCCGCCGACGCCGCTGCCAAGGCGATCGAGGCGGCCGGCATCGCCGCGCAGGATATCGACCTCATCATTCTGGCCACGGCCACCCCGGACCAGACCTTCCCTGCCGCCGCGACCAAGGTGCAGGCGGCATTGGGCATCAACGATTGCGTCGCCTTCGACGTTGCGGCCGTCTGCTCGGGCTTCCTCTATGCCGTGACCGTGGCGGACAGCATGATCCGTTCGGGCGCCGCAACACGCGCGCTGGTGATAGGCTCTGAAACCTTCAGCCGCATCCTCGACTGGGAAGACCGCACCACCTGCGTCCTGTTCGGCGACGGTGCCGGCGCGGTCGTGCTGGGCGCTGAGGAAAGTGCCGACGCCGATCCCAAGACGGCACGCGGCATCCTGGCGGCCAAGTTGCATGCCGATGGCCGCCACAACCAGCTTCTCTATGTCGATGGCGGTCCGTCCACGACCCAGACTGTGGGCAAGCTGCGCATGAAGGGGCAGGAAGTGTTCCGCCATGCCGTGGTCAACCTCGCCTCCGTGCTCAAGGAAGCGATGGAACTGGCGGGCCTGACCCCCGACGATATCGACTGGCTGGTCCCGCATCAGGCCAATGCCCGCATCCTGGACGCGACCGCGCGCAAGCTGAAATTGTCGCCCGATCGGGTGGTGGTGACGGTCGATCGCCACGCCAACACCTCCGCCGCCTCGGTGCCGCTCGCGCTGGACTATGCGGTGCGTGACGGCCGGATCAAGGCGGGCGACCTGATCGTGCTGGAAGCGATGGGCGGCGGCTTCACCTGGGGCGCCTGCGTTCTGCGCCTGTAGCGCCATCATTTGTAAACCATAGCTACCGCTTGCCAAAGCGCCGCGAATCAATCACATTTCCAGATGACCGTCCGGGGGGGAGGGTCGTTGGGCTTGAATGAGGGGATGGTCGATGACCGGCAACGGAACGCTGACGCGTGCGGACTTGGCAGAAAGCGTGAATCGCCATGTGGGCCTGTCACGGGCCGAAGCGGCTGCGCTGGTCGAATCCATTCTCGAACATATGTCCACCGCGCTGGAGCGTGGGGAAAATGTGAAGATTTCCAGCTTCGGCACCTTCGTCCTGCGTGACAAGACGGAACGCATGGGCCGCAATCCCAAGACCGGCGTGGAAGTGCCGATCGAACCGCGCCGGGTACTCACCTTCCGCGCCAGCCAGACGATGCGCGACCGCGTGGCCTCCGCCTGAAAGGCCAGCGCCGCGATCGCCAAAAAAGGCGTTACGCGGATGCCTGATCGTCTCCTTTGCCCGCACTAATCGGCAATTGGCCGCTTTTCCAATATTAGCATAGCTTTACCATGGTTGACCTTGGCGCAAATATGGGTGCAACATCCCTGTCATGAAAAAGGCAGAGGGTGCATTTCTGACCATCAGCGAGTTGGCTGGCGAGCTTGGTCTTCCCCAACATATCTTGCGCTATTGGGAAACGCGCTTTCCCCAGCTGCGCCCACTGCAACGATCCGGCAATCGCCGCTATTACAGGCCCGCCGACGTCGCATTGGCGCACCGCATCCACCAACTGCTCAATGTCGAGGGTTTCACCGTCAAGGGCGCGCAAAAGGCGCTGGTGGATGGTAATAGCGCATCGCCAGTCGAAGAATTGGCGGCACCGGCGCCGGTCTTCACTGCCCCCGTGGCGCTGGAACAGGGCGATCTGCTCGCCCGCCTGCTCGCAATCCGCACGGATCTTGCCAAAGCGATCGGCGATTAAGCCGCTCTACTTCGCGGGCGCGCGATAGGGGATGAAGTCGCCCAATGCGCAGGCGCCCGACATCATGCCGGTCATCCGGTCGGCCGTGGTGGTGAAATCGCCCCGGCACAATTGCGATCCGAAGCTGCGCACGATCATGATGTCGCCTCTGGACAGCCCGCTGCAACTGCCGATCAGCTCATTCTTGTACACCAGCTTGCGGCTGACTCTGTAGAGCAACACATTATTGCTGATGACGGTCAGGTTGGTCTGCGGCTCGCGATTGATGCAACTGACCTTCTCGCCGGCCACCTTGCCGGCCAGCGCCTTGTCCAGGGTCGCCGCCTGCTTTTCGGTCAAAGGTTTCGGCTCATAGCTGCCGGTGCAGCCCGCCATCAGCAACGCCGCCGCCGTCATCCCCGCGCGCCCGATCCACGCCACCATCGCGTCTCTCTCCATCGTCATGCCCCAAAGAAAATTTTAAATCGAACGGCTCGGCATATCTTTAGGACGCCATCATAGCGCAAAAACCGTCAGGCCGCGTCCTTTGCCGCCCGTCGTTGCGCCAACTGCGCCACGCTGTCAGCACGCATGAATATGTTGGTCGCCCGCTCCAGCCCGATACTGGTCGGCACCGTCGCCTCGCCCCGTGCCCGCGCCGCCTCGACCGCTTCGACCCGCTGCGCCAGCGCCGCATTGCCCGGCTCCACGCCCAGCGCAAACCGGCCGTTAGAGAGCGTATATTCATGCGCGCAATAGACGGTCGTGTCGTCGGGCAGGGCGGCAAAGCGCGCCATATTGGCGAACATCTGCGCTGCCGTCCCCTCGAACAACCGGCCGCATCCCATCGCGAACAATGTGTCGCCGACGAACAGGATATGATCATCGGCCAGATGATAGGCGACATGGCCCGCCGTATGGGCCGGCACCGCCATCACCGTCGCTACATGCCCGCCGATCCGGACGCTATCGCCTTCACCCACCGTTCGGTCCAGCGTGCCGATCTTCTCCGCCTCGGCGGCCGGCCCCGTTATGATACAGCCCGTCGCCGCCTTGATCGCCGCATTGCCGCCGACATGGTCGCCATGCCAATGCGTGTTCCAGATCTGGCCGATGGTCCAACCGCGCGAGGCCGCCGCCTCCAGCACCGGCTCGGCCACGGCGGGGTCGATCGCCACCGTCTCGCCACTGGCGGCATCATGCAGCAGCCAGACATAATTGTCGTTGAGAACGGGTATGCGAACGACCTCCAGCATGGCGCTTACCAAGCCCCGATATTGGGCATGGAGGCCCAAGGCTCTGCCGGTTCCAGCCGCCCGTCTTGCAACAGTTCGATCGAGATATTATCCGGCGTGCGCACGAAGGCCATATGCCCGTCGCGCGGCGGCCGGTTGATGGTGATGCCCGCGTCCATCAACGTCTGGCACGTCGCGTAGATATTTTCGACCTGATAGGCGATATGGCCGAAATTGCGCCCGCCATCATAGGTTTCGCCCGCGCTGCCATCGGCCGGCGGCCAGTTGTAGGTCAGCTCGACCTGTGCATCCTCATCCCCCGGTGCGGCGAGATAGACCAGCGTGAAGCGCCCCTGCTCGCTATCGAAACGCTTGACCTCTTTCAGGCCCAGCAGGTCGAAAAAGGCGATCGTCTTGTCCACGTCGGTCACGCGGATCATGCTATGCAGGAATTTGGGCAAGATAGTCTCCGTTCGTCGCTGGAAAGCAACGGTTCATCTCGGTGATTATAGATAGGCTCCCAAGATAAGGTCGCGCATCACCGGACGGAAGAGGAAAGCGGACAATGGCACTGGAAATGCGGGACAAGATTTTGCTGGGCAGCGCGGCGCTGCTGGCCTTCGGCGTGATATCGGGCGGTTATCTGCTGGGCGACGGGCTCAAGCGGGCCAAGGCGGCGGACCGATCGGTCACGGTGCGCGGCCTTGCCGAAAAGGATGTGACGGCGGACCTTGCCACCTGGTCGATCAGCTATTCTGCCACCGGGTTCGACCTGCCCACAGTGCGCGCCGAAATCGACAATAATACCAAGGAATTGCAGGGCTATTTCAGTGGCCTGGGTTTCAAGCCGGCTGATCTGACCCCGACCGGGGCCGGTGTGAACCAATATCTCAACAACGGCGTCAACACGATCACCATCACGCAGCGCATGTTGCTGCGCACCACCGACATCGCTCGCGCGCAAAAAGCGGTGGCGCAGCAATTCGACCTCGTCCGTCGCGGCGTGACGCTTCAGGAAGGGTCGGGCATGAAATACAGCTTCACCAAGCTGAATGACGTGAAGCCCGACATGGTCGCCGCCGCCACGCGGGATGCGCGCGCCGCCGAACAATTCGCCAAGGATTCGGGGGCCGGGGTGGGCGGCATCAAGAGCGCGACCCAAGGCTATTTCTCGATCGACGCCCGCGATGGCGAGGGCGGCGACGGATCGAGCGACACGCCCTACAAGAAGGTGCGCGTCGTCACGACCGTCGACTTCTACCTCAAATAAGCGCGGCGCAATCACCCGATTCCGTTCGCTTCAAGCGAAGGCGAGAAGCGGCCAGTGCCGTGCTTCTCGCTTCTCGACATGCTCGAAACGAACGGAGGTGCGTGAAATTCGCCAACCTTAGCAACGGCCCCGGCGGCGTTCACGGCGCGAACAATCGCTCTTGTCGCCGATGACCGCGCCGGCAGCCCCGCCGATCACCGCGCCCTCAGTGGTGCCAAGGCCCGTCGCGCTACCCACGATCGCGCCGCCCGCACCGCCGATCAGCCCGCCGCGCGTCGCCCCGCGCGAGCAGGCCGTGGTCGCGCTCGCCGCGACGATCAGCAGGTCGATGCCCGCAATTCTCTTCCAATGACTGTCCATCTCGCTGTCTCCTTCATCCAATCCCGCTACGGACAGGCGAACGGGTCGGGCGCGAAGCCAGTTCCGTGACAAAGTCTTGCTGCTAAACTTAACCGGCTGGTTTCTCGGCAGGAAGGCGCGACAGATTGTCCGCCGCCGCCTTGCCCGCGGCAGCCGTCGGCGCCAATTTGACCGCCCGACCCCAGGCGGCACGCGCCACATCCTCATGATCGGTCAGCACTGCGATATTGCCTTCTTCCAGCGCTACGGAGGCATCATCGGGGGAGAGTTGCACGGCTCGCGCGATATGGGCCTGCGCCAGGCGCATGTCGCCCATGCGCCGCGCCAGCGTCGCCGACAGCAGCCAGGCCAGCGGATCTTTGGGTGCCTGCGTCAATGCGATGTCCAGCGAATCGCGCGCGGCCTTCATATCGTCCAGCGCCACCAGCGCCCGCGCCCGGTCCAGATGCACCTCGCCCTTCTCCAGCCCGTCGGGGAGGCCGCGCGCCAGCGCCGCGTCGAAATCGCTTCGCGCCTTGGGCAGATCGCCGTTCGCCATGGCGGCGTTGCCCGCCTGCGCCCATAGCCGCGCCGCCTCGACCATCTCGCCGCTGCGCTCGGCTTCCTCGGCGGCCTGTTCGAAAGCGACGATGGCGGGCGTCCAGCGCTCCGCCCGCGCATAGGCAAAGCCCATGCAATGGCGCGCATAGAAGCTGCCGCCCTCGATCCGCCATTTCTGGGCGAAGGCGACGCCGGCATCAGGGGATTCCATCGCCTGGTCCAGGCATGCCTGGAAGGGCGCGGCGAATTTGGCAGGCACGGGCACCTTGCCATCATCCCGCGCGGGGGCGGCGGTCGCCGGTGTGGCCGCCGCAGCGGCAGCGGCGCGCTGCTCCTGCTTTTGCTTGCGGCTGCGATTCATCACCGCCTCGATCTCGGGATCATGGGCCTGAAGCAGGATCGGCAGGAAGAAAAAGGGCATTAGAAGCTATCCGGAATGAGGGCCTGCAAAGCGGCGACGGTGCGGATCAGCAGGGCGATGTCGCCGTCGCGGGAAAGGCGGTGGTCGCCGTCCTTAATCAGCAGGGTCTGCACATCGGATGAACGCACGCGCTCCGCCGTCCTGACGGCGATCGCCCAGGGCACATCCTCGTCCTGCTGACCATGCAGCAGCCGTACGGGGCAATCGATGCCGATCTCGCCCTCCAGCAGCCGCAGCGCCTGTCCCGACTGCCAGAAATCCAGCGTCGTCACATAAGGCTGGTCCCCATAAGGCGTCGGTTCCTCGATCCGCCCCTCGGTTTGCAGCAGCGCCTTGTCGGCATCGGTAAAGCCCCATTGCGTGAAATCGGGCGCGGCTGCGATGCCGACCAGCGCCTTGACCTGGTCTGGCCGCGCCAGCGCCACCAGCAGCGCCAGCCAGCCGCCCATGGACGATCCGACAAGCACGACCGGCCCCTCGACGAGATTGTCGAGCAGCAGCAGCACATCGTCACGCCAACTGGCCAGCGTGCCGTCCGCAAACCGCCCGTCGCTGGCGCCGCAGCCTGCATAGTCCATTCGCAGCATCGCGCGGCCCTGGCTCGCTGCCCACCGGTCCAGCGCGATCGCCTTGCTCCCTTCCATGTCGGACATATAGCCCGGCAGGAAGACCATGGTCGGCCCGGTCCCAGCCCGATGCCGATAGGCAAGGCGCAACCCGTCGGGCCGGGCGAACAGCGCGGGCGGGGCGGCGGGGGTATCGGTCACGATCTCATCCTTTGATAGGCGGCACGAACCTGCCTTAACCTTCCAAAGACGCCGGGAACAGCGCAAGTCCGGCACGATGGGGCGTTGATAGGGGGGTGAACGAAGTTTTTTCGTCGCTGATTAAAATAATGCGGACAATGCGTTGACAGCCCTGGAGGCCGCCGTTAGAGGCGCACTCCTACCCCGTGCCCAGATGGCGGAATTGGTAGACGCACCAGCTTCAGGTGCTGGCGATCGCAAGGTCGTGGAGGTTCGAGTCCTCTTCTGGGCACCACTTCCGGTCAAAAATGGGCACCATGCCCATAATGGCCGGTTCAGCTCTCCCGACTGCTCTTTCGAGCAGTCGGGAGGAGCCGGAAATCCTGATCTCCTCCTGATCGACAGCCACTTCGGAAACGAAGAGGGCGACATACGCCTTGCGCAACGCGGGGTCTTCTCCGCGCAGGCGCTCACGCACCAGTTCGCCAAACGCATCCACCATCTCCGGCGTTACGCGCTTCGTGGCCTTGCCGATCTGCCGTTCGAGCGTATCGATCGTCGCGGTCGCCGACGCGATGCGTCCATTCGTCTCGGCCAGCAAGCCGGTGAACGTCGCCTCCTTGAGCGAGGCATGTCCGTCCGCCAGCGCTTCATATAGGTTGCGGAGGCGGGTTTCGGCCTGGGTCTTATGGAGACGCGCCTGCGTAAGATCGCGGGCGCGGCGCTCGTCGGCTTCGGCTGACGCTTCGAGCATCTCCGACAGCAGCATGCGTAGCCGTTCCGGTGCGAAGATCTGGCGTTCCAGCGCGCCGAGCACGACCGCATCGAGCCGTTCTTCCCGCACATGCGGACAGGCGCATCGGGCCGCGCCCGCGCTCACTTTGCCGTTGCAGGAATAATAGGAATAGCTACCGCTCTTACCGGTCCGGATCGTCATGCCTTCGCCGCAGATGCCGCACCGCGCGACCTTGGTGAGCAGCGTGGGGCCGTTGACGGTGCGCGGCGGGGTGACGGTAGGACGTCGCACTGCACGCAGCGCGGCCACTGCGTCCATCGTCTCTCCCGGGATGATCTGCGGGCATTCGACGCGGACCCATTGGTCCTCGGGTGCCTGACCGCCCTGCTCGTCGCGGGTCATGTCGAAATAATAGCCTCGGTAATGGTAGCGACCGAGGATGCCGGCGACGTTCGAATTGTTGAACTTGTTGCCGTTCGAGAGCGTGTAGCCGCGCTCATTGAGCCATTCGGCGATGGCCCTCGCGCCCATGACACCATTGCCTTCACCGATCGTGGTGAGGTCGAAGATCAAGCGCACGGTGCGAGCATTGTCGTCGTGCACGAAGAGCTTCTTCTTCGCCTTGGTGCCGCGCATCTCGACCGTCCGGCTTTCATAGCCGAACGGCACCGGGCCTCCGTTGAAGAAGCCTTCCTCGGCATTCCTTCGCATGGTGCGGCGCGTATGCTTGGCCGTCTCCAGCGCGAAATACTCGTCGAACGAAGCGATGAGGTTGCGCAGCATCCCGCCCATGGCGTCGTCGGAGAAGTTCTGCGTCAGCGAGTGCAGCCGGACCTTGGCGCGCTTGAGCCGCGCAAAGGTCTGAACCTGGGTCTCCATGCTGCGGGCAAGCCGCGACAATGAGAAGATCTTGACCTCATGGATATTGTTGGCGGGATCCTCCACGAAATCGAGCAGGCGGTTGAACTCCGGGCGCCGGGCATCCTGACCGCTTTCGCCGGCGTCGACGAAGACGCGAACGACGATCTGGCCCTTGGCCTCGGCATCCGCCCGGATCTGGGCCTCCTGGCTGTCCAGTGAGGTGCGATGATCAGCCTGGTCGTCTGTCGAGACGCGGACATAGCCGACGATCTTTTCGGCTTCAGGCTTGATACGCATGTTTACGCTCCTTCGATCAGGTCCGTGAACGCCTGCCCCAGCAGATGAAGGAGCATAGCAGACTCCCCGTCCAGCGGCGGCACAAAGTCGGGCGCCGGAGCCGAAATGCGGACCAGCCGCGTAACCGTCCCGGATTGAGTCGGTTTACGCGGCCGGCGTGGTGTTGAAGATGGCGTCGGCGTTTCCATGCGCCGGTGGTGCCGAGGACGATCCGGGAGAGGTTCCCGTCGAAAAGCCTCGGAAAACTGCGGTTTTCTATACCTTGAATATGGTCTTGAACTGCGGATCGGAGGCCAGAGCCGAATATCCCTGATTCATCCGCGCCATGATTCGCGCGGTCAGGAGACTGGGCCGGCTCTTCAGGTAAGTCGGCAGATAGGCATCGAAGGCCTTCTTCGCCTCCTTCATGATATGTTCCCATCGGGAAGGAGGCGCGTTTACCGGCGTCGGGCGTCGCCCCTGTCGACCGGGCAAAGCCTCACGCTCCGCCGACGCGGAGACATAGGTGGATCCGAAAGCGTTGTAGAGCTTCGCACCCCGTTGAAGCCTGTCCCAGAAGGCAACGTCGCGATCCCGGTCGAACCACAACGCATAGTCGAAGAATGCGCCAGAGGGCCGATCATAATCGCGATCGCTGAAGCGTTTGGCGAGTTCGATCGCCCGGTTCCGTATCCCCTTGCATGTCGCAGCGTCGGCCTTGAGACTGGACGACATCTCCAGACGCGCCGCGATCGACGGCGCGACGTGTGACAGGATACGATGCACGGTGCGGCCGAACGCGATCCGCCACGCCTGTCCATCGACGCTGCCGAGGTTGAGACGATCGAGGATCTGTCGCACCGCAAGAATGATCGTGTCTTCGACATTCAGTCCGTAGAACAGGACCAGATCCTGCTTTTTCAGGCTGAACTCGGTTGGCTTGTCCAGCTCGGACCTGCGGATGAAGTCATGAGTGGAAGGGTCGATGGAAGCTGCAGCCAGATCGCAGAAGCGTGCCCCCTCGGCATAGGCACGATGGGTGTAATGCGGCACGGTGCCGCTCAACCAGCGCGCCTTCTCGCGGATGAACTTCGTCGTGACCGCCCGGTGATACGCACCGAGATCGAGATATCTCCCGGCGGGTGTGTGACTGCCCACGGCGACGCTGGTCGCCGCAGCGGTTGCCAGCACGGGTCGGATTGCCATGTTGTTCAGAGCGGTCCCATCGGTCAGCCGCTGACGGTCTGCCATTGTGCGAACGATAGCACCGAGCCGCTCGAACTCGGCGAACAGCGCGTGCCCTCCGATATAGGCATAGTTCAGCCTGAAGATCGGGTGCGGGGCTGCGAGCCAGGGATGGCGAGCAAGCGCAACATCGAGCCGCCGCGCCATGAGCAGGAGATAAAGGTCGCTAGCATCCACCGCGGCGACGTCATCCAACATGGCCTGAACACTATCCTCGGCGGCGGCGTTCCCGGTGGCGAGCCGGCGCGGTAGCCGCTCTGGATCTCGATCATGTTCGAGCGGAATGTCGTGGATCGTTCCGCGTG
>Ga0209147_100969_pt1 | contig 12582 bp, 12 predicted proteins | sample AraplaCol_mLB_r2_FD_184278 | JGI IMG/M metagenome (GOLD analysis project Ga0209147, IMG submission 184278) | Arabidopsis root microbial communities from North Carolina, USA - plate scrape CL_Col_mLB_r2 (SPAdes) (version 2) | ecosystem: Host-associated > Plants > Roots > Endosphere | place: USA... | reverse complement strand
AAAGCAATGGGTAGTACGATATCCGGAACGGTGATGCCAAATGGATGCGGTATTCATAAGATTGTATCGCAGACCACCTCTATACTGGCCATTCCTTCCGACACGGTCGCGAAAGGTCAGGCCGGCACGCCAGCCGCCAGAAGGCTCTACCCAAGCAGCGCGTAGCCGAGTCGGGAGATCACGCCCAATTGGGCGATGAGTTCGTCGTGATGTTTCGCGGGCTGCTGCGCCGTCGCATAGCACGGATCAGCTGTCGTATCGTCGGAGCCGAGCCGGTGGCATAGCTTGAAGAATTCGGACAGAGATCAAAAGTTGCCCGTCATCTGCGGAACGCTCTTTCAATGGGGGGCGTCTAGTGGTAAATGCTTTTTAAGCCCTCGCAGCGGCAGCGCTCGGGCATGACTTGGAAGATATTCGAGTTCTATCCAATCTTCGCCATCAGGGGACCGGCCGCGCTCTGCTCTGCAGCAAGGTTGCGATTGTAGGCGAGCGGCATGCGCGGCGACTTCCAGCGCAACGCGTCCATGATGCCGGCAAGGTCCTCGCCGCTTGTGAACAGGTCCTGGTTGAGCCCAACCCGCGTCGAATGCGCGCTGATCCCGTTGAGTAGCCGGGCAAGATCGTCCTTTGTCAGGTCAGCCAGCGCACCGGCGTCGAATGCCCGCTGGATCATCGATCGGTAGATCGGACTGACCGACGCGGGATGGAGCGCCCCCTCCCCTACATCGTAATCCACCCGCGCCGGCACGGCGGGTTTCGACAGCGTCTTGCGCAGATCCCAGGTCTCGCGCCCGGAGATGCTGTCGATTTTCCGTCCGCGCACCGCCGGCCGTGCCTTGTAGCGCCGCACGTTCACGCGCCGGAACACCGGATTCGCCGCGATACCGGCCGCCTCCAGCCAGGCCGCGATCGCCCGCACCGTCCGGGGGCTGAGATAGGCGGTCGCCCCCTCCCCCTCCTGGTCGCCCTTGCTGCGCGCAATGCTGAGCAGCCGCGCATCGGGATCGATCGCCTCGATGATGTACTCGACCTCGATTGCGACCAACTCGGAAGCGCGGAGCGCAGTGTCGTATCCCGCCGAAGCAAAGCCCGGTCGCGCAGGGCAGGCAGGTCCTCCGCGCAGCTTTCGAGCAGCGCCCGGACATTCAGGCCGCGGGGCTCGTCGCGCTCAACATTGCGCATGACGTCAGCGGCGCTGGCGCCGTTTCACCCGCAATCAGGGCGTTATTGTCGAGGTGCGCGGGGTGATACAACGACGCGATGTGTAGCGCACCTTATAAGAAAAGGTCAAATATGGACATGTGATAACTGCAATTATCAAGGTTCCTAACCTGAAGACCACCGTAAAGAGAAATAACTAAATCCACGAGTATTTTCGTTGCTGTGATAATATTCAGGTTATCCTTTATTTCCCTCGTCGCGTTCAGACTATTTGCCCTAGCCGTTGCTGTCATATAATCTGAACGATTTGGCAAGGTGGATCAGTTTGTTGCGGCGCTCGGTATCTTGACAACGGCACCTGCGGTGTACGCCCATCGTGGGTTCACGACCTCGGCGCCAGAAATCGGCTTCTCTGCACCTTCGGCTGATATGGCGGTTAAGCCTAGTCCATTACGAGCCATACGGTCCAGTCAGCAAGGGCGAATCATGGTGGCGTCCGTCTATTTAGGGCGAAAGACTGCATTCCCAAATCTGGTCCGCATATGGCGAGCTACGGAATTCAGATAGCGCGTTTGCCGCCACGTCGTCGGACTGTGATATATGCCAATCGCCTTCCAGTAATTGCCGGTCGAGCGAAGGGCGGACAAGAATATCCAACGGGCAGCCTCCGCGTTGAAGCAGGGATCAAAACGCAGCCAATATCGAACCTGGCCAGGCGAACGCCCAACAAGCGCAGCGATGCGAGGTATCCACCAACTATTGATCTGAAGAGGTCCAAGATCATGAGAGCCATTGCGGTTACGAACCTCAGCGCCGATCCAGCCTCCCTCCTGATCGCGCAGTCCCCAGAGCGTTTTCTCCAACCATGGCTGACCAAGTGAGGCTTGCCGAATGCAGGAGGAAATCCGCAGGTCCTCTGCGTCAGCGGGCTTTGCAAATACGGGGGCGACATACGACGCGATACTGATGGCTGCCGTACATAACAGCTTGGGGATGCCGTGTGACATCATCCTAACCTCCGTGAGTGTCTCGGGCGTATTGATCGAGCTGGCCGGATCGCTGAAGACATCGGGATCCGGCGACCTGGAAGAAGATCATGCGGGCTTCGGCCGTAACGTTATCGAATGTGCCGCCATGATTGATGGATATCCGGCTTTGAGGTCCAGGCCGCCCCGTACGGGTCAAGGCACCTTGTCGTCTTCCGCTCTGACATACTGTATCGAACGCCGGGACATAGTCAGGCAGAATGGTGCCTGCGCAACGTTTCGGCTGGACCAAGCCGTTAGCATCGTTGATCTCGACGTCCGCGCTATATCGACCGTCGCGAACCGCCATGTGACCGGGCCGGTCGAAGGCAACGACTCGGAGTTCCTGAAACTCGGGTGGGTCGATTGCCCTAAAGCTGGCAAAGAGCATTTCTGGCTGTTGTTGCCGATCAGCTCCGCGTAATTGTAACGCCATCGTCCTTTCCTGGCACCGCGGCCAACGATGACGCGGGAGCAACGGACAAGGATGAACAGCGAACATGGAAAGAAACATGGGCAGTGACCTCATCGTTCGGGAGCATGGGAGGGTTCAGGGCGAGCCGCAGGAAATTGGTTTTCCCGGTCGATGCCGGTTTTCGCTGCTCTTGCGTCCATGCGCGCGCTGTCGAGAATGTTTCCAAGGAAGCTGTCGAGAACCTGCGCGATGCTCCGGGCACCATCGGCGAGATGCTCGGCCGCGCCACGGGGTGAGCGATCACGATAGTCGAGTTGTCGCACGATTGCCCGATCGCGCCGCTCCGTGCGGACTCGCTCTTGCTCGGCCCTCAGACCTGCCAGATGACCTTCCCGGCGTTTCGAGAATATATCTACGCGGTCAGCCTTCAGCCGACCCAACCCTTCCGACGAAGACGTCTTTTCTCCTGATCGGCGCTCAAGCTTGGCAATCAGTTCCTCGACATTGTTAGTCCAGAGTCGCGCGCCAAAGGCCGCGCGGGTAATGGCAGTGTAGAAGTTCTGGGCATTGACTAACGGAGATTCGACCGGTGCCAGCACGAAGACGCGCGGATAGGTCTTGGATTGCGCTGAATATATGGTCTCCGCATAGCCATGATCCCAGGTCCGGTGTTCGGACAGATTAACCTGCTGCACATGACCGTTCCGATCCCAGCGGATCGTCGCTAGTGGGCCGTCAAGTTTTTCCACGGTGCCGCGCTCGGCATTGCGTAGGCCGAGTTCTCGATTGACGAGCCGCCACTGGATCCGGTCACCTTCGGCGATGTTCCGTTCTTCGGGATTGAACACATTGATGTGCCGCGCCTTCGTCGTCTGCGGGTCCCAGCGGACGACGCGCCCTTGCTCGTCGACCAATCGCACGAGCTGCCGACCGGTGGCCTCACGTCCGAGCCCTGCGACGCGATAATCGGCGTGCCGCGCAACACCGAGGCCGGCGATGTCCCGATCGAAGCGCACCACCTGCCCCGTTCCGTAAAAGCGGGCCATATGCTTTTCGATATCGGTGAGACCCGCCGGTGCGAGGATAGAAAGCCGGCTATCATCAGCTGCCAAGCGCCCCTCGTCTTTCAGCGCTTCGCGAATCTTGTTGTTGATGATGAGCCGGGTCGCATTGTCGAGGACGAGAATATTGGTGCCAGCCCGTGATTCCGATTTGAGCCGTATCCAGGCATTGACGGCCTGCTCGGCCATTTTTTCATTGTCGTCGACGGTGCTGACGCTATCGAGCCTGGCCAGAGCCTCGGCAAAGTTCCCCCCGCGGGCGGCGGTAACGGCGGCCTTGATCGATTTGGTTTCCTGCCGAACGGCTTGCGTCAACTCAACCGTCGGCAAGCCCAGCCTTCGCATCAACCAAAAGGGTTTGCCCTGCTCGATCGCACCGGTCTGCTTTTCGTCTCCCAGGAACAACAGCCGCGCGCCTGTTGCCCTGCTGATCTCGAGCAACCGCTGGGCCTGACGATTGCCCAATTGCCCGGCCTCATCAAGCACCAGGACATGCCGCTCAGTGATCCCCTGCCCGCCCCGCGCCACGAAGCTGGCAACGGTATGAAAATCAATCTTTGCCTTGCTTCCCAGTTCCGCAGCGGCCGACGATGTGGGGGCGAGAGCAATCAGCGTCATTCCCGGCTCGGCTGCTTCACCCAGGATCCGCACCAAGGTCGATTTGCCCGATCCTGCAACGCCGTGGATTGCGGTGACGCGATCACGCGTCAGTGCCGTCTCGACCAGCGCGCGTTGTTGCTCCTTGTTAAGCGATGTGCCTTCAAGCGCGGCCAGTAAGCGATCGCTCGACGCGATCGGGCGTCCATCATCGAGGCCCAGCGCGATATGCTGGGTGAGCGCCAGTTCCAGTCGCCAGGACTTGCGGCTGGTACGCCCACGGGTCAGGATGCTGTCGCCGGTCGGCTCATGGGTCGATAGCAGCTTGTGCGCCAACTCATGCTTTTCGATCCGAGGGCGGATATCATCGAGCCGAACCTCTCCGACATGCGCGGCGAGACCGGTGCGCAGGATGTCACCCAGATTATTGACCGCCTCGGCACTCTCCAGTTGCCGCAAGCCGAAAAGAGCGGCCCGCGATGCTTCGCGGTCGGTGGGCGGCAGATGTCGCCCGTCCCGTTCGTTTGCCACGTCCGCGATCTTTTGCAGCGTCTCGAGACGGCCACCGGTCCGCTGATGCCACTGCGCGGTGAGGTCTTCCTTACCGATCTTCACCTTCGCCTTGCGCGTAGCGTAGAAGGAAGCACGCTGGGCTTTCTGGCCAACCAACCCATGCTCGCGCGCATGGTCTTCGATCGCCTCGGCGCGCTGTGAGAATTGATCAATCAGATCTTTCGGAACGCCTCGGATCTCGAATAATCCGGAACGAGGATCTGCATCGATGTCATAACCTGCTCCGCGCAAACTATAGGCCAGCGCATTGCGATAGATCTGGCCCGCGACACGCTGGTCACCATACATCACCCGGCTTTCCAGGCTTGCCAGGGGATCGCCGTCTGCGCGGTTCGTCATATTGAGGACGACAAGGTGCGTATGGAGATGGGGGTCAAGTTCCCGGCTGCCATGTTCGGTGAAGCGCGCGACCAGGATGCGCCCTGTCGTCTCGTGGACAATCCTGCCGTCATCGCGACGGCGCAGCTGCGCCTGTTCTTCCAGATAGGAAATAGCCGCGGTCACTGCGCCCTCATGGGCGGCAAGCACGCGTTCGTCGCCGGCAACCAGCCCCATGACCGACACGGACTTGGGCGCATTGACCGCAAAATCCCAACCGGGATGATGCTGAATTTCGCCATCCGCGCGATGCCGCCCGAGTTGCTGATCGCCGACTTTTCCGGCAAGAAGGTCGCGCAACAGCTTCGGATCGACAGCGCCTGATAGACCGAGGTCCACCGCAAGCTTTCCACCCCATTCAGACGGTTCGTTGCCACCCTTGGTGTAATAGTCGCCGACCGTATAATAGCGGGCGATATTGGCTGGTTTGCCATGGAGACGTTGGGGCTGGATCATGCTGGCCTCGCCCGCTCACGCGGCCCGTCGTCACGGCCGTGCTGGACAAGATCGGACCGGATTTCTCCCTGTTTGCCGGCAAGGATGGTCCAAAGGGTGCGGGGAGAGGCGGGAAGCTCGGCATTCTCGTCATCGAGCAATATATCTTCCACATGCTGCGCATCGATATGCGGCGATGGCGGCGTAAACATATCCGCCTGCGGTGATGGCGTCGTGGTGGGTTCTGAGGATGTCGAAGGCTTCGCTGGCTTGATCTCACCCTCTTTCGCTGGCGCAGACGCCTGTGTGGCTTCCCGCTCCATTGCTTCGCGAACACGCGCTTCGGCATGGGCGATGCGAACGAGCATCCCGGCCTTGTCGATCTGAATGGGGGGTGTCGTGCGTTCGAGGAAGGCTGGTCCCAGCGATGGTACGTTGTTGAACCGGCTGTCGAACCGGACCACGGGCAGATTGCGGCCAAAGCGCAGGAAGCCCACCAGATTGGGCAGATTGGTAACCTCGGTCGACAGGACCAGCGGCCGCGTAACCTGCATGCGCGACAGGTTGACGCCGTCGCGCATGTCGTTGACGCCATAGGACATGCCCTCATTGGCCTCGACCTGCTCGACCTGCCCAAGGTTGATCGAGACATGCTCTGCGGTATCGGTGTCGTTCGCCCGCAGCGCCACCCAGGTCGAGCAATAGCCAGTGATAGCGGCCGCATCCTCCTTCCCGTAGGTGGCCTTCAATTGGGGATAGGACTGGAAGCCCAATATGCCGCAGCCACCATATTTGCGGGCCCGAGCGAGAAAATCCGAGAGCGATGGCAGTTTATGCAGCGTCGGCAATTCGTCGATCACACAATAGAGCCGACGGTCGCGATCTGGCGCCAGGCTCATGATCGCGCTGATCGCGATGTCGAGCCACACGGTGATGAGCGGGCGCAGTGAGGGGAGCTGGTCGGCCTTCACGGTGATGAATAGCCAACTTCCGTCCGCGCCTTTCTCAACCCAGTCGCGGATCGAAAAGCCGTCCTCGGTATCGTCGAGATAGCCGAAGCTGCGCATCACCGAGGCGAGCTCTGCCTGAATGCCGGCGGACGTTCGTTCGCCTTCGGTGCTGATGAAGGCGGCGGCGTCGGTGCCGGTCACGAAGGCGGCCAGATCCTTGAGCTTCGAGCGCAACAGCCGGTCGAGCAGGACCGAGACATAGGTATGTTGCTGGCGCGCCAGCTTGCGCATGACCGCAACCAGCGTACCCCGCGCCGCCTTGGCCCAGAAGGGATCGCCATGCTTGTCGGGAATGGTCGATTCCGCGATCTGATCATAATGATAATCGCGTGGCACATCGACCCAGGGCGACCAACGCGCCGCGCGCTGATCGAGGGGGTTGAGCAGCATGTCCGTGCCCTGCCGATAGAATTTCTCGACGAAGGTTCCGGCGGTGTCATAGACGATGGCGCGCCGACCCGATTTGCGGATGCCGTCGAGCATGCCGACGATGAGGTTTGTCTTGCCCGTGCCAGGCGCACCGCACAGCAGGATATGCTCAGGCTCATAGGCCTCAGGCACTGGCACATTGCCGATGACCAGCGGTCCCTTAATCTGTCGCCACAGTGCGCGTTTCACCTGCCGGATCGTGCCGAACCGTGCCCCTCGCAGATATTCGTTGGAGCCGAGCCCCCTGCCCGTCCGCGTGAAATAAAACCATGCCCATGAGAGCATGACCAAGGTGAAAAGGCCAGACAGCAGTGCGCCATGCAGCAGATACCCTTCAAATGCATGCAAGGTTTTTTCCGCCAATTTGGAGGCAACCAGCCAGTCCGCTGAGGTCCAGTAGGCCTGGCCTTCGGGAGTGCGAAACTGCACCGGATCATTGGTCCCAGCGGCGGCGTCTACCTTGATCGTGGCCTCGGCCAATTTGATCAGAACGAACCGCTCATATTCGGTCGACTTCTCGAACGCATACCAGAGCGTGCCGATGATCCAGATGATGAAGCCCGCCAATATGGTCTGGTAGAAGACCTGGGTCGTCATGCGGACGTTGTGGACGATCGCCTGCCCGCCGCGCGTCCAGGAACCTAGCGTGTCGTTACGAAAGATGCTCACAAGGCATCCTCCCCACCAAGCAGACCGCGTTCGGCAAGGATCATCCGGGCCTGCGCCATGCCCTGCTCGAGCGCTTTCGGCGATTGCTGGCCGACCGATGTCGCGACGATTGATAGGATCTGGATCGAGGTGGCGAGAATCTCATCCTGGGAGGAGAAAACGTAGCGCTTACGCTCATCGACCGCCTGTTCGAGGAGCTGACGTATAAAGCCCGACAGAGACAGATTTGCACCATGTGCACGGCGCATCAAGGCGGCATGCAGTGGTTCATCGAGACGAAAATTGAGCTTGGGCAAGCGAAGGGCTCCTTATGCGGAGACCTTCGGAAGTATCATGAAGCGATTGGACTTTACCGGATCGGCACATGGGGCGCAAGCTGCCGCATTGCCAGATTCATCCAGAGCATTAGCGCTGGGGGAGGCGTGGCGACATAGAAAGGACAGGGCTGATGCGGATCAGTTGCCTTTTATGACGATCGATGGCAGCGGCTTTCCGCCTGTCTCCGCACGGTGCTGCCGGATTTCTCCGATCCCCAGTCTGATCTTCCTGGCCACAACGTCCGACATGCGGCGCACCTCACTGGGCGTATCGAGACCAGGGACGCCCTCCAGAAACTCAGCCAGCAGAATAGTGAGCATCTGACAGACTTCGGCCGAGCCGATATAGAGGGTGTTCCCCTTTCCCGCCGATGGTGATTGTTGCCTTTGCGCCGACACTTCGCAGATCGCCTTGACCACCGCCTGGCGGAGGTCGCTGATATATTCCTCATTCAATTCAGCCATGAGCGATATCCTTTCTGCCGCCCCGCAGAAACCATGAATTAAGTCACGATTCAACGGCCGCCGCCCGGCCGGTTCCAGTGCCGTCGCAATCCCGGATCGGGAATAATGTAGGACGTGTATCACAAAATTAGCGACGCATTTTCAATTGGATAGGCGTATCCTAGGGAATCCGGTGTTTCGCGTACGACAGCCCACCGTTTCGGCGTGAGACGTGTGATACAGACTTATCTCGATGTTTTCAGGGCATAATGCGCCCGCAGCACCCGTGCGTAGGGTCCATTACAAAACGGCCTTGCGCCGTGCGTCCCGCCTTACGCAGCGCGCTCGCGCTGCGCAGCCTCGTGCCGGTAGGCGCGGGGCTATCTTTCTGCTGGTTATCAGGGGCCGATATCGGGGTGGTTTGAGGGGTAAAGCTCATGGCCTTGTTCTCCCAGAATAGAAAAATGGGGGCCGTGCATCAGGCCCGGTCCCAAGAGCGGGATTACCTTCATCAGGGGATTTAACGACAGGCTTCGCATGCCAGCATCGCCGCCTCGTCGGCGCGCCCTTTACCTCGCTCGTTCCGCAGGAAGCGGCAAGCCGCTCTTGCGTTGGCCCGTCGATATGGCAAAGTTGCATGCGACGGGCAGGCCATCGGGGAAGGACGATGGAAATGCCAAAGATGACTGAAAGGGATCGGCTTGCCGATCTCGAAACACGTCAGCGCAAGCTGACCGAAGATCTGGAAACCGCCCGCCGCGCTCTGCGGGGCAAATATGCGGCCATGGTGAGCGACGTGCCGATCGAGACGCTGACGGAACGTGAGTTCCGCGAACTTCTGATGCAGGCGATCCGGGTTGGTGGCAGCGCAGCACTGACGGCCCTGAAAAAGTTGCCGCCGGTGACCTGACCCGCCGCGAAGCGGCAATCTGATGATAACCGGCAGAGGTGGGGCATAATGAACCTATTTCTGTCGGTATCAGAGCGCGGGATGAGTATGCGGTCTTCCAGGGCAAATCAGATTGTGATGAAGCATCCCCGTTCTGCACATCGACGAATATCAGCGAAACTTCCCCTGCTCCGATTGTTCCAGATGATAAAGCCATGGGAGGCATTCCGCGCTATGGCCCTCCCTTCCTCTGATGGTCACGCTGAACGTTTTCGCGACGCCCCGCCCTTCCAAACCGCACCCGAAGGGTGTCCCTGCGACGAGCACGGCGAAGCCGCGCGCAGGAGGCCGGGACCGCGCTTGCGGTTCCGCATCGCGCCCGCGACGGGCCCGCTTGCGGGTCCCTGAGCGGGGGCGAGTGCTGCGCTCGAAAAAAGAAATGAGGATCGGCCCGGCAAAGCGGACCGATCCTCTCGGGGCGTCATTGCGCCTCCCATTCCTGATCGCTGAGCCTCACAAACCGCGCCGGGATACGCTTCTCCCTGACCAGTCGCGCAAGGTGCGATTGCAATCCCGACCCTTCGCAAACCAGCGCTTCGACGGGTCGGAGGCCCACCATCTGCTCGTTGCGGACAAACCCCGCCCGCTTGCCAAGCTTTGCGCTGAGCCGGAATGTTATGAGCGTCACTTTGCGCGATGCTGCCCACGCTGCGGCCATGGCGTCGCATCCCTTGTCCTGCGCGGTCGTCGCCAGCACCATCGTCGGATTTCGGGATTTGGCTTCATCGAGCTTGCCCCAGATGAGACGGTCGTCAAACCAGCATTCCGCTCCTCCTGAGAAGATCACGACGGGCCCTTGCGGGTTGTGCGCGTCGGTTGTGCGCTGGCGACGGGCGGCGAGGAAATCGGTGGCGGCAATCACCGACGCGGTGCGCTTGCTTGACACCAGCGAGCCCCTCGGCGCGGACCATGGCCGCCCGGTTTCGGTGTGGAAGACGTCGGCGGCGTGGTCGCGCATGCACCGCAGCGCATCGGTAGCTTCGTCGAGATATTCAAGTTCGTCGCGTGCCTGCTCGAGTTCGACGCTGTGGATTTCGCTGCCGTCGGCGCGACGCAGCAGGTCCTGAACCTGCCGTGTCGCCTTGTCGGCTTGGCCCTCCCACTGGTCGGCGACGTGATGGAAGCTGTTGACGATACCCCATGCCAGGCGTTGCGCGGCGGGTTCCAACCGCGTGTCCCGCAGGACATCGAAAAGTGTCGTGACGATCAGTTCGACGGCGAGCTGTGCTTCCCTCGGATCGGGCATGTCGGTCGCCATCTCCTCACCGCCTCGCCCGATGCGGACACCATCGAGATCGGACGCGAAGGCGGCGTGGAAATCGTCGGTGGTGGCCGCTGTCTCCTGCGTGATGAATGTAGCAATGTCGGAAAATGTGCGGTTGGACTGGTTGATCTTCGTCATGTGAACCTCCTTATGAAACGAAAGAGGTTCCCCCTTGGGCACGGGCTCCGAGCGGCGGGGTCAAGGATCGCGGAACGCGACCGGCGAAGCCGGCGATGGGGGTCACGATTTTTTGGGGCGGCCACTATGGTCGTAGGAGAAGCGCCGCGCCTGACCCGCCCCGAAAAATGGTGGGGCCCCGTCGTCCTTGAGGCCGACGCGGTCCCGTGCCACCCTTGGAATTCTTGAGAGAGAGAAGAGGCGTTGCGAATCTGGGGCTCGATGCCCCTGATTCGCAAATGGGTGCCTTCAGGCGCTGCCCTTGCGGGAGAGAGCCGGTAACCCCGATCCTCATCGCCGGGGTCAGCATCTGCTGCATGAAAAGGGGGACAGCGCGCAGCGCCGTCCCCGAACAGAGTGAGCTATGGGAATGTCAGGCTGCGCGACGAAGTCGGCTGCGCTGTGGCGGAACGACTTTCTCGATCGGAACCTGATCGACCTTGCGGAAGGCATGGATCGGAACGCCTGCGCTGCGCAGTGCCTGATAGAGATTTGCCTGAATGCCAGACCCCTCACCCAGCAAGGCTTCGACCGGTTTCAGATCCACCAGCTTACGGTTGCGGGCAAAGGGCGCTCCGCGCCCTGACCCCGTCAACGAATAGGTCACCAAATGGACGTCGCGATTGCCCGCCCACGACGCCACGATCGCGTCGAAGCCCTTGCGCTGCGCGGTCGTCACCAGCGTCATATGCGGGATGCGCTTGAGGATGGTATCGAGCCTGTCCCAGAGCAGCTGCCAGTCATGCCATTCGGCATGGCCCGAGGCGATGACGATCGGTCCACGCGGTCGGTACCGCTCGCGTTCGGCCAGTTCCCGGGCACGCAGGAAATCCTGTATCGACACCTGCGTGGCGGTGGCGGCCTTCGAGACACGCGATCCGCGGGCCGGCGACCAGGGGCGACCAGACAGCACGCGGAAAGTTTCGGCGGCATAATCGCGCATACACTCAACCGCCTCGCGCTGTTCGGTCAGCGACTGGCACAGGAGCTGTTTCTCCTCCAGTTCGCTATTGAATACCTCGGAAGGCTCGATCCGCCGGATCATGTCGCGCAGCTCATGGGCCAGCATATCTTCCTGTCGTTCGAGCTTGCCCGCGACGAAATGGAAACTGTTGACCATGCCCCATGCGATCTCGGGCGCGAGCGCGTCGAGGCGGGTATCGGTCAAAAGATCGAATATGGTGGCGATCACGCCGGCACAGTCGGCCTGCGCATGGAGCGGTTCGGGCATGTCATGCTCGCCCGGCGCGTCGCCCGGCGCAATGATCGAAAGCGGGATGGGATCGCCAAAGGCGCGCTTGAATTCCGGTGTCGCCGTCATCTGCGCAAACAGCGCCGGCAGGTCTGCGAAGTGGCTGATACGCCGCGAATGGTCGTGGGTCATGGGACTTCTCCTCATCATGGAAAAGGAAAAAGGGGCGCGAACGCGCAACGGCGTCCCGCCCCATTATGTCGGATCAGTGCATGCTCGGTGCGCGGGCGAAAGCGGTCGAGCGCGTCAGGACGGCATCGACGATTTGCGCCGCATGGGGCGCAAAGGGTGTGCCTTCGAGCAGGTCATAAATAGCAGCGATGATTTCGCCGCATGTAACGCCGCCAGGGATCTCCGGCGAGCGGATCGCAAGCGTGTTTTGGGGTGCCAGCAGGTCCCGGATAGCGGGACTGGCCATGATCGCGG
>Ga0209147_100968_pt1 | contig 12591 bp, 13 predicted proteins | sample AraplaCol_mLB_r2_FD_184278 | JGI IMG/M metagenome (GOLD analysis project Ga0209147, IMG submission 184278) | Arabidopsis root microbial communities from North Carolina, USA - plate scrape CL_Col_mLB_r2 (SPAdes) (version 2) | ecosystem: Host-associated > Plants > Roots > Endosphere | place: USA... | reverse complement strand
ATACTTTGTCACAGGGCTTCAACCTTAGGATCTCTCCACCAGTTGCCTGTCAGCTACGAGGCGACTTGGCTCTTACCTCGGTTGGACTTTCACCAACTAGCAATTAACGGCTTGCTGGGCGCGCTGGCCGCTAAGGGCGGGTTCCTCCTTTTCCATTGCGGCTGGGGCAAGATCCCAAATACCTTCGCTTTTCTCTCCTTTTTCCTCAGCCAGCTTTTGCTGGTTCACTTGCTTTTTTCAGAAAAAAAAGCCCCGTATCTACACGGGGAGACATCAATATTCAAGTCAGTTCTATCTATGGAGTTGCCCAACTTGCTTTCCACTCCGCCAACGCATTGTTGATCAAGCGAGCATGATTAAGGACAACCTCCTCAGTTGAACCTGCGATATGAGGGGTAGCCAGGACGTTTTCCAAGCGGATTAGCCGCATATCTTGTTCCTCTGGTGGCTCGTTGTCGAACACATCGATTACTGCGCCGATTGTTTTATTGTTTTCCAGGATGTCGAACAGTGCGGCAGTGTCGACCACAGAAGCTCTCGATGTGTTTACGAATAACGATCCTGCGGGTAGCAGCTGGAGTATTTCTCGGGAGATCAATCCTTTTGTCTCCGGCGTAGAAGGCAAATGAATCGACACGATCTCGCTAGTGGAAAAGATCTCTTCTAAGGATTTTGGCTGGTATTGCGGAAATGACTCAGCCGATACATAGGGGTCGTAATACGCTATATCGCAGGAGAATGCCTCCAAAAGCGCAGCCACCCGCCTCCCCACTGCTCCCAATCCCACAATCCCGACCTTCTTTTCATAGAGCTGCTGACCACGAAATTCCTTGTACGGGTATAGCCAGTCCGTCCAATTGCCTTCCTTTAGCCATTTTTCGCTTCTGCTTGCATGTCGGTAAAAGCTGATGATATTGCCAAGCAAAAGCTCAGCTACTGCCTGAATATTCCGCGTAGGAGCCGTAAAAAGGGGAATATCTTGTTCGCGCAAAGCCTGTACATGAATCGTCGAAGGAGTCGCCCGGCAAATCGCCACGAATTTCGGCTTGGGTTTCCAGGATTGGATCACATCCTGTGTCAATTCATCCAATTCAGTGATGAGTGCATCTGCTCGGGTCTCGTTGATCAGTGCGGTCAATTCACTTGCAGAAAAAGCAGCACCGCGTTCGATCCAAGGCTGATAGATGACGGTTCCAAACCAGCTTTCCAGTTCAAGTAATTGCGCATCAGGATACGGGGCTGTGACAAGAATTCGCATGTTCTGATCACCCCTGCCCTGCAAGCAGATAGCTTTCCAATGCTACGATCCCCTGCTCTTCATCCGATCCGTCTGCAAGCAGAGTGACTTCATCGCCTTCCGCTACGGCCAGGGTCAGGATGCTGATAATACTTTTGGCATTGACCAAAGTCTCGCCTTTTCCAATCTGGATATCACTCTGAAACGAGGACGCCGTCTTTACAAATTGACTAGCAGGCCTGGCGTGAAGACCTTGCTGCAACGCAACGACTACTTTTTTCTTTACCATGCTGGGTACTCTCTCCTTTTGCAAACCTTTCTCGTTCACACATTGTAACCATATGATGATCAGAATGTAAATCATATAATTCATATTTGACTAATCGGATTAATATGTTTTACTATGTACAAAATGCAAAGAAAGGGTGAATCCATTTTGAGAACACTGAATATCTTGACGGTTTGCGGTTCTGGCACGATCAGCTCCACGATGGTAGCACAAAAATTGAAGGAGGCCTTGGCAGCGGACGGAATCAAAATTACCACCACGGAAGTAAAACCCACGCAAGTATTGGGGCATGTGGAGCAAGGCAACTATGATTTCGTGGTCAATACCACGCCCGTTCCCAGCAATATCTCCATCCCGGTGATTAATGGCGTCGGCTTCCTGACCGGTTTGGAAGAAGAGGAGTTTTTGGAAGAGGTGCATCAGGTGATTGCACAGATTCGTGCGAGTGAAGCGAACTAATTTTTCCCTCGGGAGGAGCAGACCTCATGTTTCTACAGACATTGAAGGATATTTTTGATACCTTTGGCGCCCCCATCTTCGTTCCGGTCGTCATCTTCATCATTTCTTTGGCCTTGAAAGTGGAGATTAAAAAAGCTCTGTACTCAGCTTTATACGCCGGTATCGGTTTATTCGGTTTCAACCTCTTGATTAATGCCTTTATCCCGATCATTATGCCTGTTGTCGATAATATGGTAAAAAGCACAGGGGTTAGCCTGCCGGTTTTCGATATTGGTTGGCAGGCAACTGCAATCGTCGCCTATTCCACCAAAGTCGGAATGATCTTCCTTGGACTAGCGCTGGTCCTACAAATTTTCCTGTTCGTGATCAAATGGACAAACATCTTCCAGCCTGGTGATTTGTGGAATAACTACTCCTATATGGTGTGGGGTTCGATGGTTTACCTGATCACCGACAGCATGTTTCTCGCGATCGCGTGCATGATCGTATTGAACCTCTACAGTCTCCTGTTCTCCGAGTTGTTTGCGAAGAGATGGTCTACGTATTTCCAATACCCGCGAGTGACGATCGTTCAACTGCATCATGTCGGGAGCGTTCCTTTTGCGCTTGCTGGCAACTGGGTGCTGAATAAGCTGGTAGGCAATAAAATCAACCTCAGCCCGGAAGTCCTGCAAAAACGGTTGGGGATTTTCGGAGAGCCCATCTCACTCGGCTTGATTCTCGGTCTGCTGCTCGGGCTGTTGGGGAATCTGAACAATCTCGGAACGCTGGCCGCTTGGGGACAAATTGCCACGGTGGGTATCGCGACTAGCGCAATTATGGTCATCTTTCCAAAGGTATCCGGCATTTTTGCTCAAGCTTTCCTTCCCCTGACGGAGACAGCCAAGAAGAGTCTGAAAAAGTCCAATTCTTCGTCCGCCGATAAATCCCGGGAATGGTATCTGGGGGTCAATGACGCGATGGGGTATGGGGAAACGGCGACACTCACCTCCGGCATCCTGCTGATTCCCATCATGATCGTGCTCGCGCTCATTCTCCCTGGCAATGAGGCTTTGCCATTGGTCGATCTGATCGCCCTCCCGTTCATGATTCAAGCTACCGTCGCCATTACCAACGGAAATATTTTCAAATCTGTCATCATTGGAGCAGTCTGGTTCAGCATTGGACTCTATGTGATTACATTCACCGCACCTCTCTTTACAGAAGTAGCGAAGGGCGTCGGGGTGACGATCCCTGCTGAGACCTTGTTGATCACGAGCTTTGGTATTTTGACTTCTCCCGTATCGGCTCTAATCTTCCTCGCGTTCCTCTCCCAGTCCTGGTTGTGGATCGGAATTGTACTGGTGGTATACTTCGCAGCGTACATCCTGTTCAAGAAGAACAAAGTAGCGATCACCGATTACATCGAGCGCAGCGCTTTACTGGAAGACGACCACGCACAGAATGAAAAGAACCCGGAGGAAGCCAGCCCCAAAGCCATTGGCCAGCAGATCTAGCTTCCACCCCCGCCACATCTACCAGCAAGGGAGACGTTTTCCATGATTCGTCCTGAATTTGTCGTCCTCCAACTGCAAGCAAGCAGTGATGAAGACGTGATACGAGAATTAAGCGAGCTTTTTGTCCGCCACGGAATCGTGAAAGAAAGCTATCCAGAAGCCGTACTTGCACGTGAACGTGAATATCCTACAGCTTTGCCAGGCAAAGGTTTGTTTGTAGCCATTCCTCACACGGACAGCAGTCATGTGATCCGGCCCGGCATTGCCCTTGCAACCCTGAGAGAGCCTGTACCTTTTGGCTTGATGAGTGATCCGTCAAAAAAGGCGGACGTGTCTCTGGTCTTTCTGCTCGCGGTCGCTGATCCGCACAAGCATTTGGACTTGCTGCAAAATCTCATGGGGATCTTGAATGACGCTCCTCTTTTGCAAAAAATCCAAACAGCGTCATCTGCAGATGAAGTCATGAAGGCATTGCAGACAATCCTTGTATAAAAAATCATGAAAAAACCTGTCACCGTTCGCAATTCGAATGGAAACGACAGGTTTTTGCTATTTTCCGATGCACCCATGTGTAACGAAAGAAGCCCTTGCTGCATCTAAGTGAAAATACCTTCGGGTTGAATGAGGAGTTGAATGACAGATGGCGCGTACTCTTGTCTTTCGTTTGACCACGCATCTGGCAGGCTTGATCTTCGTGGCTTTGTCCATACGATGGATGTGGAGCGATTTCATCGCTTTTCCTTCCATGGAAGCCACCAGCATGATCTTGGGCTATGTCTCGTTTCTCCTGATCGGCGTGACGCTCTTGATCGGTCCGTTGACAGCATGGTTGCCCTCCCGCTTTGGAGCCGCTTGCTTGTCCATTCGTCGTGACCTGGGGATCTGGGCCGGGATCACCGCAATTTTGCACGTTATTTTGGTCTTGATCCTTTTCTCGGGAGAGCCCCGACTGATGATCATGCAAAGCAATTTGGATAATCCCCGGTCAGGCTGGCTCGGTCTCTTTTTCCAAAATTACGAATCATTCGACGGGTGGCCAATGCCTCGCTGGTCGCTGATTGGAGCCGCCAATTACCTGGGACTGATCGCGATCTTGTACGTGATCAGCATGCTCTTCACATCCTCGGATGCAGCGAAAAAATGGTTGGGTGGCTCTACGTGGAAACGGCTCCATATGGCGAATCCGTTCGTATTCATTCTCGTTGTCGTGCATGGACTGACGTATATCCAATCTATTAAAGGCGAGCCACACACCTTATCCGACATCCTACTTTTTGCTTTCGCAGTCTGGATCGTCCGCATCATCACGTTTTGGCGCACGGTCTGGTACCGCCGACACTGACATCGACTCACCTATACCCCTTGGATATGGAAAAATGCATAGCGGATTTGAGGGGTATAGGCGGTCGAATCCTTGTAAGCCCAGTAACGCATTCTGCTGTCTGTCGTATGGGCATTGACCAGCGGCATGTTGTCCCAATCCTTGGCGACGACAATCGTGTTGTGCTGAAAGCGGCCATCTCCATCGAAGTCATAGCAAATAATATCGCCGGGCACCAATTCTTCCGGGGAGTTTACTGCAACTGCCCGCATCGGTTCCTTGCCGGATTTGAGCAGCAGATACAGGCTGTGTGCCACCGTCCAGCTATAGCTCCACTCGTTGCCTTTTCCCGTCCGAATCCACCAGCCTTTGGTTTTCTCCTTGGAGAAAAGCATCGGGATTCCCCCGGCGTACAGACATTGGGAAATAAAATTCGTGCAGTCATCATTGAAATGAGGATAGACAGAGTTGGCCGTGTTCCAATATTGTTCCGAGTATTCTACTGCCTTGCGAGGGTTGTATCCTTTGGCTCCGTACACCACCATAAGCGGCTTAACGTCCGTCTTCTCAGCCACGACTTCTTCCTGTTCCTCTTTGTCGATGGCTTCGGCCAAAGCTTTTGCGTCCCCCTCCCATTCACGGGTCTCGATGATCACCCATGAATCATCGTCTGCCTTGTTCAGGAGTAGTGTCATTACGCGAAAGCTCGCCTCTTCATGCCGTTGATTTCCGATCCGGTAATGGCGCTCTCCCCGCCATACCAGGCTTACTTCCAGTGTTTTTCCTGTCTCTACCCAGTACAGTGGGATTACTCGACCGCTGACCGCATAGATTTCCGCTCCCCGGCTGATCGTCTGGGCGTATTCCCGGGTCAGACGCTCCCACTCTTTCGTTTTGTCTTTTTTATCTTTGCTGAAAAAAGAAGTCAATCGCTCCAAGTTACCGTCCAACCATGACCAATGAACAGCATCGAAATACTTTTGGATAAATCCTTTCCAGTCCATCGCTTCCACTCTCCTTTCCGATTCACATGTCCGATTGCCGTGAATCATGCGGCTGCCGCCTGCTTTCATAGCAGAATATGAAGGAGATGAACCTTTCAGAATGAAAAAAGCCACCCGGATTACCGAGTGGCTTGATCAGATGTATAAGGTAAGGTGAGCAGTACCTTTTCCAAAGCTAGCAGATGTTCCTTAATCGACAATCCGCCTCCGTACCCGACCAGAGCGCCATTGGAGCCAATGACTCGATGGCAGGGGATGATGACCGGGATCGGATTGCGATTGTTGGCACCGCCAATCGCCCTGACTGCCTTCGCGTCTCCGATCGCCAAGGCAATATCTTTGTAGGAGCGCGTCTCCCCATAGGGAATCCTGCTCAGCTCCGTCCAGACCGCTTTTTGAAACGGTGTTCCATGCAATGCAAAAGGGAGGTCAAAATCTTCCCGATCACCCGCGAAGTACTCCTGCAACTGCTTTATTACTTGCTCATTAGCTTCATCGTCACGAGTGATCAAACTACCGAGAAAATGTTTTTTGCTCCAGCGCTGCAGGGATGGCAGACTATCCTGCTCCGCGCCAAACTCGATAAAGCATAAACCCTCATCTGTCGATGCCAGCAACAACGGTCCAATGGGTGAGTCCATCATGGTATAACGCAAAGTATTCGTCATCCAACCTACCTCCTGATCCCATAGATTCCTTCTCTTTGTCACACGTAACGCCTTACTTACGGTAAGCGCGAAGCTTTCAGCATGTCCAATCCCTTGTCAATTTCTTGCAGGACTTCCGTGGATTCTTCTCTGGCTTTTGCCAGAAGCAGCGCTGTTTCGGCATCCTCTCCCCCGATTTTGCCCAAGGCCCAGGCTGCCGTCCCGCGAATAACAGGGCGCGGATCATTATCCAACAATCGGATGAGGTGCGGCACAGCCGAACGATCCTTGAAGTGTGCAAGGGCCAGGATCGCATTGCGCTGAATCGGTTTTTTCCCCCGCCATGAGGAGGAAGAAATCCCAAACTTCTCTTTGAATTCCTTGTTGCTCATCTCGAGGAGCGGGATGAGCAACGGCTTGGCGATTTCCGGATCAGGCTTGAATTCGTCGTGGCGCTGGAAGTGAAGACCGCGATTTTTCGGGCAAACCGTCTGACAGGTGTCGCATCCGTAGAGGCGATTCCCGATCTTGGCCCGAAATTCATCCGGGATGAAGTCTTTGACTTGTGTCAGATATGCGACACAGCGCTGTGCGTTCAATTGACCACCCTGCACCAAAGCACCGGTGGGACAGGCGTCCACGCAGATATTGCAGTCTCCGCAGCCTTCCTCCACGGGCTGATCCGGTGGCAATGGCAAATTCGTCACCAATTCCCCCAGATAGACCCAGGAACCGAATTCAGGGGTTATCAAGGCGCAATTTTTCCCTACCCAACCTAGTCCGGCCCTCTCCGCCACGGCCCGATCAGAGAGCGCCCCCGTGTCGACCATAGACTCGATTTTCGCTCCTGGCTCCAGCTCTTCGATAAAACGGCTCAGCTTGTCCATTCGGTCGCGCAGAACATGGTGGTAATCCGTTCCCCACGCCGCACGGCACAAGATGCCGCGGTACGCCCCAGGCTCTGATTTCGGTGGATTCTCCAGCTTGGACGGGTAGGCCAAGGCAATGGCGATGAGTGATCTTGCCCCCTCCAGAACGCGCTGTGGCTGCGTCCTCTTCTCCAGATCCGGTTCCTCAAAACCTGATTCATACCCCTTCTCCCGATGTTCCATAAGCCGCTCGCGAAGCTTCACGAACGGGTCAGCACTCGCAAAGCCGATCTTGTCAATTCCGATCTCGTTGGCATAATCAATGATGGCCTGCTTCGTCTGTTCCCAGTATTGCTGGTCGCTCACAGTTGTCTGATCGCTCCTGTCGCCAACTCATCACAGCGGTTGTTCCACTTGTTGTCGGCATGTCCTTTTACCTTGACATATTCTACCTGTTGAATCTCCATCAAACGAAGCAGTTCCTTCCATAAATCCTGATTCTCGACCGGCTGTCCCTTGCTGTTCTTCCAGCCATTCTTCAGCCAGCCTTTGTACCAGCCCTGCTTGAAGCAATTGACTAGATAGGCGCTGTCGCTGTACAGTGTAACTTTGCACGGTTCTTTTAATTGGGACAGAGCCTCGATGGCAGCTTGCAGCTCCATGCGATTATTAGTCGTGTTAGGCTCGGCTCCGGACATCTCCTTGATATGTTGGCCGTACATGAGGACTGCGCCCCATCCGCCAGGTCCCGGATTGCCGGAACAAGCCCCGTCTGTATAAATAGTCACTTCACGCATTGTCATCTCCAGGGGATCCCTCCTGTTCTCTTCTATTGTAACGAAGGTTAGTCGCTTCCACAAAAAAAATTTGGTATACTACCAAAAATAGGTTCGGAGGAATGAGCGTTGGTACAAATACATATGGATTCATCTATTACCACTCGTCTGCCGCGAATTTCCCTCGGTGTCTTGCAATATAGCGGGGTGTCTGTCAGTGACTCTCCCAAAATGCTGCAGGGACGCATCAACTTTTTCGTAGAAAATCTGCGCCTTGAACATGAACTCGCCCGATTGGCAGAGATTGCAGGCATCCGTGAATGGCGTGGTTATCTGAAACAAATGGGCACCGACCCATCACGCTATCGTCCGGCATCGGAAGCCTTGCTGCGCCGATTGCTTCAGGGCAACCCCTTCTTTTGGGTAAATAGTGCCGTCGACGTCAATAATTTCTTCTCTGTGCTGCATGCTCTGCCGCTTGGCGTCTATGATTTGACACAGATCAAGGGCGATGTGACCTACCGGCTCGGACACGCGGAGGATCGCTACGAGGGCTTAAACGGCCGCGAAGTAAGCATGGAGAATAAACCCCTTCTAGCGGATGCTCTCGGCGCTTTTGGCAGCCCAATCGTGGATTCCAAGCGCACCTGCGTCACCGAACAAAGCCGAGATCTGCTGCACGTGATCTATTTCCATGACCAGATTGATTCAGCCAAACAAGACGAGATCCTTGGCTCAGTCGGACGCATGTTTACGGAGATCAACGGCGGAGAGCTCATACAGTCCAGTATCGTTACTGCGTAAGAAGGATGGTCCAACTTCGGCCGTCCTTCTTTTCAGGCAAAAAAGGAATCGTTGGAATCTTGGAAAGGAGCTACATTCATGCCGGATATGGTTTTTTTGAAAAATTTCCCTTTCTTTGAGCATTTGGACAAGCAAGAACTTGAAGATATTGCCGCCGTAATCACTACAAAGGTATACAACAAGGGGGTCAATCTCTTCTGGGAAAATGAAGAAGGCAACGAGCTTTTCATCATCCAGTCTGGGGCCGTCAAAATCTTTCGGCATCAGGAAGGGCGAGAAATTATTTTGGCCTTATTTCGCGAAGGAGACTTTTTTGGCGAAATGTCCCTGTTTGGCGACGAAAAGGTACGCTCTGCCTCCGCCAATACCTTGGAGAAGACGACTGTCTATATCCTGAAAAAGGAGCATTTCTTGCAACTCCTCAATAAAAATCCGAACATCTTCATCAAAATCCTCAATACCGCACTCGAACGCCTCCGCCAAGCGAATGAGCAAATCGCCAACCTCTCCATGACATCCGCCTTTGCGCGGATTGCACGCCTTTTGGTCCGTCTGTACCAGGCCCCGGAAGCAGACCGCGTCATTGGATTGAAGCTGACCCACAACCAAATGGCTGACATGACCGCCACCGCCCGGGAGACTGTGACAAAGGTTTTGTCTGATATGCAGAATAAAGGATACATTCAAATCGTGAATCGGCAAATCAAGATTACTGATTTGGAGGGACTGATGACCGCCGCCGGGTTGGAGTAGGCTGTCGACCGAAGAATATGCAAAAGACGGCCGTCATGCAGCTTGGCCGTCTTTTTGTTCATTCGATTCTTTGGGTTTGCGAAAAACGAGGTGCTCCAATGCGAGACAGACGAGAACCCCGAGCAGTAGCCCGTTGCCAAACAAGAAGCTGACCATTGGCGGCAACTGCTGCCATGCACTAGCAGGAACAAACATGATGCCGATCCCGACAAGCAAGGAGCTACCCCCAACCGTAAGCGTCCGTTCGTCCATTTTCAGGCTGGCGTAATCCTTTAAGCCAAATCCTAACAGCTTGGTATAGGTGATGAACATGGCAGCATATGCCACGGGCGTAGGCAAGGCAGCCAGAAAATGGGAGATCGCCGGGAAAAGGCCGATGACCATGATCCCCCCCATAGCTAGCATAAACGGCAAGCGTGAAGCCATGCGAGTGGTTTGAATCACCGCCGCTGCCAGAGAGAGCGGTATCATACCCACTACTCCAGAAAGACCGGAGAGAATGTGGGATACCCCTGTAAAGACGCCGCCGCGATTGTACTGCTTCGCCGTCGGTTCTGTCTGTGTTGCTTTCCCCATCACAACAATACTTGTCACCAGATTGGTCAAAAGGACAAATCCGGTCAGGACGCTTGTCAAGACGATCCCCCAATCCCAGCGGGGAGTCCCCCAGAAGAATAGGGAAGGCAATTCAAACACTTGGTCAGCAGGGCGTACCGGTTCCGTCCAGCCCATGACGGCGTACAGGACCCAGCCCGCTACCATGCCGAACAAGACGGCAAAACTGGAGAAACGCTCCAATTTTGTCAACCAAATGACCAATGCGACGATCGCGACAGAGGTGATTGCAACTCCTGGCTGCACCTCATGGGAGTGTTGAAATCCAATCCCCATCATACCTGTCAGGATGTTGCTGCAGAGCGAAATCGCAAGCAAAATCATATACGTGCCTGAGACAATCGGGGTAAACCACTTTTGTAGTTTTCCGACCCAGCCTAGTCCACCAAAGATCAGAAATAGAATCCCCGCTATGATCAGACCAAGCTGAAAGGATTGTCCGATTTCCTGCGGATGCAGTCCAATGCTGGTTCCGATCTGGGCCAAAATGATAAAAATTCCCCACCAAAGACCCGCGGGTCCTTCCATCATGGGATAGCGATGCCCAATCCAAACTTGAAGAAGCGAAGCCAAACCAATAAAGAACATGGTTTGTTGCATCAGCTTGCCAATCTCATCAGGCTGCAGTCCGTATATATCTCCAATCATCAAGGGAACTGCCACACTGCTCGATACTGTCACTATCATCCATTGCAGGGCAGATAGCAGGGAAATGCCCACAGGCGGCTTATCATGTAAACCGTATCTCATCTCAACCACCTCTTTTTTCTTTCAGCATTGCATTTTTTCGCAAGTCTTGGAGCCTGATTCTCGACTTACGTACTTACTATGCACGAAAAGCAATTTCTTTTCCAGATTTTCCTGTGCTTTTGATATCCAGTCTCCAGTTACAGGTCCCCCAAAAATAAAAAATCCTGATCATCAAAAAGTTGACGATCAGAATTTCTCTCTTACCTATGGTGCCGGTGAAGGGACTTGAACCCCCACGGTTTCCCTCACGATTTTGAGTCGCGCGCGTCTGCCATTCCGCCACACCGGCCTATTTTTTTGGAGGAGGCACCCGGATTTGAACCGGGGGTAAGGGTTTTGCAGACCCGTGCCTTACCACTTGGCTATGCCTCCATATGGAGCGGACGACGGGTCTCGAACCCGCGACCTTCGCCTTGGCAAGGCGACGCTCTACCAATTGAGCTACATCCGCATAAAATGGCTGGGGTACCAGGATTTGAACCTGGGAATGACGGAGTCAAAGTCCGTTGCCTTACCGCTTGGCTATACCCCAATAAAGTTTCTCTAGAAGAAAAATGGGGCGATCGATGGGACTTGAACCCACGAGTGCCGGAGCCACAATCCGGTGCGTTAACCCCTTCGCCACGACCGCCATGCTATGAAACTATCTAGAGAAATTGGCAGGGGCAGTAGGAATCGAACCCACACCAAAGGTTTTGGAGACCTTCGTTCTACCGTTAAACTATGCCCCTACAAGGTGGCTCGGGACGGAATCGAACCGCCGACACGAGGATTTTCAGTCCTCTGCTCTACCGACTGAGCTACCGAGCCATATTGTACTTCTCCATCGCCATTTGAAAAGAATGGCGGAGCTGACGGGACTCGAACCCGCGACCTCCGGTGTGACAGACCGGCGTGAACTCCAACTTCACCACAGCTCCAAAATTTGGTTGCGGGAGCAGGATTTGAACCTGCGACCTTCGGGTTATGAGCCCGACGAGCTACCGAGCTGCTCCATCCCGCGATAATCAGGACGATTGTCCTGCTAAAATTATATCCACTGTCTAAAAGTGGTGGAGGCTGACGGGATCGAACCGCCGACCCTCTGCTTGTAAGGCAGATGCTCTCCCAGCTGAGCTAAGCCTCCGCATCCCCACAAAGTGACGTTTATGCTCTGAAGCATATTCCGAGTACTTTACGGGGGCCCCAACAACAAGTGAAGGGTGTATAGGTGACCCGTAGGGGATTCGAACCCCTGTATGACAGCGTGAAAGGCTGCTGTGTTAAACCGCTTCACCAACGGGCCAGATGGCGGATGGAGTGGGATTTGAACCCACGAGACGAGTTGACCCCGCCTACACGATTTCCAATCGTGCTCCTTCGGCCGCTCGGACATCCATCCATATATGGCTCCTCGGGACGGACTCGAACCGCCGACCGATCGGTTAACAGCCGATTGCTCTACCAACTGAGCTACCGAGGAACAATGAAGGATTTATTCCTTCAAAACTGAATCTGCATGATTGCTTGGATGTGTGGATAAGTCCTCGACCGATTAGTATTCGTCAGCTCCACGTGTTGCCACGCTTCCA
>Ga0209147_100963_pt1 | contig 12611 bp, 10 predicted proteins | sample AraplaCol_mLB_r2_FD_184278 | JGI IMG/M metagenome (GOLD analysis project Ga0209147, IMG submission 184278) | Arabidopsis root microbial communities from North Carolina, USA - plate scrape CL_Col_mLB_r2 (SPAdes) (version 2) | ecosystem: Host-associated > Plants > Roots > Endosphere | place: USA... | reverse complement strand
TGAGCCAGCGGCGGCGCGGCCTGCGCGGCGATGGCGACGATGCCGTCCATGGCTTCGCGGGTCGAGGCGATCGCTTCGACGCGGGCCATGTCGATCAGGATGCGGCCCTTGCCCGCAAAGCCGAAGCGGGCCTGATGCTGGGCCAGGAAATCGGCGCGCATGGTGTCGGCATCGGCCAGCGGCACGTCGAACAGACTGTCCGTGCCGTCATAGCGCAGGCGCAGCAGCGTTTCGGTGCGATCGGCGTCGGGCAGGTCGGTCCGGGCGTCATCGGCGAGCGCATCGAGCGCAGCGTCCAGTCCCACCTCGCCCAGCGGCAGGGCCAGCGTCCGTTCCCGCACCGCGCGGCGATCGGCCAGACCCATGCCATAGGCCGACAGCACGCCGCCCAACGGGTGGATCATCACCCGGTCCATGCCCAGCGCGTCGGCGACCAGGCAGGCATGTTGCCCGCCCGCCCCGCCGAAGCTGGCGAGCGTATAGCGCGACACATCATGGCCCCGCGCGACGGAGATGCGCTTGATCGCGTTCGCCATGCTGGCGACGGCGACGGCGATGAAGCCCTGCGCCGCGTCGCGGGGCGTCATGGTGCGGCCGGTGTCCGCCTCCACCTGCGCGCAAAGGGTGGCGAAGCGCGCCTCCACCGCTTGGGCATCGAGCGGCTGGTCGCCGTTCGGACCGAACAGGCTGGGGAAATGGGCGGGCTGGATCTTGCCCAGCATGACGTTGCAGTCGGTGATGGTGAGCGGGCCACCGCGCCGATAGCAGGCCGGACCGGGGACCGCGCCCGCGCTTTCAGGGCCGACGCGGAAACGGCCGTCGACGAAGGAACAGATGGAGCCGCCGCCCGCCGCGATGGTGTGGATGCGCATCATCGGCGCGCGCAGGCGGATGCCGGCCACGCGCGCTTCATTGTCGCGCTCATAGGCGCCGGCATAATGGGACACATCGGTCGACGTGCCGCCCATGTCGAAACCGATGACTTCGCGGAAGCCCGCCTGCTCGGCCGTGCGGGCGAGGCCGACGATGCCGCCGGCCGGACCGGACAGGACGGCGTCCTTGCCCCGGAACAGCGCGCCGTCGGTCAGGCCGCCACTCGACTGCATGAACAGCATGTCGGCGTCTTCGCCCAGGGCATCGCGCAGGCCATCGACATAGGTGCGCAGGACGGGGGAGAGATAGGCGTCCGCCAGCGTGGTATCGCCGCGACCGATCAGCTTGATGAGCGGCGCGACGTCATGGCTGGCGCTGATCTGGGTAAAGCCGATATCGGCGGCGATGCGGACCAGTGCCCGTTCGTGGGCGGGATGGAGATAGCCGTGCATCAGCACGATCGCGACGGCGCGCAGACCCTTGTCATAGGCGGATTGCAGCGCGGCGCGGGCGGCGGCTTCATCCAACGGCGTGCGGATGGTGCCGTCGGCCATCATTCGCTCGTCGATTTCGACCACATCGGCATGCAGCGGATCGGGCAGGATGATGCGGCGGGCGAACAGGTCCGGCCGTTCCTGCGTGCCGATGCGGATCGCGTCGCGATAACCGCGCGTGATCGCCAGCAGCACCGGTTCGCCCTTGCGCTCCAGCAGAGCGTTGGTGGCGATGGTGGTGCCGATGCGCAGGGTGCAGGGCGGGATCGGGCCATCACCCGCGCCGGTCAGGCGGCGCACCGCTTCCACCGCCGCGTCGGCATAGCGTTCCGGGTCGCTCGACAGCAATTTGGCGGTGTGCAGTTGCCCGTCGGGCGCGCGTGCCACCACATCGGTGAAGGTGCCGCCGCGGTCGATCCAGAAATGCCATGTCATGGGGCGGGTGATGGCGGGGCGGGCGCGCGATGGCAAGGGTTGCCCGCGCCTGCGACGGCCCCTGTCCCTTGGTGCAGAGTTGATCGAGGTTGTGGACAGAGGGCGATCCCGAACATATCAGGAACGAATGGCGCAGCTTTCCACCCGGCAGAAACTCGAAATCCTGGCCGATGCCGCCAAATATGATGCCTCCTGCGCGTCGTCCGGCACGGCGAAGCGGAACAGCAGCGATGGCAAGGGGATCGGATCGACCGAGGGCATGGGCATATGCCACGCCTATGCGCCCGACGGCCGCTGCATATCCCTGCTCAAGATATTGCTGACCAACAGCTGCATTTTCGATTGCCATTATTGCATCAACCGCCGGTCGAGCGATGTGCGCCGCGCGCGCTTTACCGCGCAGGAAGTGGTGGAGCTGACGCTCAACTTCTACCGCCGCAATTATATCGAGGGGCTGTTTCTCTCGTCGGGCATCATCGCGTCGTCCGACTATACGATGGAGCAGATGGTCGAGGTCGCCCGGTCGCTGCGCGAGGACCATGATTTTCGCGGCTATATCCATTTGAAGACGATTCCCGATGCCGACCCGGCGCTGCTCAACCTGGCGGGCCTCTATGCCGATCGGCTGTCGATCAATGTCGAATTGCCGACGGACAGTGGGCTGAAACGGCTCGCGCCGGAAAAGGATGGCGGGCGGATCGAAGGGGCGATGGGCCATTTGCGTGGCGAGATCGACGACAAGATCGACGCGAAACGCAAATATAAGAGCGCGCCCCTCTTCGCCCCCGCCGGCCAGTCGACCCAGATGATCGTGGGCGCCGATGCGGCCGACGACCGGGCGATCATCGCCAAGGCAAGCAGCCTGTACGACCGGCATAAATTGCGCCGCGTTTATTATAGCGCCTTTTCCCCCATTCCTTCGCCCAGCGCAGTGCTGCCGTTGAAGCGGCCGCCGCTGATGCGGGAACATCGGCTGTATCAGTCGGACTGGATGATCCGCTTCTACGGCTATGATGCGCGGGAGATTGCGGCGGCGACCGATGCGGCGACCGGCTGCCTGCCGCTGGACATCGACCCGAAGCTCGCCTGGGCGCTCAACCATCGGGCTGCCTTTCCGGTGGATGTCAACCGCGCCCCGCGTGAGGCGCTGCTGCGCGTGCCGGGACTAGGCGTGAAGGCGGTCGATCGCATCCTGATGAGCCGACGCCATCGGCGGTTGCGGCTGGACGATGTGGCGCGGCTGACCACATCGATCAAAAAATTGCGGCCGTTCCTTGTCGCGGCGGACTGGCGGCCGGTCGCCCTGATCGACCGGGCCGACCTGCGCGCCCGTCTCGCTCCACCCGCGAAACAGCTCGATTTGTTCACATAATCGTAATTTCGGGTTGATTGAGCGCGCCACACATGAAATTCTGTTGCCAGGGTCAAAAAAGGAGAATGGGGTCTTGGCGACCGCAGTCGGCAATCGCGCACAGGGTAAGGGTTTCGCCAAGCGCATCAGTTCGCATCTGGCCGCCGCCCTGGTCGTCTTCTGTCTCGCGCAGATTTTCGTCGTCGCCAAGATGGGCGGATCGCTGGTCCTGCACCTTGGCATCATCGTCGCGATCGGCGGCTATGGCGTGGCGGCGCGCGGGCTGGAACGGCGCTGGCAGATGCTGGAGCAAGGCGGTCTGTCGCAGCATGGCCTCACGCTGCGGTTCCGCCGCGACATATTGCAGCTTTGGGGCGCCAGCATCCTTGGCGCATTGCTGTGGATTCCCGTGGCGATCATCTTCCGCTTCCTGTTCGGCTGATCCTTCGGAGCCAATTGCCGCGACCGTCGTTCTTCTTCCTCGCACGAGGAGGAATATCCATGGCCGACGCCACCATTTTCGATCGCCTGAAACAGGATCACGACGCCCATCGCCAGCTGTTCGCCAAGATGGCGGAGGCGGATCGCGAGAAGGACGAGGAGCGGCTGGAAAAGCTGTTCGAACAGTTCAAGGTCGAAGTGTCCGCCCATGCCGCGGCGGAGGAAGAAACGCTCTACGCCACCATGCTGGCGCGGCCGGACCTGCGCGAGGATGCGCAGCACAGCGTGTCCGAGCACAAGGAAATCGACGATTATCTGGAAGAGCTGGACGACCTGAAATTCAATGGCGAGGCATGGCGGAAGAAATTCGCCGAGATGAAGAAGCGCTACCTCCACCATATCGACGAGGAGGAGGAAGAGATGTTCCCCGACGCGGCCAAGGAACTGACGGCCGCCGAAGAGGAGAAGCTCGGCAAGCTGTTCGCCAAGCGCAAGCCCGCCGAACTGGAACGAGCCCAGGCCGAGGATTGATCTATCTGCGACCGTTCGTTTCGAGCCAAGTCGAGAAACGAGGCAAAGCCGAGTTCAGCGAAGCTAAACCGATAGCAATGCGCTTTTTGTTTCTCGACACGCTCGAAACGAACAGGTCATGGTGTAGCAGGCCGAGATGTACCGCGTCGCGCTGACGGCGCCGGACGATTTCGACGGCTGGCGGGCGGCGGCGCGGCGGCTGGCGCTGGCGGGCGTCGATCCGGCGGATATCGTGTGGCAGGTGGGCGATCAGAGCATCGACCTGTTCGGCGACACGCCGCTGCCGGCCGAGCGGCCCGGTGCGGGCTTTGCCGTGCCGCGCGCTTTTGTCGATTTGGCCGAGAAGGCCATCCTCCATAGCGAACCGGCGCGCTTTGCCTTGCTTTATGCGCTGCTATGCCGGTTGCGTGGCAGGCCGGGGCTGATGGAGGACAAGGCCGACCCGCTGCTGCGCCGGGTGGATGTGCTGGCCAAGGCGGTGCGGCGCGATATCCACAAGATGCGCGCCTTCGTGCGTTTTCGCGAAATATCGGATGACGGGGGCGAACGCTTCGTCGCCTGGTTCGAGCCGGACCATCATGTCGTGCGCGCCAATGCCGGCTTCTTCATGCGCCGCTTCGCCGCGATGCGCTGGTCGATCCTGACGCCCGAAATCAGCATCCATTGGGATGGCGAGACGCTCGCCGAAGGGCCGGGCGCGAAACGGACGGACGCGCCCGACGGTGATCCGGTCGAGGCGCTGTGGAAGGGCTATTATGCCGCCATCTTCAACCCGGCACGGCTCAAGACCGGGGCGATGCTGTCGGAAATGCCGAAAAAATATTGGCGCAATCTGCCCGAGGCGGCGTTGATCCCCGATCTGATCGCCGGCGCACAGGCGCGCGAGGCGGCGATGATCGCGACCGCGCCATTGCCGGAAAAGGTGCCGAAGCGGCAGGGGGATGTCGCGACCGTATGGGCGACGATCCGGCATGAAGCGATGGGCTGCACCCGTTGTCCGCTCCACCGCGATGCGACGCAGATGATATTTGGTGAAGGGCCGCTTGATGCGCCGCTGATGATCATCGGTGAGCAACCGGGCGATCAGGAGGATCTGGCAGGCCGCCCGTTCGTCGGGCCGGCGGGGCAATTGCTGGATCGGGCGCTGGCGCAGGCGGGCGTGGACCGATCCCGCGCCTATGTCACCAACGCGGTCAAGCATTTCAAATTCGAGCGGCAGGGCAAGCGGCGGTTGCACCAGTCGCCGGATGCGGGCGAGATCGAAGCATGTCGCTGGTGGCTGGGGCAGGAAATCGACCTCATCCGGCCGCGCATCATCGTCGCGCTGGGTGCCAGCGCGGCGCGCGCGATGCTGGGCAAGGCCGTGACGATCGGCCGCACGCGCGGCGCCGCGATCGCGCTGAAGGATGGCGCGGAAGGATGGGTGACGGTGCATCCAAGCTATCTGCTGCGCCTGCCCGATGCGGAGAGGCAAGCGGCGGAGCAGGCGCGGTTCGTGGATGATTTGCGGATGGTGGCCGAGCGGGTGAAGGCTCTGGGGTGAGTGGAAGTGCTGTGTGGGGAAGGTCCGCTTTTCGCCGTCATCCCAGCGAATGCTGGGATCTCAGGCCGCGTTGCGCTTCCCTTCCTGCGACCCCAGCATTCGCTGGGGTGACGATGAAGGCTGGTCGCCTGTGGCGACGCCGACCCTGCGCAAAATCGGGGGAATGCGGAACGGTTTGCAGTCCTAAAAACCGTTCCGCACCCCAAACTCCTGCATCAAGAGGAACAGGAGGTTGACTGAAAGGACCGGGGCGGATCGCGTGGACCCGCCCCGGTCTATCTATGTCAGATCAGAATTTCGCGACCACACCCGCCATCGGGCGGATCGAGCGGAAATTGCCCATCGTGTCGGCCTGAACGCGCAGGCGGATGTTGCTGCTCTGGGCCGAACCGCCCATGTCAGCGGGCGACAGTTCGACGCCGGCGCCATAGGTGGTGCCGTGGAAATCGAGGCTGTCGGGACCAAGCGCGTCGAAATTGACCCACTTATAGCCGACCTTGCCGAAGATCAGGCTGTCCTTGCCCGCCTTCACGCCGGCGCGGCCCGCCACGCCATATTCCCAGTCGATATCGCCCGATACGCCCTTGGACGCAGTGCCTTCGACGCCGACGACGATGGGACCGGCGACATTGTAATTCACGCCTGCGACGCCTTCGACCATGCGGCCCTTGTAGCCAACGGGCGGGATGCCTTCCTTGCCGGTTTCGCTGTCGAAATTATGCACGCCGCCCATGACGCCGACATAGGGTTCAATGCGGCGTGTGGAGGAACCGGCGTCGTCCTGGGCCATGGCAGCGGCAGGCAACAGGACAGCGGCAGCGGCTGCCGAAAAAAGCAGTGTCTTCATGGGGGTGGCCCTTTTTCTATCGTGGATTTTATGCGGCGGTTTGGACCCGCCGGGTCGATGCGAGCGCTCAAAGCGGCTGCGTGTCGACAGGGGGGATAATGGCCGGCCGGGGCGGAAGGTTTCCTGAACGATTCCGAAAAGCGCGGTAAAAGGCGATTATGTGACGGAAAGAACACGCTTTCTGTCAGCCCGATGAACGAAACCCCCTTTTTCTGAACCTGCGATAAACGCTGGCGCAGAAAGGATAATCCATTCACAACCAATTCAACCGGACTGCGTTAAGCCGACAGAAGATGATGATGAGGAGAAAGACGATGACGGGCATCCGACATCGGTTTCTGGCTGTGATCGGGCTGGCGGGCGCGCTGGCACTGGGCGGTTGCGCCTATGACGACGGTTATGGCTATGGCGGCGTGAACGTGGGCACCGGCTATTATGGCGGCGGTGGTTATTATGGTGACGGCTATTATGGGCCGTCGGGCTATTATCAGCCCGGCCTCTATAGCGGCTGGTACGACAATTATTATTATCCGGGCAACGGCTATTATGTCTACGACCGTGGCGGCCGGCGCCAGCGCTGGAACGACGGCCAGCGCCGTTATTGGGAAGGCCGCCGGGCCGAACGCCGCGATGATCGTGGCCGCGGCGACGGCTGGCGTGGCCGGGATAGGGATGGCGACGGACGGCCGGGCAACTGGACGCGCCCACCGCGCCCGCCGCAGGGCAATGACGCCAATAACGGCAATCAGGGCGACCGCAACTGGGGGCGCGACCGTAATCCCGGCGACCGCAACTGGGGCCGGGACCGTACGCCGGGTGAGGGCGGAAACCGCTGGCGCGGCAATGGCGGCCGAAGAGACGGAGCGGTGCCGACGCCGCAGCCCGGCCTGCGCCAGCCGCAGGCGCAGCAACCCCGGCCCAGCCGTCCGCAGATGAACCAGCCGCGCCCGCAGCGCAGTTGGGGCGGCGGCGGACGCCCGGGTGGTCGTGGCGGCGAACGGGTTCGTCCCAACTGATGCGGACTTTGACGAAGACCGTCTTTCTGCTGCCCCTCCTGCTCGTCGCGGCCTGCGACGGGCGGGAGGAGAGCGCGATCGACAATCTGGCCAATGGCGCGAATGCGGCGCAGGTGGATAATAATGTCCGGGCCGAAGCGATGGCCGTGATGGAACCGTTGAACCCGCCGGAGCCGGGCACGCCCGGCGGCCTGCCGGTCGATCCCGAACCGATCGCCGAAGGATCGATCACGCCCGACAGCGCGCAGGGCGCCGCTCAGGTGGTGCAGGGCTATTATGGTCTGCTGGAGGAAAAGCGGTTCGTGGACGCGCAGGATCTATGGGATCAGGCCGGCTCGATCGGATCGCAGGATGACGCGCATTTTACGGCCCGCTTCCGCGGTTTCAGCGAAATCCACGCCAATATCGGCGCGCCATCGGAACCCACAGAGGCCGAGGGCGCGATGCAGGTGACGGTCCCGGTGCAGGTCTATGGCCGCATCGCCGCGACCGGCAAGCCCTGGCACACATTGCGGCAGGTGGTGTTGCGCCGGGTCGCCGACGCGCCGGATGACAAGGCGGAGCAGCGGCGCTGGCATATCGATTCGATCGGTGCCTATGTCGCTCCTGCCGAGACAGAAGGCGCGGAACCCGCCCATGCCATTTCCATGACGGACGGCATGGCGAAAAAGCAGTGAATGGCGAAACAGGCCGTACCGACAAGCCCTGATGTGAACCTATGGCTTTGCGTTTCCCGGCCTGCGCTAGGGAACGCTTGATATGAGACAGCCACATGGTGCCTTGATGTAGACGGATCATGAAAAAGGGCGCCCGGTCATGCGACCTGGCGCCCTTTTGCTGTCCGTTCAGACCGTGAATTAAGCGACGGTCGCCTTGAGGATCTTGCCCGGCGTGCGCGGCGGCTCGCCCTTGGGCAGGGCGTCGACATGGTCCATGCCCGACGTCACTTCGCCCCAGACGGTGTACTGGCCGTCGAGGAAGGTGGCGTCGTCGAAGCAGATGAAGAACTGGCTGTTGGCGCTGTTCGGGTTGGACGAACGGGCCATCGAGCAGACGCCACGAACGTGCGGCTGACGGCTGAATTCGGCCTTGATGTCGGGCAGCTTCGATCCGCCCATGCCGGTGCCGGTCGGATCGCCGCCCTGCGCCATGAAGCCGGGGATGACGCGATGGAAGACCACGCCGTCATAGAAGCCGTCCTTGGCCAGCGTCGTGATGCGTTCGACATGGCCGGGGGCCAGATCGGGGCGCAGCTTGATCACGACGTCGCCGCCGCTGTCGAGGGTGAATGTAAGCGTTTCGTCGGCCATGAGGATACCTCTCGTGGTTGAAGGAGTGATGCCCCCATATAGAGGCTTCAAAAGGGGATGGAAGTTTCTTGTGACGAACGCCCGCAACCGGCCAGACGCCCATTGCAATATGGTCGTGCATAAGCGAAAGCAGCCCCATGTTACAGGAACCGGACAGTAGGGGGCGCCATGAGCGAGCGCGGCGATCCAGCCGAACCCCTGTCGCATGGGGTCGAGACTGACGAAGATATCGTCCTGGAACAGGCCGAAACCGGCCTGGACGAGGATGATCGGCTGAGGCCCGAATTTCTGTCCGCCGTGCTGGATGCGGTGGAAGAGGGCGACAATGAGACGGCGCGAGACCTGGTATCGCCGCTGCATCCCGCCGATATTGCCGACCTTCTGGAACTCACCCCGTCGGAGCGGCGCGGCGATGTGGCCGCCGCGCTGGGCGATCTGGTCGGCGCGGAAGTCCTGTCCGAGCTGAACGATTATGTCCGCGACGACCTGATCGGCGCATTGGCGCCCGAACAGGTCGCCGAATTCGCCGCCGAACTCGACACCGACGACGCCGTCGCCATCATCGAGGATATGGAGGAGGCCGACCAGCAGGCCGTGCTGGAGGCGATGGAGCCGGAAGATCGCGCCGCGATCGAATCCGCCCTTTCCTATCCGGAGGAATCCGCCGGCCGCCTGATGCAGCGCGATCTGGTCGCGGTGCCCGAACATATGACGGTCGGCCAGGTGATCGACTATCTGCGCGACAATGCCGACCTGACCCGCGATTTCTGGGAAATCTATGTGGTCGACGCGGCGCATCGGCCGATCGGCTATTGCCAGCTCAGCTGGATCCTCACCTGCCCGCGCGGCATATCCATGCTCGACCTGATGAAGCGCGAACAGACGCTGATCCCGGTCGATATGGATCAGGAAGAGGTCGCGCTGCGCTTCCAGAAATATGCGCTGATCTCCGCCGCCGTGGTGGACAGCGCGGGCCGGCTGGTCGGCATGATCACAGTCGATGACGTCGTCCACATCATTTCGGAAGAAGCGGGCGAAGACATTCTGCGCCTGTCGGGTGCGGGCGAAGGCGACATCAACCAGCCGATCCTGATGACCGTTCGTACCCGCCTGGTCTGGCTGGTGGTCAATCTGGGCACGGCGATGATCGCCGCGTCGGTCGTGGGCCTGTTCGAAAGGACGATCGAGCATCTGGCGATGCTGGCGGCGCTGATGGGCATCGTGTCGGGCATGGGCGGCAATGCCGGCACCCAGACGCTGGCCGTGATGGTGCGCGCGATCGCCACCAATCAGGTCACCAGTTCCAATACGCTGCGCATGATCGTCCGGGAATTTCGCATCGCGGCGACCAATGGGTCGGTGCTTGGCTTCCTGATCGGGATCGGCTCCTATCTGGTCTATGGCCAGTTGGGCCTGTCGCTGGTGTTCGCCGCCGCCATCCTCATCAACAATATGGTGGCGGGCCTCGCGGGCGTTCTGATCCCGGTCACGCTGGACCGCAGCAATATCGATCCGGCCGTGTCGTCGGCGGTGTTCGTGACGATGATGACCGATTCCCTGGGCTTTTTCACATTTTTGGGTCTGGCCACGCTCTTCCTGACCTGATGACGCATTGACCCGTGGGGTTGCGTCACCCATCTGCCGGTCCATGCCGCTGCACATGACCAAGATCGCCTTTGGCGCCGAAAGCCCCGCCACCTTACGCGCCTGGCTGGAAAGCCATGATGGCGAAGCGCGGACCAGCACCCGTTACCTGCCCAAGCGGGTGGAGGAGATGGCGGGCGGATCGCTCTTCTGGATTCACGGCCATATGCTGGTGGGGCGCAGCCCGATCATCGGCTTCGAGGAGACGGGACAGGGCCGATATTGGATCAGGCTGGAGCCCAAATTGATCCCGGTGCGCGCCAAGCCCAAGCGCGCGCATCAGGGCTGGCGCTATCTGGAGGATGCTGATGCGCCGGCCGATCTGGACGGCGGCGAGGCCGACGATCTGGACGCGATGCCGGTGGCGCTGATGAGCGAATTGACGAAATTGGGGTTGGTTTAGCGGGGCATATATACAAGACGTCACCCCGGCCTTGAGCCGGGGTCCCGCTGCCTTTCATTGTTACGCTTCCTTCCACTGCCACGAACAAGGAGCGGGACCCCGGATCAAGTCCGGGGTGACGATGATTTACCCGCTGTTGCGCAGCGCCGTGGCGATCGCGTTGATCGACAGTTCGATGCCTTCCTTGATCCGTGCGTCATCCTCGCCCGCGCGATGGCGCTTGAGCAATTCGACCTGCAACAGGTTGAGCGGCTCGATATAGGGCAGGCGCAGGCGGATGGATTCGTCGAGCGCCGGATTCTTTTCCAGCAGACGCGACTGGCCGGTCGCGGCAAGCAGCCCGTCATGCGCCTGTTGCCAGCCTTCCCGGATGCGGCCGAAAATCGCTTCGCCCGCCGCCTGATCCTCGACCAGCGGCAGATAGCGGGCGGCGATGCCCAGGTCCGACTTGGCCAGCACCATCTCCAGATTGGCGAGCGCGGATTGCAGGAAGGACCAATGCTGCCCCATATCGGCCAGCAGCGCCTTGTCCTCGAACGCCGAGAGCGCCTGCCCCACGCCATACCAGCCGGGTAGCATGACGCGCGCCTGCGCCCAGCTGAACACCCAGGGGATGGCGCGCAGATCCTCGATCGCGTTGCTCTTGGTCCGGCTGGCCGGGCGAGAGCCGATCTTGAGGCCGGAAATTTCCTGAATCGGGGTCAGCTGGCGGAAGAACTCCTTGAAGCCGTCCGTGCCGTAGACGAGGTCGCGATAGGCGGCGAAGGCGTTCTTGGACAGCTCGTCCATCGCCGCACTGAAGCGGGCGGCGTCGCGATCCGAAATGCCGTCCGGCTCCAGACTGGCGAGCAGGGTCGCGCTGGTCATCGCTTCCAAATTGGTCATGGCCACGTCGCGGGTGCCGAATTTGGCGGCGATCACCTCGCCCTGTTCGGTGATGCGGATGCGGCCCTGCACGCTGCCGCGCGGCTGCGCCTGGATCGCCTTGAAAGCCGAGCCGCCGCCGCGCCCCACCGCGCCGCCGCGCCCGTGGAACAGCTGCATCGCCGCGCCCGCATCGGCAAAGACCGGCTCCAGCGCCTGGCTCGCCTTGTACAGGCTCCAGGTGGAGGTGATATAGCCGCCATCCTTGTTGCTGTCGCTATAGCCGATCATCACTTCCTGATGGCCGCGCGCCTTCACCACGCCGGCGATTTCGGGCAGGCCGAAATAAGCGGTCATGATGGACGGCGCGGCTTCGAGATCGGCGATGGTTTCGAACAGGGGGATCGCCATGATCGCGGCCTGCGGCGGCGCGCCATCCGTGCCCGCCTGCCAAAGGCCCGCTTCCTTGAGCAGGATATTCACTTCCAGCAGGTCCGACACGCTTTCGGCCTTGGAAATGATATAATGGGTGATGCTTTGCGGCCCGTAGGTGCGGTGCGCCTGCGCAGCGGCATGGACGATCGCCAGTTCGGACGTCGTTTCCTCCGAATAGTCGGAGAAACGCCCACCCAGCGGCCGGTTGTTCGCCAGTTCCCGACGCAGCAGCGCGATGCGCGCATATTCGTCGAGCGCGAGATAATCGGCCTCCACCCCCGCGACCTTGAGCAATTCGGCCACGACCCGCTCATGCACGGCGCTGTTCTGGCGCATGTCGAGCGTGGCGAGGTGGAAGCCGAACGTCTCCACCGCGCGGATCAACCGACCCAGCGCGCCCCCGGTCGAGAGCGCACCATCGCCT
>Ga0209147_100959_pt1 | contig 12655 bp, 16 predicted proteins | sample AraplaCol_mLB_r2_FD_184278 | JGI IMG/M metagenome (GOLD analysis project Ga0209147, IMG submission 184278) | Arabidopsis root microbial communities from North Carolina, USA - plate scrape CL_Col_mLB_r2 (SPAdes) (version 2) | ecosystem: Host-associated > Plants > Roots > Endosphere | place: USA... | reverse complement strand
GATCGCCAACATATTGGCCGGGCCGTTGATCGAACTGGCGCCTGCGCTCTGCGCCTTGGTGGAAGAAGGCGGCAGCATCGTGCTCGCAGGCCTGCTCAACGAACAGGCCGATGCGGTGATCGCCGCCTATCGCGCGCAGGGCATGCGTCTGGCCGAGCGCAGCGACCGGGGCGACTGGCCGACATTGCACCTGCGCAAGCGGCCCGTCATCGGCTGGAAACGCCCCAAGCGTATCGACAGCGCCGCACGCGGCGAAGCCCCCGGTTTCGGCAGCATCTGAAGGAATAGCGCATGAGCATCACCCGCACCGTCATCGTCCAGGATATGGCCGGCGAACCGTTCGAGCATGTCGTGGTGGCCGCCAGCGCCGCTGGCGCGCGTCCCGGCATCCTGCTCTTCCCCAATGTGCTGGGGACGAAGGAAGCAGACTTCGCTTATGCGGAAAAGGTCGCGGCGCTGGGCTATACGGTGCTGGTCGCTGACATGTTCGGTCAGGGTAAGCGCACGACGCGTGCGGACGCCGATCCGGCGCTCTACATGAACGCATTGAACGCCGACCGCGCGCTGTTGCGCGACCGGGTGAACGGCGCCCATAGCCTGCTCAAGGGGCTGGAGACGGTGGACGCGACACGGACGGCGGCGATCGGCTTCTGTTTCGGCGGCAAATGCGTGCTGGATCTGGCGCGCTCTGGCGCAGACATCGCCGGCGGCGTCAGCTTCCACGGAGTCTATGAAGCCCCGCCCTTCGCCAATGCCAAGATTACGTCAAAGCTACTCATCTGCCATGGCTGGGACGATCCGATCGCGCCGCCGGAAGCCACGGTCGGGCTGGCGAAGGAACTGACCGAGGCCGGTTGCGACTGGCAGATCCATGCCTATGGCCATACCGGCCACGCCTTCACCGACGAAGCGGTCAACATGCCGGAAAAGGGGCTGGCCTACAGCCCGGATGCCGACCGCCGCAGCTTCCGCGCGATGACGAATTTTCTGGGCGATCTGTTCGGGTAACGCGAACGCGGATAGATGGGTCAGCGCGTGGGAATACGCCGCGCGCTGGCGAGATGATGGGCATGGGTGATCGCCACGGCGAGCGCATCCGAAGCGTCCGGCCCCGCGATCTTCGCGCCGGGCAGCAAGCGCTGCACCATGGCATGCACCTGATCCTTCGACGCATTGCCGACACCGACGACCGATTTCTTGACGAGGCGGGCGGCATATTCGCCGACCTCCATGCCCGATCGCGATGCATTGAGCAGGATCACCCCGCGCGCCTGCCCCAGCTTCAGCGTCGATTGCGGGTTTACATTGACGAACACCTCCTCGACCGCCGCGCCATCGGGCTTATGCTCAAGGATGAGGTCGGTTAGCGCCAGATCGAGCGCCAGCAGCCGCGTCGCCAGCGACATGGTGCTGTCGGTCTTGATCTGGCCATTGCCGATATGGGTCAACCGATTGCCATCCGCGGCAATCAGGCCCCAGCCGGTCGTGCCAAGTCCAGGGTCAAGGCCAAGAAGGATCATGATTGCTCTTTATCTAGCCCCTCCCCTTCAGGGGAGGGGTTGGGGTGGGGCCAGCGATCCGGCAGTGATGCAAGCCGTGCGACGATCGACGCCAGAACGCCATCTATATTTTCAGCCACGTCCCGATTGCAGATGTGCAGAACGGTAATGCCCATCCCGATCAACTCTGCATCTCTGACTGCGATTTCGTCCGCATCATGCGTATCACCGTCTACCTCCAGCGCAAACGTCTTGGCGGGGCAAAAGAAATCGATGATGCGATTTGCGATCACATGCTGGCGGCGAAATTTGAAGCCGAGCTGCTACCGGGAAAGGTGACGCCAAAGAATCACCTCAAATGGCGTGGCGTCGTGACGCATGGACGCCGCATTTTTAAGCAATCGCGGGTTTTGCGCCATTCCCCACCCCAACCCCTCCCCTGAAGGGGAGGGGCTATTTCGGGCTTTTTAGCCCAATTTCTCCATCACTTCGTCCGAGACTTCGTAATTGCCCCAGACGGTCTGGACGTCGTCATCATCTTCCAGCGTGTCGACCAGCTTCATCAGCGTGGCGGCGTTGCTTTCGTCAACGTCGACGGTGGTGGTCGGCTTCCAGGCCAGCTTCGCGCCGTCGGCGGCGCCCAGCGTGGCTTCCAGCGCCTTGGCGACTTCGTGGAGCGCGTCCATCGCGGTCCAGATTTCATGCTCGTCCTCATTGGACGACACGTCCTCCGCGCCGGCTTCCAGCGCCGCTTCGAAGATCGCTTCGGCGTCCCCAGCGCTGGCGGGATAAGTGATCAGGCCAAGGCGATCGAAGCCATGGCTCACCGCGCCCGACGCGCCCAGATTGCCGCCATTCTTGGAGAAGGCGGTGCGCACGTTGGTCGCGGTGCGGTTGCGATTGTCGGTCAGCGCTTCGACGATGATGGCGGTGCCGCCGGGGCCATAGCCCTCATAGCGAACTTCTTCGTAATTTTCGGTGTCGCCCTTGCTCGCCTTGTCGATGGCGCGCTGGATATTGTCCTTGGGCATGGACTGCGCCTTGGCCGCGTTGACCGCCAGGCGCAGGCGCGGGTTCATGTCCACATCGGGCATGCCCATCTTGGCCGCGACGGTGATTTCGCGGCTCAGCTTGGAGAACATCGAGGAGCGCTTCTTGTCCTGCGCGCCCTTGCGATGCATGATATTCTTGAATTTGGAATGGCCTGCCATGGTCCTGAATTCTTATCTGCCGTTGAAATAGGATGGGCGCCCTTACACCAGCGGCCGCCCAAAGGGCAACCGCCAGAGCAAGTCAGCCGTCAATCGCTGGCCTTTTACAGGATCAATAGAGGATCGCGGTGCCCGAAGCCGACACCATCAGCATCGACCCGTTGGAGCCGATCACTTCATAGTCCAGGTCCACGCCGACGACGGCATTGGCGCCCAGGCTCGCCGCGCGCGTACGCATTTCGGCGATCGCCTGCTCGCGGGCACGCTGAAGCACATCCTCATAGGCGCCCGATCGCCCGCCCACGATATCGCGGACGCTGGCGAACAGGTCGCGAAACAGGTTGGCACCCACGATCACCTCACCGGTGACGATGCCGAGATACTCCTTCGCGGGCCTCCCCTCCAGACGGCTGGTGGTGCTGACGATAATCTCGGCCATGGGCGCTTCTCCTTTGACGAGGAATCCGGCCTCCGCCGGATTGCCGCACCGGCCCTCTCCCCCACCCAGCCACCCATATGATACTACCGTTGCGTGGCCGGGTGGGGGAGAGGGCCGGTACAGTTCAAAGATACGCGTGAGCGTATCTTACAAAGCGTATCTTACAAACAGCGCCTTATTCCATGCCCAGCGCGGAAAGATAAGTCTGGAGGATCGCTTCCATTTCCTGCCGGTCATGCGGCTGCATCTTACGCAGGCGAATGATCTGACGCATGATCTTGGCGTCGTAACCGGTCGCCTTGGCTTCAAGATAGACGTCCTTGATATCGTCGCCGATGCCCTTCTTTTCCTCTTCCAGGCGCTCGATGCGCTCGATGAGAAGACGTAGCTGGTCGGCTGCGACGTTGCCCTCGCTCATGGGAATCTCCGTTCGTTGTGAAAATGTGAATCAGGTTGGCGGACGCCTCTAATGATTGTCCGCGTTCTTCGCCACACTCTCCTGCATCTTTGCGATCTGCTGAGGCGTGGCTTCGCCCTGATGCTGCGCTTTCCATTGCGCAAAAGGCATGCCGTGGATGATTTCGCGTGCCTGATCCCGCGTCAGATCGCCGTCCGCTTCCGCAATCCAGTCGGCCAGGCAGTTGCGGCAAAAGCCCGCCAATCCCATCAGATCGATATTCTCCACATCGGTGCGATGCTGCAAATGCGCGACCAGACGGCGGAAGGCGGTTGCAGCAACGGCATCTGTGACTATGGTATCGGACATCGGCGCGAGAGACCCTTTCGCTGAAAACTACATCATCCTGTCGTGCAGCATGGATAACGCATAACCTCGCCCCGGCAAACCGGGAGCGATCATGACGCTCAGGAGACGATATGACGACACTACCGCCCCGCTCTCGCAAGGTTCGCATCCTGGCGACCCTTGGTCCCGCGAGCGATACGCCCGAGATGATCCGGGCGCTGTTCGTCGCCGGGGCCGACGCCTTCCGCATCAATATGAGCCATGGCGCGCATGAGGATCATGCCGCGCGCATCGCAATCATCCGCGATCTGGAAAAGGAATTCCATCGGCCGACAACGATCCTGGGCGACCTTCAGGGACCAAAGCTGCGCGTGGGCACGTTCGAAAAGGGCCTGGCCATATTGGAAACCGGCGCGCCCTTCATCCTGGACCAGGACGAAACGCCGGGCGACGCGCGCCGCGTCAACCTGCCCCACCCCGAAATCTACGCCGCGCTGGTGCCCGAAACGCGCCTGTTGCTGGACGATGGCAAGCTGGTGCTGCGGGTCAAGACGATCGGTGAGAATCGCATCGACACCATCGTCGAGGTCGGCGGCACCCTGTCCAATCGCAAGGGCGTGAACGTGCCCGACGTGGTCGTGCCGGTGCCGGCGCTGACCGACAAGGACCGACGCGACCTCAGCTTCGCGATCGAACAGGGGTGCGACTGGATCGCGCTCAGCTTCGTGCAGCGGCCCGAGGATCTGGCCGAAGCGCGCAAGCTGATGGGTGGCTATGGCGCGCTGATGGCGAAGATCGAAAAGCCATCGGCCGTGCAACGGCTGGAAGAGATTATCGAACTGGCCGACGGCGTGATGGTCGCGCGCGGCGATCTGGGCGTCGAACTGCCGCCGCAGGCCGTGCCGCCGCTGCAAAAGCAGATCGTCGCCACCGCGCGGCGCATGGGCCGACCGGTGGTGGTCGCGACCCAGATGCTCGAATCGATGATCAAGTCGCCCTCCCCGACTCGCGCCGAAGTCTCGGACGTCGCCACCGCGGTCTATGACGGCGCGGACGCCATCATGCTGTCGGCGGAAACGGCGGCGGGCGACTGGCCGGTCGAGGCGGTCGCGATGATGGACAGCATCGCACACAGCGTCGAGCGCGATCCCGGCTATTTCGGCCGGCTCCACTATACCGAAACGCGCCCGGACCCGACCACCGCCGACGCGCTGGCCGAAAGCGCCGGCAATATCGTCGATGTCGTGGGCGCCAGCGCCATCACCTGCTTCACCTCGTCGGGCAGCACGGTGCGCCGCGTGGCGCGTGAACGGCCCTCAGCCCCGATCCTGGCGCTGACGCCGCGATCGGACACGGCGCGCAAGCTGGGCTTGACCTGGGGCGTGCATGCCATCCGCACCAAGGATATCGGCAATTTCGAAGAGATGATCGGCAAGGCCCGGCGCATGGCGTTGCGCCATGGCATGGCCGAAAAGGGCGGCAAGATCGTCGTGCTGGCCGGCGTCCCCTTCGGCACGCCTGGGTCGACCAACGTGCTGCACGTCGCAGCGGTGCGCGGCGACGAACTCAAAGGCCGCGACGAAGGCTGAACAAACTGGGGGAGAGGCGCGTGCCTCCCCCATCCTGCCGTCTGGCTCGAACGAAGAATAAGGGAAGGCGATTCGCGCGAATCGCCTTCCGAACCGCGCACAGACGAACGCAGAAAAGCGCCCGATCCACGACCGGGCGCTTTTCTGCGTTACAAGACCTGCACCCGAAGGGGCAGCGCCTGCTTTTAGCCCTGGCGGGCCTTGAAGCGACGGTTGGTCTTGTTGATGACGTAGGTACGGCCGCGACGACGGATCACGCGGTTGTCCCGGTGGCGTCCCTTGAGCGACTTGAGCGAGTTGCGGATCTTCATGGCTAGGCCCTTGATGGAATCTGAATTTGTTCGAAAATCGAAGCGCAGCCCCTATGGGTGAGACGGACCAAAGTCAAGGGCGGCAGCCGCTCTTTTGACTCTGTTCATCCTCCATGCAGCAAGTTCATGGCTTCACGCGTTGGAGGGGATTATGGCCCCCACACCGTCTATAGCACGACATAATAGCCGAATGCCCGTTGGAGTTGAACCCATGTCGAAGCGCCTTCTTTTCCTCGCCGCCATCGCCCTTCCCTTCGGCGCGTGCGCGACGGCCGCCCCGCGCGTGGAAGTGACGCGATTCCATATGGGCAATCCTGCCCGGTCCGGCACTGTCGCGGTCGAGGAAATGCCCGGCAATCCGGACATCAGCCTGGAATTTCGCACTTATGCCGGCGCGGTATCGCAGGAATTCCAGCGAGTCGGTTTCAGCGCCACCGGCGACGGGGCGCAGAGCGACTATGTCGCGCTGGTCAGCTTCAGCCGCACCTTTCGCCCGTCCGGCCCCGATCGCAGCAGCGATCGGCCGGTCAGCGTGGGCATGGGCGGCGGCATCGGCTCGGGCGGTGGCCGTCGTGGCGGCACGTTCGGAGGTCTGGGCCTTGGCGTCGGCATCAACCTGTCGGGCAAGCCCAAGGATATCGTGACGACCGAACTGCACATCCAGCTGCGCCGCCGGTCCGATTCGACTGCGATCTGGGAAGGGCGCGCCTCGACTCAGGCGAAGCAGGGTTCGGCCGCCGCTCAACCCGCTGCCGCCGCGCAGAAACTCGCCGCAGCGCTGATCGGGGGCTATCCCGGTGAATCGGGGCGCACTATAATGGTCAAATGACCATCAGCATCTCCAGCGGCTTTGACAGCGGCAATATTCGCACCCTCTCCATCACCGAGTCTCCCGCCGGCGTCCGCGCCGAGCTGGAGATCGTGACGGATCATCAGAGCGACTTCTACCAATGGTTCCATTTCCGCCTTGCCAATGCGGCCGGTCGCGCGGTGGAACTGGCCATCGTCAATTGTGGCCAGTCGGCCTATCCCGATGGCTGGGCCGGCTATAGCGCCCGTATCAGCGAAGATCGCGAAAATTGGCTGCTGGCCGACACCAGCTATGCCGATGGCACGCTGACCATCCGGCTGGAGCCGGACAGCAATGCCGTGTGGATCGCCTATTTCGCGCCCTATTCGATGGAGCGCCATCACGACCTGATCGCCTGGGCCGCCAGCCAGCCGGGCGTCGAGCATCGCGAACTGGGTCTGACGCTGGACGGCCAGCCGCTCGACAAGCTCACCATCGGCGAAGGCCCCAAGCAGGTGTGGCTCTACGCCCGCCAGCATCCCGGCGAATCGATGGCGGAATGGTGGATGGAAGGCGCGCTGGAGCGGCTGGCCGACGAGGAAGACGCCGTCGCCCGCCTGCTGCGCCAGAAAGCGACGATCCACCTCGTGCCCAACATGAACCCGGACGGCAGCCGTCGCGGCCATCTGCGCACCAATGCGGTGGGCGTGAACCTCAATCGCGAATGGCATGAGCCGACCGCCGAGCGTAGCCCCGAAGTGCTGCTGGTCCGCAATGCGATGGACGAAAGCGGCGTCGATTTCGCCATGGACGTGCATGGCGACGAAGCGATCCCCGCCGTCTTCATCGCAGGGTTCGAAGGCATTCCCTCGATCACTGACAAGCAGGTCCAGCTTTATCATCGCTATCGCGACACGCTGGCCGCGCGCACGCCCGATTTCCAGACGCGGCTCGGCTATCCGGTGGCGGGCGCTGGCAAAGCGAACCTGTCCATGTCCACCAATCAGGTGGCAGAGCGCTTCGGCGCGGTGGCGATGACTCTGGAAATGCCGTTCAAGGACAATGACGACCTGCCCGACGCCGACTTCGGCTGGTCCCCCGCCCGCTCCATCCAGCTGGGCAAGGATTGCCTGGCCGTGCTGGCGGAGATGATCGAAGATATTTGATTGTTCCCCGGCCTTCGCCGGGGAGCGACAAACTGAGCCTGACCTTTACTGCCAATCGAATGGCAGCGGGGCTTCTCGGAAGGCGAAGCGGTCGAGGTGATCCGCGACCACTTGCTTGAACTTCTCCACATCAACGTCAGCGTTCGGCTCGAGCGTCACCACCAGTGCCTCGGGCTGCGCAGCCATCCGGATCGGCCCCATGGGGAAAGCGATAACGCCCTGCTCGGGGCTGAAGTCCGTCTCGAACTTGTGACTCCAATGCTTGCACAGCTGCTGAAGATAGCGGCTGCCATTGGTGGTCGGCACGGTGGCGGTCAGGGTCATATTCAGAGCCTTTCGATCTTGGCGACGGCTTCGTCGATCAGGGCGGCGACGTCGAACATGGTCTGGTTATCCGCGCCTTCCTTTTCAAGGCGTTGCTGGATGGCGAAGCGCAAATTATGCATCGCGCGGCGGACCGGGCCGCCATCGACCCGCTCGGCCTTCTGCGCCATCGACGCCAGCCGCTCCAGCGCCAGGTCGAGCGCCGCCTTGCGCTCTGCGATCTGCGCACGACCCGCGTCGGTGATGGCGAAGCGTTTGCGGCTGCCCTCGCTCGGCTCTTCGACGATCAGGTCCATTTCGGACAACAAGGTCAGGGTCGGATAGACGACGCCGGGGCTGGGCGCATAGGCCTCACCCGACAGTGCCTCGATCGCGCGGATCAGTTCATAGCCATGGCGCGGTTCGTCGGCGATCAGCTTCAGCAGGATCAGCCGCAGCGTCTCATTGTCGAACAAGCGCCGACGACCGCCGCCACCGCCGCCGCGTCCACCGCGACCGCCACCGCGCGGACCGTCCTCACCAAAAGGATCGCCGCCGCCGAACGGGCCGCTATGGCCGCGGCCGAAACCACCGGGGAAAGCGAAGCGGTCATGGCCATGCAAACCGCGATGATGGCCGCCGTGGCGACCGTGAGAATTGTGGGGGTTACGCATCATTTGCTCTTTCATATATGTCATGATGCTTTGCGATATATCTTAAAAATCTCGCTCGTCAAGAGTTAAGATAGATCTTAATTGTATCAAGATATCTTAAAGTGTGGAAAAATCGATCGGCGCGTGCCGGTCCAGCGTGCGGCTCTGATCCTCCAGCGGATATTTGAGGCCACTGGCGCAGTTGAACAGCACCGCTCGCTCATCCCGCCCGATCAGGCCTTCGTCCAATGCACGCTGATAAGCTGCCAGCGTCGCGCCACCTTCGGGACAGAGCAGCAACCCGTCATCGCGCGCCACATCCCGCACCGCCGCCCCGATCGCCGCGTCGGACACCGCCAGCGCCGCCCCACCACCCCACCACTTTCCCGCACAGCCCGCAGGATCAGGAAATCGCCCACCGCCTTGGGCACGCGGATGCCCATGGCGATGGTCTGGGCATCCTCCCAACGCTCGGCAAATTCCACGCCCTGTTCGAACGCCCGGACCATCGGCGCGCAGCCTTCGGCCTGTACCGCAAACATCTTGGGACGCTTGGAGCCGATGAAACCGATCTTCTCCAGTTCGTCGAACGCCTTCCACATGCCGATCAGGCCGGTGCCGCCGCCAGTGGGGTAGAAGATCGCATCGGGTAGTTCCCAACCGAGCTGTTCGGCCAGTTCCAGCCCCATCGTCTTCTTGCCCTCGATCCGATAGGGTTCTTTCAGCGTCGAGAAGTCGAACCAGCCGCGTGCCTTGACGCCCTGCCCCACGATCGCGCCGCAATCGTCGATATAGCCGTTGACGCGATAGACGCGCGCGCCCTGCGCCGCGATTTCCCGCACGTTGATTTCGGGCGTGTCGGCGGGGCAGAAAATCACCGATTCCATACCCGCGACGGCAGCATAGGCGGCCAGCGCCGCGCCGGCATTGCCGTTTGTGGGCATGGCGACCTGCGTCACACCCAGTTCCTTCGCCATGGACACGGCCATGACAAGTCCGCGCGCCTTGAAAGAGGCGGTCGGCAGCCGCCCTTCATCCTTGGCCAGTAGATGCGCGCCACCCAGCCGCTTGGCCGTGCGCGGCAGCGGAATGAGCGGCGTCGCATTCTCGCCAAGGCTCACGATATTGGCCGTCTGCCGCACCGGCAGCAATTCGCGCCAGCGCCAAAGGTCCATCGGCCGCTCTGCCAGCGCGTCCTTGGTCAGCGTCGCGCGCACGCCGTCCAGATCATAGCGCACCAGCAACGGCTTCCCCGCCGCCGACAGCCCATGCAGCTTGTCCGCCTCATAGCGCTCGCCGGTCAGCGAACATTCGAGATGGGTGACGAAGGTCGGGCGGTCGGTGGTGAGGTTGAGGTCGTGAAACACAAGAATCTCCGTTCGGGCTGAGCCTGTCGAAGCCCCGCCCTTCTCTTTGAGAAAGTGGGGCCTTTCGGCAGGCTCAGGGCGAACGGGATATACAACCCGGTTGGTTAGTCCGGCTTCTTCGCCACGCTGACCATGGCGGGGCGCAGCAGGCGGTCCTTGATCATGTAGCCGGCCTGCATTTCGACCAGCACGGTGCCCGGCTCGGCATCGGCCGACGGGATTTCCATCACGGCCTGATGCTTGTTGGGGTCAAGCGGCTGGCCGACCGACTCCAGCTTGGTCACGCCATTGCGACCGAACACGCTGTCCAGTTCGCGGCCGGTGGCCTCCAGGCCCACGACCAGGCTCTTGAATTTCTCATCATCCCGCAATTCAGCCGGGATCGCGGCCAGCGCACGGCTCAGATTGTCGGCGACCGACAATATGTCGCGCGCGAACGCGGTCGACGCATAGGACCGCGCATCGGCCAGCTCCTTTTCCAGCCGGCGGCGCACATTCTGCGTGTCGGCGTGGGCGTAGAGAATATCCTGCTTCGCGGTGGCGAGTTCGGCCTCCAGCGCGACGATCTTCTCCGCTGCGGCGTCTCCGGCCGGTGCCGCATCCTCGGGCAGCGCGTCCACGACTTCGGTGTTTTCGATATTGTCTTTGTCTTCGCTCATCTCATCAATCTCGATAGCGTCTGTGCTGTGAAATCCACCATGGGGATCACCCGCGCATAGTTCAAGCGTGTGGGGCCGATCACGCCGACCACGCCGACGACCCGGCCGTCCGCGCCACGGTAGGGCGCGGCTATGACCGAAGAACCCGACAGGGAAAAGAGCTTGTTTTCCGAGCCGATGAAGATTTTGGTCGCGCTGCCGGCCAATGCGCCGCGCAGCAGGTCCAATATTTCCTGCTTGCCCTCCAGCTGCTCCAGCAATTGCCGCGCCCGTTCCAGGTCGGCGGCCGCGCCATCGTCCAGCAAATGCGACTGGCCGCGCACGATCAGCACCGGCCGATCGTCGGCATCATGCGACCAGATGGCGAGGCCCCGCGCCGCCAGATCCCGTGCGCTATTGTCGAGTGCGTGCCGCTCCGCCTCCATCTCCCGCGTCAGCGCCTCGCCCGCCTGCCGCAGCGTCAGGCCGCCGAACCGCGCCGACATGAAATTGGCTGCTTCGTTGAGCGCGATCGGGCTGACGCCTTCGGGCAGGTCCAGCACGCGATTTTCGACCGACCCGTCCTGCCCCACCAAAACGGCAAGCGCCTGACGCGCATTCAACGGTACGAAACCGAACTGGCGCAGCACCGGCTCGCGCTTGGGCACCATGACGATGCCGGCACAGGCCGAAAGGCCCGACAGCGTTGCCGTGGCGGCGGACAGCGCTTCCTCGATCGGCCCGCTTTCGGATATGCCCGCCTCGATCGCGCGGCGCTCCTCGGCCGACGGCTCGGCCGCCTGCATCATGCCGTCGACGAACAGCCGCAGCCCCGTCTCGGTCGGCATGCGCCCGGCGGACGTATGCGGCGCGGCGAGCAGGCCCAGCTCCTCCAGATCCTGCATGACGTTGCGGATGGAGGCGGGCGACAGGCTGAGCGAGGCCATCTTGCTGATGGTGCGCGACCCCACCGGCATGCCCGTGCCCAGATAGCTTTCCACCACCAGGCGAAAGACATCGCGCGCGCGATCGTTCAGTTCGGATATGGGGGTGATCGACATGCTGTCTATCTAGGCAGGTCGGTGCGCGCGCTCAAGGCGTCACCGCCTTGGGATTGAGCATATGCTGCACGTCCAATATCTTGGGCACGGACGCGATCGCCACGCGCAGCTTGCCATGGCGCGGGTCCATGCAGCCCGACTGGAAATCCAGCCGCGTCGGCTGCTGCCCCGGCCGGCTCCATTCCACGCTATAGCTGGGCATATCCGTGGCGAAGCGGGTGCAGCTTTTCTGGTCGATCTTTTGCGTGGTGCCCGTCGCCGGGCGATGCGGCGCCAGCGTCGCCAGCAGCTTGCGATATTGCACCCGGCTGATGGTGAAGCGCGTCGGCCCCGGCACAGATGTGAAGCGTTCCGGCGTCAACAGGCCCGCGCCATCGGGCGACACCTGCACCGTATAGGCCGGGCATGCCCCGAAGCAGCGCCCCGCCGTAAAGCGGATCACGTCGCCCGGCGCCTTGGGCGGCTCCAGCCCTTCCTGCTCCGCCATGCATCCCGTCAATGCCAACAGCCCGGCTGCGACCCAGATTTTTATCGTCATAACCCTTCATATCGTCCAAATTGCGGTCTGGACACTGGCAACTCGTCCCATCGACCGCTAAGCGGCGCTTTAAGTGCGCCGTTGGGCGCATTGGCGGCGCCTGTCGCCTCTCAAACGCTTCGGAGTAGAAATTATGCGTCCTTCCGGCCGCGCGCCCGACCAGATGCGCGATATCACCATGGAACCCGGCTTCACCATCCACGCGGAAGGGTCTTGCTTGATCAGCTTCGGCGATACGCGCGTGCTCTGCACCGCCTCGATCGAAGAAAAGGTGCCCCCCTTCCTGCGCGGCAAGGGGTCGGGCTGGGTCACGGCCGAATATGGCATGCTGCCCCGCGCTACCCA
>Ga0209147_100953_pt1 | contig 12719 bp, 12 predicted proteins | sample AraplaCol_mLB_r2_FD_184278 | JGI IMG/M metagenome (GOLD analysis project Ga0209147, IMG submission 184278) | Arabidopsis root microbial communities from North Carolina, USA - plate scrape CL_Col_mLB_r2 (SPAdes) (version 2) | ecosystem: Host-associated > Plants > Roots > Endosphere | place: USA... | reverse complement strand
GTCCTGGACATGCCTGGCCCAGAATTGTCGCCGTGCGTGCATGGTTTTCATATGAGTTTCCGGCTTGGAAAAGCACAGGATGTGGGCTGAAGCGATCAAGCAAAAGGTGGGACGGCTGGACGCTTACGAAGTAAGTACCCCTTGAGCTGCTTGGATTTTCGAGGTCCAACAACGTCACAGGTCCAAATATTCAGACTCTTATGCGTTTTTCGATGAAGTTTCTGTTTCTCGAAACTACGTTGAACCAGCTGCCAGGCGCTGACTTGCTGTACTTTGGCTTGCTGTTCGATATGCGGGAATTCAAGGACATAGCGTTTGAAAATTCCAGGCGTTACCAGCATAGCGGTCCCTGCTACGGTATGAACCAGCGCTTTGGTGTCGTTGATAATGATGGTCCGGGACGCGATGCCTTTCTTAAGCCATTCAACAAATCCCTGACCGATCTCGGCGTTATTGCTCGGCATCGGAGTGACTTCTTCAATTATTGCTAAAGGCGCAGCTCCATTACTGGAGGTTTGGGAAGGCTGGATGTCATCCAGTTTCGGAGGCGCGGTATGTGCCGCTGAGACCTCTTTATTTTTGGTGTCTTCTGATGGCTCATTGATATTGCCAAGGAGCGCCAGTAGCTCGTCAAATTCATCGGTACTGCTCGAGGAATGCTGCGGGAGTTCGAACGGTGATGGCCGTGTCGGCGCTAAAGGTGCTGGCACAGGGCTGGGTTGAATGTCCGAAGGCAACTTTTTTGCCGGTGTGGTGACGTTATTTTCAGCTGCAGAGTCTTCTGCCGGGTTGCCAGCTTCCACCTCAAGAGTCCCAGCGAAAGCTGTGGGCCGATCATTTGGATCGTTCCAGATCAGTGCCGGTGAGAGCTTCAGCAGGGTGAAGGTGTTTCGCCAGCCACGACCATTGTCTATCGTGGCTTTCCAGATTGCCTTGTCCTGGGCATTGGTTTGGATCACCCCCTGATCTTGCAGCATATTGAAGAAAGGTGCATTCGAACTGGGTACACCCTCAACGCCTTGGGTCAGCAAATAGGCTCGCAATTGATCAGCAATTGGCTTGCTAACCAGCCAAAGAGCATCCTGTGTCAGCCATCCATCTGACGGTCCATCGGGTTGATTCAGTTTAAATGTATCTCGGACCAGGTGACGTAACCCATCTGCCAATTGACGCTGCAAAGACTGTTTGGGCGCGGTCAGCGCGCGGGCTGGATTTCCTCCGAGTTCCTGTGCGACGGACGCCTGATCGGCCTTGACCACGATCTCGCCCAAAATGCCGGCATGTTCGTACTGACCAGCCAAAATGAAGATTAACTGCGACCACACTTCGGGGAAATTACTGAGCCAATCTAAGATTTCAGAGGAGAGAATCTCCGCGTAGATCAATGCGGCAGCGGCTCCGTGAAGTTGGTAATTCCGTCCTTTCACGTAGCGGAATCGATAGGGACGATCGATCGGACCGTGCCAGGGGTGCCAGGTTTCCCCTCCTGTCAGCTCGACGTGCACGTCGACGGCTATCTTGCCGAGGTCGTGTATCAGAGCGCCATAAGCCGCGGCGGCAGTCCAGGCCTCAGCCTGTGCTGATTGAGACTCCGGCGGTGCGCCTATAGGTAGCAGGTAGCTCTGTCGAATCTTCAAGGCATAGGCGACGATTTCAAGCCCGTGATCCAGCATGCCGCCCGGGTGTGCATGATGGTGGTTTTGTGAAGCAGGGAGCTGCTGGACCAACTCCGCGTAGCGCTCAAGTGGACGCCGATAGAGCTCGACAAACTGTGAACGAGATAACGATGCGCGCTGCCAAATGTTCTCCAGTAGTTTCTGACGGCGTGGCGATGCCAGTAGTGCTTGGCTAGAGGCCGGCTGTATAAAACCGTTTGGGGAGGGGCTATGGGCGGGTAGCGCTTTATTGCGGCGGAAAATAGAGAACATCGCCTGCTCCGTAAATAATTCATGGGGCAGGCTTTTCTCCTATCAAGGGGTGGCGAGCAAGGGGAAAGGATTACTGGTGGTCTCGGGTATTTCTTTTGGCGAGAGCCATCTTTCTATGGTGGTGACGGAGGAAGGAATGCAGAATTATCGTCGTTTCGGTCTAAGGGCACGGTGCCGCAGATTGACCATGTGAGGATAAAAATGATGGTTTCACTTCGCTATGCTACGAATTCAACCTCAGATAATGTTTGGGCACTTTGTGATTTGACACGTTACAATAAGTGTGACGAGATCATTCTTTTTGCTAGCGTAGGGAATGATATTGACGAGGAAGAGGCAAGGTGGAACAACAACCTTCCTCTGGTTGTCGCCTTAGCTAAATATATTATTCCTCACGTTGATAGCGTCTTGGTCGTTTTTGATGGAGTGTTTCTAACCGCTGCGCGTTCCGCTCGTTATGGTGAAGTACGTGAACTGCTGGATGTAGCTATCGCGTCTGACAAGGTTTATTACTCTGGGCAGAGAGCCCCACTTACTAGCGAAATGACGCCTGATCAGGCAGTTTCAACGCTTCTCCATTTAGGTCCTATCCACCCCTTGACGTCTGAAACCAGAGCCGATTACTTTTCTTTGCTTAGTAATTTGACAGAAGCTGAGTTAGTTGAAATCTATCCGAGTCGGGAGATGCGTTGATGAGATTGGACCTTTTTCCCGCTGAAAGCGGCCCTTTCAGGTAAGGCTTTTACCCTTGTGAACCATTCCATTCGCTTCTACAGAACCTTTTACCTTTTGGGCCATTTCTGCCGTGAAAGTGGGACGGCGTTAGGTGCCGATGATAACGGCCGTTTGTCTCATGATCTTGCGACAGAGAAAAATCGGTATTATAAGTAATGTCATATCGCCCCTAGACCGGGCAAGAAGGAGACGCACCATGACCACGCAGACCTCTCAGGGAGTAGCAAGTCGCTTAGGCTATGGCCTGGGTCAGGCTGCGCGCCTCGTTTGGTGCAGTCAGAACCGTACCCTGCGTTGGGTCAAACGTCTGGTTGTGGCTGCCGTATTCCTATATTTTTCTGCAGACATTTTCAGCGGGATTATCAGTGTTGCAGTATTTACCTTGGTTTTGGGTGGAGGGCTCTGGGCGTTGAATCACAGACCTACGCCTCGCAGAAACCAAATAGAGTATGGTCAATGCTATGGCCAGGATGGCTATGGGTACTATGTTGCTGGTCAACGTGTAGACGACGATGATTAAGGGTCTCATATCAATGATATGAGACCCTTACGTTACATAACGCTACGTTTGACAGTATTCACCCCTTCCTGACCTGCCTTTTGAACATCTTTTGTTCCGCTGGTAAGGCCTTCCAATGCTTTTCCTGCGCTCACCCCTGCCCATCCCAGCGCGCCCATCCAAAACACTGGCAGGATGATGAACATCGAGCCCATCACGAAGTTTAAGATTGCGTCCTGGGTGGCAGTGTTCAAACCCATCACAGGATCAAATGATAAATGCGGAGAGCCGGCTCCATATAAAGCGTCCAGTATCGTCGTATCGACCCATCTAGCCAGTTGAAACCAGAAGTCCACGAATATCAGAGCGAAAAAAACAACGGACATAGTCATGGCCACTTTCAGTTGGTAAGCCCCGACAATTAGCACCAAGGGAATGCAAATCACCATCGCCATTTTCAAGAACGCCATGACCATCGGTAGCGCCTGGCGAACCATGTCCATCGCTGGAAAATAGGCCATAGATCCTAATGCAACCCCGAGAGTCCCCGCTGCCCGGGCTGCACCATTCCACACAGTTCCGTCGATTTGTCCCCCGTAGTCCGTATAAACATCCCCTTTCACCTGGTTCGACGGCGAGACCAGTTGCCGGACAAGCGAGTCAGTGAGTTCTTCCGGGGACAACCATTTTGCCCAGCCGAGCATTTTGGTCATTAGGTCCGGCGACACTTGAGCCTTGATACGGTCCCGCAGTCCCACTCCGCTATCTGACCACCATTGTTTGCAAGTTGGATAGCCCCCACCTCCACTCACTTGTGGTAAACCCACATCGCGAGATGCGTTATAGGGCCATGAGGCCCTTGGAGTTTTGGAGTAGTCCGTGTCGTAATAACCCGAGGTGTTCAATAAATAGTGCGAACCAATCCAGCTGAGTTCCTGCGCAAAACGAGGGTCACTCCCTTGCGCTCCCAATTCGGGTTGGCGCATGAATAATCTGGCACGGGAGGGTCCATAGCAATCGTGCGTGAAGTCGCCAATTTCCTGAGACAATAGCGGGTTGTTGATCTTGGTGTTGCTAACTTCCATGCGTACTTGCCGTAGATCAGTCCCGCAGGGAATTGCTGCTACCGCGCCACTGGTTAATCCCTTTGATAATGCATGCATTAATGCCCACCACATGGGCATCTGGGCACTCTTTCCTGCCAGTGAGCTGAATGTTGTGTTCCAGCCTGTGTCTGTGGGTTTAGGTAAGTTGTATTGACATTGCTGAGCTCTACTCTGGTCAAATGCCAAGGTATCAAAACTCACATTGACGGCTGGTACAGCGAAGAATGCGACTACGATGTAGCCAACGTAGATATTGGTCTCGATACGTGCCAGTGAGAGAACGCCTTTGTTGCCCTCATCGGCCCCCTCACCACGGACTTTCAGCCACTCTCGAATAACGATGATGCAGAAGGGGAAGGCGAATAGACCGGTATCTGAAATCATCGCCCAGATACCATTGTTGATGATCCAGCCGACCAACGTCAGGTAGTACTCTAAATAGTCATTGGTGTAGAGCGTCACAGAACACCCCCTGCCTGATACAGCACCTTGCTCAGTTCAACCATCAAAAATAATAAGATCACCATTATCTCGATCTTCAACAGGCCTTTGCGCCGTTTCGAGCGTTCTGAGTTCGATAACCGTGCCTTGAATTTGAACCAGGCAACTGTCAGTCCGATATAAAGCATTAGGCGCCAGGTAAAGAGCGGCCAATAGTGGTCGGTGCGCCAGGCTTGCCATTGCTCGGCGCTGTCGAACATGTTTATCAGGACAGCGCTGAGTAGTACTACGAGGGCGGCAGTCGCGAGCAAAACACCCAGAACAAGCAGAATGCTCCTCCCGGTTCGTCGAACCAGCGAACGGTTGGGAGCGGCGACAGGCTCCTGCATTTCGGTCATGGCCTTTCTCACTGTTTGTTCTGGGCGGGTGACTGCAACTGGTCCAATCGATCTGTTTCTGGGGCTCCCGGGGTCACACCACGAGAGTCTTCTGTCCGTGCTTTGCTGCGTTCAATGATGGTCAGAGGCGAGTTCTTCGCGAGCTGCTGACGCATGTCCAGTTCCATTTTGAGGTTGCCGATCTCCTGTTGCAGCGAGGAGCTCTGCTGGCCGACTGCCTGGACGGCGAGGTCATTAGCCGCGACGTTCGGTTCCCGACTGCCAGCCATTAAGGTGCGCTGCAGGGTCAGAGCTTTCTCAAGTACATCGGACAACGCGACTTCGGAGGCAAGCCGGCGAGCGAGTACGTCCTGATCGCGCTCATCCTTGAGGGCCGCCACAACGCCTCTGGTGACGGGTAATGAGTTGCTGCTCGCTGCTTCTAGGTTTTCTACCGAAAGGGGTTTGTTCCCGCTCAGAAGTTCTTGCAGGGCTTTCAGCTTGGTGTCGTATGTTTCCTGGATGAGCGGCGTAAGACCGACGCCTGCAGCGGTAACCGTTTTAGGGCAGCTGTCACAGGTCTGCTGTTGCTGTTCACCCAATACACGGTTGGCGAAGCTGGACGCTTCTTGGGGTGATGACCAGACATTACACACCATGCCGTTGTTGCAGTTCGCCTTGCTGATGGATCCGGTGTCGCCGGCCGAGCGCTTGTTCAGAAGGTTGTAGCCCGCCTTGGCGACGTCGGCTACGATACGAATTGGCTTCTGACCGGAACCACCTGCTCTATCACCCCCAACCCAAGTGACGCCATCGTTGCCACCCTTCTTTTCGACTTGTTCCACCGCCGAAACTGCGTCCGTGTTGGATGTCAGCGCCTGACTCATAGCCTGACCTTCAGCAAGCTTGCCCCAGCCCATTTGGTTACCGGCGATATCAGCCATCTTTTCGCCAATGGCGCGGCATGTGCCTTTGGAGCGGTCGAAGTCCAAGCGGGCCTGCAAAATACCGTTGGTGATGAGGTTGTATAGCGCCGGGTTCGCACGTTGAAGAATCAGTGCCGGCAGCGAAGCCACGGCGCTGGTGGCGCTCTGTACCACCGAGCTCATGATGTTTTTGAAGCCGGAAGTAGCACCATTCAATTGGTTTTCTAGGGTTGTGCTCAGGCTCATGTTTCCGCAGATTAGATTGGTATTCCAACCGCCTCCCACAGAAATACTATCCATGTTGCCTGCGCTCCCCATGGTGACTGCGTTGCCGCCGCCAATGCTATACAGCACGTTGTCCCCAATGACGCTTCCGGAGGATGAGACGTTGATTGGATCAGCAGAGAGCGCTATTGCGCTGCTGAGGCTGCAGGCGAGCCCTATCGCCAAGGTAGTAAGTTTCATGCTTTGCTCCGATCGCTGTTTCATTGGAAGTCCGTACTGCCGAGGAAGGTCTGTCCACGACGCTGGCAACACGAATAAGGGCGCCAGAGTGCCCAGGCGTAGCCGCCATCCTGCGCATCGATGTTCGGACCGATGGTGGGAAAGGTTGCGCAAGTCGGGTTGAGGACTGGGGTGAGCTCTTGCCACTTACCAGTGGAGGCGTCACCTTCGCGTAGCGGCCCTGCGGGCCAGTAGCCGGGGTAGGGAAGGGCGAGCATCGGCAAGTAGACATGGACCTGGCCTGGGCGGGTAACCACGTCGCCCGCACGCTGCGCAATAACTGCGCCCGTTTTGTAGTCGTCAGTCTGGTTAAGGAAGCCGCTACGCGGGTAGACGTTCCCCCAGCTGCTTGCTGAGAGCAGGCTACCGACTTCACGCATGCCCGGAATGAGTGCTTCGGGGTATACGGATTCCGGGACGCCGTATCGCCAAGCAATGGAATCAAGGGTGCTCAGAAAGTAAGGCACAAGCGGTAAGGTTGCGCCTTTGCATACATCGCCCGAGGCGCTGGCAAACTGACTCAACGCCGCACCACCTGGATGGCCGATGACATCGGCTTCCTTAAATTTGATGATGTTGTTCTCGGCAACGTGATTGGTAGTGCCGTCGTTGCCCGCTTGGGCCATCGGATTCGGGGTGCCAAGAGGTGACACCTCTATCCAAGGGTTCATCCCGGTATTCGCATATGCAGACACCACAGCGTCCGGTACGTAGTGACGAACCTTGGTCGAGGTTTTGACTTTGCATCCGAATGGCGTGCAGAGCAGCCAATAGCAGATGCCGACCACTTTGTATTCCAGGCAGGTTTGTGACAGGGTCGAGGCAATAATCGCTGTCGAGTTGATCGCAGCCGATGCACTGAATGACAGGCTGAAAGTGATAGCCAGCGACAAAGGCCGGATCGCAAAACGTGAGCGTTTCATCGTGACAGGCTCCGCGCTCGATCAATCAACGCGACGGCTTTAGCTACGTCAGGCTCGCCGTACACGACGTAGCGACAATCTACGACCACGGCTGGGAGTTTTTCGACTCGCAGGCTCCAGGCGTCTGTGACGCCCTGCTGGGCTTGGGCCAGCTCGTTTTGCAGATGCTTCCCTGCGGGGCTGACCAGGTAGCGTTGAATGGCCGCTTCTGCCTGGCGTGGATCGGCGGGTAGTTGGTTGGAAAGTTGTTCTTCAAGGCGCTGCTGATCATCCAGGAAGATGACGCGAGCGCCAGAAGGTGCGGATACTGGATGTGCTCGGTTTGTAATGACCCACGTCTCCGCGTGGGACGCAGTGGACAAGAGCAGTAGCAGTGAAAACAGCCAGCGCCGCGTTTCGCTAAGGTGGGCAAGGATCTGGAGCATGGCACCGTACCTGATATGGATTCAGGTACAGAAGACCGGATGGCTGTCTTGAGCGCAGTAAGAAATATGAATTTGGAAGCTTTGGGTATTTGAGAGCGACAAATTCGTGAGGGTTGGATTAGAGATGGCACTTGGTCGGCTCAAAATAACGACGCAGCGAGTACGCAGATGGCTGGTTATCCATGCAGTAATGGTGTGTCAGATTATTTATGTTCGGACTGGTTGGGCCTGCCGTGAGGCAGGCCGATATTTTACCAGCTCGGTCTAGGAAATCGATATCCAGACAGAATCGCAAACTGATTCATCGCCACCTTCCAATCGTGTGCAGCATGACCCCAGTTTGCGGTGATGTTACGTAATTCCAGCCATATCAGCTTCGCTGCTGCGTCGTTGGTGGGGAAGTTCCCATGAGCCTTGATAATCTTTCGGAGTTGAGCGTTGATGCTTTCTATGGCGTTGGTTGTGTAGACCACCTTTGGATACCAGCCGGAAAGACAAAAAAACCGTATGATCCGATCCCAGGCTCGGCGCCAAGTAGCAACCCTGGAAGGGCACTGCTTGCCTCAAGTCCCCGTTTCGAAAGCGTTCAGCGCGTCTTCGGCTGCATCTGCATTGAGCGCTTGGTAAATGGGCTTGAGTGCCTTGGACAGTGCTCGACGCTTATCCCAAGCCGCATAATCTAGGTTGTTGCGGATGAAATGGAAGATGCAGGTTTGCAGTGTCGTGGCAGGAAATACCGTTCACAAGGCCTCTGGTATCGCTTTCAGGCCGTTCGTGATGGCGATAACACATCTCACCACGCGTCTTGAGGTCATTGAATACCTTCATCCGGAACTTGGCGTTCTCGGTGCTTTCGAGCAAGATGCGCCAAATATCCAGTATTCCATCGCGTAGCACGCCCAGCGCCAGATATTCCGCCTTGTTGCGCACCGAGCCTTCGTTACGGATTTTAACCCGTAGCGCATAGGAAATATGACCGGGTACATGGGCCCCAGAGGGCGTTGCTGCCATATGCCAATCTCCTCCAGAACAGCATCGGTCACTAAGCTGATGAAGTCCTACGACACATCGGTTCCATACTGTTCGGTCAGGAACGCGCTTATCTCACGCGCTGTTATGCCGCGGGCGTACATCGCAATGATCTTGTCGTCAAAGCCGGTGAAAGGGCGTTCATGCTGGGCTATTCATGGCATTTTCCTCCTAATTGGTCTGAGTTTAGGGCAATGGATATTTACGAGACCGGGATGAATCAAATGGGGTTTGTATTTGACTTGCCGACGTCCGTTCAGGCGACTTTTGATGTAAGGTTCATTATTGATTTCATCGAGCACCATCCGCTTTGATTAAGATCAGTATAGTTCAACGAAATTTCTGCTGACTCAGCAGAGGCTTCAGATTTTGTTTTTGAGGTTGGTTTGCTACCGTCTAAGGCATGTTGATAGTTGACATATTTCAGCGGGCATTTTATTGAGTTCTAATATCTAAATAGGCGACTCCTTAATTTGCCTTTCAAAAGTCACAGTGAGAAGTATGAGTCGCCGAGAATTAGTGAGGATTTTACTGGTCTTTAGCTGTCGCGCCTACCGGCATTCCATGAATTATGAAATGACCGGACAAGATAATAGTCGCGCCAAGTTATTCGGCAGAATTTGCATTCTGCATTCTGCTTTTTCACTTATGTTTGTTGTCGCAGCGGAATACAGCCGGATACGTTTTACATGGGTAGTGTATTTCTCAGTAAGATGTAGCTCGACGGTATGTCCGGTTATCTGAGGCTGTATTAGAAGTTCGGCCTATTTCTTAATTAAGATGGACGTTGGAGTGTTGAATAGCACTTGTTGGAATATAATATTGTTGCTAGTAAATATTTGAAGGCGGGGGTTGCTAGTAAACTTTGAGCACAGCTAGAATCCTCCTTTTTTGCCAGATAATGGAACTGTTAAACATCCATGCGAAACAAAACCAAAATGCATATTTATGAATGCGGCCGTTATGAAAAGACCACTACGAATATTGATTGTTGAGTCGTGCGACTTTCAGCGATTGATGATTGAAAAGATTTTCAATCAACTTGGGTGCTATAGTGTTGCGCCGATTGCTTCACTTGAGCAGTTCTTTACCTACATCCGATACGCATATCACCCCTTTGATATTGTTTTGATAAACCATCAGATGGCGATACAGGAGGGCGTAGATATACGGGGATATTGCTCTGGAAATGACAGCGTCAGAAATTTTCTGATTTACCGCTCTTCCGAAATAAGTATTTTAAATTTAGCCGCCTTACGCGACCATTCCTATCCGGAAGGAACAACATTGCATTTTAAATAGGTTGCTCTCCAAAAGCATAATTTTATGATTGTGAGTGCTATGCAAACCTTACTGGCCGGTAAGCTTCCGACAGCTCCGGCTAATACAAATGAACTTTTGACTGGGCTCGGGCGAGGTTATGCAAAATAGTCAGATTGCTTCAGATTATTTTCCTTGCCGCCACTAGGCTAAGATGATAAGCCGCAGGGTCTCCCCGGCATAGCTTCGGGTATTGCTATCGATATCTTCACTCCACCCGATACACTGTGCGTCCTTGCGTCCATGATCGCAGGGTGTTCAATGGATACTTTGGATCCTCTGCTCAGGAGCTTCCGGGGCGACCTCGCAACCGAAGCTCACATGTCACGGGGCGCCAATGAGGTGCCGCTACGGGTGTGGGCATTTATTGCCTCCGCCCAGCCTTTACTTGATGAGGGTTGATCCAGCCCTCGCAAACTTTGCTGATGGCGGTTGGCATACAAGGGTTAGAGTGTTAAATAAGCTGTTCTAGGAACTAGTGGGGAGAGCGCCGGTGGTGAGTGTAGTTTGTAAACTAAGAATTAATAGGTGCTCTGCATAGTTAAGCGTTGAATATGATTTTAATAAGAGAACCGATAAAATTACTATCAAGTTGTAGTGGTATCAGATCCCATCTCTAAATGGCCTGCAATAACGCCAGCCTGCCGCCGTCGTTAGCTTATGGCGGGGGCGGTATTGTTAATGCTGTCGTTACAATTCTAGCTGTCACTAGAATACCCGATTAGAGTTTTTACAGATTTATTCGGTTTCGCGATGTGGTCAAGTCTCCTGTTGATTCGCCATGATTAATTTTCCCTCTCGCTAGAATAAACAGAATGAACAAGAGTTAGCGACGTTGTAGGGGGCGAAATTCCATATAGGAAATCTCTTTCGTCTTCAATCATCATGATGCCTAAGATAATTGCAAAAGTTAAAATTATGAAAATTACACCTAGTGCTTCACTCCACTTCATATGCGCTCCGTTTATTGCTGCCTCTGCGTGAGGTGAATGCTCAGCTGATATAGCCAAATATATAAGATAACTCACTGCATCATGATCGGGATGAAGAAAAATCTTGAATAATCAGTGAAACTGCTCTGCGCCTTGTTTGAGGAAAGATCAAAAAGCCTAAATTGAAAGCTTATCGCGCCCTAGGCCTGGACTGCCTTGACGTGATGCTTTGGGGTGAAAATTCTCTATCCGCAGCGTGATAGTCAAACATTGCGCTATCCATTTTTAAAGTTAGTTGAGGCGGGCATATTTATGTAGGAGCAGTTAGCAGCATTCATCCGAAGATGCGTTGCGAATGCTTGAAACTGCCAGAAGATTTATTGATAAGTGGCGCGTGCCACAGGTGGCTGTATATCAGCGAAACACGCTTCCTCCTATGGCTACATCGAAACTCGCTGACCCCGTTTACCTGACAAAAATATCATGCTGTTTGATCGGTACTAATAAGTTCACGTTTTCGTCTTCTGGATGTAGCGAAGCCGCGACACCATCGAAGATTTTTTATTCTATGTTCGAAGCTTGCTATTAGAAGATTCGTGTAAATCTACATGAGACATACTGCTGTGCATTTATTTGTTACGCGGTCCCCCCCCCCGGGGTGTCAGGGTAATTTTGCGGAAGTATTTAGGGAAAATGTCAGCTTGCGCGCCCGATGAGAGAGTACATCGAAGCTGTCACGCATGCAGAAACTCAAACTCACTAGAGACAGTAGTTCTCATCAAAAGGGAAGCAAGCATTCAAGGCCAGGCTCGAGCGATTTGATAGGAAGAACCTGCCCATGCTGGCTACGCAATGAATCCCCATATATATCACGAGCTTATGACTAGAATGAGATAATTCGCGAATGTAAAACGGCGGGCTGTTTACTTTAAGAAAGGCAAATAACGTTTAAATTCATTAACGGTATTTTCTCGTTTTCACGCTTGATGGCCCTTGCGAATAATTTCCGTATATTTATTTTTGGATCGACGAATGTTTGTGGAGCTGCTGTGTTCAGCTACTTTAGTCTATGCAAATGATATGCACAAATGGCGTTTATAGCTATTCTCTTGGTGTGTTACCAGTTAGAAGTATATAAAACTCACGGAAAATAAATTTGACCGCAGAAGTATTCTGATAAGTACTTTGTGTTGCGTCTTTTGCAGAGAGGAGTCAGTGGGAAGAGTGAAAGCATTTAAGCCGGTCGCTGTGTACTTTGCCAAGAAGTGCAACTGAAGTACGTCTTTATTAAGCAGCATACAGGCGACTCTTCCAATCGGCCTCGTACCCGACGATAAACGACCATCTCAACCGTTTGACGCATGGGTCGTAAAACGGCCCTCCCTGGGCCTACAGCTACATCCATATGCTTATCAGTCCGCGGGTTTAAAAGCTCACACGTATGCCAATGTTGGCCATGATCGGGCTTTCTACCTTATTGCCTTTACGGTAGTCCACCTCGGCGTACGCCTGGGTGTTTTTGGCCAGTTGAGCGGTTAGGCCTGCACCATATTTACCCAGTGTGCCCGATTGAT
>Ga0209147_100949_pt1 | contig 12780 bp, 13 predicted proteins | sample AraplaCol_mLB_r2_FD_184278 | JGI IMG/M metagenome (GOLD analysis project Ga0209147, IMG submission 184278) | Arabidopsis root microbial communities from North Carolina, USA - plate scrape CL_Col_mLB_r2 (SPAdes) (version 2) | ecosystem: Host-associated > Plants > Roots > Endosphere | place: USA... | reverse complement strand
TCGTCTCAGTTGGCTCGCTGAATGGGAGTTGACGGGAATTCCAATGAGGCACGTCACGTGCTTGTACTGCCACGCGTCATCCTCATGGCAGACGAGCTTTTGGCAGGTGAGGTCTGAGAAATGAGGGGGTGCACGAGGATGGACATCCAATTCGTCTGCCACCGTGCGAGCGCATTGCCATCGCGCTCAAAGACCAGATCGAAGAAGGCCAGGGCAAGATCCGCCGTGGCGATCTTGACCTTGGCGTTCAGCGCAGGCCCACCGGTCAGCGGACGGTCGGTGAACATGCTGTGGGAGCCGCCGCGAAACACTGCCAGCAGCTTGTGTGGGTTGGGAATGGCCTCAAAGACGGCCAATCGATCCGCCACGCCGGAGCGATAGCCCGGAATCTCGATGACATCCTCGGTGGCTGTCACGTGGATAGTCGGGACAGCGACCTTGCTCAGCACGGCTGCCAAATCGGGCTCGTTGTAGAACGGAGGCGTCGAGATGATGATTCCGGCAGTGAAGCGCGAATCGTGGCAGCTGTTCGTCTGACCGTCTCTGACGACCTCCGCGCCAACCGTCAGCAGCGTGGTGTTCGCGCCGTACGAGTGGCCCGCCGCGATCAGTCGCTGCCGGTTCACTGCGCCAGCCCGATTGCCGGTCTCGTCCAAGAGCATTCGATCGAGCGCGAACCGCACGTCAGCAGCACGTGCAATGGCCTCCTGCTCCTGGGCCGCCGCCTGCAGGCGACCGACTACACCGAACGGGTTGCCCGACCAGAGCCTCGCATCACTGCCCACGTGCTGGACATGCAGGCTGGCGATGCCATGAATCGACCAGTGCCTTCCAAGATAGCTGTAGCCCTGTCTCGAACCACCGATACCGTGCGAGAAAACCACCAATGGCACAGTACCCTCGAGCGATGGCCCCATTGGCCAGTACAGGCGCGCCGGCACCGGACGTGACCGGGTTGAATCGACCCAGTCGTAATCGATCACCTGGTAGGTCCGCCCGGCGGTCTGCGCCCTCGTCTGCGACCACCCCAGCGCCAGAGGAGCTCCAAGCAGCACGGCACTCACTTTTCGCCGCCACATGTCGACGTGCGTGTCCTGCGGCCGACGACGCTCCACCTTTGAGATCCGGTCTTTCATCACGCACGCAGGTGGTGGACACCTTGGAATGCGTCCGAGGGCACCAAATCCCAAGGGAAGACCGTGCCTGTCAGCTCCTCGGAGGCTGACCAAAGTCGCGCTGCAGCCGTCGAATCCAATGCCAACGGGGGAAACGCGGCGGAAGCGGGGTAGCCCCGGGTCTCGCCGAGCCTGTCCGGGCCATAGTAGGTCCCGCCGCGCGCCTGTGGCGAAGTCGCTGCGAACAGGGTCGGCAACGCGCCCTGCTCGGCCGGTTGGAACAGGAACCACATGAAGCGGCGAAGCATGCCTGCGACGCTCCATTCCCCTGCACCATTGGGCAGCAGGTCCGTGCGCGAAATGCCGGGATGGGCTGCAATGCTCTGGATGCCCCATCCGGCCGCATCACTGCGGCGCTGCAGCTCAAGCGCGAACATCAGGCAGGCGAGCTTCGATTGGCTGTACGCGCGCATCGGCTTGTAGACGCGCTGGGCCTGCAGATCATCGAAGTCGATCACGCCGTTGCGGGCTGCAATGCTTGACAGGGTTACGACGCGCGCCTGGTTGCCCTTGCGCAGAAGGGGCAAGAGTTGTGCCGTCAAGGCGAAGTGCCCCAGGTAGTTCGTGCCGAACTGCAGTTCGAAGCCGTCGACGGTGGATTGACGTTGGGGCGGAGTCATCACCGCCGCGTTGTTGATCAATAAGTCGAGGCTGCTTCGCGAACTGCGCAGGCCTTGCACGAACGACCGCACGGAATTGAGGCTGGCAAGGTCCAGCAGGCCGAACACCACATCTGCTCCCGGGACTTCCTCGCGGATCTGGTTCACGGCGGCCGCCCCTCTGGAGGGATTTCGTCCTGCAATGATCACATTCGCACCCGCACGGGCCAGTGCCAGCGCGTCCTGGAATCCCAGGCCACCGGTGCCTGTGACTACCGCCGTGCGGCCATGTTGGGAGGGGATGTCGGAGGCTGTCCAATGGGTCATGGCTCTTGCCTGAAGAAGATGGGGGCTACACTGGGTGCACGTATGACTTTACTCGGTGCACATATTATTGCACTGAGTGCAGCATTGGAGAATGGGCTCTGAAAATGCAAGGGAATTTGGATACCACGGGCGCTCCGCAATCCGGGAGCTTGCGGGAGCGAAAGCAACGTGAGACGCGACAGCGCATCGCAGAGGTTGCGCTGCGCCTGTTCCTGACCGATGGCTACGAAAGCACGACGCTCGATGCGATCGCGGCCGCCGCGGGAATTTCCCGACGCACCTTCTTCTCGTACTTCAAGTCGAAGGACGACATCATCCTGTTCGGGATGGAGGCCGATTCGGCCGAGTTGATCGCCGAACTGCTTAAGACATCGCCCGACGTACGGCCGCTCGATGCGGTCCAGGATCTGCTGGTCAAGCGCATTGCACGACACACGACCGAAGAGATGACGGCCATCGACAACCTCATGCTGTCGAGCGAGTCGCTGCTCGCACGCAAGCAGGCGTTCTACGCGAAGCAGGAGCAGGCGCTGTTTCTTGCGCTGCGCGAGGTCTGGCGACAGCCCGAACGGCAGAGCGCACTTCGGATGGTGGCCATGGTGTCCGTCGGTGCCCTGAGGCTGGCGCTACAAGCCTGGCGAGAGCAGGTAGGCCAGCGAAAGCCGGCGGCCCAATTCTTACGAGACGCGTTCGAAAGACTTCGAACGGGGCTTTGACTTGCATAGGGGATGAGGCAAAGCAAGACATCTGATCATTGCCGCGCCCAGATCGAGACTGCGACGCGTTGCCACCGTCGATCGAACTGCTACCCCGCTTTACTACGCCCAGGCCAAAAACCGAAACAGTCGTCAACACGCTGTACGGTCACCCTGCTTTCTCGTGTTTGGGCTTGCTGTTTTGAACTACAGGGCGTTGCGCAACCTCAACGAGGCTTGCCCGCGTCGAATGAAGCCTGGGTAGTGCTTGTCCTTGCCGGGATACCACGGCATCGAGGCAATCTGATTGAACCCTGGGAGGTGTTCCAGATATCGCAGCATATTTGCACGCGTGGCCGCGTCTGGCAGGGGGCCTCTCAACGCACCCACATTCTCCGCGGCATGATCGGGATTCGCCGTCGAGCTCAGACAGCATGTGACGGCCGGATGCGACATCACGAATTTCAGGAAGTATTGCGCCCAGTTCTCAATGCCGTACTCGCGCGCAAACGCCGGCAGCGGATGGCCCTCGACGACCTTGTGGAGCCGCCCCTTTTCCATCGCCATGTTGACCAGAACGCCGACGCCATGCGCCTGGGCCGGCGGGAACACGCGCTTTTCAGCATGGCGGTTGAAGATCGAATAGTTCACCTGGACGAAGTCGACTGCGCCGCGATCGATCCATTGGGCCAGCAGGTCCTGATGGCCGCTCTCGTGGTGGGTGACCCCCACAAGCCGCGTGTGCCCTTCCTTCTTCCACGCGTTCAGCAGCGGCACCACGGCGTCGGCGTTCACCAGGCTGTGGCATTGCATCAAGTCGAAGCGTTGGCGCCACAGACGCAGTTGCGATTGCTCCAGGCTGCGCAAGGCGTGGCTTTCATCGGTCAGGTACTCGCCCGTCGTCCACAGCTTGTTCGCAATGAAGAGCTGATCGTTGATGTCCAGAGCGGTCACGAAATCGCCGACTGTGTTCTCGGCGCTGCCGTACAGCGGTGACGTGTCGAGCACCCGCACGCCTCCCTCCCAGTAAGTCTTGACGACCTCGCGCAGATTCGAACGAGGTTGCCCCGGCAACGTGTCGAACGTCAGAAACGTACCCAGCCCCAGTGCCGAGACCGATTCGCCGGTGCGCGGAATCGTCCTCGTCAACACCCCCGCAGGAGGCGCGCTCGACCGGGGTGCCGACGTCCCGGTTTGTGCGCCGCTGGACTTGGCGGCCCATGCCAGCGGAAGGGCTGCCGCAACGCCGATCCCGTGTTGCAGCAACTGGCGACGATCTTTGGAGAACGAGGTGTTTTTAAGGGGCATGACAGGCCCGTGCAGATGGTTCAGACTCAGTGGAGGCGATTGCTCATCGGGTGTCGTCGAGCACCAGCACTTCGTGGATATCGCTGGCCGCGTTGCCTCCCGTCTTCAGACCGCCGCCGAACACATGGATGCGGTCATTCAACGTGGCCGCGCCCAGGCCGTGACGTGCAGTGGGCATGGGCGGCAGTGCCTCCCAAGCGTCGGTGGCGGGGTCATAGACCCAGCTGTCGGCGAACACCTTCTGCTCGGGGACCCACTGCTCGCCACCGAAGATATAGAGCTTGCCGCGATGCGCGGCCGCCGCCAGCCCGCCGCGCGCCTGCGGCATCGGCTTTCGCGTCGTCCAGGTGTTGTGCACCGGGTCGAACACCTCGAGCGTCGAGACATTGATCTGGCTGAGCGTGCCGTCGGCCTGCTTGCGTGCGCTGCGGCCTCCGACGACGTAGATGCGCCCGTCGATGACCGCGGAGGCAGCGCTGTTGCGGGCCGTAGGCGCATCGGGCAGCCGCCGCCAGCGTCCGCTCGCCGTATCGAGGACTTCCACTGCAGCGGTATCCTGGTGGTCGTTGAAGTGGCTGGCTCCTGCGAACGCGGGCACCCGGCCGCCGATCACATAGACCTTCCCTAGAACCGCCGCAGCGACACCCTCCGCTCGAGGTCGAGGTAGGTCGGGCCCTTGGTGCCAGCGGTCGGCTCCGGGCTCATACCAGAACACGCTGGATTGGGCGCGCCAGTTCGGAAACCCGCCACTGAACCCCCCGACGCCCCACAGGCGACCATTCGCCGCGGCCAGGGCGATATGGTGTCGAGCCTCAGGAAGCGTGGCCCTGTGGGTCCAGCGCGCCTGGCTCTCGTCCCAGGACTCGAAGTGCGCCGAATACCCCGTGTTCGGGCTCAGGAGGCCTCCCGCCACATAGATCTTGCCGTCCAGCACCTCGGGATACAGCTCCTGGCGGGCCACGCCGGTCGGTGCTGCCTGCTCCCAGCGCGGGAGCCGCTGGGCTTGAGACTGCGTGGACACGAATGCGGCTGCGACCAGTGCGAGATGGGCGATCCTGGAGCTCGTTCTCATGGCGTCTTGTCCTTTGCAAATGGCCAGATCGTAAGAGCCGGTGTCGGATGGGACTAGGTGGATAATCCTGCATGAGCTGTTCAACAGGACTAAACAATGTCCCGATCCGTCCTGCCTGATCTCGATGTCTTCGCATCCGTTGCAAAGCACAGGAGCTTCCGCGCCGCAGCGACCCAGCGCGATGTGTCCGTGTCGCTGATCAGCCAGACGATCCGCCGTCTGGAGGAGCAGATGGGGGTCACGCTTCTGACAAGAACCACGCGCAGCGTCACACCCACCGCTGCCGGGTGGGAGCTGCTCAGGGAGCTGGAGCCGAGCCTGGCGTCGATTCACAGGGCGGTGGAGCGGCTCAACCAGCACCGCGACTCCCCCTTTGGCACCCTCAGGATCAATGCCCCCGCACCGGTCGCCCAGTTCCTGCTGGCCGGCTTGGCCGCTCGCTTCGTGGCGATGCATCCGGGCGTTTCCATCGAGATCACCGCTGACGCCGCAATGACTGATATCGTGCGCGATGGTTTCGACGCAGGCGTGCGTATCGACAAGGATCTACAGCAGGACATGGTGGCCGTGCGCATCGGTGCACCACAACGCTACGCGGTGGTGGGGTCCCCCGCCTACTTTTCACACCGTCCCGTGCCAAGGTCCCCGCGCGATCTTGCTGAACACCATTGCATCCAGCGACGATTCCCGGGTGGAGGACTCCAGACCTGGGACTTCCAGCGGCGCCACGCGGCGGCGAACACAGGGCCTTCACGGCTGGTGGTCAACGATGCGCAGGTCGCGGTGAATGCGGCGGTGGCAGGCGGGGGCCTGGCGTATGTTCACCAGAAGTATGTGGAACGCGAGTTGGCTGCAGGAGAGCTGGTGCGGGTGCTGGAGAACTGGTCGCCTGGCATCGGTCCGCCTTATCTCTACTATCCACGCCAGCGCCACATTTCTGCTGCCATGAAGGCCTTCGTGGAATTTTGCCGATCGGCGGCTATGCAGACGCCGGGCTCGGCCCACCCCGACTGAACGCTTGTCCTAGGAACGTGCTCGTCTCGTGTCGGTGTTCCGATGCGCCCATCGCGCCTGCGGCCGGATGCCCGGCCTTTGATTGCATCTGGACTCGACCATCGGGCGCCCGAGCCGCCGTAACACTGCCGGCGCGCGCATGTCCAGGCACATGACGCTCAGGGCCGGCGGTGGCATCTCGTCGATGGCCTTCCCTCGCTCCTGCGGCCGAGTGCTACGCCCGTTTCGCTCCGCGCGCCAGCGTAGTGACTTGACGTCAGCCGATTCCCGGTCCCACACGGAGTTCGTCGATGAGTGCGCGCGGTGTCACGCCGGCAATCGCGCGGAACTCGGCAATGAGGTGCGCCTGGTCGTAGTAACCCGCGACAGCGGCGATGCCCGCCCAGCCCGGGCGGGCGTCCTGGCGCAGCGCCTAGCGCGCGATGGAAGCGCGTGAGCCTGGCGAACGCCTTGGGGCTGGTGCCCAGGGCCTCGCGAAACACGGCGCAGGTGTCGGGCGCTCACGCCGAGGTCTGCGGCGACGGCGTCCACGCTGGCGCTCTGAAGCCTCCTTGCGGCTTCGAGCGCGAAACGCGGATGGACACTGCGTCCCTGCGCGGCGCCGTGGCGCTCGGAGATGGCGACCTCCAGTGCCGCGGCTGCCTCGGCCATGCTGCGCGCGCCGGCGAGCCGATCGAACAGCCGCGCACTGTCGCCCCACAGATCCCCAAGTTCGATGGTGTGCCCGGCGATGGCGGAAGCGGGCGCGCCGAGAACCGCCTCGTGCGTGCCCAGGCGAAGACGCGCCACCACGATCCGCTGGCCGCCGAAAATCAGCTTGCGGTGCACCTGCTGCCGCGCACCGAGCACGTGCGCATCAAGTCCGCTCCGAGCCATCGAGCCGAAACGAACGACGATCTGAGTTTCCAAGCGCGGCACCAGGGGTGCCGCGCATGTCGCGGTCGATCTCGTGCAGGGAGAGCGCGCTGGCGCCTAATGCCGCGAAAGGATAGGCCCTTCTGGGGGCCTCTGTCGTGCGAGGGCCGGGCAGCACTGCACGGAGGTCTGACGTTCGTCCACGCAGAACATCAGCAGTTTCTGCGGCAACTTCTTCCTATTGATGAAAGGACTCGCCGGACCAAGCGCAATGGTTACTGAGCAAGGGAAAACCCGAAAGTTGACACCTCAACGTTGATAGATCAACAATCTGCTTTTCGTGACATCACCGCTCGCCCGATGCCGTCCAAGAAGAAACCAGACTCGCCTCAACGCGCTGCGCATTCCAGCTCTGCCGCGAAGACACCGCAGCGCAGCCCCAATGGTCATGACCCGGTCGTGGAACGACCGGTCCCTGCACTCGCGACAGACTTCATCGGGTGGCTGGTCACCAGTCTTTCGGTACGCCTGAGTCGCAGCGCTTCGAGCTATTACATGCAGCGCTGGGACATTGGCACCACGGAATATCGGCTGCTGCTGGCACTCGGGGTCGAGCACGAATGTAGCGCCGCGTCGGTGGCTGCCGCCGCTGACGTTGACAAGGCTGCAGCCAGCCGCAGCCTTCAGGTTCTGAGCCAGCAAGGCTTGGTGACTCTGGCCCGATACGGCCGCGAGATGAGGATCAGCCTGACGGATACCGGGCGATCCCTTTCCAAGGAGCTTTACGCGGCTTCGTTGGAGCGCGAGACGATTCTCACGCAGGGCATGAGTGCCTCTCAAGTCAAGCGTCTGCGCGCCGACCTGCACCAACTGATTGAGAACCTCCCGCGGATGAGCGACGGCAGCTTCGACGCCGATCCAGCTGATTGATCCCTTTCCACACCTTCACTCCCCCACGCGAATCATGCTCAGCACTGAAAACAACGATCTCTTGACCCGAACCGGCCCCGAAACTCCCATGGGCAAACTGATGCGGTGTTTCTGGACGCCGGCCATGACCGAGGCCGAAGTGCCGGCTGCCGACGAAGCGCCGGTGCGCATGCAGCTTCTAGGGGAAGCGCTCGTGGTGTTCCGTGACACAGAAGGCCGGATCGGCGTGCTTGACCAGCACTGCCCCCATCGCGGTGCCAGCCTGTTCTTCGGACGCAACGAGGAAGGCGGCATTCGCTGTGTGTACCACGGCTGGAAATTCGGCGTAGATGGCCAGTGCCTGGACATGCCCACGGAGGCGTCCGACAGCCCCATGCGATGCAAGGTGCGCGCCCGCGCGTACCCTGCGCGCCTCGCTGGTGGTGTGCTCTGGGTGTACATGGGCGAACGCGACATGATGCCACCCCTGCCCGAATTCGAGTGGCTCGGACTTCCTTCCTCCCACGTGTACGTTTCACGATGGGAACAAGACTGCAACTATGCCCAGGCGATGGAGGGAGAACTCGATAGCGCGCACGTCGGCTTCTTGCATAGCCTCGTGGACAAAACCAACGACGATGACCGCGCGCTCACGGGGCGCTTCTTCAAAAACGACAAGGCACCATTGTGGAAGATCGTGCCGACGCCCTCCGGCTTCATGGCTTGTAACGGCCGCCGCGTCGATGAGAGTCAGCGCTATTGGCGCTTGAACCAATTCCTGCTGCCTTTCTACACGATGATTCCCCCTCATCCTGCCGAAGCTCGACTCGTGCGCATGTGGGTGCCGATGAACGACGAGCGCTGCTGGGTGCTGTGTGTCACTTTCCGCCCAGACAGGCCACTGGAAGAGAAGGAACTCACGGCATGGCGCAACGGTGACTATGCGCACCGCAGAGTCATTCCCGGCACCACGCGTCCGACCGAGCGACTGGACAACGACTACCTGATCGACCGGCAGCAGCAAAAAACCATCTCTTTCACCGGAATCGCAGGCATTCGCGCGCAGGATGCGATGGTCGCGGAATCGGCGGGGCCGATCGTGGACCGCACACGCGAACACCTGGGCACCAGCGATCGTGCGGTCGTCGCGATGCGCCGTGCCCTCATGGATGCGGCACTGGCCTGTGTCGCCGGTCAGCGACCTGTCGGTGCAGACCATCCGTCCCTCTACAGCGTTCGAGCGACGCAGACGGTACTGCCCGAGGGGCTCGACCCCACCGATTCGGATGAGCTCATGGGAACGGCTCGCCCCAAAGATCTGCCCACTGCCGCCTGAGCCCCTCACTGAATCCCCGCAGCCGCGGTTGAAGGGCCTGCGCTTCGGGATTCACTGCGCATCGTTTTCATACAACACCAGGAGACTCGCGATGAAACTTCCCCACGTCCCCCTCGGGACGCGAGCGCTGATGCGTTCCGTCCTGCTTGCCGGCGTCGTCGCGCTCGGGCCAGCTCAAAGCCACGCAGTAGAAACCGACTTTCCCAAGCAGCCGGTCAACATCATCGTACCCTTCGCACCCGGCGGCAGCCTGGATGCGACAGCGCGCGTGCTCGCCGAAAAGCTGCGCGATCTGCTCGGCCAGCCGGTTCTGGTGGTCAACCGTCCCGGTGCGGGCAGCGCTCTGGGAGCCCGCTACGTCGCCCAAGCCAAGCCCGACGGCTACACGCTGCTCATCGCCTCCGGCTCTGCCTTTGGCTTTTTGAATCTGATCGTTCCGAACTTCGAATATCGGCTGAAGGACTACGCCCCCCTGGGAGGCGTAGCCATCTACACGTCGCTTTTTGCGACCAACTCCTCGGTGCAAGCCAGGACGCTGCCTGAGCTCGTGAAGTTGTCCCGCGACAAGCCTGGCGGCATCAGCTTCTGCACCACCGGCGTGAGCGGTCTGAATCATCTGCAACTGGAGATGTTCAAAGGACTGGTCAAGTCGAAGACGGGAGCGGCGCTCAATGTGATCCACGTGCCCTACAACGGCGTGGCGCCCGCACTCACGGCCCTCAAAGCTGGTGAGGTCCAAGCATGCGCCCTGCCCTACAGCACGATCGTGCGCAACTTCGAGGGCAACGGCATTCACAACATCGCGGTGCAGCGCCATGAACGCTTGAAAGCCATGCCACAGGTGGGCACCACCGGAGAACAGGGCTACGCGGAGATGGACGACAACGAACAACTCGTGACCCTGTCGGCCCCGGCGGGCACGCCCGCGCCGGTGATCGCCAAACTCGAAGCCGCGCTCCAAGCCACGATGAAGGATCCCGACGTCGTGAAGAAGCTGGACGACCTTGATGTGCAGCCCACCTTCGTCAGCGCCAGCGAGGCGCGCAAATGGCTGGAGAAAGACGTCGCCAAGTTCAGCAAAGTGATCAAGGCGGCGGGCCTGACTGCGCAGCAGTAACAAAGAAGGCAAGAGAGAGACGACATCCGATGCGCCTGGAAATGCGAGAAATGAGTACCTGCAATCCCTCCCAAGCCGGCGAATTCGTGCGGGTACAGGTCAGCGCAATGCGCCTGGAGTCACCCGATGTGCTCAGCATGGAGCTGCGCGACTTCCATGGCCTCGAACTTCCCCCCGCGCCCCCAGGCTCCCACATCGACGTGAGCCTCCGAGAGGGATTGACACGCCCCTATTCCGTGGTGCGCGGTGACAAGGGAACCTACGTGCTGGCCGTCAAGCGCGAATCATCGAGCCGGGGCGGCTCCGCCCATGTGCACGAACGGCTTCGCGTGGGCGATGTGATCCAGGTCTCGAAGCCGCACAACCATTTCGCCCTGGCCGAGGGCACCGGCCCCTGCGTGCTGATTGCAGGAGGTATCGGCATCACCCCCCTGCTACCAATGGTGCGTGCGCTCGAACGCGCAGGCCGCCCCTGGCGCCTTCACTATGCGGCCAAGGACATCGCGAAGGCGCCCTTCGCGCGCGAGCTACGCCAGCTGGGGGAGCGGGTCATCATGCACTGCAGCCAGACCGCTGGACGGCTCGATCTGGCAAAGCTCGTGGCGAACGCGGAACCAGAAACCCATTTTTATTGCTGCGGTCCCGCAAGCATGCTCGACGATTTCGCCGAGGCGACTCGCGCCGTGGAACCGGCTCGCGTGCATACGGAGCGCTTCGGTCCCGCCGCACTACCCGCAGACTCGTCGAGCTTCGAAGTGCAGTTGGCCAAGAGCGCGCAGCGGATCGTCGTCGGATCTGACATCAGCATCCTCGATGCACTGCTGCAGTCGGGCGTGAACGTAGATTACTCCTGCCGCCAAGGCATCTGCGGTGCCTGCGAGGTTCGCGTTCTTGAAGGCGTCGCGGATCATCGAGACGAAATCCTGACCGATGCCGAGCGATCGAGCAACAAGACGATGATGGTCTGCTGTTCCCGCGCACGCAGCCGGACATTGGTGCTCGACCTCTAGGAAAGGCTGACTTCATCTTGAGCAGATGATCGATATGGCTATCGGTGCTCGACCAATGCGCACGCCTCTCGATGCAGCGCGACCCCATCTTGCTCTCGTCCGAGCCTCGCTGACCACCGCTACAAAGTACGCATGATGTGCGCAGCGTCGTCATCTTTTCGCCTTGCCTCGGCAAATTCTTGCTGTGATTTGGATCTGCTTGGCACAGGGCTCTTCCGAAGATCGAAGATGAGATCCGGCCTGCAAGAGCCACAAGCAGCGCGACTTCTTCATCGGCATTCACTCGCGCAGCCCGGTCCGTCTTCCTCGGTCCAAGGTGCCACTGCCATCCAATGCCCATGGATGCCTGCCGGCTACCACAGCATTGCGTCTTCGCTGCAAATCAGCGGAGACGTCTACTGATCTGGGGCACTCGACATGAAAAAAACGGACGTCTTGATAGCGACGATCGAGATGGCGCGCGCCGGCCTGGGTTTCACTCCCGCAGCGGGGCTGGACTTCATTTGCGACCTGATTGGGCTGGAGGATGCCCAGGACGAGGATCATGACCAGAACGTCGAGCGGCTGCTCCGACTTGCTGCGTGCATATGGAGCTTGAGACATTCCCTTCTTGCACCGGCCTCCGCCTCAGGCGTGCATCCGAAGCACCCAAAATAGCAGGCCGATCTTTCGGCCACCCACGACTTCGAGTTGAACATGCAAGACTCAGGGCATTCAGGCCATGCCCCCACATCGAGGAGGTGGTCGCGGTGATGCACGGCCTTCCGCCGGCGCACCGCATGTCGATCGCCCACCACGTGGACGTCACGCTGCTCGATACTCCCTCGCCTACCCGTTTTCAGGTATGGCCGAGGCGCTATCGCGTCCCTACGATCCGCGCTGTCGGTAATAAAGAGAGGTCAGACATGCCCAAACGCGCAATCCAGCCGACTCCGGCCTTCCGGCAGGCGGTGGAGGACATGCAAGCCAAGGCAGGGCCGAACACGGTGGGCCTGGTCATGCGCTTCAACGAGGACGACAGCACGCTTCGCGACCTTTGGTCGGAGGGTTCCAATGCCCCGAAGCACAAGTACAACCCCCATGCTGCGGATCGGCCCGAGATGTGGCGCTGCGACCTACCGGGAGGAGGATCGCGCCGTGCAAACAAGGTCGGCGACGTCCGCGGCTATCACGCTGAGGAGATATTCATCGCCTGCTGGCCCGCCTTGCTGCGAGGTGCCGACTTGCAGGAAAACCAGTTGCACTGTGTCGAACTCGCACTTTCCAAAAGCCCCTGCTATGGCAACTCGGGGTCTTCGCTGCTGCGCCTCGCCAACGCGCCGAGGTACATGCCAGTCGGCTGCTCCTCGAAGCTCTCCGAGTT
>Ga0209147_100947_pt1 | contig 12808 bp, 19 predicted proteins | sample AraplaCol_mLB_r2_FD_184278 | JGI IMG/M metagenome (GOLD analysis project Ga0209147, IMG submission 184278) | Arabidopsis root microbial communities from North Carolina, USA - plate scrape CL_Col_mLB_r2 (SPAdes) (version 2) | ecosystem: Host-associated > Plants > Roots > Endosphere | place: USA... | reverse complement strand
AGCAGGATACGAAATCCTTACCACTTTATAAGTAGCTGGCTCTCCGGGATTTCAGAGCAGTGTAAAATGTTACTGATTTGAAGAAGGGAGAACTATTGAATGGCTAAAGATGATGTAATTGAAGTCGAAGGTACCGTTCTTGAAACGTTGCCAAATGCTATGTTCAAAGTAGAATTAGAGAATGGGCATGTCGTATTGGCTCACGTTTCTGGTAAAATCCGTATGAACTTCATTCGTATTTTACCAGGAGACAAAGTTACGGTAGAATTATCTCCGTACGATTTAAATCGTGGTCGTATTACGTACCGTTTTAAATAATATAGCACTCCGTAATCTTTAAGGAGGTTCGAGACATGAAAGTAAGACCGTCAGTTAAACCAATCTGCGAAAAATGTAAAGTTATTCGTAGACGTGGAAAAGTAATGGTTATTTGTGAAAACCCTAAACATAAACAAAAACAAGGTTAATCAGAAGGAGGTGCATTCGTAATGGCACGTATCGCAGGTGTAGATATTCCTCGAGACAAACGCGTTGTTATTTCTTTAACTTACGTATTCGGCATTGGTCGCACAACTGCTGAAAAAATTCTTGCTGAAGCAGGTATTTCTGAAGAAACACGAGTTCGTGATTTAACGGAAGACGAATTAGGACGTATCCGTGATATCATCGATCGTATTAAAGTTGAGGGAGACCTTCGTCGTGAAGTATCTCTTAACATCAAACGTCTAATGGAGATCGGTTCTTACCGTGGTCTTCGTCACCGTCGTGGTTTACCAGTTCGTGGTCAAAACTCTAAAAACAATGCTCGTACACGTAAAGGTCCACGTCGTACAGTAGCAAATAAAAAGAAATAATAAGTAAAGGAGGTTGAACTAACAATGGCACGTAAAACAAACACTCGTAAAAAACGTGTGAAAAAGAATATTGAAGCTGGTATAGCTCATATTCGTTCTACTTTCAACAACACAATCGTAACACTTACAGATACTCACGGTAACGCACTTTCTTGGTCTAGTGCTGGTGCACTTGGTTTCCGTGGATCTCGTAAATCTACTCCATTCGCTGCGCAAATGGCTGCTGAAACTGCTGCTAAAGCTGCAATGGAACACGGTTTAAAAACTTTAGAGGTTACTGTTAAAGGTCCTGGTGCTGGTCGTGAAGCTGCAATTCGTGCTCTTCAAGCTGCAGGTCTAGAAGTAACAGCAATTAGAGATGTTACTCCAGTTCCTCATAATGGATGTCGTCCACCAAAACGTCGTCGTGTGTAATTTTTCTGTATAGAATTTTCCCTTTTGTCTATAATGGATATGATGCATTATCGAGAAATTTCGTACAGAAACATCGCTTGTTGTGCACAATCGGGAACTGCCTAAGGGGGACTTTCGGTTAGACAGGGGTTATACCTTTGTTTAACCGGGGTTTCGACGTTTTGAAGGAGGGTTTAGTTAATGATTGAAATCGAAAAGCCGAAAATCGAAACGGTTGAACTTAACGAAGATGCTAAATATGGTAAATTCGTAATTGAACCGCTTGAGCGTGGATATGGTACTACTTTGGGTAACTCCTTACGTCGTATTCTTTTATCCTCACTCCCTGGTGCCGCTGTTACTGCTATCCAAATCGATGGCGTATTACATGAATTTTCAACAGTTGAGGGCGTAGTAGAAGACGTTACGACGATCATCTTAAACTTGAAAAAGTTAGCTCTTAAAATCTACTCTGAAGAAGAGAAGACGTTGGAAATTGATGTACAGGGCGAAGGTATTGTCACAGCTGCTGATATTACTCACGATAGTGATGTAGAAATCTTAAATCCAGATTTACACATTGCAACGTTAGCAAAAGATGCGCATTTCCGCGTGCGTTTAACTGCAAAGCGTGGCCGTGGGTATACGCCAGCTGATGCAAATAAAAGCGAAGATCAACCAATAGGAGTAATTCCTATTGATTCTATTTATACTCCAGTATCACGTGTGACTTACCAAGTGGAAAAGACACGTGTCGGACAAGTGGCTAATTATGATAAGCTTACGCTTGATGTATGGACGGATGGAAGCATCGGGCCAAAAGAAGCTATCTCTTTAGGTGCCAAAATCTTAACTGAGCATTTAAATATCTTTGTTGGTTTAACTGATGAAGCACAAAATGCTGAGATTATGGTCGAGAAGGAAGAAGATCAAAAAGAGAAAGTTCTTGAGATGACTATCGAAGAACTAGACCTTTCTGTTCGTTCTTATAATTGCCTAAAACGTGCAGGAATTAATACTGTACAAGAGCTTGCGAACAAAACAGAAGAAGATATGATGAAAGTTCGTAACTTAGGACGTAAATCCTTAGAAGAAGTTAAACATAAACTTGAGGAATTAGGTTTAGGTTTACGTAAAGACGACTGAGGATTTAAACCCATCAACAAAGGAGGGAACTACGAATGGCATACAGAAAATTAGGCCGTACAAGTGCGCAACGTAAAGCTATGTTACGTGATTTAGCTACTGATTTAATTATCAACGAGCGCATCCAAACGACAGAAACTCGTGCAAAAGAACTTCGTTCTGTAGTGGAAAAAATGATCACTTTAGGTAAACGCGGAGATCTTCATGCTCGTCGTCAAGCAGCAGCTTTCATTCGCAATGAAGTAGCTAACGCTGAGACTGGTCAAGATGCACTTCAAAAACTATTCGCTGATGTAGCTCCACGCTATGCTGAGCGCCAAGGCGGATACACTCGTATTGCAAAAATTGGTCCACGTCGCGGAGACGCAGCACCAATGGTAATTATCGAGTTAGTATAATGATAATTAAAAGGGCAGGACAGTTCTTTTCAAGAAACTGGTCATGGCCCTTTTTTTTAAATATAAAAATAGGCTAACTGTGCGAAGGAAAGGGTGCCTTCTATTGAAAAAAGAGAAACTTCGGATAGAAAATATATCATTTCAATATCCTGGGGCAGCCACTTATGCATTAAAAGATGTTTCATTTTCCTTATATGAGGGAGAATGGGTATCTATTATTGGACAAAACGGTTCAGGAAAGTCTACACTTGCAAAATTATTGAATGGTTTGTTTTTGCCAGAAGCAGGGACTATTACAGTAAATGATACAATGGTTTTATCAGAGGAAACGGTATGGGATGTTCGAAAACAAATTGGAATGGTATTTCAAAATCCAGATAATCAATTTGTTGGAACAACAGTGCAAGATGATGTTGTATTTGGCTTAGAGAATATCGGAATGCCAAGAGAACAAATGATTGAAAGATTAGAACAGGCCTTGCGACTTGTCCGTATGGAAGATTTTCTTAATGATGAGCCTCATTCCTTATCTGGTGGGCAAAAGCAGCGAGTGGCAATAGCAGGTGTTTTAGCACTTCAACCATCTATTTTAATATTAGATGAAGCAACGTCAATGTTAGACCCTCAAGGGAGACGTGAAGTAGTAGAAACGGTTAGACAACTTGTTACTCAAAAAGGTATTACCGTGTTATCGATTACGCACGATTTAGAAGAAGCGGCACAGTCAGATCGTGTCATTATTTTAAATAAGGGAGAAATATTAGAGGAAGGGACTCCAGAAAAAATTTTCAAATCCTCTCATATGCTCCAAGAAATTGGCTTAGATGTACCGTTTTCAGTGAAAATAGCAGAATTATTAAAAAGAAATGAAATTCTCTTGCAAAATACGCATCTTACAATGGAAAGCTTGGTGAACGAACTTTGGAGATTACATTCCAAAAAGTAGAGCATCGTTATCAATATAAAACTCCATTTGAAAGACGCGCACTTTATGATGTAGATGTGTCGTTTCCAAGTGGGGGCTATTATGCCATTATTGGTCATACTGGTTCAGGTAAGTCAACGATGATTCAACATTTAAATGGTTTATTGCAGCCGACAAATGGTACAGTTCAAATTGGTGAACATTTGATTTCGGCAGGAAAGAAAGAAAAAAAGTTAAAGCCACTACGTAAAAAAGTAGGGGTTGTCTTTCAATTCCCAGAACATCAGTTGTTTGAAGAGACTGTGGAGAAAGATATTTGTTTCGGCCCTACTAATTTTGGAGTATCTGTAGACGAAGCAAGGCAAAAGGCTAGAAAGGCAATTGAACTTGTAGGGCTAGAACCGGAACTGTTAACACGTTCTCCGTTCGAATTAAGTGGTGGACAAATGAGACGTGTTGCTATAGCGGGTGTACTGGCGATGGAACCTGAAGTGCTTGTATTAGATGAACCTACAGCAGGACTAGATCCAAAAGGGCAGAACGAACTTATGGAGATGTTTTATAAGCTGCACAAGGAAAAGGGGCTTACAGTTATCCTTGTAACGCATAATATGGAGGATGCTGCTCAGTATGCGGAGCAGATTGTAGTTATGCATAAAGGAACGGTCTTTTTGCAAGGAAGTGCAGAGGAAGTATTTTCACATGCCGATGAACTAGAGAAAATTGGTGTGGATCTTCCTATGTCATTAAAGTATAAACGTGCAATTGAAGAGAAGTTTGGTATTTCAATTCCAAAGGCTACCTTATCTTTAGAGGATCTTACTCATGAAGTTGTGCAGGTGTTACGAAAAGGTGGTCATGAATCATGCAGCAGTTGATTATTGGGAGATATATCCCGGGGAATTCACTTATTCATCAACTTGATCCACGTACGAAGCTGCTGATTGTCTTTTTATATGTATTTGTTGTTTTCTTAGCAAATAATGCGATTTCATATGGATTTTTATTTTTATATGCACTCATTGCTTTATTTTTTGCAAAAGTGCCGATTCGTTATGTACTTTCGGGCTTAAAACCAATTTTATGGATTTTTCTTTTTACATTTTTCCTGCATATTTTTACAAATAAGGAGGGGGATGTACTATTCCAGCTTGGTTGGTTTTCGATATATGAAAAAGGATTAGAGCAAGGGATATACATTTCTGTACGATTCTTCGTTATTATTTTAATGACGACATTATTAACGTTAACGACGACACCTATTGAAATTACAGATGGTTTGGAGACGTTATTAAAGCCGTTGAAGCGTATAAAGGTTCCTGTTCATGAAATCGCATTAATGATGTCAATTTCTCTTCGTTTTATCCCGACATTAATGGATGAAACGAGTAAAATAATGAAAGCACAAGCGTCACGTGGTATTGATTTTGCCGGGGGACCGATAAAAGATAGAATGAAAGCTATTATTTCACTGCTCGTTCCTCTGTTTATCAGTGCTTTTAAGCGTGCAGAGGACTTAGCCATTGCGATGGAAGCTCGTGGATATCAAAGTGGTGAAGGACGTACTAAATTTAGGCAACTACGCTGGAAAACAAGCGATACAGTAACGATTGTCAGCTTATTTTGTTTAGCTTGTATTTTGGCATGGGTGCGATCGTAATGGAGAATAGAGAAATGGATAGAATAAAATGTACGGTTGCATATGATGGCATGCATTTTTGTGGTTATCAAATTCAGCCGAACCATCGTACTGTTCAACAGGAGATAGAAAAAGCATTGCAGAAATTGCATAAGGGAGAACTTGTTCGTGTTCAGGCATCTGGTAGAACAGATTCTACAGTTCATGCAAAAGGACAAGTAATACACTTTGATACTTCTTTGTCTCTTGAAGAGTGGCAATGGATTAATGCTTTAAACACAATGTTGCCAGATGATATTGTTATTAGGCAAGTAGAGAAAAAAACAGAAGAATTTCATGCACGTTACGGTGTTGAGAAAAAAGAATATCGTTATCGTGTATTATTATCAAAGACTGCGGATGTATTCCGTAGAAATTACGTATATCAATATCCATACCCGCTCGAAATCAACTCTATAAGAAAAGCAATTCCTTATTTTATTGGAACACATGATTTCACTTCTTTTTGTTCGGCAAAAACTGACAAAAAAGATAAAGTGCGAACAATTTATGAAATCGAGTTAATTGAACAAAATGATGAAATAATTTTTCGTTTTGTAGGTAATGGATTTTTATATAATATGGTCAGAATTATTGTTGGTACGTTACTTAGCGTAGGGCAAGGAAAGCTTGATCCTGATAGCATTCCAGAGATTTTAGCGAAACAAAATCGTCAGTTTGCTGGAAAGATGGCTCCAGGTCATGGGCTTTACTTATGGGAGGTAAACTATAACAACTAATCCTGGTGTAACATTTGCTTGACATTAGAAACTCAAAAGTATATCATAACATATGGTATTGTTTCTAAAACCACGATTAGCCCCGGAAGGAAATCGTGTTTAAGATAAACAATAGATTTTTTCTATGGAAAAGATAACGAGGAGGGAAACACATGCGTACGACTTTTATGGCAAAAGCTAACGAAGTTGAGCGTAAATGGTATGTGGTTGATGCTGAAGGTCAAACTTTAGGTCGCCTTGCTAGTGAAGTAGCATCCATTTTACGTGGTAAAAACAAACCTACATTTACACCACACGTTGACACGGGTGATCATGTAATTATTATTAACGCTGAGAAAATTCATTTAACAGGTAATAAATTAAACGATAAAATTTACTACCGTCACACTAACCACCCAGGTGGACTTAAGCAAAGAACAGCTCTTGAAATGCGTACAAACTACCCTGTACAAATGTTAGAGCTTGCAATTAAAGGCATGCTTCCAAAAGGACGCTTAGGCCGTCAAGTTTCTAAGAAACTTAACGTGTATGCTGGAGCAGAGCATCCACACCAAGCACAAAAACCAGAAGTTTACGAACTTCGCGGATAATTAATTAAAGGAGGGCTTACTTTGGCACAGGTTCAATACTATGGCACTGGACGTCGTAAGAGTTCAGTAGCGCGCGTACGCCTAGTTCCAGGCGAAGGACGCGTTATCATTAACGGTCGTGATTTTGAAAACTATATCCCATTTGCTGCATTACGTGAAGTAGTGAAACAACCTCTAGTTGCAACAGAAACTTTAGGTAACTACGATGTACTTGTAAACGTAAATGGTGGTGGATACACTGGTCAAGCTGGTGCTATTCGTCACGGTATTTCTCGCGCTTTATTAAAAGCTGATCCAGAATACCGTCTAACACTAAAACGTGCAGGTCTATTAACTCGTGACGCACGTATGAAAGAGCGTAAAAAATACGGTCTTAAAGGCGCACGTCGTGCACCTCAGTTCTCAAAACGTTAATTTTTGCGAACTACAAACCCCAACCATTTTGGTTGGGGTTTTTTTATGTTTCATTCCTCTTTTGCAATTTTTATAGCTTGGAATATTTTAGTGCTACCGCCATGCGTATGCTTCTTCTTTAGAAGTTTAGACTAATACGTATTAGGGAGGTTTATAAGTACTATGAATGTCATTGTCAGCTTACAAGAAAAACAAAAAGAAAAGCAGTTAAAATACGAGCGGAAGATGTTGCGGGAATTATCATTAAAAACATTGCGTTCAAATATTCGTGATGCCTTTCAAATGCAAGAGCTTCATCGTCAGTATGAAGATTACTGTATTGAATTAGGGATAGAATCTTATTTATTAGGAGCGAGATACAGTAAATTTGGTTATTATGGTGAATCGTTTTTTGATGTGAAATATAGAGCTTTAGAAGAAGAACAACAATTAACTGAAACGCTATTTCAATTTTTAACGAGTATGACTATGCGAGAAATAAAGTTGAAAGATGAGGAATTACTTTTTGAATCTTGTCAGCAGTTTATAGGATTGTGGTGGCAAGAAGGGTATGAAAAAGGTGAAAGAAGATATCGATTAAAGCTTCATTAAGACAAGCATAAACTTTCCTCTTGTCCCATATAAGTAATTAGAGGGACTAGCTGGAGGAGGAAAGGTATGAAGAGAATTCGAATTATCTCTTTTGCACTCGCTGCGGTTGTATTGTTTTTTTTAGTTAAACAAGAATTTCAAATTACAAAATCGTGGCGAGCTTGGAATTTACCCTTATCAGGGAAAGTAATTGTATTAGATGCTGGGCATGGTGGACCAGATGGAGGGGCTGTTGGTGGAAAGGATATTATAGAAAAGGATATTACGCTTGAAATTACAAAAAAGGTACAAGACTATTTACAAGAACAAGGTGCACTAGTTATTTTAACGCGTGAGGGAGATTATGATTTAGCTAACAAAGATACAAAGTCATATAGTAGACGTAAAGCAGAGGATTTAAAAAAACGTGTAGAAATCATCAATAAACCTGATGTAGACTTTTTTGCAAGTATTCATTTAAATGCTTTAACTAGTAGTGGATCGAAAGGCGCACAAACGTTCTATTACCGCTCTTCGATTGAAAATGAACGTGCTGCAAAATTTATACAGGCTGAATTGAGAACAAGTTTAGAAAACACGAATCGTTCTGCTAAGACAATTTCGCATGTATATTTATTAAAGTATTCTAAAACACCAGGTGCTTTAATTGAAGCTGGCTTTTTATCGAATGTGAACGAAAGGTATATGTTAAATTCGGAGAAATATCAGCAAAAGGTAGCAGCTGCAATATACCGTGGTATATTACGTTATTTCACGGAAAAAGGAAATCCTCCAGAATAAGGAGGATTTTTTTGAGCTTCTCTCGTTAACGAAGTTTTCGGAAAATATGTTATACTGGAAATGTAAACGCATTTATTTCAAGGATAAGCAGAGATAAATTCAATTAACATTACGTTATTTTTCATACAGGGGGCTGGGCTAATTATGATAACGAAAGAGCAAGTGGTTGAAGCGTTAGAAGGGATTGTAGATCCGTTTTTACATAAAACATTAAAAGAAACAAGTGCAATTAAAGAGGTAACAGTCAAGCCAGAGAAGGAACATGTGAGTGTCAAAATTGCAATCGTAAAAACCGGTACAGCGGAACAAATGCAGTTGCAGTCTGGAATTGTAAAGTTAGTAAAAGAACTTGGGGCAGCAACAGTTGGACTTCGTTTTGCAGAATTTACAGAAGAGGAATTAGCTCAGTTTGCACCGGAACAAGAAGAAGAGCAAAGTGAATCTTTATTGTCACCTAATTCAAAAACAACATTCTTAGCAGTAGCGAGTGGAAAAGGTGGCGTGGGAAAATCAACTGTTTCCGTTAACCTTGCAGTTGCTTTAGCTCGTTTAGGAAAAAAAGTTGGTATTATTGATGCGGACATTTACGGTTTTAGTGTGCCAGACATGATGGGGATAGAAAAACGTCCTATCGTAAGAGGTGACAAGATAATTCCGGTGGAACGTTTAGGTGTAAAGGTAATCTCAATGGGCTTCTTTGTAGAGGATAATGCACCAGTTATTTGGAGAGGACCTATGCTTGGGAAAATGTTAAACCACTTCTTCACAGAAGTAGAATGGGGCGATTTAGATTATTTAGTACTAGATTTGCCACCAGGCACAGGTGATGTTGCGTTAGATGTGCACTCAATGTTGCCATCTTGCAAAGAGATTATTGTAACGACGCCTCATCCAACAGCTGCGTTTGTAGCAGCGCGTGCTGGAGCGATGGCATTGCGCACTGAACATAGTATTCTTGGTGTTGTTGAGAATATGGCATATTTTGAAAGTAAGGTAACTGGTGAGAAAGAATATGTATTTGGAAAAGGCGGGGGAGATAAGTTAGCTACCGAATTACAAACGAATGTTCTTGGTCGCATTCCGCTACAACAACCCGATTGGAACAAAGAAGACTTTGCTCCTTCAGTATATGAAGATACACATACAACGGGCATTATTTATAGTAAAATAGCTGAAACAGTAATTGATAGAACAGCTGTTACACAAAAATAAAGTGAAACTTTAATCAGTGGGGTTCACCTGTTACTGACAACAATAAGGCTTTTGTTGCTAGTAAACCTTTGGCTTAACTAGAGGGGGCCATTTCGTCTGTTAATAGCAAGATAAAGTAATAACGAGTGAACAATGTATAAATTGTCCACTCGTTATTATAGTTATTATTTTTTACTATTCTTCCTTCTTCCCGCCTTGAGAACCACCGTCACCGCCTGCTTCTTTCTTACCAGATCCGCCTTTTTCAGCTTTTTGCACACCTTTACTAATGATATCAATCATCTTGGCTTGGAAGAGTGGACTTTCAGCAGTTTCTGTTAGTACTTGTTGTAGATATTGACGGTATTCTTTACTCTTCATTGTTTGTAACATCATTTTTTCTACTTCAGGATTTTTCATAATTTCTATAACGCCTGCTTGGTATTCAGGGTCTTTTAATAAGGTTTTCATTAATTGGGTTTGTTCTTTCCCCATACTTTTAGCGAACTTCGATGAGAACTCAGGATCTTTAAAGAGCTTTTCCCAGAATTGTTGCCCTTTATCGGATACCATGGCATCTTCAATCGTTTTCTTTACTACTGTTTCATCTAGTATGAGTGCTTGTTTCATTTTTTCATCAGTTAATACATCTTGAATAGCTTTCTTACCTTGGTCTGTTTTTAAAATATCAACAATCATTTTCTTTGTTTGATCGTAATCTAGTTCGGATTTCGTTTCTTTTCCTTGTGCGCATGCTGCAAGTGCGATAAGTAGAAAAGAAGAAACGAAAATGAATAGCATCCGTTTCATAAGTTGGAACTCCTTTCAGCACAGTTCTCTCTTTTTAATATAAATATCTTTAAGGAATTTATACATGAACATGGCTAGCTTTTTGAAATTGTCATTGATACAATTTAATTAGAAATATAAGGATAATGGGGGATGTGTTGTGAATAGCCGCAAGTGGGTACGACTATTTTTAACGACGTTGTTTCTTGGTGGAATTAGCACAGTTATTATTGGTTTTGTTTTGGAGTGGGACAAGTACAATAAATTTTTTCAAAATTTCGACGGTAAGGAGATTTTAGCAGTATCTTTCTGGCTGATGGGTGTAGGATTTATTTTTAGTGTTATAAGTCAAATGGGATTCTTTGCATATTTAACAATCCACCGTTTTGGACTAGGGATGTTCCGCTCATCTTCTTTATGGAATGCAGTCCAGCTCTTCTTTATTGCATTCGTATTATTTGATTTTGTGTATTTAAGATCTGTACTTATTGCAAATGGGGAAGTCTCGTTAGGGAATAACATACTTGTTGCTGGAATATTATTTGTGTTTGGAGCAATTGTTGCTTATGTAAAAAGCAAAGAAACAAATAAAAAAGCATTTGTGCCAGCTCTGTTCTTTATGGTTGTTGTAACGATCCTTGAATGGGTACCGGCGCTTCGGATTAATGATACAGATTGGTTATATTTAATGGTTATACCGCTATTGTTATGTAACGCATATCAATTACTTGTATTACATCGTTTAATCGGAAAAACAAGTAAATCAGCTTAATAGAGAGATTTTATACACCAGCAGTTATAATGCTGGAAATGGTATGATTAAAAAAGCTCTACCACCTTCTTGAAAGGTAGTAGAGCTTTTTATGCGTGAAGAGTGGTAGGGAAGAAGCTACTTCACATCTTCACTTTTCGTACTTGTGTTGGAAATAAGTTGTGATACGGATATTTGCTCATATCCATCACTTTTTATTTTTTGCAGGAGCAGCGGTAAAGCTCTATTTGTTTGAAGGGCAGAATCGGATGCGTGTAATAAGACGATATCTCCACCTTTCAAATTATTAGAGACAGTGGAAACGATGTTATTTACACCTGGGTTTTTCCAATCGTTTGAATTATTACTCCAATGCACGACGGTGTATCCAAGTGATTCTGCGATTTTAAGGGTTGCTTTGTTAAATTCGCCACTAGGTGGACGTAACAGCTTGACTTGTTTTACACCAAGTTTCGTAAAAACATCTTGTGCTCGTAAAAGGTCTCGTCTTATTTCATTTGTCTCTAGAGAAGTGTAGGATGTGTAATTGTACCCCATACTACCGATTTCGTGTCCGTCTTTCATGATTCGCTCTACAATATCGGGGTGTCTTTCGGCCCATGCAGCAGAAAGGAAGAATGTTGCATTCTTAATTTCTCTTTCTTTAAGAGTATCTAGGATTGGAATTGCTTTTTTGTCTCCCCAACTAATATCAAACGTAAATGCAACTTGCTTTTTAGCGGTGTCTCCTTTGTAAATTACTTTAGGGCCTGTAGCAGTTGAAAAAGCAGATTCATGTGAATATGTTTTTAAAAAGAGTAGCCATGCTGTAAATAAGGACAGTATCACTATTAAGCTAATGTGTTTAAAATTTCTCTTACTCGTAATAAAAAAGAAAAACATAATATTACGCCCCTTTGTCCAATCCTTTTCAGTTACATATATGCTGTAAATATAAAAAAGAGAACAAAGGATTAATATCGTAAGTAGTGGATATAATGGATGATAGGATTGTGATAATTGAAAATGAGCGGAACGTTTATTGTTGCGTAAGGAATTATTGAGGTGATTGTTTGCTTGGGCTGATGTTGACAAAAGAAGAGAGAAAAGAAATGGAATACATATTGAAGAGAGAATTAGAGGAACTTTTATTTGATTTTGAAGATGAGCGTATTCATGAAGTTGTAAAAAAAGCCATGGAAGAAAGATATAAAATCATTTTCTGTTTATTCCGGAGAGTAGCTAACACAGAAGAATGTATTCGTTATGTAAGAAAAAGAATTTTTTATTAAAAAGTGTTGACGTTAATAGTTTGTATATGTTAAATTAATAACCGTCGCTGATGCGGAAACGCAGAAAACGACAAAAAGAAATTGAAAAACTTAGTTGACATCGAAAAACGAAAATGTTAACATAAGGAAGTCGCAAATGAGCGACCAAGTAGTTCTTTGAAAACTGAACGAAACAAACAACGTGAAACGTCAATTTTTATTTTAGATGCTAGACAAACTAACTTTATTGGAGAGTTTGATCCTGGCTCAGGATGAACGCTGGCGGCGTGCCTAATA
>Ga0209147_100946_pt1 | contig 12811 bp, 16 predicted proteins | sample AraplaCol_mLB_r2_FD_184278 | JGI IMG/M metagenome (GOLD analysis project Ga0209147, IMG submission 184278) | Arabidopsis root microbial communities from North Carolina, USA - plate scrape CL_Col_mLB_r2 (SPAdes) (version 2) | ecosystem: Host-associated > Plants > Roots > Endosphere | place: USA... | reverse complement strand
GTCGCGGGATTGAGCGATAACAGCGTCATCACGCTGCCCGATATGGCAGCCTGATCAACCCGGCTTGGCCGGAGATCGACGTGGCCGCGCCCTCGATCCTACACCACGCAATGGGACACGATCCCCCGGTCGAGGCCGATAGCGCAGCGGCCGACGCCATTCTCGAACGAAGGGCGCTGCCCTTTCCGGTGCTGAATGACAGTCTGAAAAAATGGGCTGCCGATCGCGCCGTAGCCGACATCCGATCACCCACATCATTGACGAACAGGATCGTAATCGATGACCGATATTCTCGCCGGGCTGCACCCATCGCGCCTGGACTATCCCCAAAGCGACATCCGCCCCGAGCGCGTCAGCTTCGGGGAATTGGCTTATGACGATCCCTATCGCTGGCTGGAAGAAGACGATGATCCCGCCGTCATCGCGTGGCAAAGCGCGCAAGACGATCTGACCCAAAATTATCTCGACGCCCTTCCCACCCTGGGCGACTTCGCCGACCGCGTGCGCACCATCGGCGAAACGGACGACGTCATCGCCCCCACCTTCGCGGGTGGACGCTGGTTCAGGCGCCATGTGCCCGAAGGCCAGGATCTGACCGTGGTAGAGGTTTGCGCCGGTCCAACCGAGCCGGGCCGCCGATTGATCGATCTCAATGCGATGCGGACCGACGAGCCGCTCAGCCTCTCGAGTCTCAGCCCATCGCCAGACGGCAGGAAGATCATCTTCACCTGGACGGCGGGCGGTCGCGAAGAACCTGCGCTCCGTGTGCTGGACATCGATACCGGCGCGATCCTGGTCGATGGCATTCCGCACAAAAAACCGATCAACTTTGCCTGGCTGCCCGACAGCGACGGCTTCATCTATGCGGCGCTCGATGCCTCCATCGCTGGTGAACCGCCCCTCCATCGCCTGTATCTCGACAACCCATCGGCCGTGACGCCGGAGGATGTGAAGCCAGGCCACCCGGTCATACGCCCGGTGCTGGCCGCAGATAAGCGGCACATCATCCTGATGGCCGACCATCTTGCCCCCTGCCCCGCCTTCATCCTGGACACGCAGGGCGAGGATGGGTGGCAACCCTTTCTGAAAGACGTTCCGGGCATCTTCCGCGGCGACATACTCGGCGATAATTTCGTCGCCATCACCGACGACGGCGCGCCGCGCGGACGGTTGGTGTCGATCCCGCTCGCCAGGCCGACGCAGCGGGACAGCTGGACAGAACTCGTCCCGGCGTCCGACGATGTGCTCGCCTTTGTCGCCGTGACTGGCGGGCGCGCCGTCCTGCTCGACTGGATCGACACCTATTCCCGCCTGCGCACGATCGGCGGAGATGGCCGCATCGAAGGCGAAATTGCACTACCCGGACGCGGGATGGTCAATGCCTTCGGCCCGAACGCCGTGCTGCCCACAATGATCGACCCGATCGTCCGCGCAGCAGATGGCGAAATAGTCTTCGTCTTTTCGACCTTCGACCGGGCTGCCGCGCTCTGCACCGCCAACCTCGCCACCCGTGAAGTCACACGACTGACGGAACCGAAATATCGGCTCGACGCGCAAGTGCTGGATCTCGACTGCCGCAGCGCGGATGGCGCACGCGTCATCTATCATGTCGTCGCCCGCGCCGACCTAGACCTGTCCACGCCGCAGCCGTCCGTGATCACCGGCTATGGCGGTTTCAACCTCGCCATGGCGCCCGGCTGGCTGGGCACCCAATGGGCGGCCTGGATCGAGGCAGGGGGCGTAGTCGTGCTTGGCCATTTTCGCGGCGGGGGCGAATTTGGCACGCCCTGGTTCGAACAGGGCCGGATGAAGCTCAAGCAGAACAGCTTCAACGACGTCCACGTCGTGCCATGCGTGTGATCGATCCGATGGTTCTCGATCATATGCTAAAGACCGTACAATAGCTGGCGAAAATTGCGAACCGGCGCTCCCGTTCGATCATCGCTTGCCGATCGATTGGAAGAGAAAATTCGCACGCTTATTTTACAAAACCAATAGACATCTAATTTTAAATTTATAAATCTCGTAAATTCTCTGCGCTAATCATGATAATATTGAACATTTATCACAATTAACAATCATTGATTTACAAGGCAATGCTTCATCATTTTCACTGATGGTGTAGCATCTTCTCGAACCCCTCATTTCCCTTCGTCATCTTGACGAGCTTCCTGAGGTGGCTGCGAACATGCCGTTCGAACCGGACATCGTCATGGATGCTCGTCGCCGGATATTCGTCTTGGCCGATCAGTTCTTTAAGGCGTCCGGCGAACGCGGCCTGTTCGTTCGTGCAATCGGCAGCCTTGAGCATGCGGCAAACCCACTCTTCGGCAGCAGCCTTGTCATAATCGTCCCGCGCCTCATAGCCGCGCCGGTCCGCCGCAGCCTGATCCAGCCGGGATACCTCGAACCGGCGTTCCAGCCATGTGCGGACTCGTTCGCCATCCCATGGTTTCAATGCGTTTGTCATTGCTGTTTTCCGTCTCGATTTTTTTATAAGGAGCCCGATTTTCGACAAGGGGCCGGTTTATTAACTTGCCAATATGACAGCGGCGATCGCATCGCTATAGCCGAACCGAAATCAAGGCAGTTAAATCGATTTATGGCCCGCAAACGTTCGAAACACGATCCCTATGATCATCTTCCGCAGGAAGACCAAGCTTCAGAAGAACCGGTGGCCTGCTGGCTATGCGGCCGCCCGACCGGCAAGGCCATCGTTTGGCATCACCCCATACCCAAGAGCCGTGGCGGTCGCGATGTCGTGCCGATGCACTCCATCTGCCAGCAGACGCTGATCACCAATTTCACCAATTCCGAGTTGCAGCGCCACGGCATGGTCGTGGCTGGCCTGCTGGAAAATCCGAATATTCGCAAATTCGTCGACTGGGTCGCAAACAAGGATCCGGACTTCACGGCGACTATCGTAAAAAAGCAACGCTGATTGCGGTGATGGGGCAGCCGGCTCGGCAGCCGTATGGAAGCGAAAGGGCGCGTGATGGAAATCAGACAGGATGATCCGAAGGGAGCCCATGTCACCGAGTTGCTGACGCATCATCTGCGCGAGCTTCAAGAGGTGATGGCGCAACATGCCTTCGCGCTTGATGCATCTGGCCTGTCCGTGCCCGGCGTCACATTCTGGACCGCATGGAACAACGATGTTCTTGCAGGCTTCGGCGCGATGAAGGAGCTCGATCCCGAGCATGGTGAAGTCAAGTCAATGCGCGCGGCTCCCGCAGCGCGCGGAACGGGAGTGGGCCGAGCGATGCTCAGGCACATTATAGCCGAGGCCCGAAAGCGCGGCTATCGCTGGCTCAGCCTGGAAACGGGCACAGCGACGCTCCATGCGCCGGCTATCGCGCTTTATCGCAGCGCGGGATTCCTGTCGTGCGACGCATTTGCCGATTATCGGCCGAGCCTCCACAACCAGTTTTTCAGGCTCGACCTGTCGCTCGCTTAGGGGCCAATTTTCATTGCACTGGAGCCGATGGTGCCTTTATCGCACAACGCTCCGATTGGTTGCGGTGAGGTAAGCGTGACATGCCTTCGGCAGTTCACGGCGCAGACATGCAAAATTCTCTTCAGACGCCTCTGCTTCCATAACCACACGCACCGAGCCTCCGAGCAAAGCCGCCAGCATGAAGGCGACTGATCTTCGATCGGCAAAGTCGGTGCCGGGCGCATCGGCAAGCAGACCCTCGATCATCTGCGTCATGCATCGCGCTGCCCTGCTCATCAGCTCCGAAAGATCGAATTCGGCAGCGATGCCATAGATGGCGCGAGAGGCGACAACGTCTGCCATCTTGGCATCCAGCCAGGCCATGGCCAGCCCTTTGGCAATCGCCTCCAGATTACAGCCCATGAGGCGATCGGAAGCGTCCCGCATTGCGCTTTCGATCAGATCGAACTGGCGCTCGACCAGCGCGAACAACAGTGCCTGTTTGTGCGGATAATATTGATACATCGTGCCGACCGACACGCCCGCCCGCTCAGCCACGCGCGTGGTCGTGAGCCGCCCAACGCCATCGGCCAGCAAAACCTGAATGGTGGCGATATGTATCGCCTCGATCGTTGCGGTAGAGCGCGCCTGTTGCGGCGCTTTGCGGGGCTTGAGAAGCGATGGGGCGGGCCGGTTCATATGCGAATTCCAAAACTGAAGGATTATTCATATCTTGGCGACCTCAACGATGCCTCGCAAGGAGTTTCACCATGAGTAGCGTTCTCATCACCGGCTGTTCGACCGGCTTCGGCCGCGATACCGCGCTTCATTTCCTGGAAGGCGGCTGGAACGTCATTGCGACCATGCGCAATCCCGCTGCCAGCAGCCTGCCGATTTCGGATCGGATGCGGATATTGCCGCTCGACGTGACGGTTGCCGAAAGCGTCGCTGCGGCCGTTGCCGAGGCCGGCCCCATCGACGTCCTCGTCAACAATGCCGGCATCGGCTGGCTGAACGCTATTGAGGGCACGCCCATGGAAACGGTGCGGGGCATCTTCGAAGCCAATCTTTTCGGCACCATCGCGATGATGCAGGCAGTTCTGCCCGGCATGCGTGAGCGGCGTGCAGGGACGATCGTGAACATCAGTTCCAGTTCGACCTACAAGCCATTACCCCTGCTGTCAGTCTATCGCGCGAGCAAGGCCGCCATGACCGCACTGACGGAGTCGGCGGCGCTTGAACTTGCGCAATTCGGTATCAAGGCCCGTGTGGTCGTGCCGGGCATGGCGCCATCGACCAGCTTTGCCTCCACGGCCCAGGGGCATATCATGGAGGCTGGCGGCTTTCCCGCCCCCTATGCCGAATTTGCGAAACAGACGATGGCCATGATGCAAAGCGCCGAGGCCGGTCCGGTCACTAGCGCACAGGACGTGGCAGAGGCCATCTTCCGCGCGGCGACCGATCCGAATTGCCCCACGGTCCTGCCAGCCGGCGAAGATGCGATCGCTTGGGCGGTGGGTAGGTAACGACGGCGATCAGCGGCGGAGTTTTCCTTGTAATGCGCCGATGGTGACCTAGCCCTTCAACCGCTCCGGGTGCCCACTATATCATCGGCGTAGCGGGCATCGACCGCACCCAAATCTGGTATTGGCCATAATGTCATCGAACAATCGCTACTATCACGGCCCCGTCACCTCCCATTTCGACGGGCATCGATTTCAAAACGTGGAGGGTGAGCCGGAAACGGATCGGTCCCTGCGTGAGATATTTCGCTGGTATCGCACGGCACCCAAAACGCCATGGCCGAAACATGTGCCGGTATCCCCCATCGTGCCAGCCGCCAGGGTCGAGGGGTTGCGGATCACCATGGTCGGCCACGCCTCCGTGCTGATCCAGACCGGCGGGCTCAACATCCTGACGGATCCGGTCTGGTCCAACCGCGCCAGCCCTATCGCCTTTGCCGGTCCGCGCCGCGTGACCGCCCCGGGCATAGCGATGGACGACCTGCCGCCGATCGATGCGATCCTGTTGTCCCACAATCATTATGATCATCTCGACATCGCGACGCTTCGGGCGCTGCACGCACGGCATGATCCCAGGATCATCACGCCTCTGGGCAATGACAGCATCATTCATCGGCATATTCCAAATGCCCGTGTCGAGACGGGCGACTGGTTCGACCGCTTCGAGATAGCAGAGGGTGCACAGGCCCATATCGTTCCCGCGCTACACTGGTCCTCTCGCGGGCCGCGGGACCGACGCATGGCCTTGTGGGGTGGCTTCATGGTGCGAGCCGGTGGCAGGCTGGTCTATTTCGCCGGGGACACAGGCTATGGTACGGGCGCGATCTTTCGCGATCTGCGGGCGCGTTTCGGGCCGGTCGATCTCGCCCTTCTTCCCATCGGCGCCTATGATCCCCGCTGGTTCATGGCGGCGCAGCATACCGATCCCGAAGACGCTATCCAGATCATGGTCGACCTTGACGCACAGGCTGCCATCGGCATGCATTGGGGTACGTTCAAGCTGACGGACGAACACTGGGAAGATCCCGCTCTGCGGCTTGCGGCCGGCATGAAGGCGCGCGGTATCGAAGCGGGCAAGTTCGTCGCGATGCGCCCTGCTGAGACAAAGGAGTTTGGCTAATTCGGATCGAGACTAGGCGACGTGGACAAATTCGGGATCATCAATCGTCGAGCGTGACGAGCAGACATGCCCGAAACACGCCGTCCGTTGCGTCTTGCCGGTGCCAGATTTTGACGATGTGATAATAGCGAAAATAGCCATCTATATCTCGGGCAAGGTGTTCGCCAACACGCGGCAGGAAGTCGAACTCAGCCACGAACAGCAGCTTTTCCAAATCCTCGCCCTCAAGCACTTCCACCAAAGCCATCGAATCCTCCAGGCGGACATGATTGCAATGTCAGCCGGCTTCGACAACCACTTGCGTTGAGATGATTGACGTGGAGCATATCGCTTGATTCAAGGCTGCTTTTTGGAGGCAGGCTTGTGCAGAGGCGATCTCACCGAGGGGGAATGGCGTATTCTGAAGGGCTTGCTGCCAATCGAGCCCGAGAACCGTGGCCGAGGCAGGCGTCCCGAGCAGAACCGCTTCATCATCAACGGCATCCTCTGGCGGCTTCGATGCGGTGCTCCGTGGCGTGACGTCCCGCCCAAATACGGCAGTTGGAACACGATCTATCGTCGATTCCGGCGATGGAGCGAAGCTGGGGTATGGGAGACCGTGGCGGTAACGCTGGCCGAGATCATGGCGGACAACGGCCATTACAGCATCGACAGCACCACAGTCCGCGCCCACGTCTCGGCAGCGGGCGGAAAAGGGGGACTCATCGACGCGCTCTTGGCCGCTCGCGGGGCGGGTTCACCCGTAAGCTTCACTGCCTGGCTGATGCCCTCGGACGACCGCTCGCTTTCCATCTGACAGTTGGCGAAGCGGCGGACTGCAAAGCTTATGAGGATTTGATCGACCTGCCCGAGCGTGCACCTGACGCGTTGCTCGCCGACAAGGGCTATGACGCCGACGCCATCCGCGCCGACCTTGCCGTGCGGAAAATCGAGGCCGTCATCCCCGGCAGATCAAACCGCCGCGTGAAGATCGAGCATGACCGTGCGCTTTATAAACAGCGCAATCGCATCGAGCGGATGTTCGGTCACCTCAAGATCAACCGCGCCATCGCTACCCGCTACGATCAACTGGCCAACAGCTTCCTCGGCATGGTGCACATCGCCACCGTCAGATACTGGCTCAAATTTGTCCACGCGGCCTAAGGATCAGACGATTTCTTTACTCAAGGCGACCGACTTGCTCCGACCCAGCTACGCCCTGCCCGATCTGCCTCCCCCCGGAGCGATCGAAACAGCTGCGGTTCTCAAGGCGCTAACCCGCGCTCATCGCTATCTGGCCGAACTGAAAGGCCGAGCCAGGACAATTCCCAACCAAGGAATTTTAATCGATACACTGTCACTTCAGGAAGCGAAGGCCAGCTCCGAAATCGAGAATATCGTAACCACCCAGGACGAGATATTCCAGATGAACGCCTTTCCTGAAAATCCGGGACCACCTGCGACAAAGGAATTGGCTCTCTAACGCGATGCGCTTCACCATGGTTTCAATGAACAGCGCCGACTAGGCGGACTGCTGACCATATCCTGATCGCCCAAGAGGGCAGCCTGAGCTTCCGTAGACAGGGACTTTTGTAAGCCAAATCGCGCGCGAACGGCAGGTTGAGCCGCGCGCCGCGCCGTTCAAGCATAGGGAGATATGCTGTGCCCCATCGCTCGTTCGCTCGTATGGAAATCTGCCGGAAGCTGGTGACAATGCGCAAGGCACTTGGCGATGCCTTGGGCTATCGCCACTGTGCCAACCCAATATGGGACATGCTCATGGAACTCTATATTGCCGAACGAGAGAGACGGGTCGTCTATCTCTGGTCCCTGTGCAGCTTTGCCAATGTCCCGTTCTCGACGGCTTGTCGCAAAGTCACCGAGATGGAAGAAATTGGCCTTGTCAGGCGAAACACGGCCTATCGCGATCGTCGCGGCGTAGTGGTTACGCTGACCGATAACGGCGAAGGCCTGATCGAGTCCCTGCTGGATCGCCTTGCTGAAATCTACAATGGAGAGTCGACAGCCCGTGCCGGTGTTTCCGCGCTGGTCAGGTTCGCCAATTGATCCAAGCGCTGTATCAGAACGGCTTCCAAGCGGCGCAATGCTGCCAGGGCGGCCGAGATTTTTTTGGCCTACGCTTCCTCGACTCGTCGGCCGACCCCGGTTCCGCCATCTCACGATTCCGTTCCGGCAGCACCGAGGCCGGCGTAACATGCGCGACGCCGCCTGCACCTTGTTCTTCCACCCGGACAAGATATGTGCCTCGCCCATCCTTAGCGCATTCCAGCCATCAAGCGCCACGTTTTTGTCTCAATTATGATCGACTTTCAGCGATCAGGCCGGGGCGGATGCAGACCGCGATAAAGCACAGTTGCGGCACTGCGTAACAAGATAGTGCGGTGCCGGACTGCGCAATCAAAGCCGGTCGCGACAGGGCTATTTCTGCAGACTTTCGATCGGGATGAGGGTCGCTCACTCGATATTCATGATCTTGATATTGCCCGACTGGAATCAGTTCACAGTTTCGATCATCCGATGCCGGTCACTCTGGTAGCAGCGAGTGGGGAACAATTCACGCGCAGGTTGGTCTACATATGGGGACAACAGGATGACAATGATGCTGAACGCACTTGCCCGCACCCCGGAGCGCCGCCACCAGCCACGCGAGGCCGCCAACGTGCCTTGCACGGTCAATTGGTCTGGTCTTTATGAATTTGCCACGATCAAGAACATGTCGATCTACGGCGCGCAGTTGGAAGGTTTCGTGTTTCCGCGAGCAGGAACGCCCGTAACGATCGTCGTCAATCAGGTCGAACTCTGCGCGTCGATAATCTGGGCCGACGGCGAGAAGTGCGGCGTGCTGCTGGAACATGATGTCGATCCTGCCGCCTTTATCCGTGAACATTCCATCCGGCCTTTGGGGCATGACCTGCCACCCGCCTGCACGATCACGCATCTTCTACCGCGTGGTGTTTGCTGAAGGGCCGGACGAGCCTCTTCACCGTTCCTGTCTGAAAAGATACGCTGGCAAGCGACGGTTGAACGAAGCTCATCAGGGTGCAGCCCCTCGCGACGATGCTTCGTCCGCACCCTGACTGCCGCGACAAGGTGAAATCTTCGTTACGCGCCGCTACGCTTATCAAGAAGCCCACCCCCGGCAGGCCGGGGGTGGGCAGTCATGAAGACTGCAAGGGAGGGGGAGCCGCTTGCTCCCATAATACGATGCTATACGCCCCGGGTTCCCCTCAAACTGCCGTTGCATATATGCAACTCTCTCAGTTTAATGACATTTCTGTGAAACTCGACACGAACCGGCTTGTTCTGCCGTCGACCTAATCGACACTAACAGGGGTTCATATGAAGAAGTTTCTCGCCGCCGCAGCCATTCTGGCTGCCTTGCCTGCCATCGCTTCTGCGCAGGAAACCGCGCCTGATGGCACCGACGCTTTTGGCGTCGAGCCCTATGTCGGCGTGCTTGGCGGCTATCACACCTTTGACCGTGGCTCCGAATTCGGCGCCATCCCTGGCGAAACCATCATGAATGGCGCTCTGATCAGCGGCATCGCCGGTGTCAATGTTCCGCTCGGCCCGGTCTTTGTTGGTGTTGAAGGCAACGCCACCAAGGGCTTTAGCGACATCGACTGGGAATATGGCGTCAAGGGCCGCTTCGGTGCGCGTGCTGGTGAAAGCGGCCTGATCTATGCGTCGGCCGGCTATCAGTGGGTGAATGGCAAGGGCGGCTGGCCCGACCGCAAGGACTGGATGTACGGCGCCGGCGTTGAAGTAGGACCCAAGGAAATTGGTCTTGGCGGCGTCACCGGTAACAGCGGCGTTCGCCTGCGCGTGCAGGTCGACACCTATGACTGGGACAGCTTCCGCCCGATGGCTGGTGTCATCTTCCACTTCTAAAAATGTGATGTGACCAAAATGAACCCCGTCAGCGACCATCGCTGGCGGGGTTCATTATGTCTATTGATAGCCGCCTTCCTGCTCGCGCTGCTCTGCGGCATCCTTTTGCGCATCTTCCAGCGCATCGGCGTCCTGGTCTTCTTCGTCGGCATCAACGTCGACATCAACGTCCTCGTCCGTACCATCGTCGGTGCCGGGCAGATCATCCATCGATGTACCCTGCATGTCAGCCTGGTCATTCTCGCCTGGAATTTGTTCGGGGATCATGGCTCTCTCCTATCAGCTATGAACTAAGCCAACCGGTGAGGGGGGAGCATGTTCCGTCCGCACAGGATGTGCGTTTATGCAGCGACACGATCGCGCCCCTGATGCTTTGCCTGATAAAGCGATGCGTCCGCTCTGCGCGCTGCTGCTGCATAATCTGCTTCTCCGGCATTGAACCGGGCGAGGCCGAGGCTGATCGTCCATGGCTCGCTTGCAGGAGTCTTGGCCAGCGCTTTGCGAAGCTGATTTGCGAAGCCTCGTGCATCGAGTTCCGAACGGTTGGGCAGCAGGATAAGGAATTCGTCTCCTCCCATGCGCGCGACGTCGCCGCCCAACGGCTCGGCTAACGTCCTGGCGGCGCGGGCCAGCGCAACCAAGGCGTCGTCCCCGGCTGCATGACCCCAGTGGTCGTTGATCTGTTTGAAATGGTCGATGTCGATCGCAACGATCATTCCATCGTTATCGGACTTCCGGGATGAGAGATTCTCATAGCCTGCACGATTCCAACAGCCGGTTAGTGGGTCACGCAGCGCCATCTCACGCAGTCGGGCTTGGGCGCGCTCGATAGGGATAGCCAGAAGGCCCAAGTTAAGAAGGCCGAGCAGCAACTGGTCCGAGATCATGGGGATGAGAGCCAGCCAATCATTGCCCATAGGCCAGCCCAACTCCGCAGCGATGGAGACGAGGTAGCCGGGAATATAGCCGAGGGTCGCAATTCCAGCGATCGCGCCGCCTCGTGACGCGCAGCGCCGCCCGCTTCGGATACAAGCTGTCCCCACCACGGTCATGGATATGATTAATCCGACTGCTCTGGAGATGGGAATACATGATGATGGGATCGTGGGCCAATAGGCCTGGGCGAAAACCGGGGCCGCATAGGCAGTCATCGTAATGGCGACCAACCCTAACATCCACAAGGCGAATGGCTTGCGTCTCTCGATAAGCCTCAGGCCTGAGAGGCCAAGGATATTTGAGACGGTGAGGAGGCCATAAAGGCAACAGCCAACAGGTAGCGGCAAAAGATCTACGGCCATAAAAGCGATCAGATCCGCCGCGTACAACAACGAGCTAGCTGACCAATATAGCAGATTCTTGTCGTCCAGGCGGCCCCGCCATAGGCCCGCGAAAACGAGGCCGAATGCAGTACTTGCCAGAATGCTGGCCATTTGCAGCGTGAAGAGATCAAGGGAATGAAGCATAGCCGTCAACCGCCAGCTAATGCGCGCCTTTTGAAGATTCCTTAATGCCGGGACGAGCTGTAGACTATTTGTCGCAAAACCCAAATTTTCTGGGTGGGTAGAGCTTCTCCCTGCGGCTGATCGACGTGTCTTTGTGCCACCTCCGACTATGATAAAAGCTCTGAGGACGGACATCATATATTCGGAAGACGAAGGGCGCGATGTCGTACTTCGCTAGAGGCCTAAAATGGGTGAACCCGATGTGCGGCGCAGGATGATAACCTATATCCCGACCCGTTGTGAATGCGAGGCTTGAAATGATGCGCTGCAGGATGCGCAGGGCCAGTGAGCGCAATCGGGTGATCGAAGATATCGCTTGGGAGATGTGAAGCACATGGCGGCAATTGCCCGATGTGCTGCGTAGCGCTCATGGGAGCCGGTCACATTGGCAGAGATACATGCGTCAGTTTGCTGAAGTAACGTTCCGGCCTAATATCGCGCGACGATGCGAGATTATAATGGAACCGAACGAACAGGGCGAGGCGTTTGGCGCATGGCTATTGAAGCAAATAGGGCGGGATGACTGGATCGGTACACTCGCCAAGCAGGCCAAGGTGGACCTCCGTTTCCGCGCCGCAATGACCCCCGATAATCTTTGAAAGAAGCTCCAGGAAGCGGGCGCAAAGGGCGATAGTTTTAAGACATTGGATGATGCGGAAATGGCTTGGAAATCCCAAGCACGCGATCGGAACCATCACCCAACAAATATCGTATTAAGGCTGCGTCCCCAACGCATATTGCCCTACCTTGTGACCCCGAGGCGGGGCCTTTTTTTGATAAGGGCGACCCAATGTCGTCGCACCAAGTCGCACGCCAAGCAGTCTATTGGCGCTCTACTGAGCGCATCAATCATCCCAGGGTCGAGTGCCGATGTTGCAGTATCCTGATCGGCACCTAGCGACCTTTCATTTAGCGCTTCGCGAAAGCCCCGATGTTTCTCCAAAGAACCGTTCTAGTCGACCAGGATGCCCCACCTGCCGACTTAGATCATGTGCGGTTTTCATTTTGAAACGCCGACATTTAGCTATGTTCCGGCGTGGGTTTCAGCAAAACCGATAAAGTAGGCGCGCAGCGTGGGATCGGCTATTGACGCTACCATAGCGTTCACTTGATCTGCTAGCGAAGCTGAAGCTGCGGCTTCGCCGCCTTGCTCATATCCCATTGACCATGAACCGAAAGCCCTTCCTTCGACCGCCTTGTCGTGAAGCTTGACTAGGTTTCGTGGACAAAGGTTGACAGCAGGATCGGGCGTTGATTCAAGGCTGCCTTTTGGAGGTGGCGTTGGGCGAGCGTATTGGGCTGACGGAGGACGAGTGGGGGATCATCGGCACATTACTGC
>Ga0209147_100944_pt1 | contig 12826 bp, 15 predicted proteins | sample AraplaCol_mLB_r2_FD_184278 | JGI IMG/M metagenome (GOLD analysis project Ga0209147, IMG submission 184278) | Arabidopsis root microbial communities from North Carolina, USA - plate scrape CL_Col_mLB_r2 (SPAdes) (version 2) | ecosystem: Host-associated > Plants > Roots > Endosphere | place: USA... | reverse complement strand
TGAAGCGGCGCCATCTGTGACTACCACAAGACAGGCGACGCGCAACCAGCAGAAGGCAGACGAATCCGTAGAAGAAGTGATCCACCACCTTCTTCATGAGGCAGGGCAGACGGAAGCAGCCAAATGGTGTCTGCACGCATGGGAATCGTTCCAGCAACAGTCATCCGCAGAGGCAGGACAAGTGCGTAAAACTGTAGCATGGGTCGCTGCACTGGAATATGTATACGGAACTGTTACTAATCACAAAGTGTCGCAAGCTTCTCTCGCAAAAAAGTACGGTGTATCGGCAGCAACTGTCGCAAAGTGCGTCAAATTATTGTCTGCCCTTGATTTTAAATAGATTATTAATTTATAATTAGTTTAAAGTAGAAGAAATGATTGCTGTACTGAGAAGGAGGATGTGTCACATGAGCGACCAAAAAATCTATGATGTCATTATCGCCGGAGCCGGTCCAGCCGGAATGACGGCTGCTGTATATACATCCCGTGCAAACATGAGCACCTTGATGCTGGAGCGTGGAATCCCGGGTGGTCAGATGGCCAATACCGAAGAAATCGAAAACTATCCTGGCTTTGGTTCGATCCTGGGTCCTGATTTGTCCACGAAGATGTTCGAGCATGCCCAACAATTCGGGGCCGAGTACGCGTATGGAGAAATCAAGGAAGTGCGTGATGAAGAACCATACAAACGCGTCATCGCAGGCGACAAGGAATACCTGGCGAAGTCCGTCATCATCACGACAGGCGCTGAGCACCGTCTCCTGGGAGCTCCAGGCGAAAAAGAACTCTCCGGCCGTGGTGTATCGTATTGCGCGGTCTGTGATGGGGCCTTTTTCCGGGGCAAAGAACTGGTCGTCGTAGGCGGCGGAGACTCCGCTGTAGAAGAGGCGGTGTTCCTCACACGCTTTGCTTCCAAAGTGACGATTGTACACCGTCGCGATCAGTTCCGTGCACAGAAAATCCTGCAAAAACGCGCGCTGGAAAATGAAAAAATCTCTGTGATCTGGGACTCCCAGGTAAAAGAAATCCGCGGCGATGGCAAAGTACAATCCGTATTGCTCGAAAACGTCAAAACAAATGAGCAAAGCGAGTTGGCAACTGACGGTGTCTTCATTTACGTCGGAATGGACCCTCTGACCGAGGCCGTGAGCAATCTGGGCATCACCAACCAAGCAGGGTATGTGTTGACCGATGAAAAAATGAAAACGCAGGTAAAAGGGGTATTCGCCGCTGGTGACGTCCGTGAAAAAATGCTGCGTCAAGTCGTCACTGCGACAGGCGATGGATCGATTGCCGCTCAATCCGCCCAGCATTATGTGGAAGAGCTAAACGAAAAACTGCAGGAACAAAATGTCACAATCTCTTAACTTGCTTGTAACATAGGTGAAATATTTGAGGAGTAAGATAAAGACAATGAATTAACCCCCTTATCTATATAAACCTGATTGGCGTGGCTGAAGTATGAGCCACGTCTCTTTTTTTCCAAAAACGGCATCATCAGGAGAGAGACGCAAAAAGATGCGGAAAAGCCGATTGATATGGTATGCTATTGTCAGAATCGTAGGAGGCGAGTTGCGTGACAGAAATGGGAAAAGACAAGGCTATTAACTTGCTCATCATCACTGGGATGTCCGGGGCGGGGAAAACAGTAGCTGTTCAAAGCCTGGAAGACCTGGGTTTCTTTTGTGTAGACAACCTGCCGCCAGTCCTGATTCCCAAATTTGCCGAACTGGTACAGCAATCTGGCGGAAGCATCGAGCGGGTCGCTTTGGTCATCGATCTTCGCGGGCGGGAGTTTTTTGAAGACCTGTCCCAAACCATCGATCGATTGAACGAAATGGATGGACTGTCTTTTCATATCCTGTATCTGGATGCGAATGATCAGACATTGGTCTCCCGTTACAAGGAAACGCGCCGACGCCATCCGCTCGCATCGAACGGATCCCCTTTGGATGGCATACATGCTGAGCGGCGCCTGCTACAAGAGCTGAAAGGCTGGGCGCATCAGATTATCGATACCAGTCAGATGAAACCCACACAGCTCCGGGAGAAAATCATCAACCAATACGGGCAGCAGGGATCGCCGCTGACCATCAACTTGCAATCATTCGGCTTCAAGTACGGTTCTCCTATCGATGCCGACTTGATGTTTGACGTTCGTTTTCTGCCCAATCCGCACTATGTGGACGAACTGCGTCCGAAGACCGGTAAAGATTCGGACGTGGCGGATTATGTCATGTGTCATAAGGATACAAAAGAATTTCTAGATAAACTGACTGATTTTCTGGCATACACCTTGCCGCATTATCAGCGTGAAGGAAAAAGTCAATTGGTGATCGGCATTGGCTGTACAGGAGGAAAACATCGCTCGGTGGCAATCGTCGAGCATTTGGCGAAAACCTTCGGACAGGACTTCACTGTTCGGACCAGCCACCGAGACATCGAAAAGAGCAAGTAAGCATATGATGGCAGGAAATCATGGATTTGGTTCGGGTAAAGGCTCAGTTGTTCAGGTGTAAAAGAGGATAATGGGGTGACATATGCCGACGAAGGGAATGGGGAGGCCGCAGCGAAAGCAGATGCGGATTGTCGTCATCGGCGGGGGAACAGGGTTGTCCGTACTGTTGCGCGGTTTAAAGTACGAGCCGGTGCATATCACCGCGATCGTGACTGTCGCAGATGACGGCGGGAGCTCCGGTCGTCTGCGTGCGGAGATGGATATGCCGCCGCCAGGAGATATCCGCAACGTCTTGACGGCGTTGGCGGATACGGAGCCATTAATGGAGAAAGTGATGCAGTACCGTTTTTCGGCAGGGACTGGATTAGCCGGGCATAATTTGGGAAATCTATTACTTGCAGCAATGAACGAGATTACGGGTGATTTTGTTACCGCTGTCAAAGCCCTGAGCGGCGTTTTGGCGGTACGCGGGGATGTGTTGCCTGCGTCTAAGCAATCCCTTCACCTCGTCGCTGAGATGACAGATGGATCGTTCGTGGCAGGAGAGTCCCAAATTCCCTTGGCGGGGAAAAAAATCAAGCGCGTGTTCCTGGAGCCTTCCGATGCTGCTCCACTGAACGAAGCTTTGCTCGCCATCGCGGATGCCGATGCAATACTGATCGGTCCGGGCAGCCTTTACACCAGCATCATACCCAATCTGCTGGTGCGAGGGATTTTTACCGCTGTCAGCCGCTCGACGGCCCCCAAAATTTATATTTGCAATGTCATGACACAACCTGGTGAAACAGATGGATTTGCAGCTTCCCACCATATCCAGGCTATGTATCAGCACGTAGGGGAAGCTTTTTTGGATACAATTATTGTCAATTCAGCAAAATTGCCACTTCATGTATTGGAGAAATATGCGGAAAAGGGAGCCAAACCTGTCCGGTGTGACCTGAAGCAGCTGCGCCAACTGGGCTTGCAAATTGTGGCGAAGCCATTGGTAACGTTCGAGGATGGTTACTTGAGGCATGACGCTCATGCAGTTAGTAGGCAGGTCGTCTCCCTTCTCAAGCGCAGGCGAAGGAGCTGAAGAGAGTAGAAGGAGTGGGTGTCCATGTCATTCGCCGCGCATACCAAAAAGGAATTGACGATGCTGGAGGCCGGCGATTGCTGCAGCAAAGCAGAATTATCTGCATTGATTCGGATGAATGGCAGCTTGCAGTTTGGCTCAGGTCGGCTCGTACTGGATGTGACGACGGAAAATGCGGCGATTGCCAGAAGGATCTACACTTTGATCAAACGGCTGTTCAGCATCCATGCAGAGCTTTTGGTGCGCAAGAAAATGCGCCTGAAAAAAAACAACGTCTACATTGTGCGAATTCCGCACAAGGCGAATGAAGTCTTGCAGGATTTGGGCATCATGGATCAGAGTATGTCGTTCATTCCGGGAATTTCCCCTGATGTAGTAAAGAAATCTTGCTGCCGTGCAGCTTACCTGCGCGGAGCGTTCTTGGCTGGGGGATCCGTCAATCATCCCGAAGCATCTAGCTATCATTTGGAGATCTTCACTTCCTACCAGGATTTCTGTGAAGCTTTGACCAAGATGGCCAACCGCTATAAATTGAATGCCAAGTGCATTGAACGAAAAAAAGGATACGTGCTCTACATCAAAGAGGGTGAAAAGATCACTGAGTTCCTAAGTCTGATCGGAGCGCACCAGGCATTGTTTTACTTCGAGGATGTCCGCATCGTAAAAGATATGCGCAACTCTGTAAACCGCTTGCACAACTGCGAAATCGCCAACATCAACAAGACGGTGAATGCAGCTACGCGCCAAATGGAGAACATCCAGCTCATCGATCAGGAGATGGGGTTGGAGAACCTGCCCAAGCGCCTGCGGGAAGTGGCAGAGCTCAGACTGATCCACCCGGACATCAATTTAAAAGAGTTGGGAGAAATGCTCCCAAGCGGAGTTGTCAGCAAATCAGGAGTGAATCACCGCCTGCGAAAAATTAACGAAATCGCTGACAAATTACGAGAAAAACAAAATGTTTCGCTGTAAATCCATGATATACTATAGGATAATGATTCTTTCGCGTAAGGAGGTCCAGTGATGGTTCAACAGCAGGTAACGGTCAAGTTGAAAACCGGTCTGCAGGCGCGTCCGGCCGCTTTCTTTGTACAAGAGGCCAACCGTTTTGCATCCGAGGTATTCGTCGAAAAAGAGAACAAGAAAGTAAACGCCAAAAGCATCATGGGAATCATGAGCCTCGCTATCAGTTCTGGAACGGATATTACGATTAGCGCAGAAGGGCCGGATGCGAACCAGGCAGTTTCAAATCTTGCCCAATTGGTAAGCAAAGAAGAATAGGCTTTTAAGCAAGGACAAAGACACTTTCCCCGTTGGAAGGTGTTTTTTTACATGTTTTTACGTGTAGCGGGGCATTGCTAAACAGTGTAATGCGAAAAAATGGATTGGCAGGAAAGGAGGAACAAGATATGAATGAGCGCGATTCGCACCATGAAGGCCGTGACGCCTACGACATGGATATCGACCGGATGGTCAATGAAGGGCTGGGGGGAGGACAAGTGACGACCCAGAATGGATTGATCGAGGAAACATCGGTAGATACAATCCAAGGGCCTTCATCTACGGAACAGGCGCTGTATGACGATGAACAAGTAACGTAGGCAAAAGCAGCCAACAAGCAAAAAAAGCCGAACAGCGGCGAGGGGAAGATTTCCTCTCCTTGTCTGTTCGGCTTTTTGTATCTTCTTATTTCGCAGCTGCTTCCGAAGAGATCACCTTGTCGATCAAGCCGTATTCCATCGCATCAGCAGCGGAAAGGAAGTTATCGCGGTCGGTGTCTTTCTCGATGCGCTCCAGCGGTTGACCGGTGCGCTCCGAAAGGATTTTGTTCAGCTTGTCGCGCATTTTCAAGATGCGTTTCGCGGCAATCTCGATATCGCTCGCCTGGCCTTGTGCACCACCCAGCGGCTGGTGAATCATGACCTCACTGTTTGGCAGGGCAAAACGTTTTCCTTTCGCACCTGCAGCAAGCAGGAACGCTCCCATAGAAGCAGCCATGCCGATACAAATCGTCGATACATCCGGTTTGATGAAGTTCATCGTATCGTAAATCGCCATGCCTGCTGTAATGGAACCACCAGGGCTGTTAATGTAGAGGTGAATGTCTTTGTCAGGGTCTTCCGCCTGGAGGAACAACAATTGGGCAACCACAATATTGGCTACCGTATCATTAATGGGAGTCCCCAAAAAGATAATTCTATCTTTGAGCAGGCGCGAATAAATATCATAAGCACGTTCACCGCGGTTCGTTTGTTCAATAACGGTTGGAATCAAATTCATGTGCATCTAGTCCTCCTCCTCTCTTTTGTAAGAATATCATACCGCAAAAGGTCAGTAAAGGTCAAACATTTATGTATGGGTCCTCCCTACCATGTTTACCAGTTGTCTTATCCTTAAACCTGGTGGGGGAAAATCGCGGCAGACTTACTTTTCCTTGGTCTCATCCACCTCCTTCAGTTCTACGCTCAGGCGCAGGGTGGCAGCCATTTTTTTCCCTTTGATGATCGTATACTCCTCAATCTGGTTCATCTGCAACTGCTGAATCGCTTCACCCAGTGACGCTTCATCCTGATAGGGCTGAATCGTCAGCAGACATTCTTCGTCGCTGGCTTCCTGATAGATCAGATAAAAACGCTCCCCGGCGATGGTCAACACATCCTTTGCAAGATATCCACAATTTTATCCACAGCTTGTGCACAAAAACATTTGTTCGCGGGATACTAGAAGTAATAATGGTGAAAAGAGGCATTAAGGATAGTCTGGCATGAAGAAAAAAAACCTTGCATAGTAAAATGTTAGGAGAAAAAGAAGGAAAAATCAAATTTAAATCGTATGTTACATAATTGGATAGTATTTCAATAATAAGAAGGAGTGTATCAAATGCTTCGTAAAGTTCCAGCTATGCTACTGACTGCTGCTCTTCTGACAGGCAGTGTGGCAGCGACTGCCGCTTTTGCCGAGACAGCACCTGTGCAACAGCAAAAAATCCAAGTAACCTTGAATGAAAGACCACTCGCTTTCCCACAAGATGTCGTAACGGAAGACGGAGTGGCGTATGTGAACTCCAGCACCCTCGCCCTCGCACTCGGCGGAACATCAGCATGGGACAGCATGAAAAAATCTGTGCTGATTGCAAAAAACAATACTTACGCCTTGCGCATGTATGAAAACAGCACTTTTGCCTACAAGAACGGAAAGGAAATACGCGTCCCAAATGCGCCGCGTACAACCACAGGAGCTGTTCTGGTACCGCTCGTATACATTGCGGAAGAATTGGGTGCTGAGGTAACCTACAATGAGGAGACCCTCACGTACAACCTCCAAATAGAGATTGTAAAATAAGGCGTTTTGCAATCATTTTCTAAATACATGACGTCTGAGATTCAGGACCACTTCTACTGCAGAGGTGGTCATTTTTGCCTTCTTCTTTTCATTTTACATTCAATATACTAATGGAAAAAATATTTAGGCGAAAAACCGTATTTTCTATTGCAAATTTTCTCATTTGTCTTACAATAGGTTACAGTTTCTATCGTTTTTTTTCGTTTGTCTGCAAAGAAAAAGGGGGAAGAATGGCTATGAAAAAACAGAAAACATTGTCAATTCTCGCGACTGCTTTTGCTGTAAGTGCCCTTCTGGCCGGTTGCGGCGGAGGCGGCGGTGGTGGCGCTCAGCAATCGGGCGGTGAGACACCTCAAAATACAGGAAGCGGCGGCGGTGGCGGCGGTGGCGGTGCGACTGAGAAGCTGGTCATTGCAGTCGTAGGTCCAATGTCCGGACAATACTCCGATTATGGAAGCACAGCCAAAGCGGGGGCAGAATACGCCCTGAAAGAAAAACAAGAAGCGTTCAAACAGCTTGGCTTCGACGTGCAGTTGTCCGCACAGGATGACCAGGCAGACCCGAAACAAGGGGTTGCCGTTGCACAGATGCTGATCTCCAATCCTGACGTCGTCGGCGTAGTTGGACATGCCACCACTGGTGCATCGGTTACAGCAGCGGCGCAATATGATCAAGAGAAGCTGGTAATGGTATCGCCATCTGCGACTGGCTCTGATCTGACCGAGCAAGGCAAGAAGATCGTACACCGTATCTGCGCGCGCGATGACCAACAAGGCTCCAAAGCCGCTATCTATGCGAAAAACCAGCTAGGCGTAAAGAACGCCTTCGTCATGCATGATAAACAGGCGTACGGCCAAGGTCTGGCAGATGAAGTGAAGAAGCAGTTTGAGAAGGATGGCGTACAAATCCTGGGCTTCGAAGGGGTAACAGCAGGGGAGAAGGACTACGGTGCTGTATTGAACCAAATCCTCGCTACCAAGCCAGAAATGATCTACTTCGGCGGCTACTACTCCGATGCGGGCATCATCGTCAAGCAAGCGCGTGAAAAAGGCTTCACCGGCATCTTCATGGGCGGCGACGGCTACGACTCTGCTGACCTGGTGAAAATCGCGGGTGCTGAGAATGCGAACAACGTCGTCTTTACATCCACTGTAGGGGACGTAGGGGCAACGGAAGAGGGCAAAAAATGGATTGCCGATTTTGAACAGGCAACTGGCAACAAGGTCGGGATCTTCACTTCTTTCGGTTATGATTCCATGGCTGTTATGCTGAACGGTGTGGAAGAAGCAATCAAAGCGAACGGCGGCAAAAAGCCAACCCGTGAGCAAGTGCTGGAAGCTGTACACAAAACCAAAGACTTCAAAGGTAAATTTGTTAATGTAACCTTTGACGACAAAGGTGACAACGAATTCGCGTCTGTCTATGTGTACAAATACGAGAATGGTGAAAAAGTATACATCGGCGAAGCGAAATAAGAAGGACCGATCATGAAAAAGCAAAACCCTGGAGATGATTGCTCCAGGGTTTTGTCTCGATAGTGCAGTATGTTGCGTTAGATGCCTTGCTTGCTGGGGAGTCTTTTCTCCGGATGACCGTAGCCCTGGTGCTTCCTGCTGCGCATGTTTTTGACCTGGGCTTCATGAATTTTGGCGACGAACTCGCTTGTGCTCATTTTGGTAAAATCCATTTTGGCACCTCCATAGAAATCGGCATTTGGAAAGTAGCATGCCCAACTGTGGCTAATAGCAAACAAGAATGTCACGAAATTGGAAGAACCATTTTGGTCGGTTGGTTCAGAGATCAGCTATAATAGGAGGCAGCGAGGAAGAACGAAAAACGGAGGTTATGATAATGACACCCGGAATTATTGCCGCGTTGGTCATTGTATGTGGATTAATTATTTGGATCAGCATTTGGGTCACGAACAAGGCGTATGGCCGCAAACCGGACACCATCGACCCAATCAAATCGATCCAATCGAATCATGAGGAATCTTAGAGAAGGACCTGTCAGAAGCTTTAAAAGTGGCTTCCGGCAGGTTCTTTTCTCGTCTTTGCGTACGTCTAGCTACAGCAGATGGGATCGCATGGAACTGGTCAATCCACGGATTGGGGTCTTTCCATCCTGTGGCTTTCCTGATCCTCGGATACGAAAAGAAGCGACCCCTCGCTAAGCAAGAGATCGCTTCTGGATGGTACGCCTGAAGGGAATCGAACCCCCGCACATGGTTCCGGAGACCATTGCTCTATCCACTGAGCTACAGGCGTAGAAAAAAAGGATACCAACTTATTATATGATATGGTGTAAACAGATGCAAATGAAAAAAGCTAATTCATCCCGATTTTTTTCGTGTATGTGAACGTAATTCAGAAAAGGGACAGTCGCATTCAACGAACTGCCCCGTTTTTATGTATCTCTTGTTCAGAAGCCGCAATCGAGAATAATCAACTTTTGGCAGGAAAATTGCAAGAGAGAACGAATATAATGGGATCAAGGAGTACAGTCAGAAGCAGTGGGGGAGGGCAGTTTCATGAACATGGGAATGGGATTATATCAAGAGCAGACGCTTCGATTGGTCATGACTCCGGAACTGCGTCAAGCGATTACCATATTGCAATATTCCACCATTGATCTTATCTCTTACTTACAAGAACAAGCGATGGAAAATCCCGTGATTGAACTGCAGGAAGCGGCTGGGGAGACAGCTTCGACCCGAGTGGAAAAGCCGACTCACGAATTGGACTGGAAAGAGATCGTAGGCAATCGAGCGACAGGTGATTTTTCGCCGATGAAAAATGATAGCACTTACAATCCGCTGGATCACGTCTCGCAGGGCTCTGTGACGCTCTATCAACACCTGGAGACACAGCTCGGTTACGTAAAAGGCTTCACGCGCGAACAAAAGGAAATCGCCCTGTTTTTGATCGGCAATCTCGACGAAAAGGGATATCTGGAGGTAAGTACGGAGGAGGCTGCTGCAACACTGCAGGCGGATTTGCTGGAGGTCGAGGATGTTCTGTCCATCCTGCAGCATTTTGATCCGGTGGGAGTAGCCGCGCGCAATCTGGAGGAATGCCTCCTGCTGCAGCTCGAGCATCTAGCGCTGGATGACGAAAAAATCGTCATGGTCGTCCGCTCTCATCTGCAGGATCTGGCGGATAATCGCTATCAGCGGATCGCAGACAAAGTGGGCTGTACGGTCCTGGACGTGCAGGCGATGGCCGATCTCGTGCGCACGCTGAATCCACGTCCAGGGGCTGCCTATTCCTCTGCGGATACCCGGTATGTGATTCCCGATGTCTACGTGGAGAAAGTAGGGAACGAGTATGTCGTCCTCGTGAATGACGTCGCGACACCTCGTTTGAAAATTAGCTCGTTTTACGAAAAAATGCTCAATCAGCAAAAGAGCCAGGAGGAAGCCAAGCAGTTCATCCACGACAAGCTGAATGCAGCAATGTGGCTGGCCAAAAGTCTGGAGCAGCGGCGCCTGACCTTGCTGCGAGTCACTCAGGCGATCGTCGAGCTGCAGATGGACTTTTTCGAGCGGGGGATTCACTATCTCAAACCGATGACGCAAAAGGAAATCGCAGAAAAGGTCAGTTTGCACGAATCGACGATCAGCCGTGCGACGAGCAATAAATACGTCCAGACGCCCAGGGGCATCTTTGAATTAAAATACTTTTTCACATCTGCACTGGCTACAGCGAGCGGGGAAGCTGCTTCCTCGGAGAGTGTCAAACGCCGAATCAAGACACTGATCGAACAAGAGGACCGGAAAGCCCCGCTGTCCGATCAAAAGCTGTCGGAAATGCTGCTCGCGGAAGGGATCGAGATCTCTCGACGGACGGTAGCCAAGTATCGGGAGGAAATGCTCATCCCTTCCTCCGCCAAACGAAAGAGGTTTTAAGCTGTGAGTGAGCCTACGCGAATGGAGATCGTTCTCTATGGGAGAAAAAACTGCAAGCTGTGCGACGAGGTAGAGGTGTCTATCCGTTACCTCGGAGCGATCTATCCCTTGCATCTGCAAGTCGTCGATATCGAGACTGATCCCGCTCTGCATGAGGAATTCATGCTGGTAATCCCGGCGGTAGCGATTGATGGAGAAGTGGTGTTTTGCTCTATCTCGCACGTCGTGACCTTGGCGGAGCTGGATCAAGAATTTCAGCGCAGGGGAACTTGAACCTTTTCACAAGGTGTGCTACATTTGATTTGTAGCACATTTTCTTTTTTTTTGCTCGAAGTGGGACGTAATTTGTATCACCGGGACATTTTAAGTCCCGATCAAGACGATTTTACCATATGAGGAAGAATGTACATGCGCCGTCTAGTGGAGTTGCAACAAAAACTGTTGCCTGACCTGGTACAGGTACTGCGGGAACGATACATGTTGCTTCGTTCCATCGATCATTTGCAGCCCATCGGCAGACGCGGACTCGCACAAGCGATGGGGACCACCGAACGCATCCTGCGTGCAGAGGTTGAGCTATTAAAGGACTCGGGACTTCTGCATGTGTCTGCAGCCGGGATGAATTTGAGCCTGGAGGGACAGCAGGTACTGGAAGAAATGGAGCCTTTGGTCGGGGAATTGTTCGGACTGACAGATTTGGCAGAGCAGCTGCAGCGGCTCCTGGGCATTCCGGAAGTAGTCGTGGTTCAGGGGAATGCCGACCAGTCTCCCTGGGTCAAGGAAGAGCTGGGGCGAGTAGCGGCACGAGTCCTCAAGCAGATCGTCCAGGAAAACGATATCGTCGCGGTCACGGGCGGATCATCTGTAGCCAGCCTGGCCCATCATCTGTCTGCCTCGCCTGTATTCAAAACAGTCCAGTTCATCCCAGCTCGCGGTGGTTTGTCCGAGCGGGCAGAGCTGCAGGCCAACACCTTGGCTTCGCAGATGGCAGCCAGGACAGGGGCCAGCTACCGTCTTCTGCATGTGCCTGACCGCTTGCAGCCGGAGGCGTTGCAGACCTTGAAAAAGGAGCAGCAGGTGCAAGAAGTGCTGGAATTGCTCCGTCAGGCCCGCATCGTCCTGCATGGGATCGGGGACGCCATCTCGATGGCAAAGAGGCGAAACCACTCCGGAGATGAGATTGAAGACTTGCAGGCGAAAGGGGCAGTATCCGAGGCATTCGGCTATTACTTTAATGAAGCCGGCGAGACGGTTCATCACATGCCGACCATCGGTTTGCAGCTGGAAGATGTGAAGAAAGCGGAAAGTGTCCTCTCCATCGCGGGGGGAGAAAGCAAGGCAAAAGCGATTCTTTCCTTTGCCAAACAGTCGTGTCAGAATGTACTTGTAACGGATGAAGGAGCTGCTAGATCCTTATTGTCCACACGACTGTAACGGAAGGACGTTGGTTGGCATGAACAGTGCGGCGGTTCTCTCGATTTCGTCGCTGATTGTAGGCATCGTACTTAGTTTAACCCTTGATTTTCCGCTCTCTTTTGGGATTCTTTTTGCGATCTTGGTCACACTGGTAAGTGTAAAACAAAAAGGCTATAGCTGGAAACAGCAGTTCAGCTTTGGTTGGGAAGGCATCCGTCAGACCAAGCCAGTCCTGTTCATCCTTTCCCTGGTCGGGCTGTTGATTCCGCTCTTGATGATGGGCGGAACGATTCCGGCGATCATCTACTACGGCCTGTCAATTGTCGATGTTCAGTACTTGCTGGTTATCTCCTTTCTCATGACCTCAGCAGTCAGCTATCTGCTTGGAACATCTGTCGGGACCTTGAGCACGATCGGGCTTTCTTTGATGGGGATTGCCCATGCGGCAGGGATACCTGCTGGCATGGTCGGGGGAGCGCTGATTTCCGGAGCGATGGTGGGTGAACGCTTTTCTCCCATCTCCAGCAGCCGCATGCTGATCCTTGCACATGTCGGTATGACGGAAAAGCAGGATCTTGCGACACAGGGAGCGGCGAGGTTGACGGCTGTCCTGTGTGCGGCACTGTTA
>Ga0209147_100942_pt1 | contig 12832 bp, 12 predicted proteins | sample AraplaCol_mLB_r2_FD_184278 | JGI IMG/M metagenome (GOLD analysis project Ga0209147, IMG submission 184278) | Arabidopsis root microbial communities from North Carolina, USA - plate scrape CL_Col_mLB_r2 (SPAdes) (version 2) | ecosystem: Host-associated > Plants > Roots > Endosphere | place: USA... | reverse complement strand
CATTTGGAGAGGGGACGCAGAAAAACTTACAAATGACTTGATAAATAGGGGCGTGCAAAGTTCAAAAATTATTAATTTAACAAAATACATGTATGAATGGAAGGATAAATTAATTTCTATCTATCAAATAAATCCGGATCTTATGTCTTTATACATTTCTATGAAAAAAGCAAAGAGTGATCCGACGTATGAATTGTTTGCTACCGGTTTGTCTTATCCGCATTGTGGCATAAGTACGGAGCTTCTCTCAAAAAAGTCAATAAAATTAACACTTCCATCGCAAGATCTATACTATGATTATTTAATAGCGTCACAACTTTTATCAAACAATCATTCATTTCAATATTGTTTAATAGGAATAGCCTATTTCTCGTTTTACTTTGATATGTCGTTATCATCTGAATCATATAGAATTCACAAAGTATATTATCCATTGTTTCAAGATGGTCATCATACTGTAGTTCACTCTCCTCTACCCACTGATGGATTCTCCCATCTAAATACTCCGAAACCACTTCTTTCTATTTTTAATTTGCATTTTGAATATATTTTATTAGATGAACTAAAAGATGAATCATTGATACTGCCTTGGATAAATGCTGAATGGAATACTACTCCTCTTCATATTCCTTTTGAAGAACACGGAAAAATAAGAGCAGCTTCACATGCTAAATTGGCGTATCCTCAAACTTTAGTTGAAAATAAAATAATTTTTAAAAAATATTTAGAATTACTGTTAAAAAATGATATAAAACCATTAATTGTTGTATTCCCAGTTACTTCACATTATTTCAATTGTAGTAGTAAGAAATTAAAAGAAGATTTTTATAAAGTTATAAATGATTTTCAAACTCAATATTCTTTTCAAATTATAGATCTATTTGATTCACCATTATTTTGTGATGATGATTTTTATGATAGTGATCATATGAATAAAAAAGGTGCAAATAAAATGTCCGCATTATTAAATATGTTTATTCAGGAACGAAAAGTATGATAATTTGTTTCATGTTTGCATAAAAGTATATAGGCTCCATACAGTTAAAGTAATGTGATTTTTGTGTCGCGTATATAAATAATATGCGAAGAGGTGAGAGAGTTAAAATGAGAACTCGTATTGAAAGAACTGAAGAGGTGGTAGAGCAACTTCCGTTGGTAAGTGTATTAATTCCTACGTATAATCGTCCTCGTTACTTTGAAAAGGCGCTATGTAGTGTGTTAGAACAAACGTACCCTAATATAGAAATTATAGTTGGAGATGACAGCACGAATGATGAAACAGAAAAAGTGTTACAAAAATACTTATGTGATCATTCAAATATTATTTATATAAAAAATAGATCAACTCTCGGACAATTTGAAAATGCGCTAATGTTATTTAATGAAGCGAACGGTGAATATATAAATTTTTTAATGGATGATGATGTATTTCATGTGAATAAAATTGAAAAAATGATGAAGTATTTTTTCGATGATTTAGATAATGAAATTAAGCTTGTAACATCTCATCGTCAAGTCATTGATGATAAAGGGAAAGAGCTACGACATATTTATTCGACTGTCCGTTTATTTGAAGAGGATACCATTATAGCGGGAACAGAATTAGGAAATAAGGTAATTGTGGATCAAAAAAATTATATTGGAGAACCGACAACAGTTTTATTTCGTAAAAATGATTTACAAGAACCGTTTGGGATTTTTGATAAGAGGCGGTATTTATGTAACGTAGATATAGCTTCATGGTTATCTTTATTAAGTAAAGGAAAAGCTGTATATATAGCAGAGACACTTAGTTACTTTCGATTACATCCAGATCAACAGTTAAATGAATCTAATAAAATGATGGATGGGTTAGAAGATTTTTCACACAGTATTATAGCAGGAGAACAATATGGTTTCTTATCCACTGAAAAAGAGTTAGACAAAGCGATAACTAATTTTCTAGATTATGCAAGAAGGATAGTTCCATCATCAATATTATATACATTAGACTATTACCAAAAAATTAGAGCGAAGAAAATAAACATAGAAAAGAAAAAACAACATATAAATAATAATTCTTCTTTACCGAAAGTAAGTATACTTATTCCTGCATACAATAGACCTTATTACTTGGAATTAGCACTCAACAGCGCTTTGAATCAAACATATGAAAATATTGAAATTATTATTTCTGACGACAGTACAAATGATGAAGTCAATGCTATGATTCAACCGTACTTACGTGAATATGAGTGTATTACATATGTTAAAAATGAAACGCCGTTAGTTGCCGAAAACTTTAATAAGTGTGTAGAACTTGCGAATGGGGACTATATAAACTTTTTATTAGATGATGATTTATTTCATCATGAAAAGATCGAGAGAATGATGAAATACTTTTTGGCGTTAGAAAATATTTCATTTGTGACGTCATATCGTGAACTGATTGATGAGAATGGAGAGATATTACCACCTTCAACATTAAATATGAAAATCGCGAAAGAAACTACACTTTTTGAAGGAAAAGAATTAGGGAATTATATGTTAAAAAACTTGAAAAATGTAGTTGGTGAGCCGACAACTGTTTTGTTTAATCGGAATTTGTTTGACGGGAAGTTTGGATATTTTAAAGGAAAGGCTTATTCTGCTATTAATGACATTGCAACTTGGCTAGATATGATGAGGAAAGGAAAAGTAGTTTATATACATGAACCTCTTAGTTATTTTAGACAGCATAGTGGACAAAATCAAAAACAAATGCATTTTATTTTAATGACAATTGAAGAGTGGATTGAATTAATTATAGATGCATATAATAGTGGGTTTTTAAGCTCCGAAAGTGAGTATAAAGAGAGTTTATCTTATTGTTTAGAAAATGCGGGATTTATAGTTAAGGATGCAGTAAGAAATGGCGAACTAGATCAAATTTATAATGAAAAGATAAAAAAAGGCTTAAACAAGTTAGTTGCTCATATGTTCGAGAAAGAATGTTGTTATTGTCAATATTGCAATCAACAATTTGAAAAATTTTCACCTTGGCCAGCACATTATGATTTTCCGAAATATAAATTTGAAATGTGGAATAAAGATACAGGGATATGTCCAGTTTGTAATTCGATGGATCGTGAAAGATTGTACCGTGCGTACATTGAAACGGAAACGGACTTGTTAAATAGAAACTATACAATGCTTCATATTGCACCTGAAGCAAAGTTAAGAGATTGGTTTAACGAGTATAAAAATATTACGTATGTATGTGGTGACTTAGAACCAAAGGATCCATTAATGAAGGAAATTGATGTTACAAGAATTACATATGATAGTAATACTTTTGATGTAATATTATGTAGCCATGTGTTAGAACACGTTCCTGATGATGACAAAGCAATGCGAGAGTTATATAGAGTGTTAAAGCCAAATGGATGGGGAATTATTCAAGTACCAATCGTAATGAATGTAGATTTTATTATAGAGAATGAATTAATTGTAACACCACAATTGAGGAAATTAGCTTTTGGTCAAGAAGATCATGTGAGAATTTACAATCAATCGGGATTTATTCAACGATTAATGAATGCAGGATTTAAGGTAGAATTATATAACATAGCGGAAAAACAAGGAATGAAAAGTGCTAGGAAATTTGGATTATCTGAAACAGATATGCTCTATATTGTCCGAAAATGATAGGAAGGAATAGATAGATATGGAGAATATTCCTTTTTTACGTGCTTCAACTGTACCTGTAAGTGAGTATTTGGACGAATTGAAGGAAATTGATACATCTCACATATATACGAATTATGGACCTATAAATCAACGTTTTGAGGAAACAATTATGTCGTCATTTTTTCAAAACAGGGGAGCTGTTACAACAGTAGCAAACGCAACGTTAGGGTTAATGGCGGCTATTCAACTAAAGAAAAGAAGAAAGGGAAAGTATGCTCTCATGCCTAGCTTTACATTCCCTGCGACTGCCTTAGCCGCTATTTGGTGTGGATTGGAACCTTACTTTATTGATATTTCAATAGATGATTGGTATATGGATAAAACCGTACTTTTGGATAAGATAGAAGAATTAAAAGAAGAGGTTGCGATTGTTGTCCCGTACGCCACTTTTGGATCATGGATGAACTTAGAAGAATATGAAGAATTAGAGAAGAAGGGGATTCCGGTTGTCGTAGATGCGGCGCCGGGATTTGGATTAATGAATGGAGGGATGCATTACGGTCAAGATTTTAGTGGAATGATCGTATATAGCTTTCATGCAACAAAGCCATTCGGAATTGGTGAAGGAGGGCTCATATATAGTAAAAACGAAGAAGATATACAACGTATTAAAAGAATGGGGAATTTCGGATTTGATAAAAATCGTGAATGTACGATGATGGGGTTTAATTGTAAAATGTCTGAATACGCAGCAGCTATTGGGATTGCGACTATAAAAAAGTGGGATCAAAAATTAAAAGAACGTACCCGTATTTCTGAATGGTATAAACAGTTGTTACAAAATACTGGGTTAATGAAAAAAGGGTGGAAAGTCCAAAAGACAGAAGCAGTTATTCACCAATTTATGCCTATCATTTGTCCAGAAGAAGTTCGCAACATACAAGTAATTGAAGAACTGAAAAAACAGAAAATAGAAGCTAGATTATACTTTTCACCATCTTGCCACCAACAAGTTCTTTTTAAAAACTATAAGTCGACAGATTTAACAAAAACGAATAAAATAGCAAAACGAATCGTAAGTTTACCTTTATGGGAAGGAATGACGAAAGAACTAGTAGAGCAAATTGTAATCTGTTTAGAGCAGAAGGTGGTGTCGGTAGATGAATAGTTTTTATAGTCAAGAAGAACTAAAGGAAATTGGATTTTTATCTGTTGGGAAAAATGTATTGGTTAGTAAAAAAGCAAGTATATATAATCCGAGTGCTATATCAGTTGGCAATCATGTAAGAATTGATGATTTTTGCATTTTAAGTGGTAAAATCACAATTGGAAGTTATTCGCACATATCAGCGTATACAGCGTTATATGGAGGGGAAGTTGGGATTGAAATGCATGATTTTGCAAACATCTCAGCTAAAACAATCGTATATGCAGTACTTGATGATTTCAGTGGAAATACATTAATGGGGCCAACCGTCCCGAATCAATATAGGAATGTGAAAGCAGAAAAAGTTATTTTAAAAAAACATGTGATTATTGGTGCTAATTCTATTATTTTTCCAAATGTAATTGTAGGAGAAGGTACGGCAGTCGGCGCGATGAGTATGGTAAAAGAGAGTTTAGATGATTGGTATATTTACGCTGGAGTTCCCGTAAGGAAAGTAAAACCTCGTCAAAAAAAGATGCTAGAGTTAGAAATTGATTTTTTAAAAAGCATTTATTCTTAACAAAAAAGAATGAATGCTTTTTATTTTTATCCCGCTATTTGCCGATAAAGAGTCGACTGGTGAGGGCTAATTAAAGTTTCACTTTATGATAGAGCAGAGTGTATCTTAACTTATTATGTTTTAAATTTTGCTGACCAAGGCAATACTGAGCCATAGTGAATGTAAAGTTGGAGGGCGAGCGTATATGTTTGATGAGGATGGGATTGTTTTAATTATGGAACCAGCTGATGAAAGAAATTTGAGGAGATTTATTTTTTCAGTGCCAAAGTCAGTGTATGAAAAGAAGGGGCTTACATTACACTATGGAACAGCTATAGGACAAGGGTATATGGATATAATTGAAGATATTATAAGCGTGCATATAGAAATAGATGTTGTAACGATAATAGGGCATGTAAGAGGGTAAATAGCTATTTGAAAAAGGTTATAAACAATTTAGCTAGAAGTTATGTATAGAGAAAATTACAGACAATTATAAGGACGAAGGGGGTCTAAAATGAAAATAAAATCAATTGTATTAGTATTCATAGTTTCAATTGGTTTAATGGGATGTTCAATAGTGGAAGAAGGAAAGAACTCCATAGATTATGCTCAAAAGGCGACAGACTATGTAAATGAAATAAGTGCATTTGCAAATGATGCACCAGCATTAGCAGAAAAGGCCGTTAATGATAGCGAGGCTCGAAAAGAATTAGAAACGAAGCTTAGTGAAATTAAACAAGATATACCCGCATTCAATGAATTAACGCCACCTGATGTAGCAAAGGATCTTCATCAACAAATCGTCGGATATAACGAAAAGTTAAATACGTTAATTGATACGGCGAAGACAAAGATAGAAGAAGGCAAAGTGGATGTAGAGCAATTTAAAAACTCTGAGCTTATGCAGACGGTAGATCAAGTTCGAGATTTGAAAGATAAAGTGCAAAATTTAGGTCAATAGTAAAAAGCTCCGTTTGTGATAAACGGAGCTTTTTACTATTGGATACAATAAACGATTACACCAACGATAATAATCATGTTGCCGATGAGTTTACGTTTCGTTATTTTTTCTCCTAGGAAATACCAACCAAAAATTAATATGATGATATAACTTAAGGATTCTAATGCTGATGCTTGTTTTAATGCCATGCCCTTCATGGCGATAACATTTAATCCGGCGTTAATTACAAATAAAGAGTAGCCGATAATAACATAAGGATTCACATATTCTTTTATTCTAGAATCGTATTGTTGCAAAGTAGCTTTTTTTAATAATATTTGTGAGTAATTAGCTAAAATTATCCCGAAAATAAATAATAACATATAACTATTCATCTTTTGTCACCACCACAATCCCGACGATAATAATAGCTGCACCAAGTAAATGATTCCACTGAATAGTATCTCCAAATAGAAATACTGACCAAAGCATTGACCACAGTATAATAATTCCGCGATGTGAATATGCTTTTGAAATTTCGAAATGTTTAATTACTTGTTGCCATAAAATTGCATATCCGAATAAAAGTATAACTAGTCCGAAATAAGCAACAAAAAATGAGATGGAAGCAATGGGGAATTTAGCTGCCCATTTCATGTAAACCATAATGATAGAATATATCAAAAAAGCTACATGTAAAAATACGTAATTTTTAATAGTTGGTTTCATTTATTCACTCTCTTTTGCATATAAATATATATTTATACCTAATTTTTCTAATGATATATATTGGAACGTATTTTGTTTAACCTTTCACATTCCAAATTATATAGTATCATGGCTTTTATTGTAAAACAATAGAAGCTATCTATGAATTCATTTTTTCCAAGGTTCTACAATATGTATCGTTTTATTTGTTGCATCCAACTCTACTTGAACACCGATAGGTATGGTAATCATGGGATGTGTATGACAACAATCGAAGTCAGCTAGAAAAGGAATTCTTTGATTTTGAAGTACTTCTAATAGTATTTCAAAAGGTTTTCGATTTGTACCACAATCATCAAATTGCTCATGTTTTCCAAGAATGATACCTGAAATTTTATCGAATACACCGTTAATTTTAAGTAATGAAAAGCTTCTTTCAATAGTAGCTGCATCTTTTGAACTGTCCTCAATGAAGAGAATGTCGCCTTCTTGAATATGTGGCATATAGGGGCTACCCAAAATTCCTTGTATCGTGTTTAAATTCCCGCCAATAATACGCCCAGTAGCTTTTCCATCAATTACTGAAATCCAATCGTTTGGTCGAAGTTCTTTCTCCTTCGTCTTTTCTTCCCAATTAATAAATTCATCTGACCAAAATAATGGTTGTTTTATATGATAAGGAAGAGAATGATCATGTAGTAAAGTTTCAGCAAAATATTTGTATGTGCAATCAACAAAAGGTTCAAATTCGCCAAAGGAAGGGACGAGAGCTGGTCCATAAAATGTAGGGATTCCTGTTTTGGCGTAAATTGCTAGTAATAAAGCAGTTGCATCTGAATACCCAATCATTATTTTAGGGTTCTTTAGAAAAGCATCATAATCAATATAAGGTAATATTGAATTTGAATTCATCCCACCAATTGTTGACATAATACAAGAAATATTAGGATTTCTTATTAAGACATTTAGCTCCTCAGCACGCTCTTGTATACTACCAGAACGATAAAAATCATATCGACCTGTTAATGAACCTTCTAATATATGAAACCCTTTCTGTTGTAAGTAAGATTTTGCTCGTTCAAATCTTTTTGGAGAAGTGTAGGTTACTGGTGAAGAAGGGGAGTAGATCCCAATTGTGTCTCCGTATTTTAATGATTTTGGAAGTAGCATTTGTATGAATCCCTTCTATTAAATAGTTTATCTCGCTATTTGACGGGTAGCCCGATTGGTGGGGCTGATTAAAGTTTCGCTTTATTTACGAGATTTTATTATTGAATATTCTTACGTTTCAATATTGTAAGTTTAACATAAATAAATTAAAATAATCATTGCTGTATATGAATAAATATACCTTTTACCTTGACTATATAAAGGAATTGTTGTTAAGGTTAAATGTGAGTGTATAAAAGGTTTGCTAAAGGAGTTTTGAAATGAATCGGTTAAAATGGGGAAGGATGACAGTCCTATTAGTTATTATTTTAGGGATATGTTGGTTCTTATTCCAAGGAAATCAAAAGAGCATAGCGAATGTAGAGGGACAACCTTTGCAAGTGGCAGAACTACCTAAAGCAGGATTTACTGAAAAAGTAGTCCCGCCAAAGTACATCCCACCAGAAATTAACGCAAAAGCAGCTATGATTATCGATGCGAGTGATGGAGATATTATTTATCAATATAATGAAAATGAAGCTTTTGCACCGGCTAGTATGTCTAAGATGATGACAGCGTATCTCTTACTAGAGAGTATACATAACGGGAAAGTTCGCTGGGAAGATCCAGTAAAAATGAGTGCGAAGGCGGCACAAACAGAAGGAGCGAGAATCCCAGTACAAGTTAATGACACATTAACTGTTAAAGATTTATATCATGCATTAATGATTGAGTCAGCTAATAATTCGGCTGTGGCTTTAGCAGAACATATGGCAAAATCGGAGAAAGATTTCGTTCAGCTTATGGATGCAAAAGCGAAACAGTTAAAAATGTCGGAACATGCTAAATTTGCAAATGCTTCTGGATTACAAGAGCCAGATGGAAGTGAAACAAAAATGACGGCTGGTGATGTAGCACAATTGGCGTATCATCTTATAAAAGATTATCCGGAAATATTAGAAGTGACTCACTTACGCCAAAGTCAGCTAGCATTTAATAATATTAATGTTATAAGCACAAACGACATGTTAAACAAAAATAATAAAAGTTTATATATAGAAGGAATGGACGGACTAAAGACTGGATTTACAGATAGTGCAGGATACTGTTTTACTGGGACTGCAAAGCAAGGTGATAATCGAATTATTACAGTGGTCATGGGGACATCCAGTAAAACAAAACGTTTTACAGAGACAAATAAGTTAATGTCGTATGCATTTGGATTAGTTAATTAAGTAAGTAAAATACGAATCTAGATCGCTACATAAGTAAGACTGTTTGTTGTTACTAATTTTAGATAACAACAAACAGTCTTTTTATTTTAAAAAGGAAAAAGCTTCTAAATATAAGTGTTATTATTTGAGTTTGTTTGTTGCTGTGATATTATAAAGTTATAAGCTTATTAATAATAAGTTTGAGGGGCGTAATATGATATATACATATAAAATAGCCTCAATTGAAAATTGGAGGGAATTATGATGGCAAAAGATTTTTACTCAGCAATTGAAGACAGAAGATCTATTTATGCAATTAGTAAAGAGCAAGTAGTTTCTGATGAGAAAATTCAAGAAGTGATTTATCATGCTGTAAAACATACACCTTCAGCTTTTAATTCTCAAAGTGCTCGCGTTGTTGTTTTATTAGGAGAACAACATGATAAATTATGGGATATTACGAAAGAAACGTTACGAAAAATTGTACCTGAAAATAACTTTGCACCTACTGAAGAAAAAATGAATGCATTTAAAAGTGGTTATGGAACGGTTTTATATTTTGAAGACAGTGAAGTAGTGGAAAGCCTTCAAGCTAACTTTGCATTATATAAAGATAATTTCCCAACTTGGTCTCAGCAATCATCAGGAATGTTACAATTTGCAATTTGGACAGCTTTAGAAATTGAAGGGTTTGGTGCTACGTTACAGCATTACAATCCGCTAATTGATGAAGAAGTGAGAAAAGAGTGGGATGTTCCAGAGAATTGGAAACTTATTGCGCAAATGCCATTTGGTAAACCGGTAGTACATGCTGGTGAAAAAGAATTCCAACCGCTAGAGGACCGTGTGAAAATTTATAAATAATTTAAAAAGGTGAACAGGAATATAACCTGTTCACCTTTTTTTATACGTAATAAGGGTTTTTTTGTCCGGCATTTTTCATCTGATTTTTTAATTCGTTTTTACGTGTTTCAATAGCTGATACTTTTTGTAATGTTATCATTGAAACGAATTGAATAAAAGCATAGTATAGCTCTATGTTTTTTTGTATTGGATCATCTATTATATTTCTCACAAATATGCCTCCTCTTTTTATTCCAATAAAACTCCGCATTAATGGGCAGCCCGAGTGGTGAGGGTTAATAATTAGCGGAGGATGTATAAAACCCTTCCTGATTAAAGTTTCATTTTATAAGGGAATGAAACTTTAATTAATTCGCTAAAATTCTTGTTTATAAAGATATGTATATAATACTATAAATATCCTATAAATTCCATTATAAGAAAAAGAGAACAGTTGATATAGTGTGTGTTTTCTTTAAAGGAGAAATGGCTTTTGTGAAATAAATCTTACAATTCGTCAAATTATTTCAAAATTGTAGATAGTATAGAAATTTAGTTTTCTAAAAATATTATACTATTGATAAATAGAGTGATTTTTGTCATGATGAAAGTATACTTCATGTAAGGAGCTTTATAAGGAAATACATACTTGAGTTTGTATTAGGTTAATAGAATTTTTTATAATAGATAGAAAAGGGATATTTTATATTAAAATATTAAATAGAATGTCGAATTTTCATGCGATATATAAGAAATTTGAAAAAAACATTGCAAAAACACTGTGTTTAATGATAAAGTTCACATGAAGTTCACACGGATTTCACTTTGTTCATTTAAAATGAACTCTGTGTGAAAAATAAAACTCTTGCTAAAAAATGGAACTGGATGAATATTTTACTTTGATAATATTGTAAAGTATTAAAGTTTTAGTTTTTTTTAAGAGGATAGTAGGGAAAGGAAGTAAAGACAACTTATGAAAAAAGTAATTGCAGGTTTAGCAGCAGCTTCTGTAGCTGGCGTTGCAGTTCCAGGAATGGATTCTGCTCATGCACAAGTTTCAAATGAAGCGCTAAAAGAAATTAATGGACAAACTCAAACTCAAACTCAAACGACTGTAACTGAAACAAAAACTGTAGAAACAACTTCTGAATTAAAATACACAGTAACTGCTGATGTATTAAATGTTCGTTCAGGTGCTGGTACAGGACATAACGTTATTTCTAAAGTAAAATCAGGCCAAGTGCTACAAGTAGTTGGACAAGAAAATGGTTGGTTCAAAGTAAACGTAAATGGTCAAACAGGTTATGTAAGTGGTGACTTCGTAACGACTGGTGGCAAAACAGGAACGACTGTTCAACAAGGAACAGGTACTTACACAGTAAACGTTTCTTCACTTAACGTACGTACAGGCCCAAGTACATCTCATACAGTATTAGGTTCTGTAAACAAAGGTAAAACAGTACAAGTTGTAGGTGAAGTACAAGATTGGTTTAAAATCAACTTCAATGGTGGAACTGGATACGTAAGCAAAGACTTCGTAACAAAAGGTGGTTCTGCTGTATCTAACGAAACACAACAACCAACTACAAACAACAATACTACAACAGTTCAAACTGGTGGTTCTTATGTTGTTAACACTGGTGCCTTAAAAGTACGTACAGGCCCAGCTACATACAACGCTGTAATCGGTGGAGTAACAAATGGTAAAGTATTAAACGTTACTGGTGCTGAAAATGGTTGGTACAAAATTAACCATAACGGCCGCACAGGTTACGTAAGTGCAGACTTCGTTAAGTTTGTAAAAGGCGGAGTAAACAACGTTACAAATAACAATAATGTTACAAATAACGTTCAACAACCAGGTAAAGACGTACAAAAACCAACAACAGGTGGAGATACATCTTCAATCGCTGGATTCGCTAGATCTTTAAATGGTTCACCATACAGAACTGCTGGTACAACACCTGCTGGTTTTGACTGCAGTGGATTCATTCACTACGTATTAAATCAAACTGGTCATAAAGGCGCTCGTCAAACAGTTGCTGGATACTGGAGCTCTAAAACAAAAACTAGCAATCCACAACCAGGTGATTTAGTATACTTCCAAAATACTTATAAATCAGGTCCTTCTCACATGGGTGTTTACTTAGGAAACGGTCAGTTCATTAGTGCAGAAACAGATGCAACTGGTGTACGTATTAGTTCTGTAAGTAACTCTTACTGGAGCAAGCACCTATTAGGTTACACAAAAGCATACTAAGAAAAAGTAGTTTTATATACTTTTCGTATAGAGAAAAGGCTTTCCAAGGAAACTTGGGAAGCCTTTTTATAGTTGAATAAATTGGAAGTTTAATAGTTTTTATTTTAACTTTCCATTTAAAAATCGATCATATAAGTCATGGAAATAGTTAGGACGAAATAAGTTCGCTGCATGTCCCGCTAACGGTATTTCCTTATATAGAACGTTAGGCAAAATAGATTTCAAATCAAATAGACAAGATTTATAGAGATGATCGTGCTCTCCCATTACCCATAGTATAGGGTGAGGAAGTGATTTTAATTTAGATTTTAAATCGAATTCTAATCGATGTCGTAATGACTGGGCAATTATGGATGAATGT
>Ga0209147_100921_pt1 | contig 13170 bp, 16 predicted proteins | sample AraplaCol_mLB_r2_FD_184278 | JGI IMG/M metagenome (GOLD analysis project Ga0209147, IMG submission 184278) | Arabidopsis root microbial communities from North Carolina, USA - plate scrape CL_Col_mLB_r2 (SPAdes) (version 2) | ecosystem: Host-associated > Plants > Roots > Endosphere | place: USA... | reverse complement strand
CCGCTTGGCCTCCAGGATGGCGAGGCGCAGGTCGAGGCCGGCCGGCTGAATGTCCGCGACCAGGCCACCGGCCAGACGCGACAGGATGCGCGGGTCGATCGATTCGAGCAGCTGCGGCGCCCGGTCGGCGGTCACGACGATGCGCGCGCCGGTATCGATCAGGTCGTTGATCGTGTGGAGAAACTCCTCCTGCGTCGATCCCTTGCCCGCGATGAACTGGATGTCGTCGATCAGCAGCAGGCGCGCGGCGCGCAGCCGGCCCTTGAACGCCATCGTCTCATTGGCGCGCATGGCGTTCACGAATTCGACCATGAAGCGTTCGGCCGACATGTAGAGCACCGCCTGCGACGGGCTGTGCGCGGAGAAGGCGCGAGCGATCGAGTGCAGCAGATGCGTCTTGCCCTGACCGGTGCCGCCATGGATGAACAGCGGGCTGAAACGCGGCGTGGCTTCGCCCGCCATCGCCTGCGCCGCCGAAAAGGCCAGGCGATTGGTGTCGCCGGTCACGAATGCCTCGAAACCATGGCGCGGCAGGAAGTTGGACGCGATCGCGACCGGCGTTTCGACGAGCGAAGGGGCAGCCGCTTCGACATGCACGACTTCGAGCAGGCGCGGGCCGGCCACGTCGGTCGCCCGGCGCAGGCGCACTTCGCGCACGCCGACGCTGGCACTGCGCCAGGCCATGCGCAGGCGGTCGCCAAACTGGCCGGACACGAAATTGGCGCTGAAGTCGCTGGCCACCAGCAGGTCGAGCGTCTGCGATTCGGCGCAATAATCGCCCAGGCGCACGGGCTTCAACCACTGGTCGAACATGCGGGCGCCGACATCGCGGCGCAGGCCGGCGCGGATCGCGGTCCAGGCGGATTCCAGACCTGCATCGGCCTTGTCCACCTGTCCGTCCTGCCAACCAACCACGCGCACACTATCCTTCATAACCTTAGACGACCCTACCAACTATGCCCCCCGTTATCGGGCAGGAAAAAAGACGCACGAAGCCTGACCCGGAAACGCCCCCGTTTCCGGATTCTCCACGACAATCAATCTTTCAAGATGGCCGCCTCAAGGTGATTCGACGGCGGCCGGATTTCAAAAATAGACGGGCCTGCTTCATGGGATCAAGGGCAGCCTGGTTCAAAAAAGTGAAATAAAGCCGTTGACTCGGCAAAGCCGCGGGAATCCGCCGACAATCAAATTATGACAGTTTTTCAATGCTTTATTAGCTGCAATTTATGCCGCAGCGCGTCGAATCGCGGGAAATTGGTCGATCGTTAAAGTGACGTTATTGTGAAGAAACGACGAAAGGCCCGCCCCGATAGCCGGGGCGGGCCTTTAATGCGTCCGTAAAGCCAGAGGCTTTTAGGCGATCGCGCTGACAGCCTTGGTCAGGCGGCCGAACTTGCGCGATGCGGTGTTCTTGTGCAGCACGCCGCGGGCAACGCCACGGGCCAGCTCGGGCTGAACGGCCTGAAGAGCGGTTGCAGCGACATCCTTGTCACCAGCGGTGATGGCGGCTTCCACCTTCTTCACCAGGGTGCGGATCCGGCTGATGCGGGCGCCATTGATTGCGGCGCGACGCTCGTTGCGACGGATGCGCTTCTTGGCTTGCGGCGTATTGGCCATTCTATTCCTCGGTTCTCATCAAATCTCGGGAAGAGGCCCGCCGAACTGCCGACATGCCTCGTGAAGGTGCGCCCCTTACAGAGTATCGGAGCAGGCGTCAACGGATTCGGGCCAGCCTATTTCTGACATTTTGGGCAGAAGAAGGTCGATCGGCCGCCATCCACCCGGCGCTGGACGGTGCCGCCGCACAGGCAGGATTCGCCTTCCCGCCCATAGACGCGCCATTGTTTGGAGAAATAGCCCAGCTCTCCGTCCGGCCGCGCATAATCGCGCAGGGTAGACCCGCCCGCGACGATGGCGGCCGACAGGACGTCGCGAATCGCCTCCACCAGCAGCGCGAGTCGCGCCCGACCGATCTTGCCCGCCGCCCGAGTCGGCGCGATGCCGGTCATGTTGAGCGCTTCGCACACATAGATATTGCCCAGGCCCGCCACGATCCGCTGATCGAGCAGCGCCGCCTTGATCGACGTCGCCTTGCCGCTGAGCGCGGCGGCCAGATAGGCGGTATCGAAATCCGGCCCCAGCGGCTCGGGCCCCATGCGAGTGAAGGGCGTATAGCTTTGCCACGCGTCCGACCGCACCAGATCGAGCGATCCGAATCGTCGCGGGTCGTTGAGCGCGAGGACATGGCCTTTTCCTGTTTCCAGCAACAGGTGATCATGGGTTCCGATCTCCGCCGGGTCGATTCGCCAGCGCCCCGACATGCCGAGATGAAAGATCATCATGTCGCCGCGATCGGTTTCAATGAGGCCATATTTGGCGCGGCGCGACAGGCCCGTCACCATGGCGCCGGTCATCCGCTGGCGCAGGTCGACGGGAATCGGCCAGCGCAGGTCGGCGCGGCGCGGCTCCACGCGGGTCAGGACGCTGCCCTCCAGCACGGAGCGCAGGCCAGCGACGGTTGTTTCGACTTCGGGAAGCTCAGGCATAGGCCATCATGTAGGGACTAAAGCCGTCCTGCGACAGGGGCTGCGGCGGGGGCTGCAACGGGGGCCGTCGCCAAAGCGTCATATGCGCGCGTTCGCGCTGGCATGGCGCCGGAACTGCGGCTAGAGCGAGGCGCATGAGCGAAACAGCATCCTTTGGCTATCGCGACGTCGATGCCGCACAGAAAGCGGGCATGGTCCGCGAAGTCTTCTCCAATGTCGCAGCCAAATATGACCTGATGAACGACGCCATGTCCGGCGGCGCGCATCGGCTGTGGAAGGATCAGTTCGTGCGTCGGGTAAAGCCCCGCGCCGGCGAACAGATTCTCGACATGGCGGGCGGCACCGGCGACATCGCGTTCCGCATGCACAAGCATGGCGCGCAGGTGACGGTGTCCGACATCAACCCCGAAATGCTGGCCGTGGGCGTCGAGCGGGCGCAGAAGAAGGGCTATGAGGGCCTGATCTGGTCGGAACAGAATGCCGAGACGCTGACCTTTGGCGACCGCGCGTTCGACGCCTATACGATCGCCTTCGGCATCCGCAACGTCACCCATATCGACCAGGCGCTGCGCGAAGCGAACCGGGTGCTGAAGTTCGGCGGGCGTTTCTTCTGCCTCGAATTTTCGACCACCACCTGGCCGGGCTTTTCGGACGTCTATGACGTCTATTCGCACAAGCTGGTGCCGCATCTGGGCAAGCTGTTCGCCAATGATGCCGACAGCTATCGCTATCTGATCGAATCGATCCGCCGCTTCCCGCCCATGCCCAAATTCGAGAGCATGATCCGCGAGGCCGGCTTCGTGAACACGAAGGTCGAGCCGATCTTGGGCGGGCTGGTCGCGATCCATTCGGGCTGGAAGATTTGACGCCTGTTTCCAAAAGCCCCTCCCTGTCAGGGAGGGGTTGGGGTGGGTGCGCCGCGCAGCGGCGCCTATGCCCTATGGAGATGGAACAAGGCTCGCTTCGCTCGCTACCCACCCCCAGCCCCTCCCTGAAAGGGAGGGGGGAAGAATTGGCATGACCGCTCATATCACGCATCTCTGGCGCCTCGTAAAATGGGGCCGCACGCTGGCGCGGCATGGCGCGCTGACGGGAATCGAGCGCGATCCGCTCACGCCCGGCCCGGTCCGCCGCCTCGTCCGCATCGCCCGTTTCGGCGCGCGCGTGCCCAAGCAGCCGCGCTATGCCGACGCGTTCCAGTCGATCGGTCCGGCGGCGATCAAGCTGGGCCAGACGCTGGCGACCCGGCCCGATCTGGTCGGCGATCATGCGGCGAACGATCTGTTGCGCTTGCAGGACGCCCTGCCCCCCGTGCCGTTCGACACGATCCGCGCGCAGATCGAAACCAGCTTCGGCCGGCCGCTGGAGGCCATGTATAGCCGGTTCGACGAAGTGCCCGTCGGTGCCGCCTCTATCGCGCAGGTGCATCGCGCGCTGACCACCGATGGGCGCGACGTCGCGGTCAAGGTGATCCGCCCCGGCGTGATCGAGAAGTTCAACCGCGACATCCAGACCTATGAATGGGCCGCCGCCCATGTCGAAATGCTGGGCGGCGAACTGGCGCGCCTGCGCCCGCGCCTCGTCATCGCGAACATGAAGCGCTGGACCGCGCGCGAGCTGGACCTGCGCCGCGAAGCCGCCTCCGCCTCCGAACTGGCCGAGGCGATGGAGGCGATGCCCGGATACAGCATCCCCGCCATCGATTGGGATCGCACGACCGGCAAGGTCATGACGATGGAGTGGATCGACGGGATCAAGATTTCCGATCGCGACGCCCTGATCGCGGCGGGCCACGACATAAAGGATCTGGCCGCACGCCTGGTCAACGCCTTCCTGCGGCAGGCGATTGCGGAAGGATTCTTTCACGCCGACATGCATCAGGGAAACCTGTTCGTGACGCCCAATGGCGACATCGTCGCGATCGATTTCGGCATCATGGGCCGGATCGACCGGCGCGCGCGCATGTGGCTGGCGGAAATTCTCTACGGCCTGATCACCGGCAACTACAAGCGCGTCGCCGAAATCCATTTCGAGGCGCAATATGTGCCCGGCCATCATAATGTCGATGAATTCGCGACGGCGTTGCGGGCGGTGGGCGAGCCGATGCGCGGCAAGCCGGTGCGCGAATTGTCGGTCGGCGGGATGCTGGACGGCCTGTTCGCCATCACCCGCGATTTCGACATGCAGACCCAGCCGCACCTTCTCCTTCTTCAGAAGACCATGGTGATGGTGGAGGGCGTGGCGACCGCGCTCGACCCCGACATCAACCTGTGGGAAACCAGCGGCCCCTATGTGAAGAACTGGCTGCGCGACGAACTGGGGCCGGAGGCGAAGGCCGCCGACACGCTGATCGAAAATTGGCGCACGCTCCAGCGGCTGCCGGGACTGGTCCGCCGGATCGAGGACGCCTTCCCCGAAAAGGGCGGCGCCCCGCCTCCCCCGCCCCTGAGCGAGGTGAAGCTGATCCGCGTGGGCGGCGGCTGGCGCTATGCGCTGGTGGCGGTCATCGCGGCGGCGGCCGGGGCTGGCGCTATGGCGTTGCTTACCTTATCTTGAGGCCATGACGCGCGAAGAAGCCATTGCCCGGATCAAGCCGCATGAAGCGGAACTGCGCGCGGCAGGGCTGGCGGCGCTTTATCTGTTCGGATCGACGGCGCGCAACGATGCGCGTCCAGATTCCGATGTCGATCTGTCCTGCGATATTGCCGCGACACCAAAGATCGGCCTCCTGGAATTTATAGGTTTGCAGGAGCGCCTGTCTCACATATTGCGAGCAGAGGTTGACCTTGTCGAACGGCAGGCTCTGTATCCGCGCGTTGCGCGACACGCAGCCGCAGACACGGTGCGCATTTTTTGATGGATGACGATCAAAGAGACGCGACCAGGCTGGAGGTGATCCTGCTGCTGATCGACCGGATTCATGCGCGTTTGGTAAAGACAGATTTGGCCATTCTATGCCGTGCGGAACTGGATCGGATCGGCGAATGACCCAGCGCGTCCTTCTCATCGTCTCGGGCGGTATTGCCGCTTATAAATCGCTCGAACTGGTGCGGCTGCTGCGCAAGCGGGGCATTGCGGTGCGGGCGGTGCTAACGGAAAGCGCGCAGCAATTCGTGACGCCGCTGACCTTGGGCGTGCTGACCGAGGATCATGTCTTCAAGCAGTTGTTCGACCTGAAGGACGAGCAGGAAATCGGGCATATCCAGCTGTCGCGTCAGGCCGATCTGGTCGTCGTGGCGCCCGCGACCGCGAACATATTGGCCAAGATGGCGCACGGCATCGCCGACGATCTGGCGACCACCTTGCTGCTCGCCACCGACAAGCCGGTGCTGGCCGTGCCGGCGATGAATGTGCGCATGTGGCATCATGTCGCGACCCAGCGGAACCTGACCCAATTGCGCGCCGATGGCGTGCATGTGATGGAGCCGGACGACGGCGCCATGGCGTGCGGCGAATTTGGCAAGGGACGACTGCCCGAACCCGAAGCCATTGCGGCAGAGATCGAGCGGCTGCTCGAAATTCCGTTCGCTTCGAGCGAAGTCGAGAAGCCTTTTGCGCAACCGGTTCTCGACAGGCTCGAACCGAACGGCGGTTTATCGGGGAAGCATATCCTCATCACCGCCGGCCCGACGCATGAGCCGATCGATCCGGTGCGCTACATCGCCAATCGATCGTCGGGCAAACAGGGCTTCGCCATCGCCGCCGCCGCTGCAAAGGCGGGCGCGCGCGTCACGCTGGTCGCAGGCCCGGTTCATCTGCCCACGCCCGCAGGCGTCGATCGGGTCGACGTCGAAACCGCGCGACAGATGCTGGCCGCCGTCGAAGCCGCTTTGCCCGCCGACGCCGCGATCATGGTCGCGGCCGTGGCCGACTGGCGCGCCGCCGATGCGGCCGACCAGAAGCTGAAAAAGGATGGCTCCGGCCAGCCCGCCCCGCTCGCTCTGGTCGAGAATCCGGACATTCTTGCGACGCTGGGCCATCATGCGCAGCGCCCGGCCCTGCTGGTCGGCTTTGCCGCCGAGACGCAGAAGATTGCCGAGCATGCGCAGGCCAAGCTGGCGAAGAAAGGCGCGGACTGGATCGTCGCCAACGATGTGTCCGGCCCGCCCGGCATGAGCGTGATGGGCGGCGACGCCAACGCCGTGCAGATCGTCAGCGCCGCCGGCATCGAATCCTGGCCCAGCCTCCCCAAAAGCGAGGTGGCCGACAAACTCATCGAAAAGGTTGCCCATGCCCTCGCCTCTTACCCCGATTGAAATCCAGCTGAAGCGCCTGCCCCATGGCGATGGGCTGCCGGTGCCGGCCTATGCCACCGCCCATGCGGCGGGGATGGATGTCGTGTCGGCGGAGGCGCTGGTGCTGCAGCCGGGCGGCCGTCATGCGGTGGCGACCGGCTTTGCGATGGCCATTCCCGAAGGCTATGAGGTTCAGGTGCGCCCCCGGTCGGGACTGGCGCTGAAACATGGGATCAGCCTGCCCAATACGCCCGGCACGATCGATGCCGATTATCGCGGCGAATTGAAGATCATCCTCATCAACCTGGGCGACGCGCCCTTCCCCATCGCGCGCGGCGACCGGATCGCCCAGCTGGTGGTGGCGCCGGTGCAGCTTGCCAGCTTTGCGGAAGTCGATAGTCTGGACGATACCGTTCGCGGAGAGGGCGGGTTCGGATCGACAGGAGTGTGATGCGATGACGATGCTGCTTTCGCTGATGCTGGCCGCAACCCCGGTGGCGGGCGCCGCGCCGCCGATGCCGCAGGATCTGGGCAGCGTGCCGGTCATCGACGGCTGGCTGGGCCGACGCAAATCCCCGGAATGGTCGGAAGATGTCGCCCGCCTCTATCGCCGTGGCGAATGTAGCGGCGCGGTCGACCATCAGGGGTCGCATCTGCTGGAAATCGACATGCTGTTCCTGCTGTCGGGCGACGGCAAGCCGTTGAAGATCGCCCCCGTCAATGCGCGCTGCCCCGAAGTGGAAAAGTTCGTGAGCAGCCGCATCCTGAGTTCGTTGCGCAACAGCTTCCCCAAGAGCGGCGCGACGCAAGCCTATTGGATGCGTTCGCAGGTCCGCTTCCTCTGGTCCGATGCGCCGTGACGCTAAGCGATGAGCAGCTGGAGCGTTATGCCCGGCATATCATCCTGAAGGAAATAGGCGGCGCGGGTCAGGCCCGGCTGCTGTCCGCCGATGTGGCGGTGATCGGCGCGGGCGGCATCGGCAGCCCGGCGATCCTCTATCTGGCGGCCGCCGGCGTCGGCACCATCCGCGTGATCGACCATGATGCGGTCGCCCTGTCCAACCTTCAACGGCAGATCATGTTCGGCACGGCCGATGTCGGTGCGCCGAAAGCCGAAGCGGCGATGGCCGCCGTCGCCCGGCTCAATCCGGACGTGAAGCTGATCCCCATCAACGCGCGGATCGACGCGACCAATGCCGACCTGATCCTGCGCGAAGCCGATGTCGTGATGGACGGCTGCGACAATTTCGACACGCGGCTGGCGGTGGCCGATGCGACCCAGCGGCTGCGCATTCCGCTGGTATCGGCGGCGGTCGGGCCGTTCGAAGGGCAGATCGCCACCTATCGCGGCTGGGAAGCGGACAAGCCCTGCTATCGCTGCTTGGTCGGCGCGCCGGAGGATGCGCCCGAACGCAATTGCGCGGAAACCGGCGTGATCGGCGCGCTGACCGGCGCGATGGGCAGCCTGGCCGCGCTGGAAACGATCCGCGCGTTGGTGCCGTTCGGCACGGACATGGCGGGACGGCTGCTGATCGCCGATCTGCTGTCCATGCGCTTCCGCACGCTGGATGTGCCCAAGGATCCCGCCTGCCCCGGTTGTGCGGCCGCCCTATGCGCGCCCTGAACATCGTCGTCGCCACTACCGATGCGGAGCGGCTGCGCGGCGCATTGATGCTGGCGGCGGCGCAGGCGGCGATGGGCGGCGAGGCCGCGATTTTCCTGCAACTCGACGCGGTCGCGCTGCTCAGGGCGCCGATCGCCGGCCCGCGCGATGCCGATCATCGGGCGGCGGGCCTGCCGGATCTGGCCGCGCTGCTGACCGAATCGCTGGCGCTGGGCGTTGCGTTATCCGCTTGTCAGAGCGGGCTGGCATTGAGCGGCATGAGCGCGGCGGACCTGCCCGAGGGCGTCGATATCGGCGGACCGATCGGCTTCCTGCAACAGGTGGACGACGGCGCCCGGCTGTTGATGGCGTAATTTATCGAAGAACCGGCAAGTAGCGCCAATTGCCCTGCGCCTGATGCTGCGCGGCGGGTGCGACATCGAAACCGGGAATGCCTGCGCCGTCCGATGCCGGCAGGGTCGCCATATGCGCCACGCCCCAGATGGCGCCGAGGCAGAAGAAGGCGATCAGACCATATCGAATGGATTTCATGCGCCCTGCCCCCTTTCCATGCGCGCCTGTGTACAGGGGACGCAGGCAGGGGACAAGGCACAGAGGCTGTCATACCGTCGTCGCTCTGACTTGGTCCGCTCAAGCGTAGCCAGGGGTTCAGTTCCACGCTCTGAACTGGACCCCGGCCTGCGCCGGGGAACGGCTCACATGAATCAGGCTGATTACATCGGGAACGCTAGAAATCCCGATAGCGTTCGTTGCCGACGAAGCCGAGATGGGTGACGCCGGATCGTTTGATGTCGGCCAGCACTTCATCCACGGTCAGGTAACGGGCATCGGCCTCCGGCTGGAACTGCAATTCCGGCTCCACCGGCATGCGCAGCGACGCGGCCAGATATTGGCGGAGCGTCAGGCGATCGATCGCCGTCCCGTTCCAGCGGATCAGGCCCGCCGCATCGATCGTCACCTTGTTCTTCACCGGGTCCATGGGGATCGTCTGCGCGGTCGCCTGCCCCGGCAGGTCGACGCCGATACTGTGGGTCTGGATCGGGATGGTGATGATGAACATGATCAGCAACACCAGCATCACGTCGATCAGCGGCGTGGTGTTCAGATCGGAAATGGGCGTCCCCTGATCGCCCGATTGGGGTGTTGCAAAGCTCAAAGCCATACGTCCCTCCTCATGCTGAAAATATGATATATCAGCACATAAATGATGCATCGCCTGCCGCATCTTGGCAAGAGGGGTTCTATTGACAGGACCGACCGCCCATTTAAGGGGAAGGCGCGGCTTTCTGGATGCCGCGCGACCTGACATTTTCAATAGAAAGACCCCCCGTGTCCGCCATGCTCAAGATCACCCTGCCCGATGGTTCCGTGCGCGAAGTCGCGCCCGGCACTACTCCGGCGGATATTGCAGCGGCGATCGGGCCGGGTCTGGCCAAGGCCGCGATCGCCGCGCGCGTCGATGGCGAACTGCGCGACATCGGTCGCCCGCTGGAACAGGATTCGCAGCTGGCGCTGGTGACGAGCAAGGATGAGGCCGACGCGCTGGAACTGGCGCGGCACGATTTCGCCCATGTGCTGGCCGAAGCGGTGCAGAGCCTGTTCCCCGGCACGCAGATCACCTTCGGCCCGTCGACCGACGATGGCTTCTATTATGACTTCGCGCCCAAGGACCGCCCCTTTACCGAGGAAGACCTGCCCGCGATCGAGGCGGAGATGCGCAAGATCATCGCCGCCAACAAGCCGTTGCGCCGCGAAGTCATCGCCCGCGACACGCTGATCGCGCAATGGGAAGCGGCCGGCGAGACGTTCAAGGCGCAATGGGCCGCCGAACTGCCGCAGGGCGAGGAACTGACCGTCTATCATTCGGGTGACGGGTGGTATGACATGTGCCGTGGCCCGCATCTGGCCTCCACCGGCCGTCTGGACCCGGCCGCGTTCAAGCTGACGCGCGTGTCGGGCGCCTATTGGCGCGGCGACCAGAAGAATGCGATGCTGTCCCGCATCTACGGCACCGGCTGGCTCAACAAGAAGCAGCTGGCCGAACATCTTACGCGCCTTGAAGAAGCGACCCGGCGCGACCATCGCAAGCTGGGCGCGGAGATGGACCTGTTCCACCTTCAGCAGGAAGCGCATGGTTCGGTCTTCTGGCACCCCAAGGGCTATCTGATCTGGCGTCAGCTGGAAGCCTATATGCGCCGCGCCATCGACGATGCGGGCTATCGCGAGGTGAAGACCCCGCAGGTGATGGATGCGCGCCAGTGGGAGCAGTCCGGCCATTGGGGCAAATATCGCGAAAATATGTTCGTCATCCCCGACGAAGTCCCCAATGTGGAGGATGAAGGCCCACTGGTGTCGAATGACGCCGAGTGGATGGCGTTGAAGCCCATGAACTGCCCGGCACATGTCATGGTCTTCCGCCAGGGCATCAAAAGCTATCGCGACCTGCCGCTGCGCTTCTACGAAAATGGCTGCTGCCACCGTAACGAGCCGCATGGCGCGCTGCACGGCCTGATGCGCGTGCGCCAGTTCACGCAGGACGATGCGCACATCTTCTGCCGCGAAGACCAGATCGTCGAGGAAGTCCGCGCCTTCTGCGCGCTGGCCGACCGGATCTACAAGGATTTCGGCTTCACTTATTCCATCAAGCTGGCCCTGCGCCCCGAAAAGCGTTTCGGCAGCGAAGAAGTGTGGGACATTGCCGAGGAAGAGCTGCGCAACGCGGTGGCCGCCGCCGGCCTCAACACGCCCGAATATGGCTGGGAAGAATTGCCGGGCGAAGGCGCCTTCTACGCGCCCAAGCTGGAATGGCATCTGACCGACGCGATCGGCCGCACCTGGCAGGTCGGCACTATCCAGTCGGACCGCGTGCTGCCCGAACGACTCGACGCCAGCTACATTGCGGAGGATGGCGAACGGCATCGTCCGGTCATGCTGCATCGGGCGATCTTCGGCAGCTATGAACGCTTCATCGGCATCCTGATCGAACATTATGCGGGCAAATTCCCGCTCTGGCTCGCCCCGGTGCAGGCGGTGGTCGCGACCATCGTGTCGGACGCCGACGACTATGCCAAGGCGGCGGTGGAAAAGCTGCGCGCGGCGGGCATTCGTGCCGAAATCGACGTCCGGAACGAGAAGATCAACTATAAGGTGCGCGAACATAGCCTGGCCAAAGTCCCCAATTTGCTGGTCGTCGGCCGGCGCGAGGCGGACGAAGGCACGGTGGCGCTGCGCGAGTTGGGCAAGGACGGGCAAAGCATCCTTTCGCTCGACGATGTCATTTCGCGTCTTGCAATCGAGGCGCGCGCACCCGATATGCAGTGAGGCAGCAATGCCACAAGGGTTCGTGATTTCGCTTGCGCGAGGGCACGGACCCCTTTCGGCTTTGCCAAAAAGCCGCTAAGAGCCATCCGTTTTTGAAACGACCGTAGGAGATACTGCTATACGTCCCCCAATGATGCGCCGCCCGCTGGCGCCGCCGCCGAAGTCCGGCCCCCGGTATAACGAGTTCATCACCGTGCCCAAGGTGCGCGTGATCGACGACGAAGGCGAAAATCTGGGCGTGATGTTTACGCAGGAAGCGATCGAGCAGGCGGCCGATGTGGGCCTCGACCTAGTCGAAGTCTCCCCGAACGCCGATCCGCCAGTCTGCAAGTTTCTGGACATCGGCAAGTTCAAGTACGAAGCCCAGAAAAAGGCGAATATCGCCCGCAAGACCCAGAAGACGCAGGAACTCAAAGAGATCAAGATGCGTCCGAACATCGACGATCATGACTATGATACGAAGATGAAGAAGGTCCATGATTTCATCGGCGACGGCGACAAGGTGAAGATCACCCTGCGCTTCCGCGGCCGCGAACTCAGCCACCAGCAGCTCGGCATGGCCCTGTTGCAGCGCGTGGCCGAAAATGTCGGCGAAATCGCGAAGGTCGAAGCCTATCCGCGCATGGAAGGCCGCCAGATGCTGATGGTGCTGGCACCGAAATAAGCCGTTCGATCATACGAACCGCAAAAAGGGCGGGGTCTGGATGCAGACCCCGCCCTTTTTGGTTTGGTGGGAATGGATGTTGATCACCAAGACCGTCATCCCGGCCTTGAGCCGGGATCCCGCTATTCTTAGGATCAAACACACATGGCGGCAGAAGAAGCGGGCTCCCGGATCAAGTCCGGGATGACGAACGTAGAGCGCGCCCCCCGCCCCTCTATCCGTTGGGCACCAGCAGATATTTCTCGCCCGTACGCCGCGCATTATAGGTCAGCACGGCCTCGCGGGTCAGCGCGTCCTTCAGCGAAATCCGCGCCTTATATGGACTGGCGAAGGTCGTGGTCAGGCTGTCGCGCACCCGTGTCCGCATCCGCTCCCCCACTTCGGCCGGCGCGCTTTGCAGGAAGGGAAAGAGCAGCCAGCCGCCCACATTCCAGCTGAAACCGAAATTGCGATTGAGGATGGTCGGCCCGGTGTCGAGCGCGCCATAGATATAGGCGCTCTTCGCGCTGTTGGAGCCATAGCGGCTTTAGGCCTGCCCCTCCGACGCTACCTGCTCCATCGCGTGCAATATCTGCCCCACCAGCGCCCCGCCGCCGATCGCATCGAAGGCCAGCGTCGCGCCCGTAGCCCGCAACGCCACGCGCAAATCCTCGCCGAACGTCTCGCTGCTGCTGTCGACCACATGATCGGCGCCCACGTCCTTCAGGATCGCGACCTGCGCCGGACTGCGCACGATGTTGACCAGCGGCACGCCATCTTCCCGCGCGATTCGGACCA
>Ga0209147_100917_pt1 | contig 13231 bp, 16 predicted proteins | sample AraplaCol_mLB_r2_FD_184278 | JGI IMG/M metagenome (GOLD analysis project Ga0209147, IMG submission 184278) | Arabidopsis root microbial communities from North Carolina, USA - plate scrape CL_Col_mLB_r2 (SPAdes) (version 2) | ecosystem: Host-associated > Plants > Roots > Endosphere | place: USA... | reverse complement strand
CGTGCCAATCCTTCGGCTCGATCTACTTCGGCTTCGAGCTCCAATTGACGTGGCGCTTCGCTGGTTTGCCGAAAAAGCTCGGCAAATGGTGGCGCGACTTGCGCGCTTGCAGCCGTGCCACCCGCCATAAGGCAGGTCGCAACGACCGCGCCGGATACCGCAATACGCGGCAGCCGGCCTCGAAAGGCTTGCATTGTGTAATTCCCTCGTAGGTCTGATCAAAAGATGCGCGCAGATGCGCGCCAGGGATCAGACCTCGGGTGGTCTCAAGAGAGAGGCTGGCCCCGTGGAACCCAACGCGGCAGCGTGGAACAGCTCCCAACGCCCAGCGACCGGCGCAACATCTGCAACTATGACGGGCTGCGACGGGAGATCTGTCGACTGATGCGCGGCATGTGCAGCAATGTGCATCATGTCTGCCAGGTCAGGCTGGTCCTTCGACTCATGCCGGTCATGGTGATGATCGTGATCGGCGACGCTGGACGCGACCTGCTGGGCCGCATGCGCCTGAGGTAGGGTGTCATGCCAAGTGGTCAGCAGGGTCACACCCAACAAAGCGAGCAGGCCGCACAGCGTCGACACGCGCCGACGCCATATAAGCGCCGTGCTGTTACGCCGGGATGAGTGCAATGCTCGCATGGCGCGCACGCTATCTTCGTCACATGCGCTCGGCAAGCCGGATCGACCGAAAGAACGAGTCATGATCTTGGCCAATGCTGATGAAGATCGTCGATCACATAGGCGTGGCCAGCGCTTTGGCCATGCTTGTCCCGAAGGTGGGGATGGTCTGCATCAAGATCGACGTGATCATGCGGAAGTTCGTCAGGATCCGCGCTCGGCCACAGCAAATAAGCAGCGATCACACCAAAATGCGCGATGATCGACATGGCAATGAACGTCATTACCTGATTTTCTCTCGCGCCAAGCTGGCCAGCAAGCGGATAGCAGATCAACCAGCTTCCGTGGCTCAGGGCGAACTGCGCCGCAAAGAGTGCAGGCCGATCTTCCGCATTGGCCGACCTTTTCAGTAGCCGCCCCGACGGGGTGACACTCATCGAATAGGCCATACCCAGGACAAACCAACCCGCGAGCAGTATGGACCAATAGTTGGAAGAACTGCCGAACTAGTGCGTGAGGGCACCCATGATCGCAAGCCCCCAAGCCAGCACTGCTGCGGCAGTGATCATGATCGAGCGGTCGGATATGCGGTCGAGAATACGGGGCAACCCCAGCGCAGCGAGGATAGAGCCTCCACCAAAGGCTGCCAGCGTGAAGGCAACGTCCCGCTGGCCAAGGCCAAGCTGGTCCCGCACAATGACAACAGTGTTGACGATCACCATCGAACTCGCCGCCGCCGAAGCAAAGGTCAAAGCGAGAAGGCCGCGCAGCCGTGGCGTCTTGAGGTAAATCCGCATGCCCCTGGTGGTCTTGGCATAAATGCCAGTGCGCACCTCCTTACGGTTGAGCGCTCGAGGCAAGGTGGTCGACAGGACCAGAATGGCCGAACCGACGAAACCGACCGCCGTGCCCGAGAATAACCAGTGGAAGTTGATGACAGTCAGCAAGGCAGCCGCGAGCATCGGGCTCGTCAGGCTTTCCATATCATAAGCCAACCGCGACAGGGCGAGTGCCTTGGTATAGTCGCGCTCTTCCGGCAGAACATCGGGAATGGTCGCCTGAAAAGTGGGCGTGAACGCTGCCGAAGCAGACTGAAGCACGAAGATCAGGACGTAGATCTGCCAGATCTCGCTGACGAACGGCAGGCAGATCGCGACGGCGGCGCGCAGCACATCCATCGTGACGAGAAAGGCGCGACGCGGCAGCCTGTCGGCAAAGGCGCCTACGACGGGAGCCACACCAATATAGGCGATCATCTTGATGGCCAGCGCGGTCCCCAGCACTGCGCCTGCCGATCCGCCAGCAATGTCATAGGCGAGCAGCCCCAGCGCGACCATAGCCAGCCCGGTTCCGACCAAAGCCACCACCTGCGCCAAGAACAGGTGACGGTATGTCCGATTGCTCAACACCGAAAGCATTGCATGACCTCATGACGAATCATCCTCCCCGGGGGGATATGAATGGCGCTTGCAGTATCCCCCCGGGGAGGATACTGCAAGCGCCATTCTTGGAGTCGATTCTGCATGGCCGATCATCAGCACGAGACGCATCCTGCGATCATAAAGCGATTGAACCGTGCTGGCGGCCACCTGCGCAGCATCGTAACAATGATCGAAGAAGGACGTCCCTGCGTCGAGATCGCCCAGCAGTTGCAAGCGGTCGAAAGTGCGATCGTCAACGCCAAGAAGACCCTGATCAACGATCATATCGATCATTGTCTCAGCCATAGCCAAGACAGCGGCGGCGTCTCCAAGGCCGTTGAAGAATTCCGGGCAATCTCACGATATCTGTAACGCCATTTCTGTTATAGGCCTCCGAGCGCAACCCGAACTGAGCATGTGAGCCAAGGCGACATGACACAGCTGATCCGCTGCATAATGCTGACAGTTCTGGCGATCCTCGCTCAAGGAGCGGCTGGAGCCGCCCTGCCGCACGCGCCGCTTCAGGGACATCATTACGAATATACCCATACCGATCCAGTAGGTAAGGCGCACACTGAGCCGGCGGATCTGGTTGATGGGCAGACGGACGAACTTCCTGACGGTTCTCACCGTCACACCGGTCATCACACGCACGGATCAGCAGACGACGTCAGGATAGCTGGTGTAGGCGACCGGCACCGCCGTATTCTCAAGCGTCAGTTCCGTCGGTCTGATGACCAACAGCTGACGATCGTCCCCTCCCCTCCGCTGCTAGAGCCGCCCTCCGCCTGATGCCGCAGCGCCCTTTTCGCAGGGCGCCCGACCTTCCGATTGGTCTGACCTGCCAGTCTGACAGCGGCTGTGATGCTTTACGTCCGCCGCTGCCTTCGGCACGTTCGAAAGGCATCTTCTGTGGTAACACCGCATTCTGGCGGGCGTCCTTTGCGTCCGCACCCACCTGCTATCGTGCTCGGGCTCGATAGCGCGATCAATCTCAGCATCATCCGTGAACTCGGCCAAAAGGACGTGCCGGTCATCGGCGTCGGTACGGCCGCAACCTCAATGGCTGCAGCCTCACGACATTGCTCGCAAGCCATCATCCGTCCGGCCGGGCCAATCATGTCCTGGATGCCCGACATCGTACGTCGCACGGGCGCGATGGCACTATTTGCTGTGTCCGAAACCGATTTGCTGCAACTGGCGTCAGGACCAAAGTACATCGGCAAGTGCCAGGTTCTGACGCCCCGCTTGGAGCAATTGCAGCGGGCGCTCAGCAAGAGCGACACACTGAGCGCAGCCAGAAAGCTCGGGTTCGACGTGCCGCAGACATGGCAACCTCGAGCCGGCGAAGATTTCGCCGCGCGGATCGCTGAGCAGACCTTCCCCGCTATCGCCAAGTGGGACAACCCAAATGACATCCTCCCCCTTCTCGAAGAGGCTGGCCTCAAATGGGAGAAGGCAGAGTTCGTCAGCAATGCCGGCCAACTCGACCGCTTGCTTGATCGCTTCCAAACAATAGGCCGCTGGCCCCTGATCCAGTCCTATTGCGATGGCGTGGGGCTTGGCCAAATGCTCTACATGAGGCGTGATCGCGCGACCCTGCGCTTTCAGCATGTGCGCCTTCATGAATGGCCGCCAGAAGGCGGGGTGTCGACGCTCTGCTACAACGAGCCACTCCATCAGCATCAAGCCCAGATGAAATTGTCGGAGCGCCTGCTTCAGGAATTGGAGTGGGAGGGCCCCGCCATGGTCGAGTATCGCTATGACGCGGCACGGAAGCGCTATTGGCTCATGGAAGTAAACGGCCGCTATTGGGGCAGCCTCCCGCTCACTCGCCATTGTGACACCCTCTTCGCCTGGGAAGCCTATCGACGTTCGGTCCTGGGCCAGGTCGTTGACGCGCCGGTGGGCCGGCAAGACATAATTCAGGCACGCTATATGATTCCGGAAACCAAGCGGCTCATGCGCCTGCTCATCAGGCGCTCTCGCGTTAATGAGCGCGTCGCTGAATATAGCCGCCTGCAGGAGCTGCGATCCTACCTCGCGGACTTCGTGCGCCCGAACATGCGCTACTACGTCTTTGACAAGGACGATACCGGCCCATTCTATCAAGACATCCGCAACATGGTCGGGAAGATTTTCAAGGGGGGCCGTCATGACCCTCGTTGAAAAACAGAAGGTCAACGTGCGTCCTGATCGGCTTGAACAGCAACCGGTCAGCGGCCCGTTCAGAAACAGGCTGAAGGAACTCGACGCCCTGCGCGGGATCGCGGCGATCAGCGTGATGCTGTTCCACTACACCTCGATCTATCCCGACTTCTTTCCCGAGCGCCGCAGCATCGGCGTGAGGTTCGATGCCGGAGGCTATGGCGTCTTCCTGTTCTTCGGCATCTCCGGTTTCGTGATCAGTCGCACGCTGGAAAACACCGTGGGCATCGCCGACTTCACCATCAAGCGTGTTGCCCGGCTCTTCCCAGCCTATTGGGCGGCGGTGCTGATCACGACGCTGGTCGTGCAATGGAGCGGGACCGAACGGCTACAGGCGGAATTCGAAACGGTCATGATCAACCTAACCATGTTGCAAGGCTTCTTCTTCGTCCCGTCTGTAGATGGCGTGTACTGGACGCTGACCGTCGAGCTCGCCTTCTACATATGCGCGGCCCTCGCATGGATGGCGCGCAAGCGGGTGCGCATCGAGTACCTGCTTGCTGGTTGGATGGCAGTTGGCGCGATCGCCTCCGTCTCCGAGATAGCGCCGTATCGGGTACAGATGCTCCTGGTGAACCAATACAGCCCGTTCTTCGCCATTGGTGTGCTCACCTACAGAGCGTGGTCAGCACAACGGCGCTATCTCGACCAACTTCCCTATTTCGCGATGGCGCTGGCGATACTGGGCTTCAATGGCGGCGCCGCCTTCCTGATCGCCGGGGTCGGAATTCAGGTGATGCTCTGGCTGGCCATCAACGGCCGCCTGTCCGCGATCACTCATCCTATTCTGCTGTATCTCGGCGCTCTCAGCTACCCGCTGTATCTCATCCACCATCACGCCGGCTTCGTGCTGCTCCGGGCAATCGACCGCGCACAGATAGGCCCCTTCGCGGGGGTCATCGTCACGTCGGCAACGATGCTTGGTCTGGCAGCCCTCCTGCACCACAGCATCGAGGCACCTGCGGAGCGGGCCATCCGAACATGGTGGCTCAGGCGCCTTAGCCCCCAGCCAGTCTGATCGAGCTTCCTCTTCGGTCGCCATCCGCGCGGCCATCTGCACATCATGAAAGACCCAATATGCTCTTTGGCAACACCGTGGCCCTCGGCCCCATTTTCCCTGTCGATCTCGAGCGCCTGTTCCGCTGGATGGACAATGCCGACGACGCTCGGCTGAATGAACCCTACCGACCGCTTAACTGGCAGCATCAGGAAGCATTCTGGCTAAATGCCGATCAGGACGCCTCACGCGTCTTCTTCGCTATTCGCGTGCAGGACGCTCCGCACATTGTGGGATTCATCCAAATCCACAAAATCCACGCCATCCATCGATCGGCCCTTATCGGCATCCGCATCGGTGAGGTCGAAGACCGCGGCAAAGGCTTGGCAGCAGACGCGATGGCAGTCGCCATTGAATATTGCTGGCGTGATCTCAACCTGAGCAGGCTCGAACTGAACGTCTTCGCCCATAACGAACCCGCACGGCGGCTGTACCATCGGCTGGGTTTTGTCGAAGAGGGCACCTCACGCAACGCGCTCTTCATGGGCGGGAACTGGATCGATGTGGTGAACATGGCGCTGATGCGACCAGATCGCGTCGCCCCTGAGGGTTAGGCATTCATGCCCGGTTAGGGCGGATTTGTTAGGAACAGCAATCCCGCAAGAAATTGAGACCATGAAACCGACGATCTTACTGACCGCCTTGGCCCTATGCTTGTCCGCATGCGGTCCCGTCCATCCCAGATGGAAGAACGAAAGCTCCCATGACATCCGGGTGACCTATTTCAAAGGCACGGCGCACTACGGGGTACTCATCAAGCAGGGTCGGGAAAATGTGCCGGTCGCACCTTTCGACTTCCAATCGGTTGAACGGATCGAAATCGAAGATAGTGGCCAGATACAGCGGCTAACGAAAGCCGCTGTATCGCAGATGCACACCGAGTGCGGCCATGGCTATTCCTGCCGCATTCGATACGGAGACGATCACCAGTTGAAGGTCGCGCCTGGCTAACAGCTTCCGCTTGCCACCCATCGCACCGACGACATCAGCCGAAAGGCTGGTCAGTCGTCGGTGCGATCATTCGTCAGGCCCTTTGCGCGCAGCTTGGACAGGCGCTGCGGTAAATCCGCAGCAACCTTACGCGCCTCGCCCGGGCGCAGATTGCGCCAACGACGCACTTCCTCACGAGAACGGCCGCAACCGCGGCACCAGCCGGACGAGGCGTCGAAACCACAAAGGTCAATGCAAGGCGAGCGCACAAATCATTCCACTGAATTTGATTGAATACCATACCCCCCCTACCCTATAGAGCATCATCCTACCAGCAGCAATTTGCTGCATGACACTGAGGCTACCGAGGGAAAAATGGCCCACATCAATGAAAACCGAGACGCGCTACTCGGGCGAATCAAGCGCATCGCGGGCCAGGTTGGCGCAGTAGAGCGCGCGCTTGGCGGCAATGCGAATTGCACCGAAGTCCTCCATCTGGTCGCAGCCGTTCGCGGCGCCGTGAATGGCCTTCTCGATGAGATCATCGTCGAACATCTGGAGGCCCATGTCGCACGCGACGGTCTGTCGCCCGAAGAACGCCAGCAAGGCGCAGAGGACCTCGTCACGATCATCCGGAGGTACAGCAAGTGAGTACCAAGACCGCCGTGCTGGCCGACACCGGCCACCTGACGCACGAACATATGTTCCTGGCCGCCAGCCATGACGACAATGCCCGCCGGACACTCTGGGTCGTGGTGCTCACCGCCCTCATGATGGTGGCAGAGATTGTCGCTGGTTACACTACTGGATCGATGGCCCTACTGGCTGACGGCTTCCATATGGCCACCCATGCCGGAGCGCTTGGTGTTGCAGCCGCGGCTTATGCCTACGCGAAACGCAATGCTCATAACGGCGACTTCAGCTTCGGCACCGGGAAAGTCGGGGATCTCGCCGGCTTCGCATCGGCCCTCGTCCTGGGCATCATCGCCCTCGCTATCGGCGTTGAGTCCGTCATGCGGCTGTTTGAGCCTATCAACGTCGCCTTCGCGGAAGCCACATGGATCGCAATCCTCGGACTGCTCGTGAACATAGCGTCGGCCTTCCTTCTATCTGGTGGTCATGGGCACGACCATGGTCATCACCATGATCACGGGCATCACCATGGTCACAGCCATGGTGGCGACAACAATCTGCGTTCTGCCTACATGCATGTTCTGGCCGATGCCCTGACATCGGTGTTGGCGATCGCCGCACTTCTGGCCGGTCGCTATCTGGGCTGGGTATGGATGGATCCCATCATGGGCATTGTCGGTGCCGTTGTGATTGCACGCTGGTCATGGTCACTGATGCGCGACACGGCCGCCATTCTCCTGGATCGCACCGATCGCCACGTGGCCGATGAAGTCCGCGAGTTGGTCGAGACGACTGGCGATGCCCGGATCACGGATCTGCACGTGTGGAAGATCGGCCCTGAAGCACACTCCGCGATCGTCGGCGTGTCTGCCCATCCGGGTGTAGATGCGACGGAAATCCGGCGGCGCCTGGTGCCCGTTCACGAGCTCCAGCACCTTACCGTCGAAGTCGCGACAGTGGCATAACCGACAGGAATATCGCGATTTATCCCACATTTTCTCGAATCGTGGAAATGTGGGATAAATTTTTAGGAACACGCGATCGGAATATCCATAACCACGGGCCCAGACAGAAAGCCTTCACAAGAGTCGCGGTTCACTCTGACTGTTCCAAATGGCTTGGGTCGGCAGGAGAGGAAGAGATAAAAAGAACGTAGGAACTTTGTGCGCGCTCCACGGCGACAAAGGAAATTCATCCATTGGACGCCTCGCCACAATAGATCTGTCCATGGTTCAAAATGCTGAAACATCCCTTCGCTCTTGTGAAATCAACCGGCAAGGTCGTTCACATCGATGACGCTTCTAAAACCCAAGCGCCATTTATCTGCGCCGGCTGCCAATCCGAAATGCGCCACGTTGCAGAAACCGTCCCGCATACCCGTAAGGGTAGCGACAAAATCATAACTCGGCGCGGTCACTTTGCACATGTTTCGCATGACGAATGCACATCCGGCCTCGAAACAAGCCTTCACCTGTGGTCGAAGATGGTAATCGAAGAGGCCCGTACTGTCGGACTTCCTCTGCACCATGTCGAATATCTGGACATAGCACGCGACTTTGAGACGGAGTGGAAATACCATGCCGTTACGTTGGAAGAGTGGCAGGACGGCATCAGGCCTGACATCGTATTATATCATCCCGATGGACGCCTGAATGTCGAGATCAAGGTTTACCACGCGGTTGACGAAGCCAAGGCAGAGCTTCTCCGCCAGCGTATCCAGTCATGCATCGAGATCGACGTCGCTGACTATGATTTCGAGACAACTTCGGGCCAAGATCTGCGACAGGCGATCCTTTCCGATGCCCCCCGCGTCTGGATCGCGCATCAGTTGGAGCCCGAACGCATTGCCCTTCTCAAGGAAGAAAGAAGGCAAATCATCACCAACGAAGGCAATCGACTGCGCGACCTGATAGAAAACATTCCCCATCGGATAAAAAGTGAGACCCGCAAGCAGCACGAAGCTGAAATTACGTACTACGGAACTGGAGCTTTTGTCGGCAGAACGATACCCGGTGAGCACTGGTTCTCTGCGCCTGCCCGAAATTGGCAGCACGTAACCCTTCGCGATTTTCTCCGGTCCAAACCGGATGAAAATGGCGATATCCTATACGACAGACCACCCAACATTTACCTCTCCCGTACCCGGGCAGACCAACCACAAAATTCAGTTCCTCCCGTACGCCACCCATTTTTGAATGCTGAGCTTCCAAGCCCATATGAAGTTGACCCGGATGTGCTTGAAGCTGCCGGCATCAGCCGTAAAGAATATGGGACACCTAATCAGGCAGTCGCAACCTACATGCGAATGCTATGCGACGAGCCAGATATAGAAGACGCACATCCGATCGCCAGGCGCATAATTTGCCACGGATCCAAACCAAATACCTTTCGTATCAATCCAGAAAGAGCGGCCTACATTAAGCGTCGAAAAAAGCTTCAACGAGAATACATAGCCGCAGGACGTCGCCGCAAGCTATCTGGATTCGAATTTCGCGATTGGTATGTCGAGCCGCTCTCGCACAACGGCATAACCCCGCGACAAATCTGTATTGAAGGCGGAGTGGCCTACGCCCGTCTCGTCGCAGAGATGCTGGCCATAGTGAACATGCTGGACGGTGGATGGCCCGTCCGACACCTACTAGGCATCGAGGAAGAGTGGCTTCGAAGAAGGCAAGCACGGCAATACAACAAGCCCGATGCAGAGGGCGGCGGCCCGCACCCGTTTCTCGAAAACACTCATCGTCGATGCGCGTCTTACACCATGATGCGCAAAGGTCTATCCTACATCGAAATTCTCGTCGCAATGTGCGATCGCGTTTTTGACACGACAGAGGCAGCCGGAGCTTTCCTCTCCACCCCAAACCATCGAATCGCAAACACCACACCAATGCATTTCGTGCGAGACATTCCCACTCTTCAACGATGCATTGACCTAATGCCTGCAGATCCCAAGCTCACCGATCTTAACGGGAAAACCTACAAAAGGATCTGGTAGCTGACATACGGCATCTGAAATGATTGACCTGTCACGCTGCTCTTTGATCGAACACAGAGAAAAGGCCAGGCTCCCGAGACACCTTGATCTCGTCATCCCAAGCGAACGTCTTCACTGACCGTCGCAACGCTCCATCCTTGCCAGTGATAATCACATCCTGCGCCTTGCGTAGTTCGACCAGCGCTGCATCCACGATCTCACCGATTACCGGCGCCTCGTTGCAATGGGATGCGAACAGTTCTTTCTTGGTCAGCGGCCCCTTCCCGGCTGCCGCCCGTGCGTGAAGCATCCTGGCGAGTTGGTCGACAACGGCGTTCTCCGACCTGGTTCGCGCGTTGTCGTTGAAGCCAAAGTCCAACATATCCTTCCGCACATCCTCGCTTGGATTAAAACCAAGCGAGTTAAAGCCCGCTCGACCGAAATGCTCGAATGTGTTTTCCATTCCCCAGTGGATCTTGCCCATTTCCTCTCGAGCCGAATGGTGCTTCGACAGGTGCAGGAGCCAATAATCCCGATTGGACCCACCTTCGGGGTGGATGAAAAACGGCGTGTAATAATCGGCGCCAGTGTTCCGCTGGATATGCTCGTAGAGCGTGTTTTGGATGAAGCGCTTCCAACCCCGCATCTGCTTCATTTGCAGCATGTCCTGGACATCACTGCGACCGAGATCGACCGCCGCCAAGCCCGCGGTGTCGATCATCCTGTCATTCAGCAGGTTCACCAGATGGTCTACCATGAAGGTCAGCACCACTTCCGGGTTTTGAAGGGCTGCCATGATCTTGCGGATTGTGGCGAATGTGACTGAACTCCATCCGTATTGATCCAGGAAGAACAAGGAGCGATGCGCCCGCCCTCTTGCCTGGATGCGTGCGATCACATCTCCAGAGACCTCTTCAAACTTCGAAGTGAGGATATGGATGTCCCGCCCGATCCGAGAGCCGTGACCCTCGCTTTCCAGAAGATCCCGTAGAAAATCGATATGGTTGCGGTTCGCATCGACGAAGACAAAGTCGACATTGATCGCAATGCCTAGTGTCCGTGCCGCTGCGACCTCAGCCCGAACCCGGTCGACTGCAGCCAACATTCGAAGTGGAGACCCGTCAACCTGACCGCCATCAAGCGTATAGCGACCGCCACCACAGAACCCGTCAACGATTGTGAGGTTGAGAGCACGGGTGCGATGACTCTTAGTCAGTGTGCGAATGTACGCCCCAACATAGGCATCGAATATCTCATGCTTTGCCGCACTGTGGCGACCGAGTTCGGGCAGACTACCGCCCACGATCCAATCGTAACCCAGATTACCTGCCATGGATTGATGCCTCGCTGGCCCTGCCGCCATAGACAAGTTATGAGTAATACTTACAGCAACTGTCCATCCCCTTCTCATTCATTTTGCTCATATTTTCCAGTTTTGGCACCGAAACTCGTTGCCCCACGATTCGCGATATGCCAAGATTCATGGTACGTTCTAGGGGCGCGTTATTATGGCCGACGGCAGTGCAATCGAGTGGACAGATGCGACGTGGAATCCGGTGACGGGTTGTACGAAGATTACTGCCGGCTGCGACAATTGCTATGCCGCCCGCTTCTCTGAGCGGTGGCGCGGCATCCCAGGTCATCCTTTCGAACATGGCTTCGACCTCACCCTTCGGCCTGAACGGCTAGCGCAACCGCTCGCTTGGAAGCGGTCCCGGATGATCTTCGTCAATTCGATGAGCGACCTATTCCACAAGGAGGTGCCCCGCACCTTCATCGATCAGGTCTTCGACACGATGGAGAAGGCGGATTGGCACGTCTTCCAAGTGTTGACGAAACGCAGTTCGCTGATGCGCAGCTATCTCAAGCGGCGCTACCGTGATGCCACACCACCGGCTCACATTTGGCTCGGTGTGTCGGTCGAAGACAGCAAATCCAGCGCTCGTATTACGCATCTGCGAGATGCACCTGCTGGCGTCCGCTTCCTTTCCGTAGAACCGCTGATCGGTTCAGTCGGAAAAGTTGATCTCACGGGCATTCACTGGGTTATTGCGGGCGGCGAAAGTGGGCCGGGCGCGCGGCCGATGGCAATCGAATGGGCGCGTGAAATTCGCGACCTATGCGCCGAACAAGGCGTCGCGTTCTTCTTCAAACAATGGGGCGGCATCCGGCCAAAGACCGGCGGCCGTGATCTCGACGGGCGCGAATGGAACGAGCTGCCGGTTCCCGTCGCCTCGCGCGCCGCTTAACGAGGGGCATATCCCCACCAGACAAGATCAACGGTGCCGCTGAGGCCTAACCGAGACAAACCCGACATGGCCGATGTGGAAAGAGCTGAACATACCTTTGGTGGCGGGTGGACCGAGATCAAGCTCAATGCTGTTTCCGATTACCTCAACTTTTACACGCGAGCGCTGCAAGCGAGTCCGTCGCCGACCAATCCCTTCGAAACGTGGTACATTGATGCATTCGCCGGGACAGGTGACCGCACCATCGAAAGCAAGTCGGCCGGGCTTTTTAGCCAAGAGCCAGGAGTCATGGAACGCGTCCGCCTGGAGGGCTCTGCACGTCGTGCGATAGCCATTGATCCGCCCTTCCGCCACTTCGTATTCATCGAGAAGGATCCACAGCGCTTCGCCGCACTAGAGCGGGTGAAATCCGACTTTCCAAACCACGACATCCGATGCGTCCCTGGGGATGCCAACGATGAACTGCGCAAGGTGTTCTCCAATGGCCCTTGGACGCAGCCGGGCCGGAGCGGACTTCAGCGCGCCGTCGTATTCCTCGACCCCTATGGCATGTCTGTTCGATGGGATACTTTGAGATATCTTGCAAACACCCAACGAGCAGACGTCTGGTATCTCTTTCCACTGCACGCCGCCCTTCGCCAGTTGAGCCACGACCATGCGGCTCTCGACGCTGGAAAAAGGGCATCGCTGAATGAGGTTTTCGGCACCCCCGATTGGGAGCAGCACTTCTACAAGTACACCCCCAAGCCTTCAGACCTCTTCGACTTTGCGGCCACATCAACGCCCAACCGAAGTGCCGACCCTGACAAGGTAGAAAAATTCGCGGCCGAACGCCTACGGACCATCTTCAGTTTCGTGTCTGAGCCGATCCCGATCTTGACCCGGCATAAACTGCGCCAGTTTTCATTATTCCTGCTCAGCGGAAACCCCAACGAACGGGCGGTGTCGCTGATCAAGAGGGGCGTCGCTGCTCAGATTAAAAAGTTTGGCGGACGAACCTTACCTTCGTCCCGGTGATCTGCCCCCCGCTGAGTGGCCCAGAGACTATGATAGTCTGGACCATGAAAGGGACATTGAATGCCGAGCAAGAAGCACAAGCCGGAAGAGATCATCGGCAAGCTGCGTGAAGTTGAGATTGTGC
>Ga0209147_100907_pt1 | contig 13352 bp, 11 predicted proteins | sample AraplaCol_mLB_r2_FD_184278 | JGI IMG/M metagenome (GOLD analysis project Ga0209147, IMG submission 184278) | Arabidopsis root microbial communities from North Carolina, USA - plate scrape CL_Col_mLB_r2 (SPAdes) (version 2) | ecosystem: Host-associated > Plants > Roots > Endosphere | place: USA... | reverse complement strand
CGGGCCTGTACGTGACGGACGATCCGGGCGCGAAGGACAAGGCCGCGCAGCACGGCAGCCTGAGCATCCGCTTCGGCCTCGGCTGGGCGAAGTCGCACTCGTTCTTCACGGGCCAGACGCCGGTGCTGAAGTACAACCGCAACCTGATGCAGGCGATCCTGTTCGACCGTCTGCCGATCGCGAAGATCGTCAACGTCGAAGTGATTTCGCTCGACCAGGCGCCGGAAGGCTACAAGAAGTTCGACGGCGGCGCGCCGCGCAAATTCGTCATCGACCCGCACGGGTTGCTGGCGGCGTGATGCGCTAGCGTTCGACGCGCGCAGCGCGTCACGCAAAACGGGCGGCACCGGAAACGGGTCGCCCGTTTTTGCCGAGGAAGCACGGGGAAGGGCAGGCCGCGCGCAGGTAGCGCGCGGGCCGGAACGCTTGCGCACCGCCGATCCCGGCCGCACGGAATTGCTGCGATAATCGTCGCCCGTTCCCGACCCATCGCCGCCGCCGCCCGGCGCCGCATCCACGAATGGCCAAGTCACTTCCCCTCGCCGCGTTGCACACGTTCGTCGAAGTGGCGCGCTGCGGCAGCATGAAGCAGGCGGCCGACCAGCTCTGCATTTCGCCGGGCGCCGTCAGCCAGCACGTCCGCAATCTCGAGGATCGCCTTGCCGTGCGCCTGTTCGAGCGCACCGGCCGCGAGCTCGAGCTGACCGGCACGGGCCGCGCGCTGTTCGATCAGCTCGCCGGCGGCTTCAACGAGATCGAGGCCGCGTGGGCGAACGTGCACGGTGCCAATCGGCGCATCGTCCGACTCGCCGTGACGACCACCGCCTCCTTCGCGAACACGTGGCTCGTGCAGCGCCTCGGCGCGTTCAATGCCGCATACCCCGAAATCGAAATCACCGTCGAAACACGCGCGCAACTGGTCGACCTGCGTCGCGACTATGTCGACGTCGCGATCCGGCACGGGTTGGGCCATTATCCCGGGCACGCATCGTTCCGCATCTGGACACCCGAGCTGTGGCCCGTCTGCAGCCCGCAACTGCTCGATCCCGCGCGCCCGATCGCCACGCCGGCCGACTGCCTGTCGTATCCGCTGCTGCAGGACGCGGACCGCGCCGACTGGGCGCTGTGGCTGCGCGCGCAGGGAATCGAGGATGCCCGTGCGCCGCGCGGCGCGAGCTTCAGCGAGGATGCGCTGCTGATCAAGGCGGCGGTCGCCGGGCAGGGCATCGCGCTGGTGCGCGACATCTATGCGCGGGACGAAGTCGCGGCCGGCCGGCTGGTGCGCGTGCTCGCGCGGCCCTGGCCGACCGAACTGTCCTATTACGTCGTGTGCAGCGAAGCGCGCCGGCACGAGTGGAAGATCGCCGCGTTCCGCGACTGGCTCGCGAGCGAGATCGGCAGTGGCGACGACGGCCCGCGCGATCTACTGGCGTGACCCGCGCACGGCGGCGGCCGCGAACCCCTTGAGCTTGCCGGTCGCGAGCGCGGTGCCGAGCAGGATGATCGCGCACCCGGCGACCGTCTGCACGGTGATCGTCTCGTGCAGGAAGATCGCGCCCCATACGACACCGAAGATCGGGATCAGGAACGTGACCGACGCCGCATATTGCGCGCCCGCGTTGCGGATCAGCCCGAAATACAGCAGATAGGCGACGGCCGTGCAGATCGCGCCGAGCAGCACCACCGCGATCCACGCGGACGCGTGAAAACGGGGCCGTGCGGCCACATCGGCAGCGCGAGCGGCACGAGTGCGACCGCCGCGAACAACTGGCTGCCGAACGCCGACACGAACGGCCTGACATTCGCCAGCTTGCGCTTCGAGTAATGCGCGGCGAACCCATACGACAGCGTCGCGAGCATCGCGGCGGCGATCGCGCGCGGTGCGCCGGGCGTGCCGGCGCCGACCGCGGAACCGGCGAGCGCGACGACACCGGCAAAGCCCAGCGCGAGGCCGATCGCCTGGGGTTTCGTCAGCGGCGTACGCAGCCATGCGAATGCGACGATCGCGGTCCACAACGGCGTCGTCGCATTCAGGATCGAATCGGTGCCGGCCGTCACGAACAGCGCCGCGTAGGTCAGCAGGCAGAACGGCAGCGCCGAGTTCGCGATGCCGACGACGAACAGCGGCACGACGTGCGAGCGGAATTCCTGTCGCGCTTGCGCGTTGCGCAGCACCGGCGACAACAGCACGGCCGCGATCGCGACGCGCAGCGCGATCAGCGGGACCACGCCGAATTCCGGTGCACCCATGCGCATGAACAGGAAGGACGCGCCCCAGATGGCAGCAAGGGTCACGAGCTGTAGTGCATTCATCGACGGCTCCGTTCGGTGGATCGGGTGTGCGGCCGGAACGCGATACGCGCCGGCGCGGGCGAATGACCCATTGAACGTCACGCATGCGTCGCGGCGCAAACGAGGTTTTGCGAGGGGCGGTTTAGAAAAATGAATCGACGCAAGCGCGTGCACGAACGGCGCATACGCGCTCAGTGGCCGCGATAGAGCTGGGCGAGTTGCGTATTGCTGGCGGTGGTGGTGCGTCGCGCACGCGCGGTGTGTGCGGTGTGCGCGCTCACTCGGTGGAAAACGCGGGCGCGATGCGCGGCATTGCGACCGGCTTTCAGGTCGGCCACCCGAACCGTGGTGGCGGCATGCGACCGATCGGGTGCACGGATGGCCGGCGCGGCCCGCGCGACTGTGGTTCGTCCGGCAGCTTCGCCGACATCCGGGCTGCGCTGTCGCGCGGCCGCCACCTGGGTTCCATCAGTCGAATGAAACGGATAGGCGGGCGCCGGCAGGACCGGCAGCACGGGATCGTTCGACACGTACGCACCCGCATCGCCCGCCGTCGCGCCCGATATGTTCGTGCCGCGACAGACCGGATCGGCATTGCACGTCCGGTCGACCATCACGTAGCCGCCGACCAGCAGCACGAGCGTCAGGATGCTCAGGATCGGCGCGCTCGATGCGCGCGGCCGCCGGGATGCCGCGTTGCGAAGCGTCCGCGTGACGCGCGACGACCACGTATCGAAGCGCTGCACCGCGTGCGTGGTGCGTGCGTCGTCCGGCGTGCGGCGAACCGGATCGAACGGCCAGTCCCACTGGCCGCAAACGGGGCAGTACTCGAGCGCGCGGAAGGCCACGAAGCCGCATTCCCTGCAGCGGCAGCGGGCAGTGCGCCGCGCGTCGGCTCGTGTGTTCAGGATCGCGCGCCAGTCGTCGCGTGCGCGGAACGTTCGATTGGGCAGGACTCGCATCGCCGGAAGCGGGCAGGCGCCGTCAACGAGGCGAACGTTCGCCGGTCGACATGACGCTTTCCTGCAAGGCAACCGATCGGCCCGTGCCGGAATCCGGCGGCGCGTGCATCGCCGACGGTCGTGCACATGCGGTGCTCATGGGATTCTCCGTGACGTCGGGTGAGCGGAGCACGTTCTTCCGCGGTGACCTTCCGCTTCATTCTTGGCTGCCTGCGTGTGAAACGCAATGCGCAAAAAGGAGCATCGCGACGTGCACGTTTCGTGCTAACCGTCCTGCCGCTGCCGGGCCGCGAGCGTCCCGATGGTCTCCATCGCGCGCTCGACGGCCGGTGTCCACGGCCGGCCGTAATTGAGCCGAAGATAGCGGCGGAATCCGCCGGTTGCGGAAAAGATCGGCCCCGGCGCGATGCTGACGCCGTTTTCCATCGCATCGTCGAACAGGTGCATCGTATCGACGCGCGGCGGCAGTTCGATCCACAGGAAATACCCGCCGTGCGGCGCGAACACTTCGGTGCCGTCCGGAAAATACGTCTGCACGGCCGCCAGCATCTGCGCCTGGTGCGCGGCGAGATTGCGGCGCAGCTTGCGCAGGAAGCGGTCGTACGCACCGTCGCGCAGGTAGTTCGAAATCGCCATCTGCGCGGGCACGTCGGCCGCCGGCGCGCTCGCGCCTCTTGCCTGACGGATCTGCCGCACGTAGCGTCCGGCCGCGACCCAGCCGATCCGGAACCCGGGCGCGAGGCATTTCGAGAACGAACCGCAATGCAGGACGAGCCCGCTGTCGTCATACAGTTTGGCCGGGCGCGTGGGTGCCGTTCCGAAATGCAGTTCGCCATAGACGTCATCCTCGATCAGCGGTACGCCGCGCGCCGTGAGCAGGTCGATCAGCTCGCGCTTGCGCTCGTCGGTCAGCGTCGCGCCGGTCGGGTTGTGGAACGACGTCATGAACCAGCATGCCCGCACCGGATGCGTGTCGAGCGCCGTTTCGAGCGCATCGAGATCGAGGCCGGTGCGCGGGTCGACCGGAATCTCGACGGCCTTCAGGTGCAGGCGCTGCACGGCCTCGAGGGCCGCGTGGAATGCCGGTCGCTCGATCGCGACGATATCGCCCGGGCGGGTCAGTGCCTGCAGGCTGAGCGTCAGCGCTTCGAGCGCGCCGGTCGTGATGACGATCTCGTCCATCGGCAACGCCGCGCCTGCGTTCAGGTAGCGCAGCGCGATCTGGCGGCGCAGCGTGTCGTAGCCGGGCGGCAAGCCGGACAGCAGCGCCGTGCGATCCATGTTGCGGGCCGCCGATGCCATCGCGCGCCACAGGCTGCTCATCGGGAACAGGGAATAACTGGCGAAGGCCGAGCCGAGCGGAACGATCTCGTCGCGTTTGAGCGAGTCGAGCAGGCGGAACAGCACATCGTCGTCGCCGGTTGGCTCGGCGGCCGGCTTGCGCGGCGGACCGTGGGCGAACCGCACGTGCTTGTCTTCGAGGTTCGCAACGAAATAACCGGATCGCGCCCGCGCGACGATCAGACCCTCGCCTTCGAGCGCGTAATACGCGCGAAACACGGTGGACGGGCTCACGCCATACAAGCGGCAGGCCATGCGCACGGTGGGGATGCGCGCACCGGGCGGCAGGTCGCCGCGGTGGATTGCGTCGGCGATCGTTCGTGCGAGCACAGCGTATCGCTTCATGCCAGCCCTCCGCCCGATCGGGGCCTTGCCGAAAAAAGAGTAGCACGGCACCCGTCGCGTGCAAGCGCGCCCCCAATTGCTGATCCGCATGTTTTTGCCGGGCTCTGATTCTTTTCTTTCGTCTGACAAGCCGGCATGCTCTCGAGCAATCCGCGTTCCCGATGTCCGACCGACCGGAATCGACGCTGCCCGACGGCGGATTCCTGGCCCGCGCACATCCTGCGCGGGACCTTTTCTGCGGCGTCACAACCTTGCCCGGAAACATTCAGCGTGAAATTGAAGACTCTCGTCGCCGGCCTCGTGGCCGGCATCGCCCTCAACCTGTCGAGCGGCATCGCAACGGCCGCCTGCATCAGCAATCCCGCCGCCCAGCCGAACGCGACGTTCCCCGCCGCACTGACCGGCAAGCTCGTCTACCACAGCTACGTGAAGTACGGCGACGGCACGAGCCAGCTGTTCCTCTACGACTTCTCGGCCCATACGCTGACGCAACTGAGCAAGAGCACGTGGGGTATCACCGATCCGATGAACGGCGTGTTCAGCCCCGACGGCAAGTGGCTCGCGTTCATGGGCATCAGCAACGGCGCATGGAACGTGTTCATGCTGCAGCTCGGCGCCGGCACGCCGCCCGTCAACCTGACGAACAGCACGGGTGCCACGCGCAACGAGGATCCGAAGTTCAGCGCCGACGGCAAGACGCTCGTGTTCAAGCAGAACGGCGACGTCAAGCAGGCGACGCTGTCGTACACGAGCGCGGGCCCGGTGTTCACGTCGGTCGTGAGCCTGACGAACGCGCCGGCCGGCGCCGAATACTCGATGCCGTTTCTCGCGCCGGATTCGAGCGCCGTCTATTACGCGACCGGCACCGGCTCGAACATGGGGCTGATGAAGCGCACGATCGCGACCGGCGCGACCGCCGTGTTCGATCATCCGGCCGGGCTGCAGACGTACTACCCGATCGTGCGCGCGGACGGCATGGTGTTCTACGCACGCTGGAAAGACAGCGGCGCGGCCGACCAGATCTATTCGAAGACTGCCGACCCGGCGTCGACGCCGAACGCGTTGTCGCTCAACGACTGCATCAGCAACAACTCGGACCCGGCGCCGGTGAACGGTACGAACTACCTGTTCTTCTCGTCGACGACGGCGGGCGGCTATCAGCTCTACGTGGGCGACGTGACGACCGGCCAGCGCTGGAGCCTGTCGCAGTTCGGCGTGAATGCCGACACGACGAAGGCCAAGCTCGGGTCGAGCTATTACGGCGGCCCGGCCGCAGCGCAGCCGACGCTGCTGTCGCAAGGGCGTCCGGCTGCCGCGTCGGCGAGCTACAACGCATCGTTCACGCCCGACAAGGCGTTCGACGGCAACACCACGGGCACGCGCTGGGATTCGCCGGAAGGCGCCGGCGTCGGTTCGCAATGGATCTCCGTGGATCTCGGCGCGGTGAAGCACATCGATCACGTCGATCTCTACTGGGATGCGGGCGCGCTCGTCTACCAGATCCAGACGTCGAACGACAACGCGAACTGGACGACGATCTATTCGACGAGCAACGGTGGTTCATATACCCACGTCACGTTGCCGAATCTCAACGGCAGCGGTCGTTACGTGCGGATGCTCGGCACGCAGCGCGCGACGCAATGGGGTTACTCGTTGTACGAAATGCAGGTGTGGGGATCGTAAGCGCGAGCCGGACGCGGCCTTCAAGGTCTCGGCATAGTGTCGATCCCCATTGCTGCAGCGATCGCTGATACGTAGCAGATTCCGGTATCGCGATGTTTGGGGAAATCGATGAGTGTGTTCCATCAATCGCGGGAGCCGGGCTGGCCGGACGAGGAAAGACGCGTGAGAAGGCGCTGGAACGGCAGGAAGACGACGGCCCGCTTTGCGCGGGCCGGTAACTGCGTCGTGTAACGTCAGTGCGCCTTAGGTATCGGGTTCAGGTTCGGGCAACAGTGATCAGGGCACCCCGGACTAACGTTCACCTCGACACGCCGGCCTGATTGCCCGAACTCGTCCGGCTTGAAGATGTGACCCATGAAATCGCTTTTCTCACCACGGATTGAAAACTGACCTAAGGCAGTCGTCACGTTTTCCGCCCGTCGTGTTGCAAGCTGCTGCGCGTTCTGCTCGTTTTTTTCGGCCAGTCCTACGAGCCATACCGTGTCGATGATCGGAAAGCGCCTGTGCAGGTCGCTGGACCACGCCGATAACCTCGATAGCTCGGTCGGAGAAATCGCACTCGAATCAGTATCGAAAACAATGTCGATGTAATGGGCGGGCATGTTCGACGGACCGTCACACGCGAACGCCGCATGTACACTGGCCAACGTGAGCGCGGCGGCAGTCAGGTATTTAATCGCCATCTACGACGTACCCCGCAATGCTGTCGGCATTGTTGATTGCCAAGGCCGGATGTGATCGCCCCCATTCGGGAAGGAACCGTGTAATTGTGTACTGGTCGTCGGTAGATGACATGGTGTCGTGGAAGTGAGTCGCTTCGTGGATGATAGTGGATACGTGAGAATCAGCATTCGCAGTCCACGGACGCATCGTGCAGAATCGCGCGCTAATGGCGATCGTATGTGTTGCCGTGTCCGGTGCGCATACGTGCGCCGCCTGCCCGTCAGTGCAGACCGGGTTGGGTGTGCATCCGGTCGCCAGATCGGCGGCACGGGGGAGCTAGGCTGGCCGGACGAGGTAAGACGCGTGAGAAGGCGCAGGAACGGGGGGGCAAGACGGCCCGCTTTGCGCGGGCCGGTAACTGCGTCGTGTAACGTCAGTGCGTCTTAGGTATCGGGTTTAGGTTCGGGCAACAGTGATTAGGACACCCGGGGCCGAACGTGATCTCGACGCGCCGCCCGGTATCGTCAAACTCGCTGGCGGGAAACGGCAATTTGTAGATTCGCGCGATGACGGAATTTCGTTCGCCTCGAACCGAAAATTGATCCAATGCGGCCTTGACGTTCGCTGCACGTCGTTGAGCAAGGGCTTCCGGGTCTCTTTCCGTCGGTTCCGCCCAACCGACAACCGAAACCACATCGACAATGGAAAATCGATCGCGCATATCGGCTGACCACACTGACAGCTTCGCCAGTTCGGTGATAGATAGGTCGCTCGAATCATTGTCGAATCGAACATCAAAATCCCAGCCGGGCATGTTCGACGGACCATCGCACGCGAATGCCGTATGTGTGCAGCCCAACGCGAGCGCGACGGCAGTTAGCAATTTAGTCAATGTCAACGACATACCCCGCGATGCTGTCGGCGTTGTTGATTGCCAAGTCGGGATTCGATTGCCCCCAACCGGGGAGCAACGGGGTAATCGTGTATTCGTCATCGGTTGACGACATAGTGTCGTGGAAATGGGTTGCTTCGTGAATGATAGTTGATACGTGAGAATCCGCATTCGCAGTCCACGGGCGCATCGTGCAGAATCGTGCGCTGATCGCGATCGTATGTGTCGCAGTGTCCGGCGCGCACACGTGAGCGGCTTCATTGGCTGTTCCGCGGGGATGTGGCGTGCAACCCGTCGCCAGATCGCCATCACTGCCGCTGCGGACGACATTGTTTTCGTTGAATGCTCGAACTACGCCAAGCACCCTCGTTAAGCCGGTGAGCAAGTGCATTCGCGTTCTTTCGTCGGCTCGACCGAACCACTTGAACACGCGATCCTTGTCGTTCATTGACCACTTCTTCAGATCTGCGATGCGAATCGTCAATCGATCGACCGCGCGCCCCTGTGCCACTGCAAACATCTTGCGGAATTCCGAGTTTGTCATGTTTTCGCAGATCGGCCGCAAGTCAACGTCAGCGAAATGCTGCGATCCTGTGATGGTGTTTGTCGTTGTCTCGGCAACGGTAGTTTGGTTCCCCATCTTCTCAATCCTCGATTACAAGCTTCAAAGTCTGCGCGTATTCGGTTTGCACGCGCGCGGTACAACCGTGCCGATCACTCACACCGGATGCAAGCACGTTCCCGGATCGGTCCTTGATCCAATAGCGCACGTTGTTTAACGGTTGTTTTGTCCGCACGTCGCGGATCACAAACTGATCGTCATGGATGCCTGACCCGGGCGCGTGTTTCGCGGGAGCGTATGCCGCACGGGCGGCGAACGGGTTCGCTGCATTGTGGCCGCCGTCGCCCCCATAGAAAATTGTGCTGTCGCTACCCGCGATTAGTCGGTTTTTCCCGCATGGACAGAGTACGGCGTCACCCTCGAGAGCAACACATCGCCCGTGGTGAATCATGCGCTGCGCACTGCCCACTATCAGGAATGTCCCCTCGCAGTTTCCGCACGTCGCCTTGTCGCCATCCAGGGCGACCTGTTTGCCGTGATTGGACATCGTAGACGTAACGGCGATGACGACGCCGCCGGTTGTCGTCGGATCGCCGTTCCTGACTGCTCGTCGGCTCATAGTTGTTTCCTCAATCGAAGTTGGTAAAGACCCAATCGGCTGACTCGGGGTCATAGATCGCGTATTGATCGATCGCAGCACCTTCAATGGCGATGGTCGACGGCATACGTGCCAGCGCTTTACCCTCTGCATTGGCTATCTGATCAGCCGTCCACGCATCCATCATGTCGAGCGTCTTGCCGAACCCGGACAGTCCGGCCCGGAGATAGGCTGTTTCGATGCGCTCGACCACGCTATCGGGGAAGCGGATCGTGAAGTGGGCGCGATGTTCGACCGGCACATCGAAGGATGCAAAGGTGTAGGTCATCACTGGATGACCCACATCGGAAACGACCAGACGGCCCCCGGTCGCCCCATAGGCGTAGTTCACGGCGACCAGAAGTCGGCCATGCTGTTTCATGAAACGACGCGTGTCGACTTGCCGGAAATCGATCGGCCAAAAGTGATCATCGTCGCGTGCAAGCGTTCGGGAACCCATGACCGCGTCGAGGGGCGAAAGGTAGGTGCAAATGAACGGATCGCTGGTGCAGATCATCTGCATGTTTCCGCTATACATCGGATCGATTGCATCATGCGAACAGGCTTGCGTGGTGTGTAGTTGCTTCACCATCGCGTAAAGCGGGATCGACGAGTGAAGAAAATACGGACAATCGACATGCTCCATTTCTGCCATGGGATCAGGTATCTTGTGCATGGACGAGCTATGGAAGGTCGCCGTTGACGACTGATTTGTATATGGGACGAGTATGATTTTTGTGTTAGGAATCCAATTGAAAATTGGATTTATTGACAAGCGGCAATGTTGGATCGAAAGATGAGCGATCAATCGAACACTAACGTCCACGAACCGCTCGGCAAAGTGCACCGTAATCTCGGACCTGATTGTCTGCTGCCGGCGCTGCCCGCCAAGAAGTGCTTGCAAGCTGATTCACGAATCGCCGGACAAACGCATTGGGGGCTCGACATTTAGCGTCTGCGGCGGAATGAATCGAAGGTGATTGCGACGACCTGGAAATGGGCACGCCATGCCGCATGGACGAACCATTGGCGGCACACCGGTGTATGCGGCGTGGTCGTGATGGCGTCGTGAACCCGTGCAATCAATCGCGGCTCGCGCTGCACTCATGGCATGAGATGCGGCGACTCCAGGCGGACTGTGAACGAATGGACGACGTGATTGTGGGAAGGCGGGAAATCGGCCCGACAGCGGCAAATCCGTCGGGTAAGGTGGCTCGAATGAGCACCTCTGCGTAGCGTTTGCGACCACGCATTTATGAGATATCTACTCAAACAAAAATGCCGTTCAGTTTCATAACTGAACGGCATCAGGATTCAAGGCCGCAGGATTTCTTACGGCGCAGCGTGTGCTTCACGCATGCAGAACATGCGCCGGAAACGCCGGTGCGGCGCTCGCCGCACCCTGCGCGAGCGGCGCGACCTGCTTGCGACGTTCCCTCGTCGGCGCGACGCCGAACGAGTCGCGATAGCTCTTGCTGAAGTGGCACGCCGACTGGAAGCCGCACGCCATCGTGATGTGCATGATCGACATGTCGGTCTGCAGCAGCAGCTCGCGCGCGCGGCGCAGCCGCAGCGTCAGGTAGTAGTGCGTCGGCGTCATCCCGAGATGTTCGCGGAACAGCCGCTGCAATTGCCGCTGCGACATGTTCGCGAGCCGCGCGAGCTCCTCGCGAGACAGCGGCTCCTCGATGTTGTTCTCCATCAGCGAGATCACTTCGAACAGCGACTTGTTCGCCGAGCCGAGGCGCGCGACGAGCGGCATGCGTTGCTGTGCGCTCGTGTCGCGCACGTGTTCGACGATGAACTGTTCGGCAATCTGCGTGACGCGCGCGGTGCCCACGCGCGCGGCGATCAGGTTCAGCATCATGTCGAGCGGTGCGACGCCGCCCGTGCACGTGATGCGGTCGCGGTCGATCACGAACAGTTCCTTCAGGAAGCGCGTGTCCGGAAACTCCTCCTTCAGCGCCGACATGTTCTCCCAGTGGATCGCGCATGCGTAGCCCGCAAGCAGCCCCGACTTCGCGAGCGCATAGGTGCCCGTGCACAGGCTGCCGAGCGGGATGCCCGCGCGTGCAAAGCGGCGCAGCGTCGACAGATGGGCAGGCGTGGTCGCGCGTTGCACGTCGACGCCGCCGCACACGAACACGATGTCGGGCTGCCCCACGCATTCGGCCGGGCCCGTATCGACCGTCAGTCCGTTGCTCGCGGTGACCGGGCCGCCTTCCGGGCTGATGACCGACCAGCGGTAGAGCGGCTGGCCGCTCAGGTAGTTCGCCATCCGAAGCACCTCGATCGCATTGGTGAACGCGATCATCGTGAAATTCGGTAACGGCATGAACGCGAAGTGGGACAGCGACGCTGTGCGGTCGGGGGACATGGGGAGCTTCCTGAAATCTCTAATAGCTATAGGCCCGGGGCACGGATCGGGCTGCGGTATTGTGTGAGCCAGCGCAACAAGCGTGCCATACGGCTAAACCCTAGCTCCATACGTTGTATGGCTGAAAGCCGCATGCTGCACTGCACCGTATTCGTGAGGCAGTGCACCCCGACCGGGCGGCAATCGCACCGCCGGCGTGCCTGTTCATAGGTGAACCGTCGACGGCGATTTGCTTGGTCATCCGAAAAAGCACGACCGGTCACTTGTATAAAACGGACGCGGATGGCGGAAAAGGCAAAGAACGCGTCTAAATTCATCAATCCGCCGAAAATCCGAACGACAAGAATAGAGCCGTCGGCAGCCTTGTACGGGACGAGCGGGAAACCCAGGCAGGGCGGGCCTTGAGCTTCGGTTTCAGCCCCTTATTCTTCGTCACGGACGCACTATGTCGAACACCCAGCCTTTCTTCTCGCAGTCCCTTGCCGAGCGCGACGCGCCGGTGCGCAGCGCCATCCTGAAGGAACTCGAGCGTCAGCAGTCGCAGGTCGAGCTGATCGCGTCGGAAAACATCGTGTCGCGAGCCGTGCTCGAGGCGCAAGGCTCGGTGCTGACCAACAAGTACGCGGAAGGCTATCCCGGCAAGCGCTACTACGGTGGCTGCGAGTTCGCGGACGAAGTCGAGGCGCTGGCGATCGAGCGCGTCAAGAAGATCTTCAATGCCGGTTATGCGAACGTGCAGCCGCACTCGGGCGCGCAGGCGAACGGTTCGGTCATGCTCGCGCTGGCCAAGCCGGGTGACACGGTGCTCGGCATGTCGCTGGATGCCGGCGGCCACCTGACGCACGGCGCGAAGCCGGCGCTGTCGGGCAAGTGGTTCAACGCGGTCCAGTACGGCGTGAACCGCGACACGATGCTGATCGACTACGACCAGGTCGAAGCGCTCGCACACGAACACAAGCCGAACCTGATCATCGCCGGCTTCTCGGCGTATCCGCGTGCGCTCGACTTCGCGCGCTTCCGCGCGATCGCCGACAGCGTCGGCGCGAAGCTGATGGTCGACATGGCGCACATCGCCGGCGTGATCGCCGCGGGTCGCCACGCGAACCCGGTCGAGCATGCGCACGTCGTCACGTCGACCACCCACAAGACGCTGCGCGGCCCGCGCGGCGGCTTCGTGCTGACCAACGACGAGGACATCGCGAAGAAGATCAACTCGGCCGTGTTCCCCGGTCTGCAGGGCGGCCCGCTGATGCACGTGATCGCCGGCAAGGCGGTGGCGTTCGGCGAAGTGCTGCACGCGGACTTCAAGACCTACATCGACAACGTGCTCGCGAACGCCCAGGCGCTCGGCGAAGTGCTGAAGGCGGGCGGCGTCGATCTCGTCACCGGCGGCACCGACAACCACCTGCTGCTGGTCGACCTGCGCCCGAAGGGCCTGAAGGGCGCGCCGGTCGAACAGGCGCTGGAGCGCGCGGGCATCACCTGCAACAAGAACGGCATTCCGTTCGACACCGAGAAGCCGACCGTCACGTCGGGCATCCGCCTCGGCACGCCGGCCGGCACGACGCGCGGCTTCGGCGTCGCGGAGTTCCGCGAGG
>Ga0209147_100905_pt1 | contig 13405 bp, 14 predicted proteins | sample AraplaCol_mLB_r2_FD_184278 | JGI IMG/M metagenome (GOLD analysis project Ga0209147, IMG submission 184278) | Arabidopsis root microbial communities from North Carolina, USA - plate scrape CL_Col_mLB_r2 (SPAdes) (version 2) | ecosystem: Host-associated > Plants > Roots > Endosphere | place: USA... | reverse complement strand
AGGAGTAGACGCAATTAAATATGTATCCAAACAGCCAAAACCAATTAAAGAAGAGAAAAAAGGAGAGTTTACGGTTGAAGTCAACCGTGCCGTGTATCCATTTACTGATAAGCAAGTGAAGCTGATTGATGGAAAGCCTTACGTTCAGTCGGATCGCCTGCTGCTAGGCTTAGGCGTCATTGATTCGAGTGATTTAAAGCTTTATAAGCCAAATCACCACTCCTATTTATCAGTTATCAAAGTAGCCAAATCACTTGGCTACAAAGTGAAATGGGATGAGGAAAAGAAAGTAGTCTCATTAGAAAAAGATCCTGGTGAAAACGATACCGGCGATGATGAAGACGGAGACGTTATTACAAATTAAAAAAGTTGCTGGGATAAAAGTAGTTTAGTTGAATGAAAATCCGAACGAGGAATCCTACTCGTTCGGATTTTTTTATTGCTATGGTGACCATAGTTTTCGTCGATGCAGTGGCTTCTAGCTGTTGAATGGAGAGCAAAAGGCGAAGACTCCTGGGGGAAAAACGGAATAGATGAGATCCTTCAGGAGCGCAGGCGACGAGGAGGCTCAGCGCCCGCCCACACGGAAAAAGAAGTCTTGCAGGGAAACCAACAGGGATGTAACGAGCGATCCATACTGGCTCATTTGTTCGTCTTTAGTTTGAATGGATTTTGTTATGTCTCAATCTTTTTTTATGAAAGCAAATAAAGTTGGCGATTTTAAGCTGAATGACAAAAAAGTTTGCATGATTTGCCAAAAAGTTGTAGAAATCGACAGTTTTTTTGGCGTGTGTAAGAAAAATCGTGATAAAAAGACTGATAGAATGCTACAAACAAAGTTGGCATCATTTTTGCATAAGAAATAGATGAGGGGCTGTATCAATGAAAAAATACATAGTTAAATAAACGCCTATGTTTACTTCACACAGAATAAAATGCAACGGAGGTATAGAAAATGAAAAAAGAAATTTCAATTATCGGTGTACCAATGGATTACGGGCAAACAAGAAGGGGTGTAGACATGGGGCCGAGCGCAATCCGCTATGCGGGCATGAATACACGCTTAGAAGCTCTTGGCTATACCGTACACGATGAAGGGGATATTAAAGTAGAGATTAAAGAGCGGGCAGACGTGGATAAAAATACGAATCTAAAAAACTTAGCGGCCGTAGCGAGTGGCAATGAGCAGCTTGCTGCAAAAGTTGAAGAAGTGAAGAAGCAAGACCGCTTTCCATTAATATTAGGCGGAGACCACAGCATTGCGATTGGAACGCTTGCAGGAGTCGCAAAAGGTTCAGAAAATTTAGGCGTTATTTGGTATGATGCTCATGGCGATTTAAACACCGCTGAAACCTCTCCATCAGGCAACATTCACGGCATGCCGTTAGCGGTGAGCCTGGGTATTGGACATCCTGTGCTTTTAAATATTGGAGGGTATACGCCAAAAATTAAACCTGAAAATCTAGTTATTATCGGTGCGCGCTCATTGGATGATGGTGAAAAAGAGTTAATTAAAGAAAAAGGAATTAAAGTGTATACCATGCATGAAATTGATCGTTTAGGTATGACGCAAGTGATGAAAGAAACGATTGATTATTTAAGCGGTACAGACGGCGTGCACCTGTCGCTAGACTTAGACGGCTTAGATCCAGATGATGCACCAGGCGTAGGTACACCTGTAAAAGGCGGCATCAGCTACCGAGAAAGTCATTTAGCAATGGAAATGTTAGCGGAAGCAGACGTGGTCACATCCGCTGAATTTGTAGAAGTGAACCCCATTTTAGATCAGCATAACAAAACTGCAGAAGTAGCGGTTGCGTTAATGAGTTCATTATTTGGCGATAAGCTTCTATAAGAAAAAGCTACTTATAGGTATCGTGTGGAGAAAATCTGTGATGATCCAAGAAACGGTCATGCAGGACTAAGCGGCTGCCATCCCCGTTACGGGGATGGCGCCATTTGAAAATCATCCGGCATCAATTGACTTCAGTCATGAAGAGCTACCTAATAAGCGGATATAAAAACAAAATAAACCTAAAAAAATGAAAGCGATTTCATTTTTATGCAGCAAAGGGAGGAAATGGGATGAATATTCCACAGGGACAGCCAGGAGAATTAAAAAGAACGATGAAAACAAGGCATCTTTTTATGATATCACTAGGGGGATGTATTGGTACCGGTTTTTTCCTTGGGTCAGGTTATACCATCAATGAAGCAGGTCCGATGGGAGCAATGATTTCCTACTTAGTAGGAGGGATCATTATGTATCTAACGATGCTGTGTCTTGGAGAATTATCCGTTGCTATGCCAGTTGCAGGATCGTTTCAAACGTACTCCACGAAATTTATAGGCCCTGCAACTGGTTTTGCGATTGGATGGCTGTACTGGCTAGGATGGGCAGTAACGGTTGCACTTGAGTTTTTAGCTGCCGGACAGTTAATGCAAAGGTGGTTCCCAGACTCGCCCGTTTGGTTATGGTGCGCCATTTTTGGAGCGTTAATTTTTTCATTAAATGCACTTTCAGCTAAAGCATTTGGTGAAACAGAATTTTGGTTTTCAAGCGTTAAAATTTTCGCCATCATTATGTTTATTGTTGTAGGCGGAGCGGCAATGTTTGGACTCATTGATATGAAAAGCGGACAGGAAGCACCGCTTTTATCAAACTTCTTTGCCGAAGGGCTGTTTCCAAATGGCGTAACGGCTTTGCTGATTACAATGATTACGGTGAACTTTTCGTTTCAAGGAACAGAATTGATTGGAATTGCGGCAGGAGAAAGTGAAAATCCGGAAAAAACAATTCCAAAAGCGATCAAGCAAACGGTTTGGCGTACGCTTTTCTTTTTCGTCTTATCCGTGTTTGTCTTAGCAAGCATGATTCCTCGTGAAAAAGCAGGCGTCGTAGAAAGCCCGTTTGTTGTTGTGTTAGACAGTGTAGGTGTACCTTATGCGGCGGATATTATGAACTTTATCATTTTAACAGCTCTTCTTTCAGTCGCAAACTCTGGATTTTACGCGGCTACACGTATGCTTTATTCTCTTTCAAGAGAAGGAATGGCAAGTCCTGCGCTTGGAAAAGTCAACAAAAGAGGTGTTCCGTTTAATGCACTATTAATTACGCTTGTGATTTCATGTTTTTCGCTGCTTTCAAGCGTAGTGGCAGCTAAAACCGTGTTCGTATGGCTGATTTCACTCGCTGGACTTGGCGCTCAAATTGGCTGGATTGCAATTACAGCTTCACTGCTTGCGTTCCGTCGTGCTTACGTGGCTAAAGGTGGAAAAGTAGAAGATCTAAAATTTAGAACACCTCTTTATCCGGTTCTTCCTATCGTAGCCCTTATTACGAACTGTATCGTTATGATCAGTCTTGCGTTTGATCCCGAGCAGCGAATGGCGTTATACTGCGGAGGTATTTTCTTTATAGGCTGCTATGTTTATTATTATTTGAAAATTCGAAAACAAAATCAGTCAAAACAGGAGCAAGAAGTTCAGCTTGCGGAAAATAAACGAATGATTATTTAACAAAAAAACCCGGAAAATCGTAATTTTCCGGGTTTTTTTATGTACTCGTCTTTAGCTATCTAGTGTTGTCTCTTCATTTTTACGGCGGCGAAGTCTCCATAGCGTGATAAGGGCAACCAGTGTAAGAACAATACCGCTGCCGAGCAGGATATGACTCACTGTTTTATCCTGCTTTTTTTGGCCTTGTTCAAAATATTTCTTGTACATCGCCACCGCAGCTTTATTTTGCTTGTATTTTTTTGGAACGCTCATTTCTTTTCCTAGTTTCCAGCCGTCTTTATAAGCTTTTTGCTGTAAAGATTTCACATCTTTATTCGAATAAAAACCTGCTTTGTACCATTTTACTAGTTCAGGCTTGTCTTGAAGACTTTTAGGCGCTCTATAGGTCTGATAAGTGAAAGCTGAGTCGTATCCGTCTGCTTTTACGTCTTTTTGTTTTTGTTTCTGTCCTTTTTCATATCCTTGTTCAAAGGCTGTTTGCAATTCGCCCTCTGCTTCTGCAGGTACTTCTAATGAAAGGTTGTGATAGCCTTGTACGTAGCCCTGCTTTTCAAACTGCTTTTTTTGCTGATTCAGTACTTCGGCTTGAGCGGTTTCAAAGCCTTCTGTAAAAGCCTGACGTGTGACATCCTCATCATCATACATGCTCGGAACGCTCATTGAGTCATTTTCAAGACCTTGGTCATAGCCCTCTTTTTTTGCTTTAACAGATAGATCCATTAAAGAAATAGCTTTTTTGTAGCCTTGAACATACCCTTTATTCCAGTCGGATGACTTAGAAGGGAAAGGGTCGATTTCTGATTGAATCGTAGCATGTTTGTAATCAAGGATGCCTTGCTGATAGCCTTCCTCTTCGCCGGCAGCCATTTCATTTTCTTGTTCAGTCTTGAGTTCTTCCTCTTTTTGCTGCTGTCCTTTTTTATATCCTACCGTATACCCCATCATAAACCACGTGAATTCTTCAGAAGATTTGTCCAGTCCTGTTGTTTGATCAAACTGCTCGAATTTTTTCTCTGCGTATCCATCTTCTTCTCCGAGCGAATAGCCTTCTTGATAGAGAGAGTCAAAAATAGCTTTTACATCTTCATTTGTAACGCTTGTTGGCTGATCCAAAACGTCCGAAGAGGAATCAGGAGTAGCATAAGAAGAGACGGGGTCACTTGCAAGAATAAGTAAGCAAGCTGTACTAATAACGGCTAATTTTTTTTTCATCATTTCTTCACCTTTTAGTTCAAAGTTAATATTTATTTTGTAGTTTAAGCGTACAGCTTTCCATGGAGAAAGGCGTGTAAAAGTTTCTCCGATTATGAAAATTATAACATTTAAATGGAAAGGAGAATAGGTGGTAAAAAGGAGAAATATGTGTTTTTTACGGAGTTTTATTTTTGTTGCTGTTTTGCTTTTTTTACTTTAAATGAGCGGTAAAATAATTCAACTGCAAAACAGAACAAAAGGAAAAAAAGGACAAATAGCTCAGCAAACTCCATAACACGAAACGGACTGTAGGCATTTTACAAGGCCATGGAAAAACTAAATCCTTGCATCATATCCACACCGATAGAAAATCCCATTAAGCATCCTAACAGCAAAGCTGATATGCAAACGATTTTCATATGTCTCACCCTCCGTTTTTGTTTTTTTCTTACGCTTTGATTGCTCTATTAAAAATTGCATACAAAGCATTTATTTGGAAAAAGCTAAAAAACAAATGCGGTGCAACCATCATGATGATTGCACCGCATTCTTCTGCTACTGCGCACGCAGCTGCTCCCGCTCTTTTTTTACTTGTTCTAGCTGTGAAATCGTAACAAGCTGATATCCTTGAGCATGAAGCTTCTTCATAATTTCAACGGCTGCTTCGGCACTTGTTTGATAAATATCATGCATTAAAATAACTTTCCCGTCTCCGGCTTGACTCATGACCGCTTGAACGGAGTGAGGAACGTTTCTATATTTCCAATCTTCAGGATCGATATCCCATAGAGTCACGCCAACATTTCCGATATAACGTCTTACATTTGCGTTCACAGCTCCATAAGGAGGGCGTACATGCAGTGGTTCATATCCGCTGACTTGTTTAATGAGCGCTTGGGTATCGCCTATTTGGTGTTTAACCTGCGCTTCGTTTAAACGAGTGAGCTGAGGGTGATCCCAAGAGTGATTTCCGACTTCGTTGCCTTCCTTGACTATACGTTCGATTGTTTCAGGGTAATATTGAACGCGGCTTCCTAACACAAAAAAGGTAGCGTGCCCGTTCACTTCTTTTAATCCATCTAGAATCACATTGGTAGATGAAGGGCTAGGTCCATCATCAAAGGTCATCGCAACGACTTTTTTAGTTGGATCAATAGGCGCTCCTTGCGTCGGCATTTCGTTAACGATATGTTTTGGAGGCGTTTCTTTGACTTTATTTTTATTTGCTGCTTCGTCTTTGTAGGCATCGCTCAGCATGTCTTTAAATAAATCTTTTTGGATCGCGATTGTTTTGGTTTTCGTTTGTTCAGCACCTAGCTGATAAGGCTTAAAGTAGATCACAATACTGTTTTCAAGCAGCGCAAACTGACTGAAATTTTGATCAGCTGCCTGAGTTCCTTTTTGAAGGTCCGGGTCAAAATCAGCTTTTTTCATTTGTTTTTTTAATTCAGCATATGAAATAGCCGAAAGGCGATCTAAATAGTTTGCATCCTCGTTAAATAAATCTTTTAACGTCATTTGTTTTTGAGCAGGTAGGTCAAATGTAAAGGTTTTGAGAGAAGACGTTCCTTTCTCTCCATTTACAGATTCATATTCATCAAAGACAACGCTTAGCGTTTGCTGGCTGTAGTGGACGATTTTATATGTAATCGTTAATTCAGATTTTTTCTTTTTTGACTGCTTCTTCAGCTTTTTTTCATAGTGTGCCACTTGATCTGTTACGTAAGTATGAATGGATTGATCGATTTCTTTTTTACCAAAGGAAGGGTAACTAATGGCATAGCCTCCGTCGGTAAGGTCCTTAACTAGCGTTTGAATTTCAACGTTTGGATAGGTTTGATCTGTTTGAATACTTGCCGTTTTTTTCTCTGTACTGTTTGCTTTGACGATATACCCTGCTGTACCAAGAAACAAAATACAGCATCCAAGCAGTGTCAAAATACGTTTGTAGCCCATGGTTTTCATGTAGTAATATTCCCCTTTTTGTATATATCTACCTAATAGACGCATGAGACCATCATTTAGTTTTACTTTTTTTGAAAAAAACCAAACTATTTTTCTACTCATTCCGTCTACCTTATAGATGTACTTCAGCAAGAGAAAATAGAAGGGGTATGAAAGACAATGAAAAAACATGATGCACATCAGATGCTTGTAGCGTGCATAACCGAGCATAAAGCAGATTTTTACCGGCTTGCTTTTAGCTATGTAAAAAATCAAGAAGATGCGCTTGATATCGTGCAAGAATCGATTAAAAAAGCACTCATTTCAATGGACAGTATCAAGGATATTCAATCGATTAAAAGCTGGCTTTATAAAATTGTTGTACGAACAGCAATCGATTTCCTGCGTAAGCATAAACGTTTAACGCTTGTGAACGATGACGAGCTTGAGTATCTGGGCAGCGGACGTGAAGATCAGTATGAAGATATCGATTTAAAACAAGCAATGGATCAGCTGCCGGTTAAATATAAGACCATTATTATTCTGCGGTTTTTCGAAGATTTAAAAATGGATGAAATTGCGGAAATCATTGAGGAAAATGTAAATACGGTAAAGACAAGACTCTACAGAGCGTTGAACCTGTTGCGGATTACGATGACGGAGGAGGACTTAGAACAATGAATGAAAAAATAGAAAAGTTAAAGAAGCAGTATTATGACATTCCTATTCCAGACGAATTAGATGATGTTATTGCACAGGCACTTTCTTCACACCCTCGTAAAAAGAAATCCTACATTTGGCCAAGCGCGATTGCGGCAGCAGCGATGATTTTTATCACAACGGTGAATGTAAGTCCAGATGCGGCAAATGCAATGTCGAAAATTCCTGTACTTGGAAAAGTAGTAGAAGTGATCACATTTGATGAACTAAAGCAAGAAGAAAATCATTCTCGTATTGACGTGAAAACACCATCGATTTCAGGATTGGAAAACAAAGGTCTTCAAACAAGCTTGAATGAAAAGTATATAAAAGAAAATGAGAGGCTGTATGAACAGTTTAAAAAAGAAATGAAAACATTACAAAAAGGAGAGAAAGGAAACGTGGCTGTCAGCAGCGGCTATGATATTATAACGGATACCGATGATTTGCTTGTGGTTCATCGATATGTGGAAGAATCGAGAGCTTCAACGTCGAGCGTCAATCAGTACGACACGATTGATAAAAAACACGAAGTGCTCGTTACGCTTCCAAGTTTGTTCAAAGATAAAAGCTATATAAAGGTCATTAGTGAAAATATTAAACAGCAAATGAAAAATCAAATGAAGCATGAAGAAGGCAAAATCTACTGGCTGACTGAAGAAGATATGGATTCTTTTAAAGAGATTGCTGAAAATCAAAGCTTCTACATTACAAAAGATCACAAGCTTAGAATTGTATTTGATAAATACAAAGTCGCTCCAGGATATATGGGAAACATTGAGTTTGAAATTCCAACGGGCGTTATTTCAAACCTTCTAGTCGGTAAACGGTATATTCATTAAAAAACAGGCGTGAACGCTGAACGTTCATGCCTGTTTTTTTACATAAAGAAACGATTTAATTTATTTTTATGCAAAAAAAGTTGAAATATATAAGCAATCATGTATAATATTCTGTATATATTTTCATTCTTTTTATTTATAAAGTCTTAGGGGAAAATGATGTGAACGGTTGCATTTCTAGAGAGGAAGTGAAGAGGTGAAACGCACGTTAAATCAAGATACGATTAAAGATGCCATGCTGTTTAATCAGCTTGTGATGCAAGTAAGCAAAGCTCTTTGGAAGTCTACTGAAAAGGATTGGGAACAGTGGGTTAAGCCGTACGATCTGAGCATTAATGAGCATCACATTTTGGGGATTGCTTATCAGCTGGAAATTGCGTCGATGACCGACATTTCAAAGCTAGGCGTTATGCATTTATCCACAGCTTTTAACTTTGCAAAAAAATTGCACTTGCGAGGCTATCTTACCCTTTCTAAAAATGAGAAAGATAAGCGGAATACATACGTACAGCTCACAGAAGAAGGAAAAAAGATGTTTTTAAAAACGATTGAGGATTATAACCCTCTTGAAAATCCTTTGTTTCAAGGAGCGATGCCGCTGCGAGATGTTTACGGAGAGCTGCCTGACTTTGTTGAGCTGACGGCTCTGATTCGAAGCATATACGGAGAGGATTTTGTCCAATTTATCGAACGTTCTTCTCAAGAGCCCGCTAGCTTGAAAAAATAAAAAAGCCTTCTTGTGCAAGCTGAGAAGGCTTTTTTGCATATCAACTTTTTTCAGTTAACCGTTCAAGTTCTTCTGAGGAATGGGCCATCTTTTCAATCAGCAGAGATAGCTGCTTCATTACGTCAGCAATTTTATCAAGCTCTTTTTTTGTTAAAACGGTTTGCTGTTTGTTCTCGGTTGTTATGCTAAGGACGTTCGTGAAAAAAGAAGTAATGTTGTTCATATTGTCAGCCGTATCTTTTGTTAATGAGCCTGTTCGCCAATAGCTTTGTAAAAATCATTCACGATCTCTTCGATGGCGCTCAGCGCGTGAACTTGAAATCTGGCAATCCGTTCGAGATCCTCTGCTGTTAAGGAAATCATGTTAATCTGCTTTTTTATCATCGGGTCCGATACATGAAGCTTTACAGTGATGGATTCGACAGCGGCGGCTTCGGCGTGCACGTTGTTTCGTTTAAACCAATTCAAGTTTATCACCCTTATTTGCTAGAATAGTTGTTTTTCTCTTCTTCTTATATTTCGGCGTTTTACATCCAAGAGTTGAGGCTGTTTAAGAAGATTGTTATCAAATTGTTATCTTCTATTAATTGAATTGTTATCCGCAGATGGTATGGTTGTACGGTGCTTAAAACATGATTCGGGGAGGAAACGAAATGAAAAAAATGCTATCGGCGCTTCTTGTAGGAGGAGCTTTATTTGCAAGTCCGGCAATGGGACATGCTGCGTTTGGCGACACGGTTTTAAAACAAGGGATGACAAATGATGATGTTGAACAAGTTAAAACGGTGTTAAAAGATAAAGGATTTTTAAAAGGTGAAGTATCGCGTTATTTTAATTATGAAACAAAAAAAGCGGTTATGGCTTTTCAAGAGAAACATAACCTAGAAGCAGATGGAATTGTTGGAGAAAATACATACAATGCATTAGGTAAAGGCGGCGTTGTAGAAGGCGAATCAGAAGTGAATACGGATAAAGTAATCAGCAAAGCAAAATCTTTAATGGGCACGCCGTACAAATGGGGCGGCACCACACCTTCGGGATTTGACTGCAGCGGATATCTTCAGTATGTATATAAAGAAAGCGTAGGCGTTGATATTCCAAGAACGGTTGAAGATATCTATAAAGCAGGTGAAAATGTAAGTGAACCGCAGGTAGGAGATCTTGTTTTCTTTGAAACGTACAAAGAAGGTCCTTCTCATGCAGGCATTTATCTTGGAGACGGAAAGTTTATTAACGCATCGTCTTCTAAAGGCGTTACGATTAGCGATAAAAATTCAAGTTATTGGAAAGAACGCTATATAGGAGCAAAGCGTATTGCAGCCAACTGATTCATAATTTAATAAATAAAAAAGGCAAAGCTTAAAGGCTTTGTCTTTTTTGTTTTCGTTTCAGCAGGACTAGGTAACAAAGAATAATCCTATGCAAAATGGGCTAGTTATGTGCGTATTTGTATGAAGATATGACAAAAGTTCTGTCACCTTTACGTCAGAGCTTGTATATATTGATAAAGTAATCTCTTAGGTTGCGCCAATTGTTGTAGGTAATTTGAAGGGATAACAGTATAAAAAGGAGGAACAAACTTTATGTTTTTTTGTTGTTACCGTCGCTATGTAGAAAAGATAAAACACCTGTTGTTTTCAAATCGATTTGCCGAATTTATTCAGGAAAACACAAAAAAAGCAGTAGAAGAAGTCGTTTATTCTGACACGTTTAAAGAATACGTAATAAGTATTATTAAGGAATCTCAAGAATCACCTTTTAAAGAAATTGCCGAACAGTATATCGGGAAAGAAGTTGTGATTGAAACAACGGCTGGTCCACTAGAAGGTGTTGTGACATTTGTAGGAGATGATTATTTAGAATTAGTAGAGTCTCCGACATCAACGGTGTTACTTCCATTTACAAGCATTGTTACTATTCAAAGCGCTTAAACGAAAGGAGAGAAAAGTATGTTTCAAGATACATTACGAGAAAATGTTGGCTCATTTGTGCAAATCATCACAGCTATCGACGTTATTAATGGAACACTGCTTGCTGTTACGGACGCAGCGGTTGTTGTGCGTACATCAAGCTCATATGGTGAGCCCACGGACGTCACCATCCCACTAGCAGCCATCACGTATGTTCGAATTTTTAGCGGAGTTGAGTGATATTGAAAGTATCAGTGATTATTCCAGCCTGTAACGAAGAAGATTTATTATTACCTGTGCTTAACGAAGCTCAAAAAATAAAGCCGTTTGAAATTATTGTTGTAGTAAATGGATCTAGTGATGCAACGAAGGCAATAGCCGAGGATGCAGGCTGTCGCGTCGTTTATTATGAGGAAGCTCTTGGCATTAATATCGGAAGAGCCATTGGGGCTAAAAAAGCAAAAGGAGATATTTTGCTTTTTTTGGATGGAGATATCGCGGTTCCTCATCAAGAGCTGATAAAATATACGCAAGCTATAGAAACCGGTCATGATATAGCATTAAACGACCTTACGTGGATTATGAAACGAAAGGTGCGTCCTCATCCTGTTTCTGTTGCAAAATATATGTTGAACTTGTGCTTACAGCGCGAAGGTTTATCCGTTCAAGCTTTAACAGCTATTCCTCATGCTATCAAAAAAACATCAGCAGCTAAAATCGGGTACGAGAACTTAGCTCATCCGCCCCTAGCTCATACGATTGCTCTTTTAAAAGGAATGTCAATTGTTGCACCGTGTTCTTCAGACGTTATTTATACAAATAAGATTCGAAACACTCATAAAACCATTCCTACCAATTCCCCTTTTCCTATTTCCACTAACTATATCATTGGAGATCACATTAAAGCATTAGCTCATCTTATTGAAGAAAAAGGAGTAAGAGGCGGACTAACAGACGGCGATCGAAACCGGGAAATTGTTTCTGCTTATACACCGAATGTGAAGAGAAAAACAGGCGTTAAATACAGCGTTGTTATCCCGGTAGGGGAAGAAAAAGAAACGATTTCAAGCGTGATTAAAGAAGTAAAAAAAGCCGGAGTGGAAGAGATTATCGTGGTTGCCAACGGAGCCGATGAAGTAACGGTTAAGCGAGCGATTGAAGCCGGAGCTACTGTTCTTCATTACAAGCAGCGGCTCGGACACAATGTACCTCGGGCAATTGGTGCGATGTACAGCAGCGGTGAAGTTTGCTTGTTCATAGATGGAGATATTGTTATTTCTGCGGAGAATTTACGTCCGTATTTAGAAGCTGCTGATCAAGGGATTGATGTAGCGCTTAATAATTTAGAGTGTCTGCTTGACGAAGTGCACCCTATTCACTCAGTAAGTGCTGCGAAATATTTTCTTAATCTTGTTTGCAAACGTCCTGATTTAACGATTAATACAACGACGGCTATTCCCCATGCAATTAAACGGGATGTAATGGAGAAATTGGGCTATGATTCCCTTATTATTCCCCCTTTATTTCAATTAAAAAGTATCATGTACGGCTTTAATGTCCAGCCTGTTCATTTTGTAGATGTGGCACGAACGAACCGGATCCGAAAAGAGCATATGAAAGTCAAAGGTCTAGCAGCATCAACTCAGCGAATTCTAGGAGATTATGTAGAGGCCATGGCGTACTATATTAGCCAAACTAGCGAAAGAGGCGAATTTCTTCCGGACATACGAAGACATGATCTTTTGTTTGAGGTGTTGAAGAATGAATAAAAAAGTTGCCGTTATTGGTCTAGGGTATGTGGGACTGCCGCTTGCTCTTTTGTTTGCTAAGAAAAACTATACCGTGATTGGACTTGATATTGACGTCCGGAAAATTGAAGCGCTAACACAAGGGAAAAGCTATATTCCAGATGTACGTAATGATGCGCTTCAAAGCCAGAAAAACTTTCAAGCATATGAATTGAAAAAAGGTATTTCCGCATTTCAAGCATGCGATTATGTAGTGGTGACTGTGCCAACTCCTATTACAGAGAAACATAATCCAGACTTAGGACCCGTTATTAGCGCCTCTACGTTTTTGAAAGAACATATGGTAAAAGGACAAACCATTATTTATGAAAGCTCTACCTATCCAGGCACGCTTGAAGAAGTCGTTTTACCTATTTTAAAGGAGTCTGATTTGCAAGCAGGAGCTGATTTTTATTTAGCTTACTCTCCAGAGCGAGTCGATCCAGCAAACAAGTCGTACGACATTGAATATATTCCAAAAGTGATTAGCGGCTACAGCAAAGACTGCCTTCATCACGTGCAGACGTTTTATGAAAATGTTTTTCAGCAGGTCGTACCTGTTTCTTCTCCAAAAGTAGCGGAAATGTGCAAGCTGTTTGAAAACATTCAGCGTCTTGTCAATATTTCGTTGGTGAATGAAACAAATGAACTGTGCGAGGAATTGGGGATTGATTTTCATGAGGTATTGCAGGCGGCATCTACCAAGCCGTTTGGGTTCACACCGTATTATCCAGGTCCAGGAATTGGAGGACACTGCATACCCGTCGATCCGCTTTATTTTTT
>Ga0209147_100903_pt1 | contig 13442 bp, 10 predicted proteins | sample AraplaCol_mLB_r2_FD_184278 | JGI IMG/M metagenome (GOLD analysis project Ga0209147, IMG submission 184278) | Arabidopsis root microbial communities from North Carolina, USA - plate scrape CL_Col_mLB_r2 (SPAdes) (version 2) | ecosystem: Host-associated > Plants > Roots > Endosphere | place: USA... | reverse complement strand
CTTTGCCGCAGCCATCGCCGCGCTGACCGATCAGGTAGAGGCTGATCGTGCACGACGAGACGAGGATGTGGCGGCACTGGCGCTGGCGGCGCTGCGGCAGATGGTCGGCGCGCTGGCCGATGAGGAGCGGATAGCCGCCATCGCCCAGCGCGCGGTCGAGGCGCTGGGGTCGCGTGGTCCCGTGTTGATCGAAGTGTCCGAAGCCATGATGCCCCATGTCGAACGGGCCTTTACCGATCGGCCGAGCGCGATCGAGGTGGCGGTGCGGATGCAGGACGGGCTGGCCGACGACCAGTGCCGGCTGACCGCGCCGGATGGTCGTATCGTAGCCGATCTGGACGTGCAGATGCAGTCCTTCGCCCGCCGTTGGGAGCTGATCGATGCGGACTGATGCGCTCTTCGAGACGCTGGCCGCCGGTCCCGCTTTCGAACAGCGCGGACGGGTGCGCGGCGCGATCGGCACGGCGATCCGGGTGAGCGGCGTCAGCGTGCGGATCGGTGATATCTGCGAATTGTCCAGTCCTGCCGGGCGCCACACGTTGCTGGCCGAGGTGGTCGGACTGTCCGAGCATGAGGCCATATTGGCGCCGCTGGGCGATCTGCGCGGGCTGTCGGGCGAGACTGAAGTCACCGTGCGCGTCGGCGAGGATCGGGTGCCGGTGTCCAGTGCGTTGCTAGGGCGGGTGCTGGACGCGCGGTTGCAGCCGCTCGACAGCCTGCCGCCGGTCGATGCATCGGCGACCCAGCCCCTCTACGCCGCTGCGCCCAATCCGATGGAGCGGCAGCGGATCGACACGCAGGTCGAAACCGGCGTGCGCGCGATCGACGGGCTGCTGCCGCTGGGCCGGGGGCAACGCATCGGCGTGTTCGCGGCGGCGGGAGGCGGCAAATCGACGCTGCTGGGTACGTTGGCGCGGCAGGCGCAGGCGGATGTCATCGTCATCGCCCTGATCGGCGAGCGCGGGCGCGAGGTGCGTGAATTTATCGAGGATAATCTGGGCGAGGAAGGATTGGCGCGCTCCGTGGTCATCGCCTCCACATCCGATCGTCCGGCGCTGGAACGCGCGCGCGCGGCCCATGCCGCCACCGCTATCGCCGAGGGATTTCGGGCGGAGGGCAAGCATGTCCTTCTGCTCATGGATTCGGTGACGCGCTTTGCCCGTGCGCTGCGCGAGATAGGGCTGGCATCGGGCGAGCCACCGGTGCGGCGCGGTTTTCCGCCCTCCGTCTTTGCCGAACTGCCGCGGCTGTTCGAGCGAACGGGCTGCGACGCCCATGGCGCGATTACCGGCATCTATACCGTCCTGCTGGAGGATGAAGAAGATGATCCGGTCGGCGAAGAAGTGCGGTCCTTGCTCGACGGGCATGTCATATTGTCGCGCAAGCTGGCGGCGCGCGGCCATTATCCGGCGATTGACGTGCTTGTGAGCCAGAGCCGCTTGATGGGGCAGTTGGTCGGGGATGGCGAACGGCGCGCCGCTTTGTCCTTCCGCGCGATGCTGGCGAAGCTGAACGAGATCGAGCTGCTGTTGCAGGTGGGCGATTACAAGCCCGGCCAGGATGCGCTGGCCGACCGCGCCATCGCCCGGCGCGACGAACTGGACGGGTTTTTACGGCAGCCGACCCATGAGGCGGTGCCGATGGTGATGACCCGCACCTTGTTGAGGGGATTTGAAGCATGAGCGACAATGTAATCGACGGGCTGAAGACCATATTGCGCCTGCGCCGCCGCGACCTGGACCGATGCGAGCGGGAGGTGGCGCAGGCGCGGGCGCAACTGGTCGAGGCGGAGGTGCAGGAGAGTGAAGCGGAGCGAGCCTGCTCCCATGCCCTCTCCACCTGCGAGCAGGCGGTGGCGCAGCAGGCGAAACTGCCCTGCGATCCGCTGGTGCGGCTGCATGCCCATGCGACGCAGGCGAAGGCGGAGGCCGCGCGGCAGCTGCGAGCGCAGGCTCGCGCTGGGCTGGAGGAGGCGCGAATGCTGGCCGATCGGCTGAAACGCGAATGGCTGCGGGCGCAGGCGCGGCATGACGCCATTCTTGGCGAACTGGAACGCGCCGTGCGGCAATGGAAGCGGCAGATCGGCCGGCGTGCAGAGGAGGATGTCCGACCCGTGCCAAAGGTGGCGCTGGCATGACCGCGCCGATCCAGACGGCTATGCAACCGGGCAGCCTGCAATCCGCCGATCGGCCAATGCCGCAGAAGCAACCCGACAGCGAGGCGGTCGATCGCTTTCGCGATGCATTGGCGCGCAAGGGCAAGGATGCTCGCACGGCATCGGCCAAGCCGCAGAAGACGGCCGAGGATGGGGCGCAGCCAGCGCCACTCCCGGCCCAGTCACCGTTGGTCCCCCTGCCCTTCCGCGAACGGCCGGCCGGCAAGGGTCAGGATGGGGCCAGTGGGTCGGATGGTCGAAGCGGGGCCAACGCAGCGCCGCCTGCCGTTGCGCAGGATGTAGCGATGCCGACTCTGCCCAACGCCGCGCCGGCTCCTGATGCCGGACAATTTGCAGCGCTCGTCGCCCGGCTCGATGCCGGCCTTGCGCCTTCGGCTCAGTCGCATCTGGCCCTGCCCGGCGACCAGTGGCGCGCGGATCAAGTGGTGATCGACAGCCAGGGTAGCAGCCTGTCGGTCAGTATCGACCTTGGCCAGCGCGGCGATGGCGAGCAGGAGACGATGAAGGAATTGCAGGCCCGCCTGCGCGCGCGCGGGATCGCGGCGAGGGTGGATCGGATCTAGGCAGACGCTCTCCTAATCGCATCGCTCAGCTTCCTAGTCGGATCGCTTAGGGCCTCGCCAGCGCCACAGGCCTAGTCTCCTCACTTATCAAGGGACGCGCAGGAGAAGCGGCATGGCCGGCACGATCGACACAGCCACCAATGGCAATAGCGGCAACGGCAACTGGCTCGATACGCTGGGCAAGGAGATACAGGAGGGGCTTGGTTCGTTGGCGGAAACGCTGGGGCTGGAGGGGATCGTCTCCGACTTCGACAAGCTGCTGGCGAGTCCGTCGGTGCTGGACCGCTTTGCTTCCCCGCAGGTGCCGGAGCAAACGCGCGAGACGCCTCCCGTCACCTCTCAAAACTATACGGTGCGCAAGGGCGACACGTTGGGAGCTATCGCAGCGAAGACCGGGCATAGCGTCGAGGGGCTGGCGCAACTCAATCATCTGGCCGATCCGAACAAGCTGGCGATCGGGCAGGAATTGAAGCTGGGCGCAGTGAAGACCGGGCGGCTGCAACCGCAGGTCACCACGCAGGCCAAGCCGACTGATGCCGCTGCCGCGACTGCGACCACATCCGCGTCGGGCCTGTCGCAGAAGGGCATGGATTTCATCTACAATCACGAAGCGCAGTCGGGCGTCAGCAACCATCTGCACTGGCCCAAGGCCGGCAGCGGCGTGACGCTGGGGCCGGGCTATGACATGAAGGGGCGGGACGCCGCCACGATCGAGCGGGATCTGACCGCGATCGGCGTCGATCCGGCCGCCGCGCGCAAGGCGGGCGAAGGCGCTGGGTTAACCGGCAGCGCGGCGCGCGATTTCGCCGCTGCGAACAAGGGGCTGATCTCGCTCTCTGCGACACAGGAAAAGGCGCTGCTGCGCCAGACCGTCGAACCCTATGCGGCCAAGGTACGCGACCTGATCAAGGTGCCGGTCACCCAGAACCAGTTCGATGCGATGACCAGCCTTGCCTATAATATCGGCACGGGGAAGGATGGCTTTGCCGGATCGACCGCGCTGGCCCGGCTGAACGCCGGCGATGCCAAGGGCGCGGCCGAGGCGATGACATGGTGGAACAAGTCGGAAGGCCAGGTATCGCAGGGCCTGATCAACCGCCGCGCCGATGAAGTGGCAGTGTTCAATATGCCGGGCGCTACGCTCGCGAAGCCGGCCAAGGCGGTGGAAGACAAGTCGGCAGTAGCCCCTACCGGCACCAGCCCCGACGCGCTGGCCGCGACGATCGCGACGAAAGGCGATGCGCAGGCCAAGGCCGATCTGGCGGCAGGCAAGAAGGTGGTGGTCGCGCTGCGCACCGACACGGATACCGGCGCCAATGGCGGCAAGGGCGTTTATGACGACCAGATCGCCGTGGTGTGGAAGGATGATGCCGGCCGCTATCAGGCGAAGGTCTTCGACGGCAATACCGAGCCGTCGGGCCAATATGGCTGGGACGGTCCCAAAGCCTCGCGCGGATCGCACACCGACATGAATGGCGACGGGAAGATGGATCTGGGCCGGTTGCAGGCGGGGACGATCCGCTACACCCAGCAAGCCGGCAATTTCCTGGGCAACACCTTCTTCCGCGCGACGCAGACGCAGGTGGCGGAGCGGGATACCAATCAGGATGGGCGCTTCACCGCTGCCGACGCCAACCGGATCGACAGCAAGGGTGCGGGCACCAGCATGTTGATCCATCAGGGCGGCGCGACCAATACATGGTCGGCAGGTTGCCAGACGCTGCCCAAGGCGCAGTTCAACGATTTCGTGGCCGCGCTTGGCGGGCAGCAGGCGTTCAGCTACGTTCTGGTCAATGCACGCTAGACACTCGATCCTCCTGGCGCTGACGCTTGCGGCCTGTAGCGGCGGCTCGTCCAGTGCGAACGAGCAGGCCAATGCCGCGCGCCCTGCCCCTGTGACGAACGCGGCCGCGCCGCTGGACCCGGCGGCGTCGCGGATCGATTTCGCGGCGCTGGCAGGGCAGTGGAAAGTGGTGGGCGTTGCCGTAGCGGAGAGCGGCGTGCAGGCGCTGGCGCAGGACGATCCGGCCTATATGGGCCAGTTGCTCGATATTGCAGCGGAGCGGCTCAGCTGGGTGAAGGGCAAGGCGGCGGCGGGCGCCACATTGTCCGATCAGTGCGATGGCCCGGTTACCGCGCGGCAGACCGGTGCGGCAGCGCAGGAATACGGGCAGCAGTTCGCCGCGCAGACGAAGGCGCTGCATATCGATCGGCCCGATCCGCACGCGGTGGAATGTGACGACGGCCAATGGGGGCCGGAAGCGGCCGGCGGGGCGATCATCCTGCCGGCGCCGGACGGTCGCATCGCCATGAGCTGGTATGATGGGGCGATGCTGCTCTTGCAGAAAATGTAAAAAGGGGCGCGAACCGATATCGGCCGCGCCCCCTGTTCCGATCGTTACAGCTTGCCGCTCAAGGACAGGCCGATGATGCGGGGTTCGTTGAACACCGGCGCCATGTAATTTTCGATCACGCCCTTCATATTCTTTTCACCCGTGATGTTGCGGGCGAAGGCGGCGATCTCATATTTGCCGTCCGGCGCGGTGTAGCCGATCTTCAGGCCACCCTCGAAGTCGCCCTTCGAGTAGAACTCCTTCGTCTTGTAGAGGACGAAGTTGGTGTAGCCCTGAATGTTCCAGTCGGTCGCCGCAAACAGCTTGCCGCCATTACCCAGCGGCACGTCGTAGCGGGCCGCGATGTTGGCGGTGTACTTGGGCGCGTTGGGCAGCGGGTTACCGTCGATCTGGGCGAAGACGCCCCGCGCGTTGGTGACGGTCGGATCTCCCACCGTGCAGACCACCACGCCGTTCAGCGTGCAGACCTGCGCATAGACATTCTTGTCATCGATTTCGCTGTGCAGCAGGCTGAGGCCGGCGGACAGGGTGAAATTCTCGAACGGACGGGCTTCGAGGTCCGCTTCCAGACCATAGGCCTTGGCCGCTTCCGCGTTGAACAGGACGCCATTGCCGTTCACGTCGTTGCCGTTCAGCTGAATGTCCTTCACCTTCCAGGCGAAGCCCGACAGGTTGAAGCGCAGGCGGTTGCCCAGCAGGCTGGTCTTGATGCCGCCTTCGTACGACATGATCGTTTCCGAATCCGCCGTGGTGAAGTCGCTGTTGAAGACGGCCGAGCGACCCTGGATGGTCGGGCCACGGAAGCCGCGCGCGACGCGGGCATAGAGGCTGACTTCGGGGCTGACTTCATAGAGGGCGCTGACGTCCCAGCTCGGCTCCTTGCCGGTCAGCTTGACATAGCGACGGCCGGCATAGGTGGAGACGCCCGCCGCATTGGCGGTCGCGCGGACCAGACGGGTTTCCTTCGTGTCCTTGGTGTAGCGGCCGCCGGCGGTGATGGTGAAGCCGGGGACGACTTCATAGCTGGCCTGGCCGAACAGGCCCCAGCTTTCATTCTTGTTGCGCAGGCGCACCCAGTTGTTGGGGTTACGCGCAGCCGTCGTCAGGAAATAGGCGCGCTGGTAGAAGTCGGTGGTGTCGCGGCTGTCGAAATACATGCCGCCAACCTGCCATTTGAAGGCGCTGTCGCCATTGCTGGCAAGGCGGACTTCCTGGCTAAGCTGGTCGAGATCGCGGACATTGCCCTGGCTCTGGCCAAAGCCGTTCGCCACGCCACCGACCGGATAATCGGCGCCTGCGCCGCCATCGGTGTCGCCACGGCTGTAGCCGCTGGTGGTTTCATAGGCGGTGATGGAGGTCAGCGTGACCGGACCCATGTCGATCGCGATATTTTCCGACGCGCCGTAGGTCTTGTAGGCCTGCGGGTTGTTCATCGCTTCGTCGAGCGCGATCTTGCTGCGCGGTTCGCCCGCCACGCTGTTGCTGCCCTTGGTCAGGCCGGCGCGGTGGAAGATGGTCGAGGTGCCGTCATAGTCGCGGGCGTGGACGCTGGTCAGCATCGAGACATTTTCGGTCGGCGTCATCAGCAGCTGAAGGCGCACGTCCTTCTCATTATAGCCGCCCATCGCGTCCTTCTTGGGGGACATAGTGCCGTCTGCGCTGGGGCCGGTGTAGGTGTTGTCGACCCAGTCGTCGCGGTGCTGGTAGAGAGCCGAGACACGGAAGGCGAGCTTGTCCGCGACGATCGGGCCGCCGATGCCGCCGTCGAAAGTGACGGTATTATAGCTGCCGTAGCTGGCCTGAGCGCGACCCTGCCAGTCCATCGAAGGACGGATGGTGTCGAACTTGATGATACCCGCCGTGGTGTTGCGACCGAACAGCGAACCCTGCGGGCCGCGCAGCACTTCGACCTGATTGACGTCGAACACCGGGTTCGACTTCAGCACGACATGCTCCAGCACGACATCGTCCTGGATGATCGACACCGGCTGCGACGCGCCGAGATAGAAGTCGATATTGCCGAGGCCGCGAATGTAGAAGCGCGGGAAGATGCGGCCGGTGGTGGTTTCGGCGTAGAGGCCGGGCACGCGGGCCGCGAGTTCCAGAATGTCGCCGCCGCCGGCAGTCAGGTTGCGCAGCGCATCGCCCTGCACGACGCCGACCGAAACCGGCACCTTCTGGAGATTTTCCGAGCGACGCTCGGCCGTGACGACGATTTCGTCCAGCTGGTCGGCGCCGGCGGCTTCCTGCGCATAGGCGACATGCGCCGTCGTCAGAGCGCCGAGCGCAGCGGTCAGCATCAGTGCCGACCGGGTGAAGATGGTCTTGGACAAAGTCGTTCCCCGTAATCTTATTTGGCAAAGGCTCATGGCCCCCATGGGCGCGGCCGCTAGGGTTCGATCATGTCTTTATTGTGACATAATGTTGCTTGGCCGCGACGACTGATCGCAAAGTGGCTGGCTGTGGCAATCGCGCCACAGCCCCACAGCATCGCTCAGCCCCGGTAGCGGGCCTCTGCCAGGTCCAGTTCGCGCGTCAGCTTGCGCGCGGTGCCGCCGCTGACCAGCCGGTCGCGGATCAGTTGGGCCAGCGTGGCGCGTTCGGCCTTGACCCCGACCAGCGCGAATTCGCTGGCCAGGCGGCTGCCCGCGCGCGCCTCGTCAGCCTGATGGCCGCTCAGCCCCTCGATCCGTTCGCGATAGAGATCCATCACGCGGGCGCCGGCGGTGGCGTAGAGATCCGCCTCGCCACGATCCTCGGCCAAAGCATGCTGGTGCCGCTCGATCGCCTGGATCGCGGCATGGGCCGCCACGATACGCGCGCTATCCTCTTCCGCCTGCTTCGATGGTTCGGGCGGCATGGTCAGGCCCTTGAGCAGGAAGGGCAGCGCGATGCTGGCGAGGATGAGGGAGACGACAATCACGCCTGCCGCCAGGAAGATCGCCAGATCGCGGGCGGGAAAAGGGGTGCCGTCATTGAGAGCCAACGGCAGGGTCAGCACACCGGCAAGGGTGATCGCGCCGCGCACGCCGGCAAAGGAGGTCGCCGCGACGAGGCGCCATTCGGGGCTTTGCATCTCGCCCGTCCGCTGCGTCTTGCGCAGGATGGTGAGGTGGAGCGAAGCCCACACCCAGGCGAAGCGGAGCAAGGCGAGGCCAGCGACGATGGCGATGGTGTAGATGGCCAGCCACCAGGGCGAAACATGGCCGGTCAGTGCCACCGTCTGATGTGCGCCCTCCAGGATGCCGGGCAATTGTTCGCCCAGCAGCACGAAGATGATGCCGTTCAATGTGAACTGGATCATGTCCCAGACGGAATTGCGGCGCATCCGGGTGGTCGCCATGGTCTGACGCGAGATTTCCGCGAAGGTCATGGTGACGCCGGCCGCGACCGCCGCCAAGATGCCCGAGGCATGGATATGTTCGGCCAGCATGTAGGAGCCGAAGGGGATGAGCAGGCTGACGAGAATCTGCGACCCGGTATCTTCCCCCCAGCGTTTCGTGACGAACGCCTTGGCACGGGTGACCGCAAGCGTGACGACGACGCCGATCACAAGGCCAGCGCCCGCGACCCACAGGAAGTTGAGCGTCGCCGCGCCCGCGGAAAAGGTGCCGGTCAGGGCGGCCGCGACGGCGAAGCGCAGGCAGACGAGGCCCGACGCGTCGTTGAGCAGTGATTCCCCTTCCAATATGTGCATCATCCGCTTGGGAATGGGCACGCGCGCGGCAATGGCGGACACGGCGATCGGATCGGTCGGCGACACGACCGCCGCGAGCGCGAAGGCGACCGCAAGCGGCATGGCAGGGATCATCCAGTGGATGAAGAAGCCCATGCCGACGACAGTAAGGAGGACAAGCCCCAGCGCCAGTTCGACCACGGTCGAGACGTCCTTGAGCAGTTCATCCTTGGGGATGCGCCAACCATCGAGGAAGAGGAGCGGCGGCAGGAAGAGAAAGAGGAAGAGTTCCGGGTCCAGATCGACACGGTGCGAGGTCGAAAGGCCGATGATCGCGCCGAGCAGGATCTGCACCAGCGGCGTGGGTATGGAGAAAGGCAGAATTCGGGATATCGCCCCGCTGACGACCACGGCCAGCAGCAGGAAAAGCACGATCGAAACTGTCTCCAAACCAATCCTCCCATTTTGGATGTGGGAAGAACCCTAGAGGTTGAAGGACGCGTGGGGCAACCCCGAAAGGCCGAATAACTTAGCCGGCCTTTGCAATCTGACCGGCGGTTTCGGATTGGGCCAGGCAGGCGGGCACCGCTTCGGCCGGCATGGCGCGGGCATAGAGGAAGCCCTGCCCCACGTCGCAATTGATATCGCGCAGATAGGATTCCTGTGCTGCCGTCTCTATGCCTTCGGCGACGATTTCCAGGCCCAGGCAATGGCCCAGATTGACGACGGTGGAGGTGATCGCCTCCGCATCCGTGCTGGTGCCGATACGCTGGATGAAGGAGCGGTCGATCTTGAGCAGGTCGACCGGGAATTGCGTCAGATGCGAGAGCGACGCATAGCCGGTGCCGAAATCGTCGAGCGCGATGCGGATGCCATGGTCGCTGAGCGCGCGCAATTCGCGTTCCACATCGCCGGCACCGTGGCCCAGGAAGACATTTTCCGTGACTTCGATCTGGATGCAGGAAGGCGGCAATTGTCGCGCGTTCAGGCTGCGAATGACCTTGTCGGCAAAGCCGCCCTGACGGAAATCGGCCCCCGCGACATTGATCGCGACATTGCCGAACGCCAGACCGATGCGCGTCCAGTTCTGAATATCGTCCAGCACCTTTTGCAGCATGCGCTCACTCAGTAGCGAGCCGAGCGCCGGATCGTCGAAGGCCGCGCGGACCATGTCGGGCGTGCGCAACTGTCCTTCATGATCGCGCCAGCGCAGCAGCGCTTCAAAACCGGTGACTTGCGACGTGCGCAACCGGACCTTGGGCTGATAATGGGGCACGATCGTATCGTGGGTCAAAGCCTGGCGAGCCAGCGCGATCATCGTTTGATGCCGTTCGACCTCGACCATCATGCCCGGTTCGAAGATGCGCAGCCGCGCCCGGCCGCCGGTCTTGGCGGCATAGAGGGCGATGTCGGCGGCTTTCATGATTTCCGAGCGGGTGCGGCCGTCGCGCGGAATGAAACTGGCGCCGATACTGGCGCTGCATTCCAGCAGGCGCCCGCCATGGTCGATCGGCGTGCGGAGCTGATCATAGATATTCTGCGCGACCTGCTCCACCGTCTCGACGGAGCTGGCAGCGATGACCAGCGCAAATTCGTCGCCACCGGTGCGGGCGACCAGATCGCCCTCCCCCACGGCCGCGCGGAGCCGCTCGGCAAAGGCGCAGAGTAGCGCGTCGCCGCCGTCATGGCCGACGCTGTCGTTGATGGTCTTGAAATTGTCGACGTCGATGATGAGCATCGCCGCTTCCATATCCCGCCCGACATTGGCCAATGTCTCGTCCAGATGATCCTGCAGCAGGGCGCGATTGGGCAGGCCGGTCAGCGCATCATGCTGCGCCATCCAGACGGCCTTTTCCTCCGACTTCTTTTGATGGGTGATGTCGCGGGCGACGACGATCAACCGGCCCGAGGCATCGGACGTCTTGTTGATCGCGATATCGAACCAGCGCGGCTTCCTCAGTTCCGGCGCAAGGGCCGTGTCCGGCATCAGGCTGAGGATCAGGGTGGCGGGCTGATTGGCCCTGGCCTGATCCAGCGCCCTTTGTGCCGCCGGACGATCTTCTTCCGCCATTTCGTAAAGCCAGTTACGCCCGATCAGGGTGTCCGCCGCCAGCCCGCCTTCCGGTTGATTGTAGAAGATGATCCGATGATCGTCTTCCAGGATCAGCATATGATCGGGGCTGGAACGCAAAATGGTTTCGGTGAGGGACTCGCTGCGCTCCAGATCGGCAAGCGCGGTCATCCAGGACACGAGCATCTTGTGCAAGGCGAAGGAGGCCGAGAAGATGGTCAGCATGAAGATCGGCAGTTGGACGCTGATGACCGGCAGCACCGGGTCGGCGGTCAGGCTGCCCGCGACCGCGCATGGCCCGAGCGCCAGGAACACCATCGTCGCCGCCAGCCGGGGCGTGCCGAAATTGCGCAGACATATGCCGCATACCATCGCCGCGGCGGACAGGCAGGCGATCGTCGCCAATATCCAGTCGCCCGACAGGATGCAGAGCGACGTGCCGATCCCGACCGACAAGGCCCAGAAACAGGACAGGATCGCGGACAGGCCACGCGGCGGCGTCATGCCGGCCGCCATGCGTTTCTTGCCATGGATGAGGACGGTCATCCGCACCAGACCCAGGCCGATTTCGAACAGCAGCCAGCCCAGGAAAGGCCCGGAGGGATGCCGCCACGCAGCGATCGTCGCCACGGCCGTGGCGTTGAGCACGCCGCCCAGGAAGATCGGGAGCGAGGAGAAAAGTCCGTTCTTCAGCTGATCCGCGATCACGGCCGGCACCCTGGTCCTCGAATCGAGGAGCCATTCGGTCAGGCGCGTGAGAGGGAAGGGCTGCACGTAGATAATCACTCGATCGGTTCGTCGCGCCGCATCGAAAATGCAGTGGGACGAGGGCATGGCGGTCCAGCCAGAAGCAGGGAAGCCCCGGCGCATGACCGTCATTATAAGATATTGGTTTGCAATAACTTAACCGCGTTGACCGTGAAGCGGCCCGGATCGAAAAGTTCGCGCGCCCCGGTCATGTTGGGCAGCCACCATGGCTGGAGACTTGCCGATCGGGCTGCGCGAGTCAGCTTTTCCAAAATATAGAACGTTTCAACATGTTTTATCCGCCTGTTTCATATTTATCGCCATGGCTAGAACGACATCAGCCCGAACGGACGGGCACAGGACAATTTCAGGAAGGACGTTCGCCATGACCATCACTGCCACCCCGACCCCCGCCAAGGCCCTGCTGTCGCCCACCAACCATGCGCTGGTGCTGATCGATTTTCAGTCGCAGATGGCCTTTGCCACCAAGTCGATCGCTCCTGAACTGCTGCGCAACAATGCGGCGCTGGTATCCAACGCCGCTGCCGGTTTCAAAGTCCCCACCATCCTGACCACCGTTGCCGAAAAGAGCTTTTCCGGGCCGATGTTCAGCGAGATCACCGAAGCCTTCGACAATCAGCCGATGCTCGACCGCACGTCGATGAACACCTGGGAAGACGCCGCCGTCATCGAGGAAGTGAACCGCATCGGCAAGGATCGCATCGTCTTTGCCGGTCTGTGGACCAGCGTGTGCATCGTCGGCCCGGTCCTTTCCGCCATCGAACAGGGTTTCGAGGCCTATGTCATCACCGACGCCAGCGGCGACATTTCGGACGAAGCGCATGAACGCGCCGTCGAGCGCATGATCGCCGCCGGCGCCAAGCCGGTCACCGCGCTGCAATATCTGCTCGAACTGCAACGCGACTGGGCACGAACCGACAGCTACGACATGACCACGGGCATCGCCCGCAAATGGGGCGGCGCCTATGGCCTGGGCATCACTTATGCCAAGACCATGTTCAATGCGTCGGAAGGCGGCCACTAAACATCGTCGGGGAGCCGCACCGTCGCGGCTCCCCTCCCCCTTCCCTGCCGAAGGACAAGCCCCATGAAAGCCTATCTCCTTTCGCTCGGCGCCGGTTTGCTGGTCGGCATCGTCTACAGCCTGATGGGTGTACGATCGCCCGCGCCGCCCGTCATCGCTCTGATCGGACTGGCCGGAATCTTGCTGGGCGAGCAATTGTTGCCGATCGCTCATCGCATCCTCGCCCCTTCGGCCCCTATCGCTTCTACGGAGCATGACGCATGATCACCCGCCGCCAGGCGCTCGCCAGCGCCGCCACCACCGCCCTCCTCACCGCTTCGGAAAGCTTCGCCATGCGCCAGAAAGACCTCATCATCACCAATGCCAAGGTCACGACGCTGGACCGGGAAAATCCGGTGGCGCAGGCGGTGGCGATCCGGGACGGCAAATTCCTGGCCGTGGGCAGCGAACAGGCGGTGCGTGCCGCCGCCGGCCCCGACGCGCAGACGATCAATGCCAAGGGACGGCGCCTGATCCCCGGCCTGATCGACAGCCACATCCATGTCATCCGTGGCGGCCTGAACTATAATATGGAGTTGCGCTGGGAAGGCGTGCCGAGCCTGTCGGAGGCCATGGCCATGCTGAAGCGCCAGGCCGAAAATACGCCCCCGCCGCAATGGGTGCGCGTGGTCGGTGGCTTTACCGAGCACCAATTTGCCGAAAAGCGGCTACCCACGATCGCGGAGATCAATGCCGCCGCGCCCGATACGCCGGTCTTCATCCTGCATCTCTACGATCGTGCATTGCTGAATGCGGCCGCGCTTCGGGCGG
>Ga0209147_100885_pt1 | contig 13774 bp, 13 predicted proteins | sample AraplaCol_mLB_r2_FD_184278 | JGI IMG/M metagenome (GOLD analysis project Ga0209147, IMG submission 184278) | Arabidopsis root microbial communities from North Carolina, USA - plate scrape CL_Col_mLB_r2 (SPAdes) (version 2) | ecosystem: Host-associated > Plants > Roots > Endosphere | place: USA... | reverse complement strand
CCGCATGGCGGACGCCTGCTCTTGCGCATTGTCGATCAGCCGTTCGAGCAGTGTCTGTCCGAATTGCCAGTCGCCCAGACCCGATTGCGCGTTGATATGGCCGGCATAGCCTGCATCGACGAACTGGCTGCCCCAATTTTTGCCGATGCTGTGAGCGCGCTCGAAAAAGATATAGGGGTCGTCGCGGCTACCCACCAAAATGGACGGGAAGGGCAGTTGCGCGCGCGGGGTCGGGCCGAAGCCGCCGATCGTCTCGGGCGTTTCCATCCGGTCGCAATCGGGCGGCGCCACTAGCAGAGCGCCCGTCACCGGCCAGCCATAGGCCTGGCTTTGCAAGGCGCCCCACCAGGCGACGGCCATGCAGCCCAGGCTGTGCGCGGCCAATATCACCGGCCCGTTCGCCTCACGAATGGCGGCATCCAGCCGCGTGACCCAGGCGTTGCGGTTGGGACTGGCCCAGCTGCCCAGATCGACGCGCTCGCAATCGCCGCGCTTTTCCTCCCACAAACTCTGCCAATGATCCGGCCCGCTATTGTTCAGGCCGGGGATGGTCAACACGACCGGCTGGCGCGCGTCACCCGAAAAACCGAATCGCTCCATGCTCTGATCCTCATCCTTCAAGTCGAGCCTTCTACAGTAATTCTATTTATCCGGTAGACAATGGCCAAGCGGTGAATTGTGGTGAAATCTAGGCAGCCGGAATGTCGTTACGCAGACATGTGAACGGCCGGGACGACACCGTGCCGTCCCGGCCGCCATGCGGGCATTAGCCGCGCATCACCAGGGATAGATAAGCCCATAATATTGGTACACATTCCGGCCATAGCCCTCATCATAGTCTGGCCGCTGGTCGGTGCCATATCGAGGGGCGTTGTCGAGCAGTTGCTTGTCCAGATCGACGACATAGCCGCCCTGGTCGGTGTCATAGGTCAGCATCGACCAGGGCAGGGGATAATGGTCATGGCCCATGCCCAGAAAGCCGCCGAATGACAGTACGGCATAGCGGACCTGCCCGGACCGCTTGTCCACCATGAAGTTGGAAATCTTGCCCAGCCGTTCGCCTTGCCGGTTGTAGACGGCGGTGCCCTCGACCCGGTCGGAGGCGATCAGGTCGCCGCGATTTTCAAGCGGTAGGTCAGTCATTGTCACTCTCCTGCACGATTGTCTCTGTTACGATGCAACCATGGGGGACCGCCGGGGTTCCTCCGGCTCACAACAAGGAAGATTGCCCATGAAGATCAATCGCAGCGGTTCGGCCGTATGGAGTGGCGGCCTGAAGGACGGGAAGGGCACGATCTCGACCCAGAGTGGTGCGCTGGACGCCTATCCCTACGGCTTTGCGACTCGCTTTGAAGGCGTGCCGGGCAGCAATCCGGAAGAACTGATCGCCGCCGCGCATGCCTCCTGCTTCACCATGGCGCTTTCGCTGATCCTGGGCGAAGCGGGCCTGACGGCCGAGAAGATGGAAACCAGTGCGGTCGTGACGCTGGAAAAACAGGACGACGGTTTCGCCGTCACTGCCAGCCACCTGACGCTCAAGGCCACCATCCCCGGCACCGACGACGCGACCTTTCAGGAACTGGCGGCCAAGGCGAAGGCCGGTTGCCCCATTTCCAAGCTGCTGAAGGCGGACATCAGTCTTGAGGCGGAGTTGCTAGGCTGACGAGCGGTTTCCTGGCGCGGCGATGCTCGCGCCAGGCGATATAGAGGCCGCTGGCGATGATGAGGGTCGCACCGATCCAGGTCGTCGCCATCGGCCAATCCTCGCCGATCGCCACACCCAGCAGGGTGGTCCAGATGATCGCGCTATAATCCATCGGCAGCACGACCGACACCGGTCCCCAGCGCAGCGCGGCGGTCAGGCAAAGCTGCGCGATGCCGCCGAACAGGCCGATGGTCAGCAACAGGCCCCAGGTAACGGGATCATGCGCCTGCGCGACGAAGGGCATGGCGATGCCCAGCGGGATCATCGATAGGGCCGTGAACCAGAACACGACGACGCCGGCCGCCTCCGTCCGGCCCAGTTCGCGCAGGACCAGGCTGACGCTGGCGGTCATCAGCGCGGCGGCGATGGCGACGGCGACGCCCTGCATCGGGAAATGGCCGGCGTCCGGGCGGATCATCACCAGCACGCCGACAAAGCCGATCAGCACCGCCCCCCAGCGATGGATGCCCGTCACTTCCCGCAGGATCAGGGCGGACAGGATCGTGCCGAAAATCGGCATGGTGAAACCGATCGTCGCCGCCTCCGCCGGGGGCAGCAGGATATAAGACAGGAAATTCAGGAGCATGCCGGTCAGGCCCAGCATCATGCGGCTGGCATGGACGCGGATGCGCCGCGTGCGAATGGTCTGCAAGCCGCCGGCCATCGCGACCCAGGCCAGCACCACCGGCAGCGCTAGCGCCTGACGGTAGAAGAGCGATTCCACCACATGCACGCCGCGCTCGCTGGCCAGCCGCACGGTGATGAACATGACCGACAGGCAAATGACGGCGATCAGACGCAGCGCAATGGCGAAGAGCGGGCGATGGGGGCGGTCGGCGGCGGTCACGCTTCCGCCTTAGCCACGACGCAAAGTAGCGCAAGTCTAGCGATCATCATCTTCGTCGCCCCGGACCCGATCCGGGGTCCCGCTGCCTTGTCGGGGGGATATGACTAACAGCTGGACCCCGGGGCAAGCCCGGGGTGACGGAAGTTGGCGATGTTTGTCTTGGTTTACTTGGCCGGCTTGCGGAATTTCAGCGTCATGCGGTCGCTTTCGCCGATCGCCAGATATTTGTCCTTGTCGACATCCTTCTGGCTGAGCGTTGGGGGCAGGGTCCAGACGCCCTTGGGCCAATCGGCCGTATCCTTGGGATTGGCATTCACGTCCGACGCGCCGACATATTCGAAGCCGGCGGCCTGCGCGATGCGGCGGATGGTCGACACCTTCAGATAGCCACTGCTCTTTTCCAGCGCCGTGTCGCGATCCTCGGGCAGGCGATGATCGACCACGCCCAGCGTACCGCCGGGCTTGAGCATGTCGAAGAAGGCCTTGAACGTCGCGGCCTCATTGCCGGCCATGACCATGTTGTGCACGTTGCGGAAGGTCAGGACGGTGTCGACGCTGTTAGCCGGGATGGCGCTGTTTTCCTCGGGATAGGCGACGACCTTCACCTTGCCATAAGCCTCCGGCTTGGCGGCGAGGAACTGCTTGTAGCCGTCCAGATAGCGGCCGGTCGGTTGCAGCGCGTAGAAGCTGCCATGGTCGCGCAGCAACGGCGCCAGGATTTCGGTGTACCAGCCACCGCTCGGCGCATATTCGACGACCGTCTGCTTGGGCGTCACACCGAAGAAGGCGAGGGTTTCGGCCGGGTGGCGATATTTGTCGCGAACGGTGTTTGCCGGGGTACGGCTGGGCGCGGCGATCGCGGTGGCGATCGGATCGGCCGCCTGGTGATGGCCGGCATGTTGGGCGATGACGGCGCCGACCGGCAGGATGAGGGCGGCGGCGGCAAGCAGTGCGGGAAGGCGCATCGGGCAATCCTCTTATCGTGATGATTGCATCCGATGTGCCTGCCCTTCACTGGCATGACAAGCGTTTAGAATTCCCGGATCAGCCTTATCCCGGCCTTGGGTCGAAAGACGCCGCCATACGGCCTTTCCGCGCCGATGCCGGCCTGCACATTGACCTTGTCCGCCAGCCGCTGGTGGATTTGGGGCATCGCCAGCATATAGCCGTCCGCGCCGCCGCGATAGTTGAGTTCCAGCCCCAATATCTGTCCGTCGGCGCTGTCGTAAAATAGCGAATGGTTGACGATGGCCGCATTGCGCCCGCGTCCGCCGGAAAGGGAGACGTCGCCAAGCCCCGCCATCGACACGCTGCTCCAGCGGTCATTGTAGCGATGCGCCACCATATAGGCGAAGCTGCTGCGATAATGGCGGGCATCGCGGTCGTAAATGCCCAGATATTGTACGCCATGGGCGCTACGCCCGCCGTTGAACGTGCCGAAGGCCGCCTGCAACCCCAGCTTCAGTTCCACCAGCCGACCATCCTTGAACGGCAATTCGCCCTCGATCGCGAAACCGTCGGCCAGCGCATATTCGACTTCGGGCGCCCATTGCACGCTGCGATCGGCGCCGGACAGCGATGTGGTCGCCAGCGTATTGGCCTCCATCTCGCCCCGTTTCGCGCCCAGCGGCCGCATCATGTCGAAGACCATCGGCTCGGGCACGTCGGGATAGTGTGTTTGGGCCTTCGCCGGTGCGCATAGGCCGATAAAAAGAAACGCCACCCCGTGGCTGACGGGATGGCGTATGGTTCGTCGAAACACTGGATACTCCCTGCATCGTTGCAACTGAGGCACTTACGCAGGGGGAGAGGCTCTTATTCCATCAGAGACAGGCTTCCAGGAAAGGCTGGTCGAAACCGAACATCCGCGCCTTGTCCAGCGTGTAGGGGCGCAGGCCCATCGAGCGATATTCGCCGATGATCTTCCCGCTGTCATCCTCGTCATGATATTCGAATTTGAACAATTCCTGGGTGACGATGACGTCGCCTTCCATGCCGATCACCTCGGTCACGTTGGTGATGCGGCGCGAACCGTCGCGCAGGCGCTTCACCTGAATGATCAGGTCGACCGAATCGGCGATCTGCTTGGAAATCGCTTCCTTGGGTATCTTGATGTCGCCCATCAGAATCATGTTTTCCATACGGCCCAGGCACTCGCGCGGGCTGTTGGCGTGGAGCGTACACATGGACCCATCATGGCCCGTATTCATCGCTGCCAGTAGATCGAAACATTCGGCGCCACGAATTTCGCCCAGGATGATGCGATCAGGCCGCATACGAAGGGCGTTCTTGACCAGATCGCCGATGGTGATCGCGCCTTGACCCTCCAGATTGGGAGGGCGGGTTTCGAGCGGTAGCCAGTGGGGCTGCTGAAGCCGCAATTCGGCCGCGTCCTCGATGGTCAGCACGCGCTCGCCCGGATCGATCATCTTCGACAGGGCGTTGAGCATCGTCGTCTTGCCCGAGCCGGTACCGCCGGAAATGACGATGTTGAAGCGGCAGGCACCGGCGATCTTCAGCGCCGTCGCCATCTTCGGCGACATCGCGCCCCATTGGGCCAGCATGTCGATGGTGATCGGCTTGGCCGAAAATTTACGGATGGAAATCGCCGTGCCCTTCAGGCTCAGCGGCGGCACGATCACGTTGACGCGGGAACCGTCGGGCAGGCGGGCGTCGGCCAGCGGCGTGGTCTGGTCGACGCGGCGGCCGACCTTGTTCACGATACGCTGGGCGATCTGGAACAGATGCTCCTCGTCGCGGAACTTGATCGGGGCAATGATCAGCTTGCCCTTCTTTTCGATATAGGTCTGTTCCGGGCCGTTCACCATGATGTCGGTGACGTCCGGGTCGGACAGCAATTCTTCGAGCGGACCAAGGCCGAGCAGTTCGTCGACCAGTACCTTTTCCAGCGCGAACTGTTCGCGCCGGTTCAGCGTCAGCTTCAGTTCCGCCAGCACTTCCATGATGATCGGGCGGAATTCCTCCGCCAGTTCATCCTTGGTCAGGGTCGCGGCCGCTTCGGGATCGACACGTTCCAGCAGGCGGGGGAGCACCTGCTCCTTGATCTTGTGGACGCTGGCTTCGAAACCCTGTGGTCCGGCATCGGGCAGATGTTCGGCATTGGCACGGTCGGACAGGCGCGCCATGGCATCGGCATTGCGCTGCATCTGGCTGGTCGGCGCCGCCAGCGGATCGAAGGCCGCTTCGCCCGGCAGGGATGCGATGTCCAGCGGCGGGAACTGATCGCCACCGCGCGGCGCCTCTTCACGCGTCGCCACGCCGCCTTGCATCGGCCGGGCCACCCCGAAGCCGGGCTTGATCCCGGCAGGTCCATTTTTCCGTCCAAAGGCGCTCATGCTTCTCCGCCACTTTGTCGCGACCGGCCCCGCCACCCCGGAAGGGTCCGATCATCTATGGGTGATAAAGGTGAATAGGCTGGAAACTTTGATAAAAGGCTAATGGCCTGGAAACGTAGATAGAGCCCGGCCAGCAGCAGCGCTGCGATGAGGCTGATGATGCGCCCGACGCTTTCCTGCCAAAGGGTGACGCGAACCAGCCGGTAGGTGCCCGGACGTGGCGCGTCGAAATGGATGATCGGACCTGCGGACGGGATGACCGCCCCGTCATGTTCCACCTGCCAGATCGGGAAAGCGGCGCGACCCACCATCACAGGCCCCGCGCGATCGACGGTGATGATATCGCCGCGCGGCAGATGCTGCCATTGGCGTAGATCCATTATGCGGCCAGCCTTCTCGGTCGGTCGGCCGTCGAACCCCGCAGGCAGATATTCGGGCGCATCGGGCAGGTCGCGCGACAGCATGACGAGATCGATCGGCCGGGAAAAGCGCCTTACGGTCATCTGCGTCCAGTGCCCGTAAGCGAATAGGATCAGTCCTGCGCTCAGGCCCGTGGTCAAGATGGAAGGCCTTGAGGTCAGCAGCGCGGTGATCGCAGCAAATTCGACGATGGCCAGCAGCCGCCAGGGAAACTGGACCTGACTCAGGAGCGGCATGTCCCACATCAAGGGGATCAGCCCCACAGACGACAGGCCGGTGATCAATATGATGATGCGCCAGATTGGCGGCGCGCGCAGCGCAACCAGCATGGCGGCAACGGCGACGGCCGGAAATCCGAGATTGAGGAGGATAAGCGGCTGCGGCGCCAGTAACGACCAGGAGGTTGGGCGGTGCCACGAACTCCACAACCATTGCGTCGAAATCAGATGCTGCAACGTCAGGGCCGGCAACAGATAGAAGGCGGCCAGCCCGATCGCCAAGACGCCTGCCAGCGTTGCGGGCAGCAGAACGTTGCGGTCGGTTCTCAGCCGGTCGATCAGCAAAGGTGCGATCAGGAACAATGCCGTCAGCATCGCCATTGGCAGATGTGTGATCAACAATCCGGCGAAGGACAAACAGAGCAAAAGCGTGCCGTTACGCTGCGGAAGCCGTGCGATACTCAGTGCCATCAGCGGCAGAAAGACGAACGTCGCGGATTCCGCCATCGCCCCCCGCACATAAATGTCCATCAGATGATAAGGCGCCGCCATGTAGATCAGCGCGCCGAGTAATGGTTTGGTATGACGTTCGGTCAGCCAAGCGTGCATCGCCATACCTGACAGCGCCAGCAAAATGGCGGCGGTAGCCGTGACCGCAAAGGGGGTCGGCAGGCCTGTCGCCCTGATCCCGCCCGCCAGCCAATAGGGTGCGGGGGGATAGAAATAAAAGGCGGGGCTGCCCAATCCTTGAAAGCTGTCCGGCAGCCAGCGGGGATAAAGATTGCCTGCGGCCATCGCCCTGCCGAACTGCTCCGTCCATATAAGGCTGTAATGGATATCGTCGGTGTCGCCCGGTCCCCACAGAAGGTTCGGGAGCATGATCGCCAGTGCCGCCAGTGCGATGATGGCATAGCGACCGTATGTCAGCTTCACGAAACGCGTCCTTTCAGCCGTGCGTTTGCGTGGTCATGCGAGATAATGGTTAACAGATCGCCCATCGATCGATCCGGCGGTCCTTCTCACAGAGGGTAGGGCAATATTAACCATTATTCGCCGATACAGGCCGGACGGCGGGACCATTCCGCACAGGCAACTGGATGCGGCCCCATGCTATCGTCGATCTCGATCGTCATTCCGGTATATAATGAACAGGAAAGCATATCTGCCTTCCTGGACGCCGCCCGTCCGGCCGTGGGCCGCGCGCTGGCCCTGATCGGGCCGCACGCCCGCGCCGAATATCTGTTCGTCAACGACGGCAGCAGCGATCGCACCGCCGATATCCTGACCATATTGGCGCGATTCAATCCCGAAGTCCGCGCCATTTCGTTGTCCCGCAATTTCGGCAAGGAAGCAGCGCTGGCCGCCGGCATAGATCATGCGCAAGGCGATGCGGTGATCCCGATCGATGTGGATATGCAGGATCCGCCCGAACTGATCGTGGACATGGTCCGCGAATGGCTGGCGGGCGCGCAGGTGGTCAACGCCCGTCGTGTCGATCGCTCCAGCGACGGCTGGTTCAAGCGGTGGAGCGCGCAGCGATTCTATCGTCTGCTCAACCGCATGTCCGATTATCCCATCCCCGAAAATGTTGGCGATTTCCGACTGCTCGATCGACAGGCCGTCGATGTCATCAAACAATTGGGCGAACAGGCGCGATTCAACAAGGGACTGTTTTCCTGGATCGGTTTTCGCGTCGCGACGGTGGATTATGCCCGCGCGCCGCGGGAAGCAGGCACGACAAAATGGCGCTGGGGCAAGCTATGGGGTTTGGCGGTCGACGGTATTACGGCATCCACGACCATGCCTTTGCGCATCTGGTCCTATATTGGCGGCGGCATCGCCCTGCTGGCCTTTGTCTATGCCGCATTTCTGATCGCCCATACGGTCGTGACCGGTATTGACGTGCCCGGCTATGCGTCGATCATGGTCGCAGTGTTGATGCTGGGGGGACTCAATCTGTTGAGTCTGGGCATTATCGGTGAATATCTGGGGCGGGTGGCGCGTGAAGTGCGCAGGCGCCCGCTCTATGTGGTAGACGAACAGGGCGCGTCCGCATCGGCCCTCTCATCGGAACCAAAATCAGGGGAAGAGGAACAATGGACCGGTCAGTCTATGCGAGCATGAGCGCGCAGGAGGGCACCCATTGGTGGTTCGTTGCCCGTCGCGCCATAGTGGATCGCCTGATTCGAACCCAGGTTGCACCCCGTCCCGACGCCCGCATATTGGAAGCGGGATGCGGCACGGGCGGCAACCTGACCATGCTCGCCCGTCATGGCACAGTGGAAGCGCTGGAATATGATGGCGAGGCGCGGGCCTTTGCCAGCGAGCGGGGCGTCGCACGGATAGAAGCGGGCATGTTGCCTGGGACAATCGGGTTCGGCGACCAGCGTTATGATCTTATCGCGCTGCTCGACGTGCTGGAGCATGTGGAAGAGGATCGCGCATCGCTGGCCGCATTGCGCGCGCGTTTGGCGGATGGCGGGCGTATCCTGTTGACCGTGCCGGCCGTGCCTTGGCTTTGGTCCGATCATGACGTGCTGCACCATCATAAGCGTCGCTACACATTGGCGGGATTGCAGGCCGTGGCGGAGGCCGCAGGATTGACGGTGCAATCCGTCGGCTATTTTAACAGCCTGTTATTCCCGGTCGCCGTCGCGACCCGGACGGTACATCGGCTGTTGCGGCGAAAGGGTGGGCTGGACAGTGAACCATCACCCATCATCAACGGCGCCTTGCGCATGATCTTCGGGTGGGAGCGCTATCTGCTTGGCCGCATCCGCTTTCCGATCGGCCTGTCGCTCTACGCCGTGCTATCAGATTAGAATTTCATTCGGGTGATACCAATGGCCATCCCAGCATGTCGCCGGTTCGGCCGGGCTGATGCGCGCAGGGTTGGTGGGGCGGACCAGCGCAGGCATGTCCGCCAGCGGGGCGAGGTACGAGCCTTTGGGCTGGAAGCCGAAACTCTGGTCCCATGCCTTGAAGAAACTGCATCGGACCTGCGGCGCGGGCGGGTGGGCGAAGGCGCGGCGAACTTCATATAGACCGGTGATGCTGCCGATCAGTAATGGCACGACGAGCCACAGCCGGCTGCGCGGTTCGCGGGTCAGTGCGTCGGCGACCATGACGGCGAGGATGGCGAGCGCGCTGACCGACGCGCGCATCATAAAGTCGATCGACCAGCCGACCTGAAGAAAGGGAATGGCGAGCAGCCATATCGTCAGCAGCGCCAGCGTATCGCGTCCAAATCGCGGGCGCCGGACGATCAGGGCCAGCGGCGCGACATAGACCAGCACCTCCAGCAGTTCGAACAGCCCCCATTGCAGCGGCGCGACTGTCATCAGCCGTGCGCCCACGCCGTCATTGGCGGCGCCCAGATAAAGGAGGCCCGGCCCGCAAAGCAGGGTCGCGAGCGCAGGGATGGCGATGTCCGTGATCTTCAATTGGCGGCGGAGCAGCGTCTGCACCCCCGCCAGCGCGGCAAAGGGCATCGCCCCCATCAATCCCAGGGGCGAAAGCAGGGCGGTCAGCGGTAGCAGCGCCAGCGCGGCGCCCAAAGGCGCCTTGCCCCCGCGGCAGAGCAGATAGGCCAACGCCCCGATCCAGCCCGACAGTGCATGTTGCGGCACCCAGAAGGCCAGGGTGATGGTCGAGCTATATTGGAGATAGGCCCAATTTTCGAGATGGTCGGACAATCCGCCGCGAAACAGGATACGGCCGAGCGCATCCAGGCCGGAAAAGCCGATCACCACGGCCAGCGCCACCAGCCTGTGCTGGCGCGTGGCAAACAAGGTCGAGCCCAGCGCCAGCACGCTGCCCAGCAACAGGCCGTTCTGGATCAGCAGCGCAATGTCGCCGGCTCGTCCACCCAGAGTCTTGGCGACGAGGGCAGGGGCCAGGAACATGCCGATCGGTGCGCGCAGCACATCCGGCGTGGCGCGGGCGGTGTAGACGAACGGCCATGGATTGACGACCATATCCCGCATCGCCGCCAGCCGGACCTGCCAGTCTATATTGGCGTAGAAGAAGCGCCCCTCACCCCCCAGGAGCAGCAGGATCAGCGCGACGCCGATACAGGTGAACCAGGTGACGGCACTGGGTCCGTCAAAGTTGCGGGTCGCCCTGACGACGAGGACGCATAGCCCGGCCAGCATCGCGGCGCCCAGCCCATAGGCCCAGAGCGGCATGACGTCGAGGAAGCGCCACAGCAGCAATTGGTCCGCGCCCAGCCATGCGGCGAGAAAGGCCAGTAATGCGCCGCCAGGCAGCGGACGGCAGAGCGGGTTGGGGCTGGAGAAGGGCGACTGCATGACGCCAGCGTCATGGCAAAGAAAAAGGGGCGCGGAAAGCGCCCCTTCAACCGATCATCGTTCGATCCGACGATCTCCGGCTGATCAGCCAGCCTTTTCGGCGAGAACCGTCAGGCCCTTTTCATTCACCTCGGCAAAGCCGCCTTCGACCGGAATGATTTCCGGTGCGGCGCCGGCCGTTGCGAAAAGCTGGATATTGCCGTCGCGCACGGTCGACATGAAGGGCGCATGACCCTCCAGCACGCCGAAGTCGCCGTCGGTGCCGGGAACGACCACCTGATAGACCTCTTCCGAGCGGACGAGCTTTTCCGGGGTCACGAGTTCGAAATGCAGTGCCATTTTTTCGATCCTAAGCCCCTCCCTTTCAAGGGAGGGGTTGGGGGTGGGTGCCATCGCAAGGCGATGGCCTGCAACCTCTAAGGATAGGTCAAAAGCTCGCTGCGCTCGCGACCCACCCCAACCCCTCCCTTGAAAGGGAGGGGCTTTTTATAGGCTTAAGCCGCTTCGGCGGCCAGCTTCTTAGCCTTTTCGACGGCTTCGTCGATGCCGCCGACCATGTAGAAGGCGTTTTCGGGCAGATGGTCATATTCGCCTTCGACCACGGCCTTGAACGACTTCACCGTGTCTTCGATCTGGACGAACTTGCCCGAGATGCCGGTGAAGACTTCGGCGACGTGGAAAGGCTGCGACAGAAACTTCTGGATCTTGCGCGCGCGGGCGACGGTCAGCTTATCTTCTTCCGACAGTTCGTCCATGCCCAGGATCGCGATGATGTCCTGCAGCGACTTGTACTTCTGAAGGATCGACTGCACGGCGCGGGCGGTGTCATAATGTTCCTGACCCACGGTGCGCGGCTCCAGAACGCGGCTGGTCGAATCCAGCGGATCGACCGCCGGATAGATGCCCAGTTCCGAAATGGCGCGGTTGAGAACGGTCGTCGCATCAAGATGCGCGAACGAGGTCGCAGGCGCCGGATCGGTCAGATCGTCCGCGGGAACATACACGGCCTGAACCGAGGTGATCGAACCCTTGTTGGTCGAGGTGATGCGCTCCTGCAGCGCCCCCATGTCGGTCGACAGGGTCGGCTGATAGCCCACGGCCGAAGGAATACGGCCCAGCAGAGCCGACACTTCCGCGCCCGCCTGCGTGAAGCGGAAGATGTTGTCGACGAAGAACAGAACGTCCTGATTTTCGACGTCGCGGAAATATTCGGCGATGGTCAGACCCGACAGGGCGACGCGTGCGCGCGCGCCCGGGGGCTCGTTCATCTGGCCGTACACCAGCGCAACCTTCGACCCTTCGCTGATCGCGTTGCCGTCGGCGTCCTTGGCGATGACGCCCGCGTCGAGGAATTCGTGATAGAGGTCGTTGCCTTCACGGGTGCGTTCACCCACGCCTGCGAAGACCGATGTGCCGCCATGGCCCTTGGCGATGTTGTTGATCAGTTCCTGGATGAGAACCGTCTTGCCCACGCCGGCGCCGCCAAACAGGCCGATCTTGCCGCCCTTGGCATAGGGGGCCAGAAGGTCGATGACCTTGATGCCGGTGACAAGGATCGCGCTTTCGGTCGACTGATCGACGAACTCGGGCGCCTTGGCATGGATGGGCGAGCGCAGTTCGGTCTGGACCGGGCCACGTTCGTCGATCGGTTCGCCCACGACGTTCAGGATGCGGCCGAGCGTGGCCGGGCCGACGGGCACCTTGATCTGCGCACCGGTGTCGGTGACGTCCTGACCGCGGGTCAGGCCGTCGGTCGAGTCCATCGCGATGGTGCGAACGGTGTTTTCACCCAGATGCTGGGCGACTTCCAGCACCAGGCGCTGGCCGTTGTTGCTGGTTTCCAGCGCCGAGAGAATGGCCGGGAGTGCATCCGGGAAGGTCACGTCGACGACGGCGCCGATGACCTGCGAAATGCGGCCTACATTGTTGGTGGTTGCCATGACTTATGTCCTTGCCTGCACTTAAAGGGCTTCGGCGCCCGAGATGATTTCGACGAGTTCGGTGGTGATCGCGGCCTGACGGCTGCGGTTATACTGGATGTTCAGCTTGTTGATGAGGTCGCCGGCATTGCGGGTCGCATTGTCCATCGCGGTCATCGACGCGCCCTGTTCCGACGCGTTGTTTTCCAGCAACGCCTTGAACAGCTGGATCGAGATGTTGCGCGGCAACAGATCGTCCAGGATCGCTTCCTCGCTCGGCTCATATTCCACCGTGGCGGGGATGGCGTTGCGGTCGGCATCGGCCGGGATCTTGACCGGGATGATCTGCTGCTCGGTCGGGATCTGCGCCAGGGCCGACTTGAAGCGCGAATAGAAGAGGTGCGCGACGTCGAACTTGCCGTCCAGGAACATCTTGCTCAGTTCCTGTGCGATGGCCTGCGCCTGGGCGAAGCCCGGCTCCTTCGTGCCGGTCGTGTCATATTGCGCGACGATCTTGCCGGGATAGGTGCGGCTGATGACCGGGCGACCCTTGCGACCGATCAGGTAGAATTGCACGGTCTTGCCGTCCAGTTCCAGTTCGCGCGCCTTGGCGAGAGCGGCCTTGACGATATTGGCGTTGAATGCGCCGGCGAGGCCGCGGTCGCTGTTGGCGACGACCAGCAGATGCACCTGATCCTTGCCAGTGCCGGCGAGCAGCGGCGATGCGCCTTCGCCCGAACCGCCAGCGATCTTCGACGCGAGCGAGGCCACGACGGCTTCGAGGCGGCTGGAATAGGGGCGGGCGGCTTCGGCAGCGGCCTGCGCCTTACGCAGCTTGGCAGCGGCGACCATCTGCTTGGCCTTGGTGATCTTCTGCGTCGACTTCACCGAGTCACGGCGAAGCTTCAGTTCCTTGAGGCTAGGCATAGTTCAAACATTCCGAGCAAGGGCCAGACGGCCCGCGAGACCAAAGAAACCGACGCCCATGGCGCCTTCGAA
>Ga0209147_100884_pt1 | contig 13790 bp, 15 predicted proteins | sample AraplaCol_mLB_r2_FD_184278 | JGI IMG/M metagenome (GOLD analysis project Ga0209147, IMG submission 184278) | Arabidopsis root microbial communities from North Carolina, USA - plate scrape CL_Col_mLB_r2 (SPAdes) (version 2) | ecosystem: Host-associated > Plants > Roots > Endosphere | place: USA... | reverse complement strand
CTGTGGTTCTCGGGAGACCACGCTAGCGATGGTTTACAAGCTGCTTGGGACGGCACAGAAGAAGTGGAAACGGCTCAAGGGATTTGCGCTGCTGACGTTGGTGGTAAACAACGTGAAATTCAAGGATGGAGCACAGGTGCTGGATGAGTCAGATAGGAATGCCGCCTGACTGACTCATACACCAGATTTGACAATAGCTCCAGCCTGCGGCTGCAAATCGTCGCAGGCTGCCCTGCTCGAATCACTCGCCAAACGCTTTACCGGCATGTGGGACCCTATGGTTCGCTAAGAAGTGATGGTCGGAAACTTATCGGCGAAAAATAGTCCACCTTCATGGGCGCAAAATTTTCGAGGGTTCCGGCATACACCCCGGTTACCGTGTTTTTTTGTAGGTGCTGCGCCGGGCTGCAACCTGCCAGATGACTTTGCGTCCCGCATGTTCTGCCTGCCTCGCAAGGATGCACCCGCATTGATCGTAGCAATCCTCCATGAACGTATGGACTTAATGGTGCGGCTTGCCAGCAGGCTCAGGCTCTGATTTTGAATGAACCCATTCTTACCATTATAGTTACAACTGGTGTCAAATTGTTATGCATAATGTAAGGAGCAATGACCTTTGCCATAAACCGGAATCGTGACGATGGCTGTTAATGACCTCGATGAAAAGCTGCTGGCCTTGGCCACTGAAATCCAGGAAGGCTACGCACCGGCAGATATTGCCAGGTTGATACGACTGATCAGTCCGACCCCCAGTACCGGGCAAATGAACGCTGAATCATTCGAACAGGTGATGGCGGTCTTGGTTGGGCAAAATAATCGGCGCCCGTACTCCGATAAGTCAATCACCGCTGCTCGGCTGGTCTTGGTGATGGGTGCCAGTATTGCCGAGGCCGCAGGAGAAACCGGTTTATCAAGACAAGTGGTGAACCGGTTGATGCTGCGCCTGCGCAGCCGCATGGAGTCCTTGCCTGCTGGGTGGGTCAAGGTCAGCGAATGGTTACCTGGCGAGGTGGCCAAGCAGCTAAGGGATATCTCGGCATTGCTTAAAAGTTTGCATGCTGATAAACCGCTCGACGAGCTTAGCTATACCCTTACACTGACCAAACCTGTGGACTGACTAAAGCGGGGGATGGCTGGACGTGTAATGTGTCCAGCCCATCTCACAAAAACTAATCGATAAAAAATGCGTCGTTGGACGGTCGATTAAACAGGGCTCGACTCAGCCAGCGTCGATAAAAGTCTAATTCGATTTCCTCCGCTAAGCCTAGCTTTACCTCGCGGTGAATTCGGTCAATAAATACCCCGATATCACATTCGCATTCGACTTCCTGTTCAGGATTACTGACGTTTGAAATTTTGTCCAATAGCTCAATAGCATCTGTGATATGCAGCAGCTTTCCATTGGTTTTTTCTGGAGGCGTAGAATTTAAATTATCCAGGTCCAGAAAAGCCATATAGAGATGTTCAAATAAGTAAGAATATGTCCGCCCTTCCAGCACCTGCTCGTCGAGCAATTCGAGTAAATATTCGTAGAGTGCCTGACTGACCATTGGCGCCTGTGAGACGGGCACGTTCGCCAGTGTATCAATCAATTCTTCTAGGTTGTGCTGGATACCATATCCGCTCATCACAATCCAATTCTCTCTACTTAATGCGTGTGGGAAGCATGTAATCAAGCATGCAGCGTGAACAAGGTATAGACCTAATAACGAGCGAGGTCTATTTGGCTTTAGTGGCTTTCCGAGGCGCCGATCTTTTTTTTGAGCCGATCAGGTCACTAATCGCCTGAATACTCACGGTCACACCGACGCTAGCGAGCGCTGATTTTATCTCGGCTTGTGAATACCCTTTACTGCTCGCCAGAGTGATTATTTGTTCTCTGAGAGAATCAATAAAATCAGGTTTGGTGATTTTGTCATGACTCAAATCTGGAAGTGCTTCTAGGGCTTCCTGGGCTTTTTTGAGTTGTTCCTGCGTGTAAGTTTTTTGTGTGGCCATGAGGGTATCCTTATGGTTTCTATGTCGATATAGAATTTATCGCCTAGCTTGGTTGGATCGGTGATGCTTAGGGCTCGTATGATTTTTGCAGTTCCCGCAGCCTGTCATGCCGTATACCCGCGCTCGTCGATCAGGCGCTGCATTTAGGTTGGCGTGAAGGCGTCGCAGTGTAATAAATAATGCTCCAGGTCTACCAGGATTCATTCAGCTCGATCTGTCTAGCATAGGCTGGGCAGGACGTCGAGATGAACTCTGGTCTCTGCAAGCTCGGTTGCTGTGTAGGTTCCTCCCCTCGCGATATTCAACTCCCCTTTATGACCACCCCCTCAAACTGCCACCCATGCTCATAGGCAAAAACCAATCTACTCTGCTGCTCTTGCTTGGCACTATAACACTGTGCTATTTAAAGGATAGTAAATCGAGCTAAAAATAGGACAGGAAATGTTTTGTATGTACCGCCTGCACGCAGTCTATCCATCCAAAAACCTGATCAGGGCTGCGCCCCGATACCCCGTTGTGCGTCACAGGTGCCGTTATGTCAAAGAGCGAATCGCGTCAGAAGGGCAAGGTTATTAATCTTCGGTGTACCGAAGAGGAAGCCAATATCCTGAAAGAGAAGGCTAAAGCCGCAGGCATTAGCACCTCAGATTTGCTTCGACGCTCAGCACTCAACCGCAAGATCGTGACGCGCACGGATCAGCGTTTGATGAATGAGCTGCTACGCCTCGGAGGCTTGCAAAAGCACCTGTTCAATCAGATGCAGGACAACATGACAACCGAACTCAGCAAGCAATTTTCGGAAGTCCTGGTGGAGGTGAAGAAGGCGATCATTGCCTTGGACCTGAACATAGTCCCCGTAAGGAACTAAGATCCATTGAACGTCATCATTCCCCCCAAGCGTCGAGACGGTGGCACCAGCTTTATGAAGCTGGTGAGCTATGTCAGCCAGCGCGAAGACAAACCCTCGGGAAAGGACGTTCTATCTGATGAGCCGAAATCGGCGCGTTCAGAATCAAGCAAAGCGGTATTTGATCGGCTGGTGGATTACATCGACCGAAGCGACGCAGAGGATGCACCTGTACGCGTCCTTGAGCAGTTCAACGACGGAAGGCAACGCGTTCAAGCTGGTGACGTGGCGTGTGAAACCAACTGCTTTTTTTGGGAAACAGCAGCTGCAGAAATGAACATGGTGGCGGCTCAGAATCGGCGTGTTAAAGACCCTGTTTATCACTTCATCATATCTTGGCCGGAAGCTGATCAACCCACTGATGTCCAGGTATTCGAGTCTGCTCAATACGCCCTTAAATCCATTGGCTTAGAAGCTCATCAATACGTCACCGCTATCCATCGTGACACCGACAATGTGCATGCTCATGTCGCGGTTAATCGGGTAAATCCTGTGACCTACAAAGCAGCCAACATGTGGAATGATGTCGATACCTTGCAGAAAAGCATGCGCGTACTTGAGCGTCGTTATGGCTTTAAGCAAGACAACGGTCCGTGGCAGATGAACGCGGATGACCACTTGGTTCGGCCCGGTATTCATTACCACAGCGCCCCCCAGGGCGCGGCTAAGCGCGAGATATTTTCCAACACGGAAAGCCTTTATCACTATGCGGTTGATAAGGTGCGAGTGAAGGTCAATGAGGCGATCCAGAACAAGGAAGCCGATTGGAAATTCCTGCATCTGTTGTTGCACGCGAATGGCCTTGGGCTGCGTGAGCAGGGGGGAGGCCTGGTGATCTACGATTACCTGCGCCCAGGTGATCCTGTGCTTAAAGCCTCATCGGTTCATCCTTCGCTCACGAAGGCTCGAATTGAGGCGGGCTATGGTCCGTATGAAGGCCCACCGCCGTTTGAATCTGAAGATCCTTATGAGGGTGCCTATGCAATCCTCAGTTCTTATCAGCCGTCCTTTCAGGCTAGAGATAAAGGCGTGCGACAAGAGCGCCGCGAAGAGCGAGCGGAAGCCCGAGAAGGATTGAAGGCGCGTTACCAGAAATACCGCAGTACCTGGGAGAAACCCGATCTGGATGTGAAGGGGCGTTACCAGCATGTGGCCGCACGTTATCAGGCTATGAAAGCTGACGTGAAGCGTTCGTATGATGATCCTTTACTGCGCAAGCTGATGTATCGGGTTGCTGAATTTGAACGGATGAAAGCTATGGCTGAGCTGCGCATTGAGCTTCGCCAGGAGCGTCAGGCGCTGTCAGATAAAGGCCTACTTAGACCGCTCGCGTATCGTCCCTGGGTGGAGCAGGAAGCCTTGAAAGGTGATCTTGCTGCCGTCAGTCAACTGCGTGGTTTTGCGTATCGAGAAACACGCAAAAAGCGTGTTCGTGGCGACCAGCGAGACAGAACCATTTTTGCCGACCGGGCTGACGACTCTCGATTTTATCCGGATCTGCGGACGCATACCTCCCAGCTGTATCGTGATGGCACCATCGAGTACCTGCGAGACGGTATCGCCGGCGTGGTTGACCATGGCGGCCGGGTCGAAATCAAGCCAGGTTTTGCGGACTATGACGACTCGGCCAACTACCGACTGGCCGCCAGTCTGGTCAGCACCAAAAGTGGGGAGAGGGTCGAGATTGTGGGTGACGATCAATTTGTTGACCGGGTGCTTGAAGCCGCTTGCGACTTCAATCATCGGGATAACGGGTATGTGTTCCAGGTGACAGATCGTGATCAGTTGGAACGTTATGACGCCATTGAAAGAGATTACAGGCACTTCCAAGTCAATGGTGGGTCGTTCCAGGAACAGCCTCGTTATGCCGATTACAATGACCAGGTGCATGAGATTAATCCAAGTCTCTCCCCGAGACCGTGAGTGAATGACCGATGCATTAATGTGCATGTATAGGAATTTCAATAATTTCTATGCATGGACGGGACAGGCCAAACATCACGGACTCCCCAATGCTTGTTATTATTGTCTGGCTAAATATTATTCACGATTGATTGGAGTTTTATATGTCTCGCCTAGCTGAATTTCGTCAACTGGAAAAGCACCTTGCTGAGCAATTGGCTGCCCTTGAAGCCATGAAAGGCGATGAAGGATTGAAAAAAGAGGTGGAGTTTGAGACCAAACTGCGCGACCTCCTTGCCGCATACGGCTACAGTCTGCGCAACGTAATTGCCATCCTCGATCCTCAGGCCGCCCATCGCGCTCCTACGGCTGCTCCGAAAGGGGGTCGTAAAACGCGTGACGTTAAGATCTACAAAAACCCTAACTCAGGTGAGCTAATCGAGACCAAAGGCGGGAACCACCGATTGCTTAAAGAGTGGAAAGGCGAGTTTGGCGCGGACGTTGTTGAGTCTTGGCGCACCCAGTAAGGTTAGATTGAGTCCCGGTCAGTATTTCAAATTGTAGGTGGGTGGGTGAATCCTCCGTGCAAGACGGAAGCCGGAGGCAATGAATTTTTGAGCTATGGATACGTATATCCCAGGTGTTCCGGTTGCCGGGGATAAGTCGCTCAGTGCACCGCAAGCCCCTTCTCCTAACTATGTATTGCGAGCCCGGCGCCGTCGTATTTGGGGATCCAGGTGGGGGGATAACTCAAAAGCCGGGGCCGAGGACGTAGGCTTGCCGGCAAGCTGCGCAACATGAAGATACCCAGCCTTAGAGACGCCTATGTTTGTCGTGAGACGACCTATAACGCGATCTACGCCCTACCGGTAGGACTGCGCAAGAAGTTATCCTCTGCCTGCGCCAGGGTAAGGCGGCTCGCAGGCCGCGCTCGGGAGGTGTAGATCGACTTTGGCAGATTCCCGGGATGCTAAGCATCCATGTGCGTCCACCGGAGATCGAAGACAGGCTGATGCCTGGTCATTGGGAGGGCGATCTGATCAAGGGCAAGGCCAACGCCAGAGACGCCTATGTTTGTCGTGAGACGATCTATAACGCGATCTATGCCCTACCGGTAGGAGGGCTGCGCAAGGAGTTGATCCTCTGCCTGCGCCAAGGCAACGCAACTCGCAGGCCGCGCTCAGGAGGTGTAGACCGGCGTTGGCAGATTCCCGAGATGCTAAGCATCCATGTGCGCCCACCGGAGATCGAAGACAGGCTGATGCCTGGTCATTGGGAGGGCGATCTGATCAAGGGCAAGGCCAACGCCTCGGCGGTGGGTACGCTGGTAGAACGAACCAGCGGATATCTGATGCTGATCAAGATGAGCGACGCGACGGCGACTTCGGCGGTGGAGGGGTTTAGCGCGGCGCTCAATCGGATGCCCCTGGCAGTACGCAAGAGCATGACCTACGATCAGGGCCGGGAGATGGCGCGGCACGCCGAGATCACCCAGCAAACCGGGGTGGCGATCTACTTCTGCGACCCGCATAGCCCGTGGCAGCGCGGTAGCAACGAGAATATCAACGGCCTGATCCGCCAGTACCTGCCCAAGGGTACGGACTTGTCGACACATAGCCAGGAAGAGCTGGACGCCATCGCCTTGCAGTTGAACATGCGACCGCGCAAACGGTTCGACTTCAAATGCCCGATCGAGGTCATGGGTGAAGTGATGCAAAAAGCCATGGCCAAGTAGCATAATGCCCCGACTTCAATTCCATAACCGTGTTGCGCTCAGCTCCAGCATCCGTCCTCTTATATAGCGCAAGAAATAAAGGAATCATAGAAACCATGCCTAATGAACCTATAGCTGAATACAAAGATCTGGTATATGACACTGAAGTAACGCTCCGTTATGGGGCCCAGTTTTACGGTCGTGTATGGGAATACTTTCCCCATGACGGTGGATATAACGGATACAATGCAGGCTTGCCGCCAGGTCTGAGGGTAGACAAGGAAGACGCCGGACACGTTATTAAAGGAAAACCCACAAAGCTTGGATACTTCCACGCATCTTTCGTGACCGAAAACTTAGCTGGCGATGATAGAAGGGCCATGCACCTTCTTTTTTTGGTTGATGAATATTCAATCAAAATCGACGCCACGAAACCCTTACCGGGCGTTTGCTATATGGGTCAAACTTATACGGGTACGGTAAAAGCCAGTGGTGGAAAACCACCTTATACCTATATATTGGATCGTGTCACTGGCAATATTCATGTCATATTGGACTCAACCACAGGCGAGTTTGCGTTGACAGCCAGTGAGCCGGGGAAGTTTTTCTTCGATGTGGGGGCTCATGATCGTGGTGGATCCGGCGCGCATAGTGAAAGGGAAGTATACACGAACGGCTGGATGACGTACTCCGGTACAATTGGTGAAAAACACACCACTATTCAGGTAGGGTTGAGCCAAACACCGCCAGACTGCATGATCGGTGACAAGTATCCGGAGATTAGCATCATCGCCAGTGGCGGCGTTGAACCATATACCTATACGATGGAACGGTATGTTATGAGGGATCGGAATGTTCCAGGATTGAAGATTACGGGCAATGTGTTGTCCGGAACGCCGACGAAGGATGGAGAGTATTATATTCACATTACGGCGACCGACAAAGTCGGAAACACTGGTCATATCGATTGTCATTTCTGGATTTTTTCCACGCTTATGGGTGCGTTTAATGGAGATAAGCATGCAACTGTCGGTGTGGAGTATAAAGGGAAAATCTTCGGTTACGGAGGCTATCCCCCTGTTCACCTTGAGATGAACCTGCCCGAGGGATTACGGCTGGATCCTTATGTTATGGAGGGACAAGTGCTCGATGCCAGAGTCGTTGGAAAACCGACAAAAGCCGTGGTTGATTTTCCGTTGAAGCCCTATGCGATTGACAGCAAAGGTACTCGTACAGCGTTGGAGGCTGACCCCGACAAGCTTACAGTTGCTCCGGCCAAGCAAATCGGCTCTGATCTTGCGCTTGGCAAGCTTTTGCACGGCCAGTTTGCATTGGACGGCGGTGGGGAAGATCTGACGATCACGGGCGAGGTGTCCGGAGGGGGCTTGAGTGAAACCAATAAGCCCGACAACGTGGTTCTGCAAATCAAGCAGCCCGACCAGAGCACGTTCGTTGATGCAAAAAACCTCGGAACGCTTAACTGGGAGACCCGCTGGAAAGCCGACGGGTGGGAATTTACCTTATCGGGTATAAAATGGTCTGCGCAAAAGGATGTTCCACGATTTGAGATCAAGGCCAGGCTGGACAGTCACACCAGTAAACCTGCGATCGTTCGGTTCCCGCTGAGCGAGTTTGTGAGGAACCTTGCTTTTCAGGACGATGCTGGCGAACCGTTGTCAGGCGCACAGGTTACAGTCAAACCGGGGCCGCAAACGCTGCATCTGCATATGGCCTTCTACAATGCTCTTGATCAGCTGACCGCGAAGCTCGTACTGCCGGATGGCATCACACGAAACGCCCTTTTGTCTGCTGTGATAGTGGCTCTTCCAAACACTCTGAAGGTCCGACCTGACTGGAATGGTCATACCCAGACCGTTCTATTCGAGATCAGTAAGGAACATCCGCTGGTGATCGCTTCTGGAACACATCAGACAGTTAATCTGTCCATTCCGGTTGATGTAGAGACAACGTTCAGATCGGGCGAGGCCACATGTGAACTGAGCAGTTCCAGCGACATTGTCGAAAACATACTAAATACTACCAAGCCAGAAAGAGCTACACTGTCAGTGACCGCGTCCACAAGCTGAGCCGATACAGGCACCGAAACTGTCGACCGCAACGAACTCTCGTTGCGGTCGATTTGGATGGAACAACAAACGCGTCGAACAGGGCAGCCTGCGGCTGCAAATCATGCGAGTTCAAAATCGGGTAGCATCAGGCCCCCCCATGAGCCCTGCCGGCGCAAGGAGCTGTCCCGATGGCCTCACTCAATAAGCAGCAAAGACGCGCCCAGCGCGCCAAAGTCAAAGCCAAACACACCCGAATTCAGCGGGCTGCAGCCAACCGCGTCAGCTACGATGACATCGGTTTTGAGCCCATGGACCTGAGCGATATGTTCTTGGATGCCTCCTCCGTAGCATTGTCCGTAGAGGAGAGAGAGGGTTGCTTTGTCATGACCGCGATAATCGATCATGATGAGGCGTACGCCCCCTTAACCGGTGACTGCACATGTTGCCTGCCTACAAACCGCGACCACTGAAAAACCTGTTCACCGCCAACCAGTGCTGGCCTGACCTGCTCGATGCCGGAGGCCTGCGCGATATCGAAGTTGAAGCGGTGACCAAAATGCTCGCCTGCGGCACCTCTATTCTGGGCGTTAAGCAGTATACGTGCAGCAACGATAACTGCCACCACGCCAAATACTTGTGCAACACCTGCCACTGCCGAGCTTGCCCTTCCTGCGGCAAAAAGGCCACCGATCAGTGGATCGCTAACCAATATAGCCGCCTGCCCGATTGCCCCTGGTAACACCTGGTGTTCACCCTGCCCGACACCCTCTGGCCGCTCTTCTTTCACAACCGTCATTTACTCAATGACGTCTGCCGCTTGGCCGTCGATAACCTGCTCTACGCGGCACGAAAGCGTGGACTTGAAGTGGGCATCTTCTGCGCCATCCACACTTACGGCCGGCGTCTTAACTGGCATCCCCATGTGCATGTCTCCGTCACTGGCGGGGGGATTGATGAGCAGGGGGTCTGGAAAAACATCGCCTTCTATAAAACAGCCTTGCGTCAGCGTTGGATGTGGAACCTGCGCCAGTACCTGATCAGCCAATGGCCTCAGATCAGCCTGCCGCCCGAGTGGGCCCAGATCAACAGCGAAAGTGCCTGGCGCGACCTGGTACTCAATGCCGGTGGTGCTCACTGGCATGTCTACCTGTCGAAGAAAACCCAAAATGGCCGTAAGACCGTCAATTACCTGGGGCGCTACCTGAAAAAACCGCCGATCTCAGGTTCGCGCCTGACCCACTACACCGCCAGTCCAACGCTGGAGTTTACCTACCTGGATCACAGGACTCAGACCTACCAGCGTGAATCACTCACCCAGACCGATATGCTGCGCCGGGTGATCCAGCATATTCCGGAAAAACACTTTCGAATGATTCGTTATTTTGGCTTTCTGGCCAATCGCGTCTGCGGGCGCAAGCTGCCAATCGTCTATCAGGCGTTGCAGATGGCCACACCGGAAAAAGCGCCGAAATTGTATTTTGCGGCGATGAGCAAAGCGTTTCTCAACCGTGATCCATTCAGTTGCGTGCTGTGCGGGGCAAAGATGGTCTACAGCCGTGCCCTGTCGGGCCTGGCGGTGCATCAGTTGCTGATCAATGCCCGTGACATTGGGTTGTTGAGGTTTGTGCGCCCCTGAATGTGGGGAAGGTGCGCCTGCGATTCGAAAAACACGGCAATTCGGTCGCTTATCGGCAAAAACGCCATCTTATCTGCCAACCCTTCTGACGCAAAAGCTGCTCCTCCCGACGGAAATGTGCGAAACGGAGATCGACACCGGAAGGTCTACAACTTTGAATTTCCTATACATACACCGAACAGCAGCAAGAGCCTGATCGAGCCCTGGTCTAGAGCGATTGGTGCCGGTCAATCCGTGATCCGTATAAATTCGATCAGACGCAACGCCCAGTGCGATGAGCGCAGCCTGTTGTGCGCTGAGGTCCTGTTTGTCAGTCGAGCAGCGAGCGTAGCCGATAAGTGTCGTTGTCATGCAGAAATTTGTACGCTTAAGGGGGGATGATTGATAGATTAATCGTACCATCTAAATGAGACGTGATCGGCCTTTACTTTTCTAGGCCAGTTGCGTCGGTGTCAGATGTCCGTTGAACGATCCTCTTTCGGACAGGTACAGCGGCGCAAATTCTGAAGAAAACCGAGTTGCCACCACCTTAAGTCGGTTGACGGTTCCACTGATCCCCGGACCCCATAATCCAGGTCGGCACGTTGTGTCGGGCATAGTGGACGTACATCATGCGGGCATAGTCTTCGAGCTGGCCATCTAGCTGTAGGAATCCCAGGCGTTTAGGCCGGGGAGGATGTCAACGGAGAGTAAGCTCGGTGTAAACTGTGCCTGATATTGAACGGAGGGCGCCAAATGACCAATCTTTCCCCCATTGTTTCCGAGTTCGAAACTGAGGAACAGGAAACAAGTTATACAGTTTGGCTGCGCGCCAAGGTCTCTGCCAGTTTGGCCGATCCTCGTCCGGCGATCCCTCATGATGAGATAGAGCGACGAATGGCCGAACGGCTTGCGCAATTGCGCAAGCGTCGGGCCTCTTGATGCTTCCAGTTTTCTGGCTGGAATCGGCAGACGATGATTTAGCGGTGATCACGGAATACATAGGCCTGCACGACATCGCCGCCGCAGAGCGTCTATGGCACCGATTGCGCAGCTGTGTACTCCCACTTTCGGAACATCCGTATCTCTATGCCATTAGCGAGCGTGTCCCCGGACTGCGCGAGATTGTGGCTCACCCCAATTACTTGGTGTTCTACCGCGTCACATCAACCTGCATCGAGGTTGTGAGCGTCGTGCACGCCAGACAGGAATACCCCTCGCACTGATTTAACCCGCAAGCAAAGCGCGCAGGGCGTAGCCAGCGCCGCGAAGGAGCGAAGCAGCCCTTGCACGGCCTGAAGCTCTTGCGCGGTCTCAGAGGGGCCCCGCGTCGGTGGATGCCAACCTGACCCGCCAAAACGCAACCTCACCCCACCTATAAGGCAGTGCTTACATGCCTGTAAGTACAGGGTTATTTAGTCACCCCACCCGGTTATGATGCGAAAAACAGGCAGACCGTTATCTCATGCCTGACCCCAAAAGCAAACCTGACCGACAAGCCGAGCAGCCATAAGCGTCGCGCTCTTGGCGCAGAATAAGGCGTGCCACGCTTAGGGCGTCACGGCCCATAAAAGTGACCTTGAAACGCGCCTGAAAAAGTATTCACCAGCCCCGTAGCCTGAGGCCACGCTGAGGCGGGCTGAGCGTGCTCAGGGTCGGCGCATGCTGCGTTTATAAGTCAACGCGTGAGCGATAAGCCTAACCATACGCGGTCCACAGGCCAGCCTTTCACAGCTTGCAGAAACGTGTCGACGCACTTTATTTTTTATAAATATTTAATAAGCCGCCCTCCAACGTTATTAAATTCATAACCGGTGAGATCATCACATGAATAAAACCCTCAGCGCCACGTTATTTTTTACCTGCACATTGCCCCTGGTTGCGTTTGCTGCGGACAACTGCAGCACGCACAGAAACTCATTGGTGGACAACGCCAATTACAACATATGGTCGACCGTTATTTGTCCGCATCGCCCCGTCGCCAAGCACACCCACGCCCACCCGCGCGTATTAATCCCCCACGATAACGGAACATTACGCGTAACGTATGCCGATAAGCCCCTGGGCCAAGACAATCCGCGTGATTTTAAGTTGGAAAAGGATAAGCCGATTTATCTGGATTACAACGAAGGCAAGGACATGCACACCGATGAAGTCCTCGGCGATAGCCCTCTCACGGTATTGGTTATTGAGCTTAAAACGGCACCGTAATGACGCCCCGCCCTTGACAACCTCACGGCAGAGACTAATGTCACATTGAGCCCTGTCATCGCTCGGACAGGGCGGATATTTGCAGGTTTCAGATTAGCGACTATCGTCACACCGCCTCAACAACAATGGCGTGGTTGAATACATCGCAGGGGCGCCACAGGCGTGTCCATTCCCGTAGCATTTTCTGCCAGGTAGCCACGTGCCGCACACACACAGCGAAGACCGGCGCCACCCGTTCGAGACACCACGTTACACGCTGACGAACGCGCCTGCGTACAAGGCCGCGCTCACGCGGCGTGGCGACTTTACGAGGGGGTGTACCCAGGCGATGGCCGAGTGGTGCCCCGCCAAGACCGAGGCGCGCGGCCGAGCAAGGCCATACGCCCAGGCGGCAATCGAGACCGTGCGGTGCATGCATCAGGGTTTTCATCTGGCCTGGCGACACACCCAAGGCTTCATGAACTCACTGGCCCGTGCCCTGACAGTCGCGCTCAGCATTGCTGATGTCAACGGCGTGTCCGCGCGGCGCGTCGGCTGGCCAGGCCAGGCCTTGAGCACAGCCAGGGCCCCTGGCCGCGTCGTCATGGTCGACGCCACCGGGGGATACGGGAAAGACGAAGGGCACCCGGAAAAACAGGACGTGGCCGCCCGGCCCACCGGGCGCAAGCGGCACCTGGCGATCGACGCACCTCATCCGGTCCTGGCGTGCGAACTGACGACACCGGATGCAGGCAACACGATGAAGGCACGTGCTCTGGCGCGACAGAAAACGGCGGCGTGGATCCGTGCGTGCGCACTCAACGGGATGACCCGCTTCGGTCATGCCGGTCTCGGTAAACATCTAAAAACGGACGGCAACGGGGGACGTTTTGGCCTGGCGTCGATTAATTCAACAACGCAGCAAAGATTGCGATATTTGAAGACTTTATCGTTTTCAAAATCCAAAATGGTTTATTTAATAGTTAACGAGCAATTACAATTGGAGTATTTCAATGACTGAGCCAGCTATTATTATTTCAGCGTCACCAGCTCTTCCTACAGAACTAAAGGTCGGCGTCCCCATCCAGGATGTTTATATTACTGCCCATGGAGGCACCGCACCATATACATATAAGAAATATGTAGAATCTGGTCTGATACCCAAGGGACTGAAGTTCGATGTGGTCACTGGTAAGCTCAGTGGGACCCCTTCCGAATCTGGTAAATTTTCGTTTTATCTTGGCGCTACAGATAAAAATGGGCATGGTGGGCAAAAAGGCGACAATGGGTGGAAAAAGTTTGAAGGCGAGGTCTTCTCATCAAAAACCTCAGAAATATTTGAAATATCGAGTATCGAGTATGTGCATCTGGAGGGCGACGCGAGTAAAGACAGTA
>Ga0209147_100883_pt1 | contig 13794 bp, 20 predicted proteins | sample AraplaCol_mLB_r2_FD_184278 | JGI IMG/M metagenome (GOLD analysis project Ga0209147, IMG submission 184278) | Arabidopsis root microbial communities from North Carolina, USA - plate scrape CL_Col_mLB_r2 (SPAdes) (version 2) | ecosystem: Host-associated > Plants > Roots > Endosphere | place: USA... | reverse complement strand
GCTTCGTCAATCTCGTCTCAGCCCTGCAATGGATACCCTTTGTCCACGAAACCTAGAGCAAAATGGCGAGGATCACTTTTGATCCGTTCATATGTCCGGATCACTGCCTCGTCGGGGCCTTCAAGCACTTGTAAGAACCGTCGCCCGCCTACGACTAGCAATCCCGTAAGGTCTGCCTTGGTGTTCGCCGCACGCGACTTAGAGAGCAGCTCTTCAAGTTCTGATGCGTCCAGAATGGAGCGAGCTGTGCTGATATAGAGCAACCGTTTCATTTCGATCTCCGCATAATGGAGGCAAATCTATGGAAGGACATAAAAAAAAGGATTAACAGCCTGTTTAACTTAGGTTGAACCTCATGCCAGTTATTGGCTTGCAGCGTCCGAAAATTCGATGCAACCAGCTGGCAATCCACTGACAACGCATGGGCTAGATTGGTCACCGTGGCAAAGCACCAACAAAAACGACTGCTGATATGTATCCGAGGTAGCCAGGCGGAAAAGATCGCGGGACAATGCCAAGATTCATGATGAGTTAGACGGGCAATATACGCTCATTATTGTCTCAGGTTAACCATTTGGTCACCAGCCAGGTTCAACCTGCGGCCTTTCGGGCTCATGCACGCACATCCATCGCCTAAATTCTTAACCCGGAAATTGTTTCTGCTCAGGTGATGGCGTCGGGACGCCCCTCCTTTCGAGAGTGAAGACCATGCTACCATCGCTATATGAACGAATGCGCAAAGCTGACCGACGTCGCGATGCACGGTTCGCCACGTCCTTTAGAGCCACGCTCACTTTGGACACCGGGAGCAGGGTCGTCGTTGTTGGAGATATCTCAGCAGGCGGAGCGATGCTTGAAGCTCAAAATGATCTTTGGCCAGGCTGCAAGCTTTCACTCAAGGCGAGAAATCTGGACGTGAACGGCGAGATCCGATGGAGAAATGATCGCCTCTGTGGCGTCGCCTTTTCCAAGCCGGTCGATCCCTTCGCTGTAATCGCTGCCAATGGAGGGGATGTGAAGGGCAATATGATGGAGGAGCCGCCTCTTTCATCTGCCCAGTCCGATAGGTCGTGACCGGCTGGCAGGATTGCAAGGCCTCCAATAGGTGCCTTCATGCTGTCGACAATCGTCATCTTTTCCTAGGAGACTGCCCATGCCACAAGCTGAAGACGAAGCGTGGATGCGCAAGGCGATCGAGATTGCGCGGTCCAAAGGCTCCGATCCTTCCACGTCACCCTTGGGGTGCGTGATCGTGCTCGACGGCAAGATCATAGCTGGCGAGCGTAACCAGACTGAAGAACTTCCCGACGCGACCGCCCATGCCGAAATGATGGCGATCCGGCGAGGCTGCGAAGGCACAGGCGAAATGGAGCTGCGCGGCGCGACGCTCTATTCGACGCTTCAGCCCTGCGGCATGTGTACGATGGCCTTGATCTGGTCGAAGGTGGGCAGGGTCGTTTATGGCGCAGGGCGCGACGACGTGCATGCGATGTATTTCGAGGCCAAGCATGTCGATACGCTGGCCTTTATCGCTGACGCCTACCGCGACGATATCATGATCGAAGGGGGATGCCTGCGAGAGAAATGTGCTGCCCTCTATTACCCGCCAGATGCTGATCTGCCTCTCGAAGAACAGGCCAACCTATGACACCGATAAACTTGAATATGGCAACGGCCGAGGAGCTGGATACCATTCCGCAGCTCAAGGGGCATGGTTTCGAGATTTTCCGCTATCGAGACGATCGCGGCGCCTTCAAAGCGCTGCGGCAGCTTGAGGAAGTACCGGGAATGGCAGGCAATGCCGAAGGGCTTAAGGGCGTTCTGACGATCTAGCCGATCACTGGATGCAAAAACGCCGCCCTGTTAAGGGCGGCGTCCTGAAGCTCGAATGAGCCTTATTCCTTGGCGCCGGTGCCCGGCTCGGTCGTCTTGGGGGCCTTGCCGTCCTCGATGCGACCTTCATTGCGCAGATCACGGCCTTCCTGAGCCTTCTTCTTCGCTTCAGGGGTATCGCCGTGCTCGTTCAGCTCTTCCTTGACGAAACCGGCAGCTTCCTTGGCTTTGCCTTCGATGCTCATGATGCTCTCCTACAATTGGAATATTTGTAGAACACGTGGCTGTGAGCAGTGTTCCCGAACGCACTTATGCCAGCATGCGCACGCTTGGTTCGCGTGCCCAGACGCGGGTTGCCGCTGCCTTGATGAACGGCTTGCCAAAATCAGTGATACCCTCGTCGGCTTCGACACCGGCCTTATCGAGCAACGGTCGCGCTTCCGCTGTGTGGCCGATGGCCTTGAGATGCCCGAAAGCGTGCATCACGAACTGGACGGCAGCCGCCTCCTTGAGGAGCTGCGCACATCCCACTTCCGAAAGGACGACGGCAATGGCATCGAACAGCACGGACGGGCCGCCGGCGAGCTGGAAATCGGCTTCCATTGCCGAGCCATCCGACATCTTCGCACCGCCGATCTTGTGCGCGACGATCACCGGACGCCCGCCCACATCGCCTATCTGACTGGTCAGTTCGTCGACGACAGCCGGATCAGACCCATCGGCAATGAAAATGGCAATGGTCCGCCCCCCGATCGACTTGGGAGCTAGCGGACCTTCGATGATACGCAGCGCTGGTGAAAGCTCCATGTCCTTGACCGGCGCGGCGGTTGGAGACGCTTTGGGGACTTCCATGTTGAGCCCGTCAGCCACGCGCGCTGCCAGCGTGGGATCGACCTTTACCAGATTGGACATCCCGCGAGCGTCGAGAAGCGCGTAAAGACCGGAGTCTTGGTGCCCTTGGCAAAGACCGCCGCCTTGCAGATGTCGGAGATGTCGTCAGTCGCCTCGAAATAGCCATGAGCAGCAGAGCCACGGGCATGGATGATGCGTTCGGGGATTCGTTCATGGTCGAAATGGAAAATCTTTTAGCGCAGAACAAAATCTTCCAGCAAGACTTGGCCGCGCGCGCCTGCCTTGAGCTGGTTCTGGTTGTCGGAAATCCGTATGCCTTGGCTGGTGGTCAAGACATTATCGTCGCTCGCTTGCTGATGCCTTTCCTCGCCACTTCCCGTGGTGTTGTCGATTGCGTCCTTACTGGTCATGTCGGTCACTTTCGCGCTGATTGTGATATGGTTCACTCGCAACGCATCAGGAGGGAAAAAGTCGGCCCTGAAAATCAAAGTCGGAAGAGATCGTCCGTGGTAGTCCACCGGCAAGCTGGAGAGTTGCAATTATAGTTAGAGATAGCAGGATGTTAATCACGGCGTCAGGCGGATTATAATGGTCATATAGTCAACGATTTTTCAAAGGATTATTCACCTATATGTAAAATGCGCTTATTGTGCTCATTCGATTTTGCCTATTGGAGGCGAAAGTCTGCAATCAGTATGTTGATCGAAGTTAACCTACATAATTTGCAGAAAATCTCTGCTACATGGGGGAAATAAACTTGCATAGAAGCGTTAACAGCTCGGCGACTGCGAAACATATGCGTCGTCGCTGGGAGCCAGTTGAATGCGCATTGCCATCATAGCCCATTTGAAGTTTCCCATCAGTGAGCCGTTTGCGGGCGGGCTGGAGATGCACACCCATATGCTCGCGCGGTCACTGCGCGAACGGGGGCATGATATCACGCTCTTTGCTTCTACGCGCTCAGATCCCGCGCTGGGGGTGGAAGCAATCTGCGATGAGACTTCGCTTTTCGAAACGGGCATTGCCGAAGCCAATGATGTTGCCTTCTTCCGCGAACACCATGCGTATCTCGGGCTGATGACCAAATTGCGGTCGCGATCGTTTGACGTGATTCACAACAATTCTTTGCACTATCTCCCCGTCAGCATGGCCGACACGCTTGCTATCCCCGTCCTAACCACGCTCCACACCCCGCCCTTTTGCTGGTTGGAAAGCGGGGTCCGGCTCAACCGCGGACCGATGACTTACGTTGCCGTCTCGCAGGCGACAGCCGACATGTGGAGCCACGTGGCGAGGACCGATCATGTAATTCCGAACGGCATCGATCTGACGCACTTTCCGTACCAGCCTGTCGCGAGCGAAACGCCGTACTTGGTCTGGTATGGCCGGATTGTTCCCGAGAAAGGACTGGACTATGCGATTGATGCGGCACGCCTTGCAGGATTGCCGCTGCGTATCGCCGGCCCTATTTCGAACCAGAATTATTTCGATGAGGCGATCGCACCGCGCCTGGGTGCGAACGTCGAATATGTCGGGCATCTGTCCCACCGCGAACTCGCCCGCTTGGTGGGAGGGGCTGTCGCCGCGCTTTGCACCCCGCGATGGGAAGAGCCCTATGGCCTAGTCGTGGCAGAGGCGCTGGCTTCTGGCACCCCCGTCGCCGCGTTCCGGCGCGGCGGCGTGCCTGCGCTGTTGAATGACGATTGCGGCGTTCTTGCGCAGCCGGATGACGTTGCATCGTTGGCATCGGCGGCACTGGCCGCTTCAGTGCTGAGCCGCAGTGCCTGCAGGGCACATGCGGAGCGCTATTGCGACGCGCAGCGCATGGTCGATGAGTATGAAGCCGTGTACCACCAGCTCGCGCTTGCTTCGGTTGTAGCCTATGGGCCGCAGACGGCGCCGCTTATTGCCAGCGTCGCATGAAGCCACCAGTCTGCGTCTGCATACCCGCCCGTGATGAGGCGGAGCATATCGGTCGCCTGATCGAAGCCCTAGCACAGCAAACCGTTCAGACCTTCGCTGTCGCGATATGCGTCAACAACAGCAGCGATGCCACCCATGCAAAAGCCGTCGAGGCTACGCTTCGTTACAATGCTGGATTTACGCTTCACATCGTTCAGCGCGTGTTTGAACCGGAACTGGCCCACGCTGGATCTGCCCGCCACGCGGCGATGGACATGGGCGCTGGTCTTCTGACGCCCGACGGCCTATTGCTTTCCACAGATGCGGATTGCCGGCCACCCGCCGATTGGATCGAGGCCAATCTGACACATTTTTCGCCGGAGCGGATCATTGGCGGTCGCATAGAACTGGACGAGCTGGAAACGGACATGGCTCCGGCGATCTTCATGCTGCGCCGCCGCTTCGATGCCTATTGGCAGGCCGTGCGGGCGATCGAGGATATGATCGATCCGGTCGCATGGGATATGCCGCCGCGACACGGCGATCATACGGGGGCCAGCCTTGCGCTGTCCGTCGGCCTTTATCGCCGCGCGGGCGGCGTTCCGCTCCTGCCGATCGGCGAGGATCGTGCCCTGGTCGAGGCAGCGATCAAGGCGGGAGGACAACTGATCCACCCGAATGCCGTGTGGACCCGGGCATCTTCACGGACAGCAGGCCGTGCGAATGGCGGCATGGCGGCTGACATGCAGCGATGGATCGACTGCGCCGCAAGCGATGATGTTCCTATGGTCCCTGCTTTCTCCCTTTGGGAGGAACGCGTACGCTGGCGACTTCGAACGAGGGTTGAGATAGGCGTGGCGGCCTGTCTCGAAGCAGAGCGTGCTCTTCCCCCCATGCCCTGCGACATACCTCTTCCCCCCATGGCGGGGGGCGAAATGGCAGCCGTCCAATGAGCCGCCCGATCGGATATTATGTCCATCATCACGGCGATGGCCATCGCCAGCGCGCGATTGCGATCGGTCAATCGCTGGACAATGTCATGCTCATGGGGAGCGGGCTTGCCCATGGAACCGGTAACCTCCCCTTCCTCGATTTGCCTGACGACCGTTTCGACGACAGCTTCGCTGGCATCGATCATGTCGACCGTCCTTCTTCCCTTCACTATGCGCCGCTCGATCATGAAGGTCTCCGCCAGCGCTCTGCGCAAATGACAGGCTGGATCGCTGAAGCGCGTCCGCGCCTGATGGTGGTGGATGTCTCGGCCGAGGTGGCGATGCTGGCGCGGATTGCATCAGTGCCGACCGTCTATGTCCGGTTGAGCGGGAGCCGGCTCGATGTTGCCCATCTCGACGCCTTTCGCGGAGCTATCGCTCTGCTCGCCCCTTTCCACGATGCGCTCGACGATGACGAAACCCCAGGCTGGGTGCGCGACAAGACCTTTTACGCGCCCGGCATCGTCCGATCTGCCAGCCAGAATATCAGCGTGAATGATGAGGTTGTGCTGGTCGTTCTTGGGCGCGGGGGCGGGATATCCAATGGAGAGCACTGGGCAGCCGCAGCGCGAGCAGCGCCCACATGGCAATGGCACATCATCGGTCCCTGCACTGTGCCCGCCGACATGCCAGCCAATCTATATTTGCGGGGGTGGGTCGATGATGCGGACGCGCAGATTGCTGCTGCCAGGGTCGTCATTGGCGCTGCAGGCGATGGCGTCGTCAGCGCCGTCCTGAGGGCGCGGCGTCCTTTCATTTGCTTGCCCGAACCGCGCCCGTTCGACGAGCAGGCATCGAAGGCCGAGAGGTTGGCGGCAGTAGGCGCGGCAATCGTGCGGCATGACTGGCCCAAGCCTCACGAATGGCCTGACCTGATCGGTCGGGCTATCGAACAAAACGAGCAATGGCCCGCTTGCCTTGAAAGTGAAAGCGGACCGGAACGGGTCGCGCGTTGGCTCGATGACCTTTGTGCCCCGGCAGTCTCAAACAGGAGTCATATCGCGTGATCCCCGACCATCATGACCAGACCTTTGACCTGACCGACATCGTCGAGCGTCTTGCGATGTTTGGTGCGCGCTATGATGCCGCACCCTATTTTCCCAGTGATAGCCTGGTAGCGCTGATCCAGAGCGGGCATCATCGCAGGTTCGCACCGCAACTATGTGGAGGAAATGCTTTTGAAAACGAGGCAAGCCGCGCGCGCGCGATGGCAAAGGCCTTGCGCGAGGTCGGACGCGGCGATCTTAGTATCGGACGGCTTTACGAAGGCCACATAAATGCCTTGTCGCTGTTCGACTGGTATGGAACGCCCGATCAACTCAAATGGCTGACGCAGGTACTGGATCGCGGTGCGTGGTTCGGCGTGTGGGCGACCGAGCCGGCGCCCGGTGTTCGGCTCGCTGACGAAGCGACCCTGTCGCTGAGCGGCGAGAAGATGTTCGCAAGCGGCGCCGGCGGTCTCGATTATGCCCTTGTCACGGCGGCTTGCGAGGACACCGCGCGGCGCTTGGTCATTGTTCCCGCCAATGAAAAGGCGCGGGCGGACCTGTCGGGCTGGCGTTTTCGCGGAATGCGTGCGAGTGTAAGCGGTCGCTATTCGCTCGACGAGATGGTTGTCGAGCCGCTCATGCTGCTGGGTAAGCCGGGCGACTATGACAGGGATCCTCGCTTTACCGCAGGAGCCTGGCGCTTCTGTGCGGCGCAGCTTGGCGGCATCGAGGCGCTTGTCTCGGACATCCGCACGGCCATGCGCGATAGCGCGCGCGAAGATCCGCTGCAGCGGGCACGGTTTGCCGATGCCGTCGTAGCGGTACGAACCGCGGGCTTCTGGGTGGAGGAAGCAGCGCAGCGCTTCGCTTCAGGTGATGCGGATGCCGTTGCCGTCGCGCGGCTGACGCGCGGGGTCGTTGAAAATGCCGGGTTCATCGTGATGGAGGCTGCAGCGCGCATCCTCGGCACGCGCAGCGCCTTTGACGGTGAACGCGCGGACAAGATCATCCGCGACCTTTCCCTTTATCTGCGCCAGGCTGGACCCGACCATGCGCGGGACGAGGCCGCCCGGACGCTTCTCGATCATGACATCTGGGAAGAAAGTGACCGGTTGTGGTGAAAGCCGAGGCTTTGGTCCAAAGCCCTTGGGCGCTGGCGCGCTGGCTCGTGCTCGCCCCCCATCCCGACGACGAGACGCTCGGCGCGGGTGCCTTGATCACACACTGCGCCGCTCATGATCGGCTCGGAGGCATCGCCTTCCTGACCGATGGGACTGGCTCCCACCCCAAAGGCACACCCCGCGTTGCCGCGACCCGGCGAAGGGAAGCCCGCAACGCGGTCGGCAGGCTAGGCGCCAAAGCGATCCCGACGATCTGGATGGGATGGCGCGACTCTCACCCCTATCCTACCGACAGTAAAGCATTCGCGCGGGAGGCTGATCGGCTTGCCATGCTGCTGCGCTGGCACCGCATCGATGCCATTGCCGTCTCCGATAAAAGCGAGGCGCATTGCGACCATGTTGCGGCCTACAGGTTGGCCGAAGCGGCTTTGCGAAGGGCGAGGCGTCCGATCGCGCTGTTCGCCTATCATGTCTGGAGCGAGACACCGCAGCGTGCGCGACATATCACAACGCCGGCCATGCCCGTTGGGCAGCGGCGTCATGCTCTTCTGGCCCATCGTAGCCAGCTCTCGCCGGTGATCGGCGAGGGTTTCCGCCTTCCACGGGAGAAGTTGCGCATGGCCGCGCAAGACGTTCTGACATTGAGAAGGGATTGCCAATGACCGGCGCCAGCCTGACCGCACAATATTTTGATGACATTTTCGGATCGGACGATGATCCATGGAATCTTGCGTCGAGCGAGTATGAAGCGGCCAAATTCGCCCACACGCATGGTGTTCTGGCCGACCGACGATATGCCCGCGCACTGGAGATAGGCTGCGCACATGGCGTGCTGACCGGGCATCTCGCTCCCATGTGCGACAGCCTGCTTGCCGTCGACATCAGCACAAAGGCACTGGCAAAAGCGCGGGAACGGGTCGGCGATCGTCCTGGCGTGTCACTTGCCAAAATGGCGTTTCCGCAGGACACCCCTAACGCCGGAGATTTCGACCTCGTGGTGCTGTCCGAAGTGGCCTATTATTGGGGTCTGGTGGATCTCGACCGTGCAAGCGAATGGCTTCGAGATCACGTCTCTCCTGGCGGCCGCATTATCCTTGTCCATTACACAGGAGAAACCGACTATCCGCAAAGCGGCGATGAGGCGGTCGAAGCCTTATGGACCGAACTTGCTGCGGACTTTGACGTCGAGCTCACCGAACGCCGAGACAAATATCGTCTCGATTTGTGGAAGCGTCGCTGATGGGCGTCTCGGTCCTCACAATTGTCCGTAACCGCAGCGCGCATCTGTCGCAGCTCGTCGAGGGACTGCGACGGAGCGATCGCAGACCCGATGAGCTGATTGTCGTCGATATGAGTGACGATCCGATCACGGTGGGACCGACAGGCTTTCCCGTCCGCGTCGAGCGGTTCGAGACGGACGGGCTTCCATTGGCCGCTGCCCGCAACCGCGCCGCGTCCCTAGCCAAGCACGATATGCTCGTGTTCCTGGACGTCGATTGCATTCCACTGCGTGATTGCGTCGGCCTCCTGGCCGAGACCCTCACCGAGCATGACGGCCTGCTCTGCGCAGATATTCGCTATCTTGGCCCCGATGATGCACGCGGATCCTGGGAGGAAGCCGACTTGCTGAAGCATGGCCAGGCGCATCCCGTGCGGAGATTTCCCACCCAAGGCGTGCGTGAGGAAACGAATGCCGGGCTTTTCTGGTCGCTTGCCTTCGCGCTGCGCCGATCGACATTTACAGCGCTGAGTGGGTTTGATGAGGGGTTCACCGGCTACGGCGCCGAAGATACCGATTTTGGTTTCCGAGCTGCTGCTGCCGGGTTGAAGCTGCTATTCGTCGGACAGGCGATTGCCTGTCATCAGTATCATGACAGCTATGAGCCACCCGTGCAGCATGTCGCTGACATTGTGCGCAATGCACGGGTGTTCCAAGCGCGTTGGGATGAGTGGCCGATGGAAGGCTGGCTTGCAGAGTTCGAACGGCTCGGACTGGTGCGCTGGCAAGGGAACGCTCTGGATCTCTTGCGTTTGCCGACAGCCTGCGAAATGGCCGCCGCCCGCGTCGAACCGACAGGTTGGAGCAGGGCCACCACAAATTGAAGCCAATGCCAATCTCAACCGCCAGGCAGGAGCCAGTAGATGACCACGAGCTACAACGCATGGATGAGAACCGGATTTGATTTCTGGATGCTGGGTGCGGAGGCGGGAACGGTGATGACGATGAGGCTCGCAAAGCTCGCGGTAGGCAGTGCTGACGCAAGCGTCGAAGCCGAATTGATGATGTCGGAAAAAATAGGCGCCATGATCGAACTTCAAAGCAAAATGATAACTGGCGCTCTTGGGACCACGCCATTGAGCAATACGCGTGGTGCCCTCAAACATTATCGTGAGAAAGTCGCAGATAATGACCGGCGCTTACGCCACGCGAATTAAACGATTACAATAAAAATTCTATCTTTTCTGCAGCGCAGCGAACTCGATAGCAAGATGGCCGTTTCCGTCTTAGCAAAGGAGATTAGCATGACGGACTATGGAGCTTCCCGCCGCGGGGTTATCAGAGGCTGTTTGGAAAATCGGTGGCGGGGGTTGTCGCGAGGCTCTGCGTCTGATTCAGGCTCTGGATGTGGACCGATCAGAGCCTAGGGCGCATGGCCCAGATTGCCAAGAAGACGAAGCGCTATCCCAGTGATCTGACCGATGAGGAATGGGATCGCATAGCGCCCCTGATGCCCAAGCCGGGGCGCCGGGGCCGTCCACGCGAGGTGGATTTTCGCGAGGTAATTAACGCCGTGCGCTACCTTGTTCGGTCGGGCTGTGGCTGGCGGATGCTGCCGATCCATTTCGGGGCATGGCAGACGGTCTATGGCTGGTTCCGGGAACTGGCTCGCAGGTTCCTGTTCCAGACAATCCACGACATCGAACTGATGCTGGATCGCGAGCGCCAAGAGCGAGAGGCCAGTCCGAGCGCAGGAGTGATCGACAGCCAGTCGGTCAAGGCACCATCGGCAGAAAAGCGCGGGTTCGACGCAGGCAAGAAGGTTGTCGGGCGCAAGCGGCATATCGCCGTCGATACCGATGGACGGCTGCTGATGGTCAATCTGACCACTGCGGACATTTCGGACAGCGCGGGCGCCCAGACCATCCTCGATGGCATCCGCAAACGCTGGCCCTGGATCAAACATCTCTTCGCCGATGGCGCCTATGACCGCCTCAAACTCATGGACAAGGCAAGCTATCTGGATTTCGTCGTCGAAGTCATTCGACGCAGCGATCAGCAGCAGGGCCAAGGTTCTGCCCCGACGATGGGTCGTCGAGCGGACCTTTGGCTGGATGATCCGATGGCGCCGATTGGTCCGCGATTACGAGAAGCGCATCGACGTCTCGCAGGCCATGATACTAGTCGCCAACCCATGGGCTTTTATGCACCCGCCCAAATCGTGCGGGACGCGCGCAATCATGGGGTCGACGTCCGGCCGGTGTCGATTAACCACAGCCATTGGGATTGCACGCTCGAGAAGATGCGCGGGCGCTATATGGCGGTGCGTTTGGGGTTCCGCAGCGTGCGTGGTTTAGCCAATGCTCATGGCGCGGCCATCGTCGCCGCGCGTGGTCCAGCACCCTACGAAAGCGTCGAGGATGTCTGGCGCCGCGCCAAGGTGCCCCGCGCCGCGATCGAGCGCCTGGCTGAGGCCGACGCGTTCCATTGCCTGGCGCAGGATCGGCGGCAGGGGCTGTGGAAGGTGAAGGGTCTGGGCGAAGCGCCCCTGCCCCTGTTCGCAGCGGCCGATGCCCGCGCCGGTCACTTCTCGGCCGAGGGACAGGAACCCGATGTCACATTAACGCCGATGAGCGCCGGCCGCGAGGTGGTGGAGGATTATCGCTCGACCCAGCTTTCGCTACGCGGCCATCCGCTGCAATTCCTGCGCGCCGAACTCGACGCCATGCGGATCGTGCGCTGTGGTGACCTTCCTTCGATCCGCGACGGGAGCAATGTTGAGTTGGCGGGCGTCATACTTGTGCGCCAGCGTCCGGGTTCGGCCAAAGGCGTCCTCTTCGTCACCATCGAGGATGAGACCGGCGTCGCACAGGGGATCCTCTGGCCTGATCGGTTCGAGATCTATCGCCGCCAGGTCATGTCGGCCTCGATGATCGCGATGCGGGGGCGGCTGCAAAAGGAGGGCGAGGTCATTCACATCATATGCGATCGCATTGTCGATCATGATGCGATGCTGCGCTCGATCGGACGGATGGAGTTCACCGTTGCACCGGGCCGGGGCGACGGCGCTTCGCATGGCGGTGGTCCTGATCCGCGTGATCCGGCATTCCTGAGCGGCCGCACATTGTCGCCGCCGCCGTTCACGACGCGTGCCCCACAGGATGAGCTCCTGCCCATCCGCAGCCATGACTTTCACTGACATGACGGCAAGCTCCCCAGGCACGATCATGCGCGCGCTCGATGTCCTACGCGAGGCAGCGGCCATGAAAGATCAGGCGCGCACTCGCGGGGGCGCGCTGGCGCTCTGGGTGCTGCGTGGTCATTGCCCCGACGAGTGGCTGGTGGCCTTCTGGGATGCGGCAGGGTCCGATCATGAGATCGGCCGGAGCCAAGGCATGCATGCAGCCTATAACGGGATTGTCCGGCAGATGCGGACCCGAGGCGGCCTGCTGCAAACGGCTGCGCCCCTGCAATCGGTGGCAGTAGACCCTATATGACTAGGAGAGACATGAATCCGATCGCCCCCTGCGCCGCCACGCGATGGCTTGGATGAACGCGATGTTCGATCTGTTCGACACACCTGCCGTTCCTGGGCTCGCGATGCGTGACGACGTGCTGACCAAAGCGGAGGAAGCTGCCCTCATAGCGCACATCGACGGCACCGACCTCACACCCTTCCGTTTTCAGCAATGGACTGGCAAGCGCCTGACCTATTCCTATGGTTGGAATTACGACTTCGAACATGTCCGCTTCGCGCCCGCCGAGCCGATGCCTCGTTGGCTCCTCGACGTGCGAGGGCGCGCGGCTGCCTTTGCGGGACTGGCAGCAGACGATCTCGTCCAGGCACTGCTGATCCGCTACGATCCCGGTGCGGGCATCGGTTGGCATAAGGACAGGCCGGTGTTCGAGCATGTCGTGGGCATCTCGCTCGGCAGTGAGGCCGTTCTGCGCCTCCGCCGTCGGAACGCCGCCGGGTTCGAGCGCGCCAAGGTCATGCTGCCGCCGCGCTCCATCTATCATCTGTCCGGCGACGTGCGCCACGCTTGGGAACATAGCATAGTGCCCTTGGAGATCCCGCGTTGGTCCATTACCTTCCGCAGCCTGTCGGACAAGGGCCACCTATCGTGAGCGGACAATCCTATCCAACCACACCGGACGGGCGCTACTTCGTGGTGCGTGGGCGGCTTTGGCGCGCAAGCAATCCGGCGCTAGAACCGGAAGTGCGCGAACGTCTGGTCAGGGAGCTGATGAATGCACGCCGTGCCGTCGGCGCAGCCAGGCGCAAGGCCGATCACACCGGCAAGACAGTCGCACATGAAGCGGTCAATCGCGCTAAAGTGGCGCTTGGCGAACGCGGCCCGGTCTGGTGGGACGATGGCGCACCTGACCTCAACCGCCATCTCGCGCGCACGGGCCCCTATGCGGAATGGTATGCGAGCCTTCCTGAAGACAAGCGCTAAGCCTTCCGTTTGCGCCGGGGCTTGTCGGCGAGCTCGAAGATGACCGACACATGATCACTGGTTTTCAGCGTCAAAAGAAGATCGTGTAGCTTGACGTACCGTTGCAGCTTGTAGTGGAACTTGGCACCAGGGCGCGGGCTGACGTAAAGGCGGTCGATGCCAGTCGAAATCGATCCATTCAAAAAATAAAGCGGCCAGTTTTGCTCTCCAAGAGCGGACCGTCGGCTAACCGGACAGCAGCCGTCGCATTCTTGAATGCCAAGCATCTGCGACACCGTGGTTGCCATCCCATTCAGTCCACGATTCGCCAAAAGCATTACAAGTTCAAAGACATCAAAAGGCATGCCCCCAAGGGCATTTGAGTGGCGAACTGCCTTGGTGGCGCACCATTAAGAAAAAGTGCTGACCCTGTCTTCATATGAAGCT
>Ga0209147_100864_pt1 | contig 14118 bp, 25 predicted proteins | sample AraplaCol_mLB_r2_FD_184278 | JGI IMG/M metagenome (GOLD analysis project Ga0209147, IMG submission 184278) | Arabidopsis root microbial communities from North Carolina, USA - plate scrape CL_Col_mLB_r2 (SPAdes) (version 2) | ecosystem: Host-associated > Plants > Roots > Endosphere | place: USA... | reverse complement strand
AGGGAATGTCTTCCTAATGGAGAAATTCTAATAGATGGTTTCGTTTGCGCATGGCACAAAGCCATCGCCAGGAGTAAGTGATGGGCATCCGGTACTGGTATCGCCACCACATGGGCCTATTCAAGAAATGGCTTTGGTGTAAGTGGAACGGCCATGAGCCAAAGCTTGTTCACCGTCACGGATTCCGACCAGCGTGTTACGTCTGCCAAAGGTGCGGCGTGACAACTAAAGACCCGGCATTTGATATTGGAGCAAGCGAATGAGCACGATGACGCTGGTAGATCAAATCATCGCAGACTTGGAAGATCGTAGCGGCTTTAGCCAAGCGTTCGATATTGACGACGACGTGATGGCTGAACTCAAGGCCAGCCTTGTGGCGCTAATCGACGCCCACATCACCTCGCGAGAGGTGAGGGGGTATGCGGTGGCGTGGTCGCTGCGGTTTTCTGACGATCCACGCCTATGCCTTAGCACCGTCTTCGACACAGAGAAGGAAGCCGAAGATTACGCGGCAACGTGTATGACTGCCCCGGAAATTGTGCCCCTCTACATCCACCCCGCCGCGCATGCGGCCTACACCAAGGAAAAGTATCGTGAGCGACCGGAAGGCGAGCACGTGCTTATCCCGGACTTGTGGAAAGCCATGATCGCCGCCACGCAGTACGGGGGTGAGTGATGGTCTACTGCGATTCTTGCGGAATGAAAAACAACTGGCCGCGTGACTTCTGGCATCCACTGTCTCGTGGCGCTTGTGAAGTATGCGGAACCGTAGCGACCTGTTACGACGTGCCGTCGTCATGCCTGCCGCAGGCTAGGACGGAAAAGGAGGATGGGGAATGAGCGAGCTTAAGCCGTGTCCGTTTTGTGGTGATGGCTGCTATATGCACGAAGACGAGGGGGCTTTTCAGCCGGGTTGTGATTCGTGCAACTTCGTACTTGAGAGCGGCCCAGTGGGCATTGGTTGGTATCCAACTTTTGAGTCCGCTGCTGCCGCATGGAACCACCGCCAGGAGAGCCGCGATGAACGTGGATGAGGCGATTGAAATCCTCCAATACGGCATAGACAACGCTACGGCTTCTAGGGCGACTATCCATGTGACCCGGCTACGTCAGGCTATCGCTGTACTCCGCACCCACATCGCCGGGAAGGTGGATGATGCGATGGTGGAGCGGTTCGGACACGATTACTTCAACTGGTGGGATCGTATGCCTGAGTCATCTCGCGAGATCTACCGAGTACAAATTCAGTCAGCCCTCATCGCGGCGCTGGGGGTGGAAGGATGAGCCTGTTCCTTCGACCGTTGTGCTGGATGGTCGGCCATGACTGGGGAAAGTGGTACAGGGTCGGTCGGGTGTGGCGGCGTGAATGTTCTTTCTGCGAGGCCACCGAGGAAACGCCAGCGTGACCAACCTGGACACCGAGCTAGCTACACCTCCCGCTTTGTATTTCCCGTTTACAACGCAGCACATGTAGAGGCACCCGTGAAAACCTCACAGACCCAACAAGGCGCCCTTGACGAATTCCTGCGGGAGGGCAGAAGCCTGGACGATGCACCCGACTTCGCCCTTCACGCGCTGGAGCGTGAACTCCGGGCCCGCATGGCCGCGGACAATGCCCTGCTAAACAGGATCCGCAAGGCCCTCCGTAAGCACGCCCGCAATGGTGACAAAACGTCACCACAGGCGTAAAATGCCCTCCCATGGGAATCCATCTGGAGTACGCCGCATGACGGCACCACGCAGGCATTTCATCGTGCCCGACACCCAGGTCAAAAAGGGTGTGCCCACGGATCACATGGATTGGATCGGTCGCGCCATCAAGGACTACGCGCCCGATGTCGTCGTCCACCTGGGCGACCATTGGGACTTCCCTTCCCTGTCCCGCTACGAGCCCGCCGGCAGCATGGCCAAGGAGGGCGCGCGCGTCGAGGACGACATCGAGGCGGGCAACGCCGCGCTGGAGCGCCTGCACAAGGCCATGGGCCGTTACCGTGGCCGCAAGGTGATCCTCGAGGGCAACCACGAGCACCGCCTGATCCGGGCCATCAATGACGACCCCCGCCTGGCTGGCACGATCGGCTACCACCTGTTGAACCGCGAGCGGCTTGGCTGGGAAGTCGTGCCCTACCACTGCGGCGCGCCGGGCCAGGTTGTCATCGACGGCGTGACGTACGCCCACTACTTCGCCGCGGTGAACACGGGGCGTCCCATCGGCGGCACGGCCAACAACAAGCTGAACCACATCGGCGATGCCTTCGTGCAGGGCCACGTCCAGGGCTACGACATCGGCAACAAGCAGTTCGCCACGGGCCGGATCAAGCAGGGCATCGTCGCCGGCTCCGCGTACCTCCATGACGAGGACTACAAGGGCATGGCGAACAACCACTGGCGCGGCGTGCTGGTCCTGAACGAGGTCCGGGACGGCAATTTCTGCGTCATGCCCCTGACCCTCGATTACCTGTGTCGCAAGTACGAAGGCGTCGCCCTCGACGTCTACATGCGCCGTACCTATCGCAACGCCCAGCAGCGATTCACTGTCGCGAGGAAGGCACCGTGATTCCAACAAAGACGAAGGCGAATATCGAGACGAGCGAGGCCGGTTTCATGGGCCGTAAGCTCGTGCAGCAGATCCACATCACCCGCGTGCTGGACGTTGGCGACGCCGAGATATGGGACATGTTGGTGATTCAGGGCTGGACGCCCCCGCCCGGCAGCAAGCGACCGGGAGAATCGGCGTGATCTTCGTCGCTTGCACCCTGATGGGCCTCCTTTTCCTTGCGGGCGCCGTGGGCTTCCTGCGCGCCCGGCGGGGCAACACCGACAACGAGGTCATGCGCGCTGCGCTGGCCAAGTGGCTGGGAGATTGATGTGACTGAGCTGACGGAAGTCACCGAGGATTTCGAGAACCCGAACCTCGATCAGCCGTACCCAATGACGGTGCGCGTGCTTATCCGCAAGCTGCGCACCTGCCACCCCGACAAGCCGGTCCGGCTGTGCGTGGACGGCTTCAACATGATGGACATGCCGGACGACGGTGTGTGCGAGGGCCCGGACGACGTAATGCTCGGCCGCCTGGACGCGTCCATGTGGACGACCGTCGACGAACTTCCCGAGGAGGACGACGAATGAAAGCGAAGTTCCCCCCTTACGGTCCGGGCGACGTAGCCGTGGTGAATCCACAGCCGGGTGAAACATACCGCGATGCAATTGATCGGATCACGCGTGAAGTCGCCGGCACACCCACCCACGACCCCGTGACCAAGCCCGCGCACTACCAGCGTGGCGGCATTGAGACCATCGACTACATCCGCGCCACGCTGGGCGACGAGGGTTTCATCGCCTACGCCATCGGCAACAGCCTCAAGTACCTGTCCCGCTTCCGCGACAAGGACGGCGTGCAGGATCTGAAGAAAGCCCAGGTCTATCTCGGCTGGGCCATCAAGACCATGGAGAAAACCCCGTGAACATCACCGAAGCAGGAAACGCGTATAAGAAGGCCGTCGAAGGAGTGAACGACGCGCTGCACGCGGCCAAGCACGCAAAAGCCGCGTACGAGAAGGCGAAGTCGGCCCTGCGCGAGGCGCGAGACGTTCTGAACCAAGCGCACGGTGAGCTGATCACCGCTACAGGCGCGCCCGTAGAGGAGGTATCCTTCGTATGAGCACCCTTGACGATTTCACAACGTTCGAAGCGGACCAGGCGCGCGTGAAGTTCGCCCGCGCCCAGTACGCGGACATCACCACCGACCAGTGGGTCGCGCTCGTGAACCAGCTGGACAGCGTGGTCGAGCAGCAGGAACTTGACCTCGAGGCGGCCCGCGAACGCGTTGCCTTCGAAGTCGGCTTGCATGGTTGAATTCGCCCTGCCCCTGGACTGGCAGGTGGAGGGCGCTGAATTTCTGGCGGCGCGCCAGCACGCCTTCCTTGCTGACGAACCGGGGTGCGGCAAGTCCTGCCAGGCCATCAGGGCGTGCGACCTCGTGGGCGCTGACAACATCCTGATCCTCGTGCCGGCGAGCGTGCGCGTGAACTGGCTCCGGGAGTTCGAGAAGTTCAGCGTCTACGATCGTGAAGGCGTGGCGATCCTCGACGGAAAAACGGCGCCAGCCGTCAAAGGATTGACGGTGTGTTCGTACGATCTGCTGGCGAATGAAAAGCTCCGCAAGTCTCTGCAGGCGAGACGCTGGGATGTTCTCATCCTCGATGAGGCGCACGGCCTGAAGACCCCCAGGGCCAAGCGCACCAAGTGGGTGTACGGACGCAAGAGCGACAGCGACACGGGCCTGGCGGCCGTCTCCACCCGCGTGTGGCGGCTCTCCGGCACCCCTGCGCCGAACCACGTTGATGAGCTTTGGACACATCTGCGAAGTTCATCACTGTTTTCAGGCAGTTACCACGATTTCATCAGTGAATTTTGCACGGGCTTCACATCGGATTTCGGTTTTCGCATCACTGGCACGAAGAATGCTCAACGTCTCCGTGCCCTTCTCAAACCTTTCATGCTCCGTAGGAAGAAAGTCGACGTGTTGCCGAAACTGCCCATCCTCACCATTGAACACCACACGATCGAGCCAGCGCCCGTGGACCACGAGGTGTTCTTTCCGAACACCTTGCTGACGGGTACGGGCGAGCTGCACCGTGAGGTGGAGGCACAGAACGCGCTGCTGCGCGGCCTGCCGAAGGATTCAGATGACGTGATCGACCGGCTGCGCCAGCTCGCGCCGTCTGCCGGCACGCTGCGCAAGTACATCGGTTTGTCCAAGCTACCGGGCTATCTGGCCATCATTCGTCCAGAACTGCGTGAACGGCGCTACGACAAGCTGGTGATCGGCGCCTGGCACGCAGACGTCATCGAGGCGTTGCAGCGTGAGCTGCGCGAGTTCAATCCCGTCACCATGTATGGCGGTACGCCTGCGGATAAACGGCAGACGCGCATCGACAAGTTCAAGAGCAACAGGACGTGCCGCGTGATGATCTGCCAGGTGAAAGTGGGGATCGGATTCAACGCGACGGCCGCGTACACGGTGGACGTGCTGGAACCCTCGTGGGTGCCGGCGGAGAACAAGCAGCTGATCGACCGCTGCCACCGTATCGGGCAGGACGCCCCTGTCACCGCCCGCTTCTTCGGCTGCGGCCGGAGCGTGGACGAGGACATTTCGAAAGCGCTGGCCAACAAGGCCCGCGAACTGGCAAAAGTTTTCGAGTAACCGTTGACATTTCGTCACCACAAGCGCAACATTCACCACACGATCAACACGGGGAGTCCACATGTCGTACACGTTCACCATCACCTGCAATACCGTCGAGGAAATGGAGCGCCTGATGGCGGCCATGCGCCACGATGTCGATCCGGCCGTGACGCAGCAGGTGCAAGCCGCTGTCGCAGAGGTGGCCGGAAACACGAACCAGGCTGACCTGCCGACGCAGAAGGCGCGCCGCGGCCGTCCGCCCAAGGCCGCAACCGAACCCGCTGCGCCGGCCTCTCAGGATGCCAGCGTGCCGGACGACTCGGCCGTCGAAGCCACGGACGAACAGACGGAACCGGCGCAGCAGCCCGAACCGGCCAAGGCTGAAAAGCTCACCATCGATGACGCCCGCAACGCGCTGCGCGCCCTGCAGTCGCGCAAGGGTGAGGCCGACATGGCTGCGGCCCTCGCTGTCCTGGGCCAGTTCGGCGCCAACCGTATCTCCGAGGTCAAGGCCGAGGACTACGCAGCGTTCATCACGGCCTGCGAGAACGCCTGATGGGTTGGAACGACTCGGGCTTCAGTCGACGTCGGGCCAGTAACGCCACGGCGTCCGGGTTTTCTGCCCGGGAGAAGGAAGGCAAGGTGACGGTAGGTGGCAGGGTGTCGGGGGTGATCGCCGTCGCTTTGAGGGATTTTGCCAAGGAGAAAGGCAAGTCCCTCACCAAGGTCCTGAAGGAACTGGGGATCGGCAGCAGTACGTGGACCCGCCTGCGCGGCCACGAGCCCATCACCCAGTCCACGGTGTTGAAGATCATGACGTACATGGGCACTGACTTGCGTGCAGTGTTGACGAAATATCATCGGAGTGAACCGTGAAGAAATTCATCCCATCCGCTGCGCTTTATGCCGCTTGCCTGGCGTTAATCTTCACCGATCACGAGGGGGCCGCCATGGCGTTCTTTCTTGCCGCTCTTACGACCTCCCTGCCTGCGTTGTACGACCTGTGACTGACCTCCCCGCCCACTCGCGCGTCGGCGCCAGCGGCATGACCCGCTGGGAACTGGAGCACTGCCCGGGATCCGTGCAACTGTCGGCGGACCTCGAGTCCAAGTCGGGCTTCGCCGCGGCCGAAGGAACGGTGGCGCACGCCCTTGGCGAGGACGCGCTCAACGGCGAGAAGTACAAGAACCTGGGCGTCGTGCAGCAGGATGGCTTCGACATCGAAGTCACGAAGGAAATGGTCGACCACATCACCGAGTACAAGGTGACGGTCGATGACCTGTCGGGTCCGGACACCGTGCGCCATGTCGAGCACAAGTTCCACCTGGCGAACCTGCACCCGTCCCTGTTCGGCACGTCGGACTGCGTGCTCTGGCATCCGGAGCGCCAGCATCTGGACGTGATCGACCTGAAGTACGGCGCCGGCCACGCGGTCGAGGCACGAGACAACGTGCAGTTGAAGTACTACGCGCTGGGCGCCATGACCACGCTGGGTTACAACGCCAAGACCATCGGCCTGCACATCTTCCAGCCGCGCTGTCCGCACCCCGACGGCCCGCATCGTACCGAGACGATCGACGCGAGCGAGCTGCTGGACTTCGCCGGCTACCTCGTGGCCAGCGTGCGAGAGACGGAGAAACCGGAAGCCGCCATCCGTGCGGGCGAGTGGTGCCGCTACTGCCCCGCTGCCGGCGTACCGGGCCGCTGTCCCGCGCAGGCCAAGGCAGCGCAGGATTTGGCAAAGGTGGCGTTCTCGGTGTCCCGCTACGACCCTGACGAACTTTCGAAATGGCTGGACCGTCTGCCGATCCTCGAAGCGCAGATCAAGGCGGTGCGCGAGTTCGCGTACAACGAAGCCGAAGCCGGCCGCACGCCGCCAGGGTACAAGCTGGTCGAGAAGCAGGCGCGCGAGAAGTGGCGCCCCGATGTCACCGCGGATGAGCTGAACGAAGCGTTTGGCATCGACCACAACGACCTGTTCGAAGAACCCAGCATCAAATCCCCCGCCCAGGTGCGCAAGCTGGTGCCGGGCAAGAACGACAAGGAACGCGCGGCCAAGCTGGCGGCGTTCACTTCGAAGGAATCCAGCGGTCACACGCTGGTGCATGAGGACGACAAGCGCCCGGCCATCGCCCTTGCGGCAAGCCAGGTTTTCGCTCGCCTCGACTGATGACAGAACCTCAACACGGATACCAACGATGACCACGAAGACCCAGTGCATTACCCCCGAGTTCCGCGTCTCCTACCCCAAGGTGTTCAAGCCCGAGCGCAACGACCTGAACGGCAGCGACGAGTACAGCGTCGTCGCCCTGTTCAAGAAGGGCGAAGACCTGTCGAAGCTCAAGGCCATCGCCAAGGCGGCGGTCGAGGACAAGTGGGGCACCGACGAGAAGAAGTGGCCGAAGAACCTGCGCATGCCGTTCCGCGACCAGGCCGAGCGCACGAAGACGGACGAAGACGGCAACGAGTACCTGCCCGACGGCTACGAGGCCGGCGCCATCTTCCTGAACCTGAAGTCGCAGAAGCGCCCGGGCCTGGTCAATGGCCGCAACGAGGACATCATCGACGAGTCCGACTTCTACGGCGGCTGCTTCGCCCGCGCCCAGGTGAACGCCAAGGCGTACGACAAGAATGGCAATAAGGGCGTGTCGATCTACCTGAACCACGTCCAGAAGACCCGCGACGGCGATTCGTTCGGTTCCTCGCCGCGCAGCGCCAGCTCCGTGTTCGAAGCGGTTGGTGACGAGGGCGGTTCGGCCGGCGGCCTGTTCGACTGATCCACTTCCGCGGCGCCCCTCCGGGGGCGCCTTTTTCTGTTGCGAGGAACGCCATGGTTAACACCGTCCACACGGCCGACGGGCCGATCCCCTACCTCAACGTCAAGGGCCACCGCTTCCCCATCTGCATCACGAAGGATGGCGACCGCGTGGTCCCCAAGACGGATCCCAAGACGGGCTTCGGCATCTACGCCCTGCCCGGCGGCGGCGAAGCAACCGCGGCGCAGATCCGCGCCATGCTGGAGAACGTGTGATGATTCCTCTCTCGTATTTCGTCGTCGCTTTGGCGCACGTCTTCGGCCTGATGATCTTCGGTGGAGGGTGCGTGTGCTTTGTCGCAGCACATGATCTGTACCGTGAAAAGGACATTTCGTTCTTGGCCGCAGTTGCGATGGGCCTGTTGCTCGCGGGCGCGCCGCTGTTCGCCGCAGGAATCCACTACGGTATCGTGGATCCGTCGCGATGACCATCCTGCATTTGGACGACGAGACCCGGAGCGCGGCCGACCTCAAGAAGGTTGGCCTTTCCAATTACGCCGCCGACCCGACGACCGGGTTGTGGTGCTCGGCGTTCGCGTTCGATGACGACCCGGTGCAGTTGTGGACGGCCGAGGGCAACACGGATGACGCGGCGGTGCGCGCAGCCAAGGATCACATCCGCAAGGGCGGCCTGGTGTACGCGCACAACGCTGCGTTCGAACTGAAGATCGGGCGGCACGTCGCGCCGCGCTACGGCTGGCCCGAACTGCAGCTGGAGCAGATGCGCTGCACCATGGCCATGGCCTACGTGATGGCGTTGCCCGGTAGCCTGGAGCACTGCGCCGCCGCGCTGGGCATCGACCAGCAGAAGGACATGAAGGGTAGTCGAGTGATGATGCAGCTCGCCCGGCCGCGATCCATTGCCCCCGACGGCAGTCCCGTCTGGTGGGACGATCGCGCCAAGCTGGATACGCTGTACGCGTATTGTATGCAGGACGTGGAAGTGGAGCGCGCCTGCCACAAACGCATGCTCGAGCTTACCCCTGAGGAGTTGGAGCTGTGGCGGTTCTACCAGCGGATGAACGAGCGCGGCATCCCGGTCGACCTGGCGAGCATCGACCGCGCCATCGCGCTGGTTGAATCGGAGAAGGCGCGCCTTGACCAAGCCATGCGCGACATCACCAGCAACGTCGTTGCCGGCTGTACGGACGTGCGTCAGCTCGTTGCGTGGCTACGCTATCGCGGTGTGATGATCCCCGGCGTGGCCAAGGCGGACGTGCTTGATGTGCTGCAGAAGGATGCTGAAGGTCACCAGTGCGGCGATTGTCGGGGAAGTGGAAAACTTACCGTTATCGAGCACCATCACACCCGCGGCGTTTCGTCGTCGGAAAATACCTGCGGCGAGTGCGGCGGTGCAGGGCGCATTTACATGCGGATTCCCGATGACTGCCGTCAGGCGCTCAGGCTGCGCCAGGAAGCAGCCAAGACCTCGACCGCCAAGCTCACCGCCATGCGTGACGCTGCGAGCCCCGATGGCCGCGTGCGCGACTGCACGCAGCACTACGGGGCGCACACTGGCCGTAGCGCCGGCCGCCGAATTCAGCCGCTGAACTTCCCCCGTCCGTCCATCCTTCATACAGAGGAGGATGTTGAAGACGCCATCGCGAATCTACATCGTCCGCAGTATCTGGAGATGATGTACGGCTCGCCCATGACGGTGCTGGCGGACTGCCTCCGTGGCATGATACGGGCACCGGAAGGTCGCGAGTTCATCTGCTGTGACTTTTCCAACATCGAGGGACGCGTGCTCGCATGGCTGGCCGGCGAGGAATGGAAGCTCAAGGCGTTCCGTGACTACGACAACGGCACCGGCCCTGACCTGTATCTGCTCTCCTACTCGCGCGCGTTCGGCTGCACGATCGACGAGGCAAAACCGAACCGCCAGGTAGGCAAGGTGATGGAGCTGGCCCTCGGATACGAAGGTGGCGTCGGCGCGTTCCAGACCATGGCGCGCGGATACGGCGTGAAGGTGTCGGACGAACGGGCCAACGAATTGAAGGAATTGTGGCGCGCAGCGCATCCGAAGACCGCAGCGCTGTGGAAGGGGTTGCAGGCGGCGGCTATCCGTGCCATCAAGACGGGCGAAACGCACGAATACCGCGGCCTGAAGTTCCGGGTGAAGGGCTCGTTCCTGTTTTGCCGCCTACACAGCGGCCGCGTCCTGACTTACCCCTATCCTCGCCTCGGCAAGGACAAGTGGGGCCGGGACAACTGGAGCTACATGCGCGTGAACAGCGTGACCCGCAAGTGGGAGCGCCACGAAACCTACGGTGGCGACCAGGCCAACCACGTCACTCAGGCCACCGCACGCGATATCCAAACAAGCGCCATGCTCCGACTGGAGGCGGCGGGTTATCCGTTGGACCTTGAAATCTACGATGAAGACCTGGCTGAGGTCCCGATGTCGGACGAGATTGTGAAGACGGATGGGATTTCTTGTGCCAAGAGTGTTGACGAAATGTCATCGTTGATGTCAAATGCTCCTCACTGGGCTACGGGATTACCCGTTGCCGCCACCGGCTGGGCCGGGTCGCGATACCGCAAGGACTGATTTCGATTTGCCGCCAGGCCACCGTGCGTTAACGGAGCCAGCGGGCACGGCTGAAGCCACGTTGTGGCGGGAGCACGGCGCTGACCACCCGGGTGGGTGCGATGCGACAGCTCTGACTCTCCTCCAGCCGGGAACCCGCCGCCTCGCCCCCGTCAAGGGCCCCACATTCCAGAGACCCGAGACCATGAGCCTGCCCGATAACGACCGAATCGCCGACCCCCTGGACCGCGCTGCCGCCGAAACCGAGCGCGCCGTGGAAGCCGCCCTGACGTTCCGCCAGCCCGAGGGCCCGGCCGCCGATGGCGAATGCCACAACTGCGGCGAGACCGTGGCCCCGGGCCTGCGCTGGTGCAACGCCGCCTGCCGCGATGACTGGGAAAAGGACCAGAAGCGCGGTCTGCCGGAGCGCGAGTGATGCGCTTCGAAGTCGGCGAGCTGGCGAAGTTCGTAGTCGCCAGGACCGTGGCGGGCCACCAGTACTTGGGAAGCGTGGCCGAAGTCACGCACCTTAACCCTCGTGAAGGTGAGCGCGATCCGCGCGGAAACCGGACGTGGGCAGAGACAGCGGACTACGGCGTCTTGTTTCCGGGCGCCGAGTTCGCTTTCTCCGTTATGGACTACCAGCTCCAGAAGCTTAACCCGCCGGACGAACCGGTCGAAATGACGCACCACGAGGAAGTCGAGGCATGACCCAAGTCGCCGACGCGCTGCTGCTGGCACGCCAGGGCTTCCATATTTTCCCGTTGCGCCCAGGCTCCAAGCTGCCTGCGATCGAAGCGTTCCCGACGCGCGCCACGCGTGAGCCGGAGAAGATCGAGCGCTGGGCGAAGAAATACCCCGACTGCAACTGGGGTATCAGCACTTCCAAGTTCGGCGATGACGAAGCGCTCATCGTCGTGGACATCGACAACAAGGGCGACAAGCATGGCGACCACGCAATTCTCCAGCACGAGCTGGACGGCCGGGAGCTGGGTCTCACACTGGAGAATGCCACCCCCTCCGGTGGCCGCCATCTGGTGTATCGCGCTGCTGCTGCTGTGCGCCAGGGCGTGGACGTACTGGGCGCAGGCGTAGACGTACGTTCCAAGGGCGGCTACGTCGTCGCCCCCGGTAGCCGCGTGCCGCTGGGCGAATACTTCACCGACCGCCCTGACCGCCCCGCCGCCGCGCCCCAATGGTTGATCGACGCCTGCGGCGCAGCACCTGAGCGTACGCCGGGACGCAAGGCGCTGGACGGGATCAACGCAGACCGTGCGCGCCAGCGCGCCCTCGCCTACCTGCAGCATGAGGCCCCCGAGGCCATCGAGGGCGCGGGCGGCGACTTCACCACGTACAAGGTGGCCGCGCGCCTGAAGGACCTGGGCGTCACCGCCGAGGTCGCGCTCGATCTGATGATGACGGAGTGGCACGAGGGCTGCGGCTGGACCAACGACGAGCTGGCGACCAAGGTCCGCAACGCCTACAAGTACGGCGAGAACCCGCAGGGCGCAGACGCGCCCGAAGCCCAGTTTCAGCCCGTAGAGGACGAGGCGCCAGCCGCGGCCAAAGGCCACCCCTTCGCCGAACTGAACAAGGAGTTCGCCTTCGTGATGACGGGCGGCGGCCACCACATCCTGTGGGAGACCACGGACGCGCACGGCCGCCAGATCGTGGAGCACGTCAAGGAAAACTCGTTCCACAAGCACCTGGCGTCGCGGGATATCCAGATCGGCAAGAAGTCGGAGAAGCTGTCAGAGGCGTGGATGGCTTCCCCGCATCGCCGCTCCTACCACGGGCTGGTGTTCGCTCCGGAAGAAAAGGTCGACCCGCGCTTCTACAACCTGTGGCGCGGGTTCGACTTTGCGCCCGAGGCCGCCGGCAACGCGCGGGCACAGCGCGCGCTGCAACTGTGGATCGAGCACTGCGAGAAGAACGTGTGCAACGGCGACGCCGCACTCGCCCGCTGGTTCATCGGCTACTGCGCCCACATGGTCCAGCGTCCGTACGAGAAGCCCCTCACCACCCTGGTGCTGAAGGGCAAGAAGGGAACGGGCAAGAACGCCGCGCTGGAGCGCGTGGGCGCCCTGTTTTCCAACAACATGGTAGTCGTCGACGATGACCGCTACCTCACGGGCAACTTCAACAGCCACCTCGAGGCGTGCCTCATGCTGGTGCTGGACGAGGCCGCGTGGGCGGGGAACAAGAAGGCGGACAGCAAGCTCAAGGGAATGACCACGGGCAAGAACCACATGATCGAGCGCAAGGGCATGGAGCCCTACACCGTGCGGAACCTGACTCGCGTGGTGATCCTCGGCAACGAGGACTGGCTCGTGCCGGCGACGGCGGACGAGCGCCGCTACGCCGTGTTCAATGTGGGCGATGGCCGCAAGCAGGACCGCGCGTTCTTCACCGACATGCGCGAGGGCATGGAAGCCGGCGGCTACGCCCTGCTGCTGCACTACCTCAAGACGTTCGACCTGACGGGCATCGACGTGAACGACGCGCCGAAGACCGAAGGCCTGGCAGACCAGAAGCTGGAAAGCCTCGGCGCCCAGCACCAGTGGTGGATGGACTGCCTCATCGAGGGCCAGATCCTCGGTGGCGACTTCGCCGGGGAATGGCCGGAGCGGCTGGCCACCAACCGCCTGCAGGATGCGGCCAAGCGCCACAACCACAGCCGCGGCATCAGGACGTGGGCGCCGACCGCCACCCAGTTCAACAAGGCCATGGCCGCCGTGCTGCCCGGGTGGAAAGCGATCAAGTCCACCAAGGCCCAGGAAGGCGACGCCACGTACCACTACACCTTGCCCGACCTCGCCGCCGCGCGCGCCGCCATGGCCGCCTACCTCGGCAAGCCCGACCTGTTCTCGGAGGATGAATCGTGACGCCGGAAAAAGAGCGCGACGGGTTTGAAGCTGCCTTCTCGGCAAACGATAACTGGCATCGCGGCCGTGAGTATTTTCACCTTAACGAAAAGGGCGAGTACGCCCACCCGGCCACTCGGATTCTTTGGGAGGGGTGGATTAGACGCTCGAACTATTTTACGGAGAGCACACCGTGAGCCAGCCCATCTACTACACCACCCAGGAAGTGGCAGCCATGCTGAAGCTGTCGCCGCGCACGCTGGAGAACTGGCGCAACCTGCGGCAGGGTCCGGCGTTCGTGAAGTTCGGCACGCGCGTCCTGTATTCGGCCGAGGCGATCGCGGATTACGCGGCGGCCAACACGATCGGGGGTGCGTCGTGATGGTCGTCTACGCCGCCATCGGAGGCCCCTGCGGCAAAGCATTACTGCGTGCGGCCAAGCCGTATGTTTACCCGTGGCCTGGCGGAAAGTGGCGTTGCAACGGATGTGGCGTTGTGGGTGCCGTGCAGGAAACGCCCGTAGGTGCCTACGACAGTTGGGTCGCCGAGTGTCGCATTCAGGCCGCGGGCAAAGAGCTGACGACGCTGTAGGTCTGCGACCCATGTGCGACCTAGCTGGAAAAGAAAAAGGCTTAGCTCGCGCTAAGCCTTTGTTTTAATTGGTGGGCCGTGTAAGATTCGAACTTACGACCAATTGATTAAGAGTCAACTGCTCTACCAA
>Ga0209147_100841_pt1 | contig 14419 bp, 20 predicted proteins | sample AraplaCol_mLB_r2_FD_184278 | JGI IMG/M metagenome (GOLD analysis project Ga0209147, IMG submission 184278) | Arabidopsis root microbial communities from North Carolina, USA - plate scrape CL_Col_mLB_r2 (SPAdes) (version 2) | ecosystem: Host-associated > Plants > Roots > Endosphere | place: USA... | reverse complement strand
GGAATTTGGAGAAGGCATCGCAAAAGTAATACTTATTTTGGCTGCCTCAGTCGGCTTGGCGGGAATCAGTGCAGGAGTATTTCTTGGCTGGCTTATCTGGGCTTAACAAAACAATCGATTTGATAAACGGGGTATGGGAATGAAATGGTGGCAACGTTGTGTTGTGAAGTTGGCAGATTTTGCGTTGATGATGTTCGCTATTTTGGCGATTATCACCATCGCTAAATGGCAGGGGGAACATGTGCGTTACTTGGATATAGCAGTGCTTGTGGCGCTATATCAAATTCTCAACAACCAAAACAAACTCGACCATAGCACAACTGGCGAAACAATCGCTGTGATAAGGAGGAAGCCGAATGAATGACTCCGATCGACTCAAAGATGCGTTGAACGAATTGAAGGCCGCTGTTTGGGCAGAAAGAAAGTCCTGGATTCCATTTATAGTTGGCGTTTGGGTCGGGGTAATTGTCGGCGCCATAGCAGTTCATTTATCGATTTAACATTTCATTACTTTTGTTAAAGATCGGCACGAATCGGTGCCAATGGGAGGGATCGGGATGTTCAGGATGGACAAGGAAGGTAAATTGCACAAGGTTGACAGGATAGAAGCAGGTCGTGATGCAGATAAAGATTTAGCCATATGTGAAGCAGCTACGCCAGGTCCGTGGGAACTGGAGCCGGAAGCCGATGACGATGAAGGACTTGTAATCTGGAGAAAAGATGAAGAGCACCCGGGCAGATCAGAAGGTGTAATTGTTCTGAATCCCGAGTGCCACTATGAAGAAGCAGATGTCACCTTCATTTCGGAAGCCAGAGAAGCGCTTGCCACACTGGATACATCGATCGTCTGCGGCAGAGGAAGAGTTAAAGCGCCTGAGGAACCTGATTGGCAGTGTGGTTGGTTCATTAACAGCATGGGCTTTCAATTTAGAAGATGTCAATTTTTCGGCGGAAGAGTACCAGGATCTGCAGAAAATCACCCAGCCGTTATTTGAAGAGGATACGACCATTTAACAAAAGAGAAAAAGTAAATAGAGCGTCAATTACCATATTGACGCTCATAATTCGATTATTTTATTACAGGATTAGCTACAACTGGATTGGTGTATTCGTTGGTAAAGTTCTCGAACTGAAAATCCAATTTAGAGACACCCGTAACGTCGATATTAATATTCTGTGGCAGATTTCCAGATTTTAAAATACCTGACCACAATGGTTTATCATCACCAATAATCTTAACACTAACATCTACTTTATTATATTCGTCAGTCAAACCAATGATTGCTTCAAACGATTTATAGATGCCGTTTATATTATATGTATAGTTTGAAATACCATTTCTTACGGTTAAAATTTTTATGTTTTTGGTGTACTCTTGCCCTCCCATTTTCACCATTTGATTTAAATTGACTGTGGATTTTTTGCTATCTGAATTGATGTAAAAGGGGGAGTCATCTGATAGAAATTTTTGAATGGGATAACTTCCTACAATAACTGTACTTTTTTGACTATCATATGTAAAAAGTTTTTCAGACAGAGAAGATGCAAGTCCAATTGGAATATACACGTTGCCATTATAAATAAACGACGAAGGGGAACTATTAAACTGATTGTTAGGCGGTGTTTTATCTATACCTCCAACCAGAAATTTAAGAGGGAGGGAAGATACCTTAATCTCGAGGTCTGTTGCCAGAGCGCCTGCTGCCCCAAAAAGAACAGATCCTATTAAAAACCCAGCAATAAACTTTTTCATACGAATTCTCCTTTTTTGATGAATTTAGGTCTATTTTACCATATATCGACAAATTGATGGCGAATTATTACAAAAAACATAGAAAATTGCCAAATAACCCATATTGACAGAATCAAGGAGGTCATAAATTTTATGAGAGATAAAAAAATAGCCCCCTCGTTTCAGATCGTTTTGAAAAGAAGTAATTAACACAATATTTCGGAAGTGAAGAATATGGACTGATGCCCCTCCAGTAGAGGAGCACCAGCACTGCAAAGCTAGTGGTCTTGTTGTGACGAGCCATCTGCACCAAACAATTGTCTCAAGACGACGCGACTCATGTCAGTGACACGCTCAAATACAAAAGCGACTTGATCATCGTGTGGCTGCAGATAGTAATTTGTAAAACCGAGCTGCGTAAGTTCCTGACTTAGACGCAGTGCATCCTGGACATCCACAAAGAAGTACAGATGCTTGGTCATGGAAATCACCTCCTTCCGCAGCTAAACGTAGCAGAAGGAGGTTGGGACAAAAAAGAAAAAGCCCCCTCAAGGGAGCAAATGTGTGTTCGACAACCACATTATACCGTAAAGGCGAGGGGGAACGAAAGATGAGCGCAGTAAAACAGTTGACCCTGCTTCCAGAGATAGACAGACCGGCAACGGAGGAACGGGTTAAAGAAGCCTTGGATCTGGCCCGAATGTTCATCCAGATGGGCTTCCATCCAGGAATTGAAGCAAGCACGACGGCTGGATACTCCCTCGTTTCGCCGGCGCAAACTAACGCTTTCCACAGCAGCACAGAAAGCACAGCCATCAAGAATGTGGATATAGAGAGGGAACGAAAGGAACACGTAGAGAGAGTCATAGGGGCAGTACAACGGTTGAGTAAGCGGCAAAGAGAGTTGATCATGTTCCGCTGGTTCAGCGATGAGGACTGGACAGATGTGGAGACCTATACCGAGTTTAACCTGTCTCCAGCGACATATTACCGTCACCGAGCAGATACCTTTTACAAGCTGGCCTTTGCGTTACGACTTCATGTATATGTGGAAGATGCGGAGAGTGATAGACTTTTGATAGGAAAGTGAGTCAGTTTTGATAGACATATGAGTCACATTTTGTATGAAGCAGGGTTATGATTATATCATCAGCATAATAGAACGAGCCATCCAGTTAAATGGGTGGCTTTTTGTATGAGGGGAAAACCATGAAGTTGATCAAAATCACTATGCCAACGACCGCAGACGACAAGCTGGTTGACTGGGAGGACTGCGTGCAGGCATACAGGGAAAAAAAGAGAAAGTGGCTGCGCAAACAGGAGATGCAATGCAAGAAGATGTGATAAACGCCTGCTCTTCTTTCAGTCATCTTATATTCGATTCAAATACTCCTCCACCATTACAGCCTCTGAACGGGTAGTATATTGTAAAATTGTAACAGGGAAATAACCCCAGGTGTCGAAACAAGTTACATAAGGAGGGGGAAAAATGAAAGTTGAAGTATCTTACCTATTATTCGAGACAGTTGGCGATAGGAAGCTGCCAGAGAGGCTTGAACGGTATGCTACTTTATTTGTCGATACAACATATGGTGTGGTTTTGGATCATTTGATAAAAGTAGAATTAGCGGAACGCTTACAGCTAGGCTTTGATGATTTTAAAATTTTGTCAATTAGATAAAGGTTGACACCACTGTTGTCAAATCGTGATATTAATTTACAGGTTGTAATGGAGGCATCATGGGACTGGATTTATATGTAGGATTACCCAGTGGTGCGTGGAAACTTGGCGTATTTGCTATTGTGATGATCATCGCACTGATGCTTGTAAATTCACTTGCTCCTCGATTCCTAAGAGGGTTACTGGGTGCCGGAGTATTGTTGGGCGGGATTTACTTGTTTGCAGTATGGCTGAGTTTATAGCACCCGGGTGGTGCTTTTTTAAAAGAAATATCCGAATTTGATGAAACCTTTCAAAAATCAACCCATTTATTGGTTATAATTGGTTCACAGTATTCTTCTTAAGGAGGGATAACAATGAATCAATACTTTGTGATTGACGGGAGCTCAGATCCCGGAAATTACAATGTTTATGAAGTGATCGACGGAGAAAAACGGCATATTTATCACGTCAATGGCATGAAAAAGGGAGGCATAAAAAAATCGCGTCAGTATATCGGAAATTACCTTGTTAGCAAATACAATTATTCGCTATCAACAATCGTGCCACATCAAAACATTAAGCCGGATAGGCAGGAATCAAAAAATCCGTGGCATAGAAATTGTACAGTTCAAGATTATCTGGATGGTATAGATCCGCAAAAGAAACTTAAGTAGGGATCAGCTGAGCTGGTCTCTTTTTCACTTGTAAAAGAAGCTCAATCAGATGGTGGTGATCATGTAGAGCGTCAGTTCATTGATCAAGATACCGGCGAGGTTTTCCTTGAGGAGCACATCTTACGCCGATCGGATGAGATCGGGAAAGTTTTACAGCCGTCAGGACGCAGCGTCAAAATCTTGAAAATCAAAGCAAGAATAAGGAGAAGGGAGGGCTCAGTAAGCCGTCACAAGATTTGATGATGCTTAATTGTGTTATTTGTAATAAAAGTAGGGATTTTGTCTCATTAAGTCGAATTATTCAAACAAACGTTAACTGTAAGGAGTAATTCGGAATGAAAGAAATATTAAACAATTTAAAAGAATTTAGGGATCAAAGGGATTGGGCAAAATTTCATAATCCTAAAGACCTGGCAATATCAATTTCTTTAGAGGCTAGTGAATTGCTTGAAAATTTTCAATGGAAAAGTAGTGAGAAATCTGTTTTAAAAAACCACCAAAATATCAAGGAAGAATTATCTGACGTAATGATTTACTCGTTGCTCCTTTCAGATGCGTTAGGAATAGATATGGAAGAAGCAATCAAAGAGAAAATCGCAAAAAATGAAAAGAAATATCCAGTAAGCAAAGCATATGGTACAAGCAAAAAATACGATGAATTATAGGGGTTAAATATGAATAGTATTATTCTTCAACCAGCTGCTAATGGCGATGCTAAACAGCATTATATCGATACCATCGTAAATCCTGTGGAACTTTCTAGAATTGCTAGGTATTTAACAACTGAACATGTTGATAAACTGAAAGAACTATATCCATCACAGCAAATACCAACCTGGGGAGTTACTCCGGGAACAACAAACGGTAATATACAAAAATGGAATAAGATTAAAACTGGGGATATTACTCTGTTTTCAGGTAATGGTGGTATCTTTTCATCTGCTATTTCAACATACAAAGTTCACAATAAGGAACTAGCTCTCGACCTCTGGGGTACCGATCCAAAAGGACAAACCTGGGAATACGTATATTTTTTGGATGAAATAAAACAACAAAAAATCAAGTACCTTGATTTTAACCGTGCTGTCGGTTATAAAGACAATTTCATTATTCAGGGGTTCAGTATTTTAGACCAAGAGAAAAGCTTTCGAGTTAGCGAGGCTTTTGATCTTCAGAGCGATACTCACTTTCCTGAAATATCATTTGAAGAATATAAGAGAGCTGTTAAAGAATTTGATCCTAATCGGCCGTTGGATGCTAAAGGGAAAGTAATGATTAGGACTGAACAAGGCTTCCTCAGAAAGGTATTATTTGGGGGTAAAAAGGTAGGGAACTGCGGTATATGCGGTAACGAGTATCCTGTTACCTTTTTAGTAGCAGCTCATATCAAAAAGAGATCAAAATGTACGAATGATGAGAAACTCGATTTTGAAAACATTGTGATGCCAATGTGCAAGTTTGGGTGTGATGATTTGTTTGAGAAAGGGTATTTGACAGTGAAGGATGGGAGAGTCTTTTCAAATACCAACAAATTAAGGACAACCAATCTGAGTATTTATATTGACTCAGTTGTAAATAAAGAATGCACTTATTGGAATGATGGGACAAAATCTTACTTTGATTGGCATAAGCAATTTCATTTCTAATTTTGTCATACAAAAGCCAACTTTAAGCGAAAGGGCTTTTTCATCAGCGAGAACCACCTCTACCACAATGGGCAACTGAACGAATTTTTCTTATTTACACTCGCTCTCGAAAGTGTAGGAGTTTATGATGAGCGGAGCATGTATTCAAGAAAAAAAGTTCCTACCATGATATCGATACTGTTTGCATAACAGAGCTAACATTCTCTGAGAAAGTAAAATTAAATATCAGGATAATCTTTCAAATCCAGAATTATTCACGAGTGAGGTGGATACATTGTCCAAAATCATAATTTGCCTACATTGTGGAAATGAAACTCAAATGAACTTAGTCTCAAATTACAAAGATAAAGAAGAAGATTTTGACGAAGGCATTTGGGAAGAGTATAAGTGGAAATTATATCAATGTCCTGTGTGTAAAAACGTAACTTTAGAAAAAGAAAGTTTATATAGCGAAGACATATTTAATATTGGTCATCTTGATGCATATGAGCAAAGTATTGAGGTTGAAAAAGCTACAAGAGTTGATACACTCTATCCGTTTCAGAGTAATGATAGTAACTATATTCCTAAAAATGTAAAGTCTGCATTCGAAGCTGCGATAAAAGTTAGAAATATCGATGGCGCAATTTGTGTATTATCATTAAGAAGGGCCTTGGAAAAAATGTGTAAAGACAAAGGAGCAGTTGGAGATAATTTAGTCAATAAATTGTATGATTTGCGCAATAAAAAAGTCCTACCTCCGACGATTAAGGATGTTGCCTTTGTATTAAAAAATGAAGGAAACTCTGCAGCTCATGCAGATGATGTAGACTTCGATAAACGAAAAGTTGATTTCCTAATTGGTTTTACTAGAACTATTCTAGACTATGTATACACGTTACCAATGCAAATAAAAGAGGTACAATCATTAATGAAAAAAGTTTGATAGAATTACTTGTTAAGATATTGCACCCTTGGAGGTGCATTTTTCTTTTGCATAACAAACTCAATAGGCGGTGGTGATGATGTAGTGGCAAAGGCAAGAAGCCCTAACCGTGAACGTGCCCTGCAAATATGGCTGGAATGCAATGGCGGCATAAGTAATCGTGAGTTGGCCGAAATACTGGGCGAGAAAGAAAAGACGATTAGCAACTGGAAGAGCCGGGACAAGTGGATTGTAGTACTACAAACAGGTGAATGTAGTACTACAAAGACAACTGAGGCGAGAGCAGGAGCACCAAAAGGGAATAAGAACGCAGTGGGAAACTCGGGAGGAGCTGCGCCGATGCGTAACTCCAACGCCGTGACCCACGGTTTTTTTCGTAAGTACTTCCCGGCGGAGTCCATGGAGATCATTGAGCAGATCGAGACGAGGCCGCCTCTGGAAATGCTCTGGGACAACATCGTGATCCAGTACACGGCGATCATACGGGCGCAGCAGATCATGTTCGTTCAAGACAAAGGCGAGATGATCAAAGAACTGAAGAAACGGAAAATCGAAGTAGTCGACACGAGTAAGCAAGATGAGAATTCATTTGAGCAGGTCATTACCGATGAAGAGTACGAGTTTCAGTTTGCGTGGGATCGCCATGCAACATTTCTAAATGCTCAGTCCCGGGCCATGGCTACCCTTCAATCGTTAATCAGACAATATGAGGACACGTGCAACAGTAACAAGGAGCTGGCAACTGAAGAACAGCGCCTGCGGGTGGAGAAATTGAAAGGCGAGATAGGCATACTCAGAGGCGGAGGTAAGAACCAAGAAGCAGAAAATTGGTCAGAAGCCCTGTTAAAAGTAGTCGAACGCAGAAAAGCAAAGGTGAATGAACATGTCTAAAAAGCCGTATAGCGTACTGTCCTCGCTTGAAGCGTTGATTGATGTCTATTGGGATGACCCGGTAGCCTTCGCAGAAGATATGTTGGATTTTGATGCTGACGATTGGCAGAAGGCTGCCATGAATGATGTAGCCCAATATCCCCGAACAAGCATCCGTTCCGGCCAAGGAGTGGGAAAAACAGCATTTGAGGCCGCACTGGTTATCTGGTTTTTATGCTGCCGACCGAATCCCAAAGTAGTCTGTACAGCTCCAACCAAACAGCAGCTACATGATGTTCTTTGGGCAGAGGTCGCAAAATGGTTAGAAAGCTCCATGGTGAAAAATCTCCTGAAATGGACCAAGACCAAAATTTACATGATAGGGCATGAGGAACGCTGGTTTGCTACTGCCCGTACAGCTACAAAGCCAGAGAATATGCAAGGGTTCCATGAGGACTACATGCTGTTCATCGTCGATGAGGCATCCGGGGTTTCCGATCCAATCATGGAGGCTATTCTAGGTACCCTTTCAGGTGAAGAAAATAAACTCCTGATGTGCGGAAACCCGACCAAGACGTCGGGTGTTTTTTATGACTCGCACAACCGTGACCGGAGCCGCTATCGGACACACAAAGTCGATAGCAGGGACAGCAAAAGAACGAGCAAAGAAAACATTCAGATGCTCATCGATAAGTATGGGACTGAATCTGATGTCGTGCGTGTCCGGGTGTATGGTGAGTTTCCGAAGGCAGAAGCGGACGCTTTCATTGCTCTTGAACTAGCCGAACTAGCAGCCAGTGCAAGAGTTGATCCAATTAGTGACACGCTGCATCTCGGCGTTGACGTCGCACGCTTCGGTGACGACGAGACGGTCATCGCGCCGCGCATCGGTATGAAGGTGTTCAATCTGAAGTGTTACAACAAGCAGGACACGATGGTTACTGCTGGCTGGGTGATCAAGACCGGAAAGGATATGCTGAAGCAGTTCCCTCAGCTCCGTTACGTTGAAATAAAGGTTGATGACAGCGGCGTTGGCGGCGGGGTAACCGATAGGCTGAATGAGGTCATTCGAGAGGAGGGATTGCGAGGCTGGAAGGTCATTCCGATCAACAACGGTTCCAAGCCGACACGCAACGAAGAGGAACATTACGAGAATCGCGGTACGGAGACGTGGGCGGATCTTCGGGACATTTTACAAGAGGCTTTTTCAAAGCACATGCAGGGCAACCCGATTGAAGTTGAATTGCCGAATGACGAGCGATTGATCACGCAATTGACCCAGCGGAAATACAGAATGACAAGCAAAGGCAAGATCGCGCTCGAGCGAAAAGAGGATATGAAGAAACGAGGGCTGGATTCACCTGACAGGGCGGATGCGGTCGTTTTGTCGTTTGCAACAGATAACAGGAAAAAAGCCGGATCATGGGGGAGGTGATATACATGTCTGTTATGACGATCCTATCAAAATTGCTCCAACGAAGCGGACTGGCTGCAAAACTCGGGAAGCAATTCAATGGACGGCGTGATCTATACGATTCTTTGGGCTATGTCGTTGATCCAAAGTTTGACGATTACTTTGCACGTTACGATCGTCAGGACATCGCTGGACGCATCGTAGACGCTCCTGTTGCAGCTACATGGCGTAATCTCCCTATTATCAAGGAAGATGACGATGAAGAGAACTGGACAGATTTCGAAGAGGCTTGGCATAACCTCACCGATAATTTTCTCGTCCATCACTACCTGAGCCGGGTCGATAAACTGGCTGGTATCGGTCATTATGCTGTCCTGCTGATCGGTGTTAGTGGCGGAGGTGAATTGAGTACACCTTTGCAAAAAGGCAGTCTTAATGGTCCAGAGGATATTATCTACCTGTCACCATATAGCGAAAAAAGAGCCGAGATTCACAAGTGGGTGACGGACCCGAACGATAAACGATTCGGAAAGCCCGAGTCCTACATGATCGATTTCTCCAGTGACATACCGGAAGCTGGCTTGGCGGTAAGAAAGCAGATCGTTCACCATTCCCGGGTAATTCACGTAGCTGACGGATTACTTGAAGACGAGGTGTTTGGTAGGCCAAGGCTGAAACGAGCTTTGAACCTCCTGGATGACCTTGCGAAGGTAGCAGGGGGATCAGCAGAAATGTTTTGGCGGGGAGCATTTAAAGGCGTTCATGCCAACCTTGAACCAGACACCGAATTGACAGAGGATGAAGCAAAACAAATCAGCGAAGAAATCGAAGAATATTATCACGGTTTGCGTCGGTTCATCCGGACACAGGGCATGCAGATGAATGCTCTACCAGGTGAGGTGGCTGACCCGAGTGGTGTGTTCGAAGTGCTGATGTCGCTTTTGTCAGGGGCAACCAATATTCCGAAGAGAGTTCTCTTGGGCGCTGAACGTGGCGAGCTTGCCAGCAGCCAGGACGAAACAAACTGGAATGCGCATGTCAAAGAGCGGCAAATCCAATATGCAGAGCCGATGATCTTACGGCCATTTATCGATCGTCTGATATGGCTTGGGGCCCTGCCAGAGCCAGAGGAGCCGTACAAAGTGGAATGGCCTAACCTGTTCGAGATGGACGTGCAGCAAAAGGCTGACATCGCCCTCAAGAAAGCCCAGGCGATTCAAGCATATGCACCATTTGGAGAAACAGATCGCGTGGTTCCTGTATCGGAGTTTCGAGAAAAGATCTTGGAATTGGAGCCGGAACATGAGGAGCTTGAACAGAAGCAGCAGGACGATGATTTTGAGAAGGATGTAGAGCGGGGTGATAGTTTTATCCAACGATTCCTAAAAAGTAAACGAAAGGAGGGAGACGGTGAAGAAGAAGTTGACGACCCACCAGGCAACAGCGGACGTAGAAATCCGTAACGAAACTCTGGATGGTGTGGAATACATCGTGGCCCCGGTTATTGCTGTCAGGGAGGGCGTCCTAAACGGCGAATTATTGACAGCGGATGAAATCGGAGCATATGTAGAGGCTTGGAACGGCATACCGCTACCAATCGGCCACCCAATGGAAAGAGGAATACCCGTAAGCGCCAATCGCCCGGATCTGATTGAATCCGTAAGCGTAGGGCGTTTTTTTAATGCCACGTTTGATGGAACAGCGCTCAAAGGCGAGATATGGGTTGATGTGGAGAAAGCCCGGTCCCTTGGTGGTGACGCCCTGTTAGCTCTGGAACGTTTGGAGAACGGGGAACCGCTGGAAGTGTCTACCGCCTATTTCAACGATATGGAGGAGGGAACAGGTACGTTTGACGGCTTCGAATACAACGGCATCCAGCGAAACCTTCGCCCGGACCATCTGGCCCTGCTACCATCCGACGTCGGGGCATGCAGTTGGGAAATGGGCTGCGGTGCTCCACGCGTAAATGCTGCGAAGGGGGGTGAAAGAAAAACCATGTGGAAACGACTGAAAAAACTTGCTGCCAACCTATTTGCAAAAAACGAAAAGAACGAAAAAATCACCAAAAATGAAATCACCGATCTGCTAAATGAAATAACAGCTTTACCGGATAGTCCAGATGTTAACCAAAGAAAGCGAAAGGATGATAAACCAGTGAGAGCCAACAAAAAGCAATTTCGAGTGAACAAGCGTGGCGTAGTCCGTCGGATCATGAAGGCAAACGCACTGAATGAAGATCAACAGGCAATGGTTGAAGAGATCGTAGCTGGTGTAGAAGAGCTACTGGTAGACAAGGTAGCTGATCTGACACAGGAAACTGTGGAGGAAGTCGTTGATGACGTGACGGGGGATGTACCAGAAGCTGTAGACGAGACGATTATCGATGAGGCAGAAGCAGTGGCAGAGGACTTTGTGCGGCAGGTTGTTGAGGAAGTTGTCCTTGATGTGGTTGACCAGATCGAAGAGGAAGAACCCGAAGCAAATGAAGAAGACGAGGAAGACGAAGAGGAAACACCTGTTTCAAACCGCAAACCGAGAGCAAATAAGTCATGCGGTTGTGGCGGTAGAACGTCGAATCGAAAGCAAAGACCGGCAGCAAACCAACAGAAACAAAATATCGATCAGTGGATCTCGGCTATCCCTGATCCTGAAATGCGGCAGTTCATGGTCAACAGCCGTCGACAGCAGCAAGAACATCGCGCAGGGTTGATTCGTTCCTTGGCAACAAACAAGCGTTGCGCCTTTGATAAAGCGGAGTTGCAAGCGATGGCAACTAACCAACTGGAGAAGCTGGCCCGGTCCTTGACCGTAGATGACTACAGTGGCATGGGAGCTCCTCGAGTTAACAACTACCACACGTCAAACGATGACATTCCGGCACCGCCGTCTGTTGTGATGGCACTCAACAACAAAGGGGGTAAATAATTATGCCAACATCCTTCACACCAAAAAAGACTGTTCTGAAAGGTGATCCGATTCGCAAAGAGGCCAGAGCTGGGGCACCAGTTACTCCGGGCCAGCTTACTGATTTCAACGGCGATGGCGAACTGGTAGCACACGCAACGGCTGGGGGTCTTGCGGCAAAAGCATTCGCTGCTGAGCAGGACTATATCGGTGCGAGTATCGACTATCCATGCAAGACCGGGGATCAGGTTGGCTACAACGTATGCCGCCCTGGCGATGAGATTTTCGCTTTCCTTGCGGCTGGTAAGAGTGTCGCCAAGGGAGATTTCTTGGAATCTGCCGGGAATGGTGCATTGCAAGGGAAATCGGCCGACGGCTACCCTTTGGCCCGAGCAATTGAAACAGTAGACAACAGCGCCGGGTCTCAACCTGTGCGCGTGAAAGTAGAGGTGCTGTAAATATGGATTTCGCACAAGTTCAATCAATACGTCAATTCTCAGGTAACGCTGCTGCTTTACTGGCAGGTGGCCTGAACATCAATAAACTGCGTACAAATAACCTGCTTCGTAAAGAAGAGTGGGTTGAGCTGGATACAGCGGTGGTAGACATCGCCCGCCAGCGTCTGGTTGCCATCGCTGACTTGCAAGCCCGGGGTTTGACGCAGCCATTGGGCGGCCTTGGAACGTTGATCAGCCAATACGAGGCTCAATCTGACATGACTCCGGCAAACATCGATATGGCTGGCGTGGCTCCTGGTGAAGAGGACGATGTGACGTTCGATCTTCGCTCTGTTCCTGTGCCAATCGTCCATAAGGACTTCCGTATCAATATTCGCCGTCTCGAAGCCTCCCGACGCCTTGGAGATAGCTTGGATGTTACCCAGGCTCAAGTGGCGACTCGTCGAGTAACGGACGCGCTGGAAGGCATGCTGTTCCGTGGCTCCAACGTCACCGTTGAGGGTGCGAAAATCTTTGGGTACACAACACACCCGAATCGTAAGACTGGTACAGCAAAAGGCGGATGGAGCAACATCGCCAATGTGTACCCGACTGCTATTGATATGCTGCGCGATGCAAACTCTGTACGTGCATATGGCCCATTTGTTCTCTATGTAGCCGGGGATGTTTGGCCAGACCTGTTTAACGTTTATGAGGATGGTAGCGGTGAGACGGCCCGCGACAGAATCCTCCGTATTCCAGAAATCCAAGAAGTGAAGCCTGCTGATGAACTGCCTTCCGGTCAGGCTGTATTGGTGCAAATGACGAAAGACACTGTTGACCTGGCAATTGCTCAGGATATCGCCACGGTAGAGTGGGATAGCATGGGTGGAATGATTAGCCACTTCAAGGTACTGTGCGCTATGGTGCCGCGCATCAAGGGGGATATGTCCGGGCGTCTGGGAATCATCCACTACACCGGCCTGAAAGGATAGGTGATGGCTATGAAGTACAGATTGAAATTCGGAAGTCATACACGTTACGAAGATGGACGCCGGGTGACATTACAGCCTGGCGATATCTTTGAGCCGTCCGAGGTAGAGCTACAGGCTTTCGGAGACAAGCTGGAACATGTGCATATGATTGAATCACCAGCAGCAGGTAATGAGCTTGAAGAACTCCGCGAACGGGCCAAAGACCTTGGAGTAGAGAACACAAACAAAATGGGCAAGGACCGATTGCTCAAAAAAATTGCTTTGAAGGAAGAAGAGCAAGAGCAACAGTTTGATAAGGATGGAGATGAGCAATAGCTTGCAGGCATTGCTCTTTTCTATTTTGGCAGGTGAGACGGTATGCCCCGAATAGCACAGGCGAATATGCCGCGCCAGTTCGCCAGGGAATATTTTCGTGAAATCAAGAGACTGATGGAGACGCATCGCCGACAGGTTTGGCAAGCATTTCAAAAGGAGATCCGGCCACGGATCCATTTGTACCGGCAGATGATGGCCGGGCCCACCGGGAACACCATGCGATTGAGGGCTAATGATGCGCTAGACGAAGTGCGCGACATTCTAGCCCGATTGCGGGAAAGTGCTGAGAAGCAAATCTTTTCTACATCGATTTTGGAGAGGTTTGCCCGTCAGTTCGCCAAGCAAACAAGCGATTACTCCCGGATCAACTTAAAAAAGCAGGTATCGAAGGTTCTGGGCTTTGATCCGACAGCGAATGAACCTTGGTTAGCATCGTTTCTTGAGACGGTCACACAGGAAAACGTAAAGTGGATCAAGTCCATCGCCACGGAGTACCACAATGAAGTGGAGTCCGTTGTCCTTCAGGGTATGCGACGTGGTGAATCCATCACAAAGATGGCAGAGGAAATCGCATCCGCAGGAGATGTTTCCTTGAGTCGAGCACGTTTCATTGCTCGGGACCAGATGGGGTCGCTTTACGGAGAATTGACAAAGAAGAGACAGGAAAACGCCGGGCTTGAGCGTTTCTGGTGGAGCACATCGGGAGATAGCCGCGTCCGCCATTCCCATGAAGATCTGGACGGAAAGATATTCACTTGGGCGGAAGGCGCACTGGTTGACGGAAAAAGAATCTGGCCTGGCACAGATTACAACTGCAGGTGTGTGGCCGAGGTTGTTTTTGAGG
>Ga0209147_100826_pt1 | contig 14631 bp, 14 predicted proteins | sample AraplaCol_mLB_r2_FD_184278 | JGI IMG/M metagenome (GOLD analysis project Ga0209147, IMG submission 184278) | Arabidopsis root microbial communities from North Carolina, USA - plate scrape CL_Col_mLB_r2 (SPAdes) (version 2) | ecosystem: Host-associated > Plants > Roots > Endosphere | place: USA... | reverse complement strand
TGGTACGTTAACACCTTTTTTATTTTTTACAGTTCCGCTGTTAAGAACTTTTGTACGGATGTTTCCATCAGCTTTTTCGATTACTTCTAGTTCGATAAGACCGTCATCGATTAGAATACGAGAACCTGGGTCTACATCGTCATAAAGACCAGCATAAGATACAGAGAACTTCTCTGCAGTACCTAATACTTGCTCAGTAGAAAGAACTACCTCTGCACCTGTTACAAGCTCAGCTTGTCCGTCTACGAAGTCGTGAGTACGGATTTCTGGACCTTTTGTATCAAGTAAGATACCAACTGTTTTACCAGTTTTCTTTGAAGCTTCACGAATGTTTTTAATACGAGCTCCGTGCTCTTCATGGCTACCATGAGAGAAGTTTAAACGAGCAACGTTCATACCTGCTTCGATTAATTGCTCTAATTTTTCAATACTTTCACTAGCAGGACCTATAGTACATACAATTTTAGTTTTACGCATATTGCACCTCCGAAAATTATGAAACCGTTCCCAAATATCTGACATTACGCCGATTAGATGGATAATTCTTTAGATAATTGATACATATCTTTATCGATTGTATGCTTTTGAGCTAACGCTTCGATAATGTCATGATCAACAAGTTTATTATCTTGAATACCTACACAACGTCCACCTTTACCAGCAATTAACAACTCAACTGCTCTTGCACCAAGACGACTTGCTAATACACGGTCTTGTGCACTTGGTGATCCACCACGTTGTACGTGACCTAATACAGTTACACGAGTATCAAAGTTTGTTGCTTCTTCAATGTGCTTACCGATGTCAATTGCACTTCCAACACCTTCAGCTACAATGATAATACTGTGTTTTTTACCACGTTCGCTACCACGTTTTAGACGAGCGATTACATCATCCATGTCATACTCTTCTTCTGGAATTAAGATTGTTTCTGCACCATCAGCTAAACCAGCCCATAATGCGATATCTCCAGCATGACGTCCCATTACTTCGATAACATATGTACGTTCATGAGATGTAGCTGTATCACGGATTTTATCAATTGCATCAATAACAGTGTTTAAAGCTGTATCGAAACCAATTGTGAAGTCTGTTCCAGGGATATCATTGTCGATTGTACCTGGTACACCAACACATGGGAATCCTTGTTCAGTTAATTTTTTAGCGCCTTGGTAAGAACCATCTCCACCAATAACAACAAGTCCTTCGATACCATGTTTCTTTAATTGCTCGATACCTTTTAGTCGTACTTCTGGGTCTTTAAACTCAGGACATCTTGCTGTATATAATTTCGTACCACCGCGGTGGATAATATCGCCAACAGAACCAAGTTCTAATTTTTCAATGTGACCAGAAATTAATCCAGCGTATCCATGGTAAATACCATATACTTCAATATCATGGAAAATCGCTTTACGAACAACTGCACGAATGGCAGCATTCATACCAGGTGAATCTCCACCACTTGTTAATACACCAATACGTTTCATTTGTACTCACCTCATAAAGATTATTTGCCTTATAATAAAATAACACGAAAAAATATAAAAACACAATGGAGAAGATGTGTCTTTTCATAATAAAAACGTGCATTCGCGAAGAGGAACGCACGCTTTTCTTATTTTATCCCAATGGAAGCGTTTGAAAACGAAACTTGCCCAATTTTCATATATTTTTCATAACGTTTTTCGATTAATTCATCTTTCGAAATTCCGTTTAATTGTTCAAAAGTTTTTCTAATTATTAAGTCTATATTTTCTGACTGTTTCAAAATATTACGGTGAGCTCCACCTTTTGTCTCTGGAATAATTTCATCAATTACACCTAATTCTTTCAAATCTGCTGCTGTAATTTTCATTGCCTCTGCAGCTTCCTTTGCTTTTCCTGCATCTTTCCAAAGAATTGCCGCCGCACCCTCTGGTGTAATAACAGAATAAGTGGAATTTTCTAGCATATGAATGTAATCTCCTACTCCAAGGCCTAGCGCACCACCACTACCGCCTTCACCGATAACGATACAAATAACTGGTACCGTTAAACCTGCCATCTCAAATAGGTTGCGGGCAATAGCTTCACTTTGTCCACGTTCTTCAGCTGCTTTACCAGGATAAGCTCCCTTCGTATCGATGAAACAAATAATAGGACGATTAAACTTTTCCGCTTGTTTCATGAGACGCAGTGCTTTTCGATATCCTTCTGGATGAGGCATTCCAAAGTTACGGCGAATATTTTCTTTCGTATCTTTTCCGCGCTGATGCCCAATTACAGTTACAGGCATCCCTTTATATTTCGCAATGCCGCCGACAATCGCTGCATCATCGCCAAATAGACGATCTCCATGACATTCGAAAAAATCAGTAAATAAGTGCTCAATATAATCGAGCGTTGTCGGTCGTTCTGCATGACGAGCAATTTGAACACGGTCCCATACTTTTAGATTGCCGTATATATCTTCCTCTAAATTTTCTAGCTTTTCTTCCAAAATACGAATCTCCTCACTGAAGTCCATCTGGCTGTTTTTCGTATAGTCTTTCAGTTCACGAATCTTATTTCTTAGCTCAACAACTGGTTTTTCAAATTCTAGCTCTGCCATACAGCCACTTCCCCTCCTTGATGAACTTCTAAAATCTTACGAAGCGATTCTCTCATATCATCACGATGCACCACCGCATCTAATTGACCATGATCTAGTAAGAATTCTGCCGTTTGGAAATCTTCCGGTAGTTTCTCACGCACCGTTTGTTCAATTACACGTCTACCAGCAAATCCGATAAGTGCACCTGGTTCTGCAAGATTATAATCACCAAGTGAAGCGAAACTCGCTGAAACCCCGCCCGTCGTTGGGTGAGTCATAACAGAAATAAATAATCCTCCTGCATTACTATGCTTTTTCAAAGCTACGCTTGTTTTTGCCATTTGCATTAAACTTAATATACCTTCTTGCATACGGGCACCACCCGAAGCAGTAAAGATAATAAATGGAACTTGTAAGTCGTACGCCTTTTCAACCGCACGGGCGATTTTTTCTCCTACTACAGAGCCCATGCTCCCCATTCGAAAACGAGAATCCATTACTGCAACAACAACAAGCATGTCATCAATTGTTCCTTCACCAGTTACAACCGCTTCGTTCAATTCAGTCTTCTTACGATCGCTCTCTAGTTTCTCTTCATAACCTGGAAACTCGAGTGGATTTAATGAAACCATTTCTTTGTCATACTCACGGAATGACCCTTCGTCCAATATACTATCAAGACGTTCCCATGCATTCATAGGATGATGATATCCACAATTCACACATACTTTTAAATTTTTTAGAAGTTCTTTCGTATACATGATTTTTTTACATTCCGGACATTTTGTCATAACGCCATCTGGCACATCTTTTCGTACTTGTTCTGAAGGTATTGCAGCGTACTTTTTCTTTTTCACGAATAAATCTCTTAGCACAATTTGACCCCCTTCGTTGAGAGCTAAGGTTAGCGTAAGAAGAAAATGGGGCTAACACCAAAGTTTGATGTTAGCCTTATCTTCTCAATCTGTCTAATAACCTCACTCTTTACGTTTAACTTTAACCGCTACGCGGTAGAATGTTTGTCATAACGTGTCATGGTCATTTCGACAAATTTTATACATTACGAGTGAAACTGTATATTCTCTACTAATTCATCGTAAATTTTTAGTGCATCATTTTCTTGTTTTTCTTCCAAAGTAGCGTAAAGCTTTCTATACATATCGATAGAATCTCTTGAAACTTTACAAGAAAGCGTTGATACGTAATCATTTACGATCATCCAAATGCGATATAGTAAATAATTATCGACTTGTTCAATAAGTGTTTTAAAGAACGTTTGATGAAGCGTTGGGATTGAGTTTTCATTTCCTTCAAGTACTTGGTGTAATTTACTTAGCACTTTAGAAAACGTTTCTTTCGGTAAATTACATACAATTCGAATCATATCTTTCTCGAGTAATCGTTTCGTTTGTAATAAATCACGAATTGTTTTCTCATCTTGCAATAAGAACGGAGCAATTAATTGTACAAGACCGTTATCATAAAAGTTTCGAATAAACGTCCCTTCACCACGTCTCGTTTCAATCAATCCTACCAGTTCTAAAGCACGCAATGCTTCTCTTACAGAGGAACGTCCTACGTTTAAGCGTGAACTTAACTCACGCTCAGACGGCAAACGATCCCCCGCCACCAATCCATCCTCTTCCATAATGGAACGGATTTTTTTTACAATTTCGAGATATACTTTTGTATTTGATGATGTCAATGGAATTTCCTCGCTTATTCTTTACCAATCAGCGCTAATTGTTTTGTTTTTTCAGCGATCTCATTTGGATCTACTTGACGGCGAGCTACTCCTGTCTCCATTGCTGCTTTTGCAACGTAAGCCGCTACTTGAGGCGCTACACGCGCGTCAAATGGTGCCGGAATGATATAGTCTGCATTTAACTCATCTTCTGCTACAAGCTCAGCAATAGCCTGTACAGCTGCCATCTTCATTTCTTCGTTAATTTGTGTCGCATGTACGTCAAGTGCACCGCGGAAAATACCAGGGAACGCCAGTACATTATTTACTTGGTTCGGGAAGTCAGAACGACCTGTTCCAACAACAGCTGCGCCCGCTGCTTTTGCCAATTCTGGCATAATTTCTGGAACTGGATTCGCCATTGCAAAAATAATCGCATCGTCATTCATTGTACGAACCATCTCTTCTGTTAATGCACCTTCTGCAGATACACCAATGAATACGTCTGCACCTTGTACAACATCAGCTAAAGAACCTTCTATACGATTCTTATTTGTATATTTTGCAACTTCATCCTTCACCGAATTCATACCTGTAGGACGACCATCATAGATTGCCCCTTTACGGTCACACATAATAATGTCGCGTACACCATAGCGATATAAAAGTTTAATAATTGCAATACCTGCTGCACCTGCGCCATTTGCGACAACTTTAATGTCAGACATTTTCTTTCCAACTAATTTCAGTGCATTTACAAGACCTGCTACTGTTACAATAGCTGTTCCGTGTTGATCATCATGGAAGATAGGAATATTTGTTTCTTTTTTCAAACGCTCTTCAATAATGAAGCAGTTTGGTGCTGCGATATCTTCTAAGTTAACGCCGCCAAAAGTTGGCTCCATTAATTTTACAGTTTCAACAATTTTATCTACATCGTTTGTATTTAAGGCAATTGGGAATGCATCTACACCAGCAAAGCTCTTGAATAATACAGCTTTACCTTCCATTACTGGAAGAGATGCTTCAGGTCCAATGTTACCAAGACCAAGTACAGCTGTTCCATCTGTCACAACTGCTACCATATTTCCCTTCATCGTATATTCATATACCTTACTTTTATCGTCATAAATTTCTTTACAAGGTTCTGCAACCCCTGGAGAATATGCAAGACTTAAATCTTTTGCATTTTCTACTTTTACTTTTGATACAGTTTCTAATTTTCCTTGATGCACTTTATGCATGTGAAGTGCTTCTTCACGAAGTGTTGACAAACTATCCACTCTCCTCAAATTATTCTTGCTGATATCAATTTCTCCAAGTGGTCTGACCACGAACACTACTACTATAATAATCGAAGTGTAGGGAAATTGTCCATTATATTTTCACAACTACATTTTCTTCCCCGACAATTTCACGAAGTGCTCCTAAACATTCTTCACTTGGATGAATCGATAAACTCCGAGATAATTGTACCATTTTATGTTCCTTTTCATAATAAATTAGTACTTTCGCAAAACCTGAATAGTCGAACAATATTTTCGTAACCCGATTTAAAAGCTTTTTCTCATACTGAGATGGCAATTTCACGTAAACAGATGCGTCTTTCTTTTCTTCATAAACATCCATTTCCTCTAGCAGATATAGTCCATTTACAATCCATTGCAGCTTATGATTTCTTAGCTCAATCGTACCGTCAACTAAAACAATTGCTCCTTCTTGCAACTTATCCGAGAAATGTATATACGTTTCCGGGAAGAGGACCGCTTCCATTTCATCATTTTGATCACAGAATGTAATAAATGCCATCTTTTGAAACTTTTTCGTACGAATCACTCTAACACTTGTTATATACACAATAGCTCTTTGTACTTTTTTCTTGTGTCGCATCGCCTGAGCGAGAGATGGAATTTCTAATTCTTTTGCTAACTTCACATATTGCGCTGTCGGATAACTTGATAAATAAAAGCCAAGTACTTCTTTCTCTTTATTTAGTTGTTCAATAAAAGATAGCTCTTCTCCTTGTACATATTTTGATTTTGGAACAGCATCTCCTAAATCACGTGCGAGATTCGCGTACTCTAACGCCCCTTTAATACTTTTCCATAAATTCGTTCTCGAAACACCAAAATCATCAAAACATCCCGACCAGACGAAAGCTTCTAAATTACGCTCCGTTACGAACTTTGACGGCATACGGAGACAAAATTCAAATAAATCTTCGAACATTTTTTTCTCTCGTTCTTCTAATAATGCCGTCACTGTAGCCATTCCAATATTTCGGATCGAAAGTAAACTGTAACGTATCGCATTCCCTTCTATTTGGAAGTTATAACCACTTCTCTGAAGAGACGGCGGCAAAACGTGAAAACCTTTCCGCTTCGTTTCTCGTATATACTGTACAATTTTATCTTCATTTCCAATTGCGCTTGATAATAATGCCGTCATAAATTCCAGCGTATAGTTCGCTTTCAAATAGGCAAGCTGATATCCGATCATACTGTAAGCTACAGCGTGACTTCGGTTAAAACCGTAATTCGCAAATCTTACAATTAAATCATAAATTTTTTCAGCAGACGTCTCATCATATCCATTTCGCAAACATCCCTGGACGAAATGCTTACGTTCCTGATCTAAAATATCACGATTTTTTTTACTCACTGCACGGCGCAGTAAATCTGCTTCTCCAAGCGAAAACCCTGCTAACTTCGATGCAATTTGCATAATTTGTTCTTGGTATACAATGACGCCGTATGTTCTTTCTAAAATTGGCTTTAAATCCGGATGTAAATATTCGATTTTTCTTTTTCCATGTTTCGATTCAATAAAAGTCGGTATCTGTTCCATCGGTCCTGGTCTGTATAACGAGTTAACAGCTACGATATCTTCAAACTCATTCGGTTTTAACCCGCGAAGTACATTTCGCATACCGCCTGACTCAAGCTGGAATACACCTGTTGTATCTCCTCTCCCTAATAATTGGAATGTCTTTTCATCTTGAAGAGGTAAGTTTCTTATATCGATTTCTTTCCCAGTTTTGTTCGCGATAAATTTTATAATATTTTCAAGTAACGTTAAATTACGTAATCCTAAAAAGTCCATCTTAAGCAACCCAAGTTCTTCTAGCGCATCGGCTGGATATTGCGTAACATAAACATCGTTATGTCCTTCTTGAATTGCTACACTGCCTGTTAGCGGTTCTTGACTCATAATAACACCAGCCGCATGAATAGACGTATGACGTGGTAAACCTTCTACACGTTTTGCGATTTCAAACACACGCTCATGCAAAAGATTCCCTTGTATAAACTCACGAAGTGATTGTGATTCTTCATATGCATCTTTTAACGTTATACCAAGCTTTGATGGGATAAGTTTTGAAAATATATCAATATCTCGCGGCGGAAGCCCCATTACGCGGGCAATGTCTCTAATTGCCGCTTTTGCTGCAAGCGTACCAAACGTTACAATTTGCGCAACACGGAGCTGACCGTATTTATCTTTCACATAGCGAATCATCTCATCACGTCTTACGTCTGGAAAATCAATATCAATATCAGGAAGCGTCACACGTTCAGGATTTAAAAACCTTTCAAATAATAGATCGTATTCAATTGGATCAATATCTGTAATTTCTAATACGTATGAAACGAGTGAACCAGCTGCCGATCCACGACCTGGTCCTGTTAGAATATGATTTTCATGTGCATACTTCATAAAATCCCATACGATGAGGAAATAATCACTAAATCCCATACGAGAAATAACATTTAATTCATGATCCAAACGCTTTATATGCACTTCTTTCGGTTCACCATATCGTTTCCGCAAACCTTCTTCACAAACACGACGCAAGTATATATCACTCGTTTCATTAGACGGAACAGGAAACTTCGGAAGTTGATTTACATGGAACGGTATTTCTACTTGGCAACGCTCTGCAATTTTTATTGTATTTTGGATTGCTTCCGGCGCATGGGAAAATAGTGCTTCCATTTCATCCGATGACTTTAAATAATACTGATCTGTTTTCAGCCTCGGCCTATCTGGATCAGTCATTTTCGTTCCACTTTCAACAGATAGTAAACATTCATGAACAAGCGCGTCACTTTGATTGATATAGCGCACATCGTTTGTTGCAACGACTGGAATATTAACCCTACTAATAAATTCAGGTAGTTTCTCTTGTAAAAGCAACTCATCTTGAATTGCATGATGCTGCAAACTCATATAAAAATGGCCGAACATATTTTGATACGTGCGAGCTACTTCTTCAGCCTGACTCTCATTGTCTTCTAGTAATAATTGCTCAATTTCGCCATCTTTACCTGGCGAAATAGCAATTAATCCTTTCGCATAATGCGCAAGCCACTTCTTAGGAATACCTTCTTTGGACTTTGTCATAATACTGCTAGAAATCTTTAATAAATTTTGGTAGCCTATTTCATTCTCAGCAAGTAATACAAGCGGATAAGACCTTTCTTCTTCTTCACTAAAAATAGAAGCGGTTAATCCAATAACAGGCTGTATACCATGTTTCTTACATGCTTTATAAAACGGAATAACACCATACATAACATTTTCATCCGTAATAGCTAGCGATGAAAAACCAAGTTCTTTCGCCCTGACTACAAGCTCATCAATTTTACAAGCACTTTTTAATAAACTAAAAACGGTTTGACATTGTAAATGCACAAACTTCACTGTTGTACCCTCTCTTTACCTATTTGACTACTTTTATTATAGGTGATGAGGAAAGCGGAAATCAAAACATACTTCTTATACTTTGTCCATATATATGAAGAAGAAAGGGGAATGACGATGGATGTAAGAGAACATACTTTTTTCTCTCTGCTTATTATTAGTTATTTTATTGCCTTTGGGGTTATACTTGGCGGTTCATTAATTGGTGGATTTGGTGCGTTTCTTATCGGAAAACCAGCTCTAACTTACATTAATCAATTCGCCCAAAATTTAAGAATTTGGGCACTCGTTGCAGCAATCGGCGGAACATTCGATACCTTTTATAGCTTTGAAAGAAGTTTCTTTGGCGGAGATATGAAAGATATCGTAAAACAAATTCTCCTTATTTTTTTCGCAACTGGTGGTATGCAAACAGGTCTCATTATTATTAAATGGCTAACGCAGGAACATGTATGAGAGTACCAAGTGCCAATACAGCAAAAAGATGGTACTTAGTATTAGCTGGTGCTGCTGTTGGAGGCGTGTTGAGCTGGTTTATTTTTTTGTACATATACGGTGTTTTTCAACAAGAACAAGCTAGTAAAATAGCAGAACAAAGAGAAATTATAGAAAAACAAGAAGCAAAGCTCCACGTCCTTCTCGAAGATCAAGAAAAATTGAACACTGAAAATAAACGGCTCTTAACCATTCAAGAGATTAAAATAAAACTTATCAATCGAGAAAAATACGATTTAGACAATCTTACACTCGAAAATATGACTACATCTATTCATAATGATCTCCAGCATCTTTTAACGAAAAACATTCAAAGTATCGCAAAAAATAAAGACCTACTAAAAAAGGTAATCGAAAATAAAACATACAAACATTACGATCGCCTATACCGTTTTAAAGTCGATACAATATCTTTTGATACAGTGCTTGAAATTAGCATTACTATAGAGAAAGAAAAATAAAGAAGGAGGGCTTTAGCGCCGCTCCTTCTTTTCGTTCTAACATATAGTCTTTTATTTACAAATCTCACGTAAATCAGCAAAAAGACGATCCGCTTCTTCCCAAGAAGATGCCTTGGCACCAGAAGCCATCGGATGCCCTCCGCCGTTATATTGCATTGCCAATTTGTTTATAACTGGTCCTTTTGAACGAAGACGAACACGAATTACGTCATCTTCCTCTAAAAATAGAACCCACGCCTTTAATCCATCAATATTGCCAAGCGCTCCAACAACACCAGATGCTTCAGAAGGAAGTACATCAAACTCTTCTAATACTTCTTTCGTTAATTTAATGTAAGCTGCTCCTTCTTCTACCATCGTAAAGTTTTGTAAAATATAACCGTTTAAACGAGCAATTTTTTCTTTTGTCTTATACATTTCATTGTATAAATCTGTGAATTTCACACCCATATCAACAAGCTCACTTACGTAACGAAGTGTTTTTGCTGTCGTATTTGGGAATAAGAAACGACCTGTATCTCCAACAATTCCTGCTAAAATAAGGCGAGCTGCTTCTTTTGTTATTTTTAATCCTTTATCTTTTCCATAGTTATAAAACTCATAAATCATTTCACTTGTAGAACTCGCTGTCGTGTCTACCCACGTAATATCTCCATATGGATCTTCATTTGGATGATGATCAATTTTAATTAACCTCTTCCCTTTTGTATAGCGTTGATCGTCAACCCGTTCTTGATTCGCAGTATCACAAACAATAACAAGCGCATTTTCGTATACACTATCTTCAATATCATCCATTACTCGTAAGTATGCTAGTGACGGTTCATTGTACCCAACCGTATAAATATTTTTCTCTGGAAACGATTCTTGTAGAATTGTACCAAGACCACCCTGTGAACCTAACGCATCTGGGTCCGGACGCACGTGGCGATGAATAATAATTGTATCAAACTCTTTAATTGCTCCTAAAATTTGCTCATGCATATGTATAATCTCCTTTTTAATCAACTTCTTCACTTTATCCTCCATTATAACGGAAAGTATTTCATACATGCGAACAATTGCTTTATAATAAAAGTTAGAAAGTTTAGATATTTCTTTTTCTTTTCTATTATTTTTCACAAAGCGATGGGAGTGTTCATTATGCCAGTATTAGTCTTCTGTATTATCGTCTCATTTATGTTGTACCTCTTTTACAAAACAAAATACTTTCGTACAAACCGCCCAATGGAGAAAGGTTGGCTCTCAGGAAAATCCGCAATGGCACTCGGTTCATTCGTTTTATTTTTCGGGATAAACCAATTCTTTTTAGAACTTTCAACCGCTCGTATTATCGTTGGTGTTTTATTCGTTCTATTTGGTAGTGCAAGTGTATTTAACGGGTTTCGCCAATACAAACATTTCTTGCCATTAGCAGTTAAAGAAGCCGAAGTCTATGAAGCAACATAAAAAAGCATCAATATTGTGATGCTTTTTTACGTCCCTTAACTTTCAAAATCATATATGCAACAAACGCAGATGGTATATTAAATGGGTTACCTTGTACATGAAAATGTAGTTGTTCTTCTCCAAAAGACATTTTTTCATATAGCTCTCGCTGAGATAATCCTGTCTTTTCCTTTTTTTCATGTAAACCTTGTAAATATAAATATTGGATCGGTATCATTACAAGAAAGTAAAATAGTGCGATACTACCAAAAAAGAGTACGGCTGACGACATAATGCATACCACCTTTCAGAATTCCATTTTCTTACAATATAATCATAACACAATATACAGCCAAATCGAATTACTATTCTGTCTTTTCTTACGTTACTTTTCCACTCCATACATATTTCACTAAAACTCCCATCTAAAATCATGCCTTTCAAATTTAAAACAACAAAAAAAGATGGAACAAATCAAAACGATTTGTTCCATCTTTTTATTTATCGATTAACTGCACCATAAGTAATGCCTTTCCAACAACATTACCTTCATGATGCACCTCTACATCGACCTTACCAAATTTACGCCCAATTTCTAATACTTTCGGATGAACAGATACAACATTATCAATTTGAACCGGCTTTACGAAATAAATCGTTAAGTTTTCAACAATTAAATCGCTTTTCTTTTGCGCACGAATGACGCGATTTGTCGCTTCTGTCACAATTGTTGCAAATACACCGTACGATAACGTTCCGATTGAGTTCGTCATTTGCGGCGTCACCGAAAATTGATATAGATGCTCATTCTTCGCTTCTTTCGGCGTCATAAATTGATTCGTTACAATATCATCAATGGTTTCTCCAACTTGTGGCTGACGTTGAATCATTTGCAGTGCCTGAAGTACATCTTGACGGCTAATAATACCTTGTAGTTTATTTCCTTCATCAACAACAGGAAGTAACTCAATACCTTCCCACACCATCATACGTGCCGCAGCTGCGACAGACATTTTACCGTTCACTGTAATTGGGTGTTTTGTCATTACTTTATCAATTGGTGTTTCTTTCGCTACACCGATCATATCTTTTGAAGTCACGATTCCTAGCACTTTGTTACTTTCATCAACAATCGGATACCTTCCGTGCATCGTCTCTTCATTATAGGCATGCCATTGCTGCACTGTATCATTTGGCTTTAAATATAACGTTTCTTCAATTGGCGTTAAAATATCTTCAACGAGTACAATTTCTTTCTTAATAAGCTGATCGTAAATCGCACGGTTAATTAACGTTGCAACTGTAAAGGTATCGTAACTACTTGAAATAATCGGCAGTTTTAATTCATCTGCTAATTTCTTCACATGATCTTCCGTATCAAATCCGCCCGTAATTAATACAGCGGCTCCAGTTTCTAACGCTAATTGATGTGCGTTCGTACGGTTACCGACAATAAGTAAGTTCCCAGCTTCTGTATAGCGCATCATCGCTTCTAATTTCATTGCCCCGATTACGAATTTATTTAACGTTTTATGTAGTCCTTCTCTGCCTCCAAGTACTTGACCGTCGACAATGTTAACGACTTCTGCATATGTCAGTTTTTCGATATTCTCTTTCTTCTTTTGTTCAATTCGAATTGTTCCGACACGTTCAATTGTACTAACATACCCTTTATTTTCTGCATCTTTAATTGCACGGTAAGCGGTCCCTTCACTTACACTCAAATCTTTCGCAATTTGTCTTACAGAAATTTTATGGCCTACTGGCAGGCTATTAATATGTTCTAAAATTTGGTTATGCTTGGTAGCCAAATGGTTTCACCATACTTTCTTTTCCCTAAATTCTTCATGTGTTGTACTTTCAGTATACTATATTTTCAAAACTGTTACACTCTCTCTTTGCATACCTGTACTATTTTTTTTATAACAAAATGACTCTTACATTCCACCAGTCATTCTATTACAACAATGTAATGCTATTGTCATCTCATTCGATAGTTCGCACACTTGATTACCTATACAATTAAGACAAGAAATAAATCAAAGGAGCGAACACATGATGAAAAAACTTTTAGAGGTTGTAGGTGCTGTATTTTTAGCTTTCGTAGATGGTAAAAAAGTTACAATGGAATTGAATGAAACACCTGAACAGCCACGTACCAAAAGAAAAGAATCACCAAAACAAATACAAGTATTAAAAGCTGTCCTACACACGTAAAAACCCTTCACTTTTCTTTTCAAATGAAGGGTTTCTTTTCTATAGTGTAATACTTTCTCCAGCTTCTAATACTTTCCCTGTACAATTTTGTAGCTTTTCTACAAATTGATATGGATCTTGTTCAATAACTGGGAACGTATTGTAATGCATCGGTACAACAGTTTTCGCATTAATCCATTTTGCCGCTAGTACAGCATCTTCTGGTCCCATTGTGAAATTATCACCAATTGGTAAAAATGCTAGATCAACTTTATTTAATTCCCCAATTAACTTCATATCAGAGAATAGTGCAGTATCTCCTGCGTGGTATACAGTTCTCTCTTCTGCTGTAAATAAAATACCTGCTGGCATACCTGTATATGTAATCGTCTTATTTTCTTCATCAATATAACTAGAGCCGTGGAATGCTTGTGTAAACTTCACTTTTCCGAAGTCAAATTCATGTGAACCACCAATATGCATCGGGTGTGTATTTACACCTTGCCAACTTAAAAATGTTGCTAGTTCAAATGGCGCTACAACAACTGCATTATTTTTCTTCGCAAGCTCTACTGTATCTCCAACATGATCACCGTGTCCATGCGATAAAAGAATTGCATCCACTTTTACATCTTCAGCTTTTAAATCTGTTTTCGGATTACCTGTTAAAAACGGGTCAATTAAAATAACTTTTTCATTCGCCTCAATTTTCACAACTGAATGTCCATGATAAGATACTTTCATTATTACATTCCTCCCCTATTCACATTCTCACTTTTTATTCTACATGATTTTTCAATCCCCTGTCTTTTCTAACATCTATTTACTTGTCATAACGCTTTCTTCCGAGTTAAAGTTATATTTGTAATTAAATATCTCGGGGGTGCCAATCGATGAATGCTAGATTAGAAAATTTAATGCAATGGCTAAAAGAAAAAAACGTAGAAGCTGCGTTCTTAACTTCTACACCGAACGTCTTCTACATGACAAACTTCCACTGTGAACCACACGAAAGACTTCTTGGTATGTTTGTATTCCAAGAAAAAGAACCTATTTTAATTTGCCCTAAAATGGAAGAAGGTCAAGCG
>Ga0209147_100822_pt1 | contig 14693 bp, 19 predicted proteins | sample AraplaCol_mLB_r2_FD_184278 | JGI IMG/M metagenome (GOLD analysis project Ga0209147, IMG submission 184278) | Arabidopsis root microbial communities from North Carolina, USA - plate scrape CL_Col_mLB_r2 (SPAdes) (version 2) | ecosystem: Host-associated > Plants > Roots > Endosphere | place: USA... | reverse complement strand
CCAGAGCGCATCGCCTGTGCAACAATTACCGGATCAAAAGGATTGGTCCGATCCTGCAAAGGCCGACCCGCTGCTGTCAGGTTCCTATTCCGGCCCTTTGCCATCACAACGCTACGCCATGCTGCGCGCAGAAAAACGAGATGCGGTCTGGGCTGACGCGACAGAAAGGGCGCTGATCGCCCGCTATGCGATCCTGTTGCGCCAATATGGTGTGCGCCAGCCCGTCCGCGCACTTTGTGGCGAAACGACGTGCGAGATTGCTATGAAGCTTGACCTGTCGTTACGAAAGACGGCGAAATTGACCAATGAGTTACAGGGCCGGGAACTGGCTGATTCGCTCGCCAAGATCGGATTAATGGGCGATTCTGCCAGTTTTGGCGGACCAGACAAGAGCTATGTCCACTCCTCCTACTGGCTACGCAAGCCTCGGCTCAACGCTGCTCCATCACCGGAAGGTCCGGACCCGGAATCGCGCTGATCGCGACATTGCCGAACATCACCAGCCCCGCAACGATCATCAGGCCGCCGCGCTTGCGGTCGCCCTTCTTCGCGATCGCATAAATGCCGCCGCCCGTGAGCAGAGCGCCGCCAAGCATCAATATGGATAAAATCGTGCCAGCCATGGGAGATGCCATAAGCGGCAAGCTGGACGGTGGCAATTGCCTGCCGCTCCCCCTATGAGGCGCGCAGAAACGAATCACCCATCGGTGAAGGCCCCCATCCGGGAAGGAACGCTTCTCACATGAAAATCGCCATCGCTTCCGACCATGCCGCCGTCGACCTGAAGGCGGAACTCGCCCAATGGCTGCGCGATGAAGGGCATGACGTCGACGATCTGGGTCCGGCGACCGCCGACCGCGTCGATTATCCCGATTTTGGTTACAAACTCGCGACGGCCGTGGCGTCGGGCGCGGCGGAGCGCGGCATCGCGATCTGCGGATCGGGCATCGGCATTTCGATCGCGGTCAACCGCAACCCCGCCTGCCGCTGCGCGCTGGTGGGCGAGCCGCTGTCGGCCGCCCTGTCGCGCGAACATAATGACGCCAATGTTCTGGCCCTGGGCGCCCGCCTGACCGGCGTGGACATGGCCAAGGCCTGCGTCACCGCTTTCCTCACCACCGATTTCGGCGGTGGCCGCCATGCCGGCCGCGTCGAGAAGCTCTCCCAGCCCGCGCTCTGAAAGGATCTTTGATGAGCACCGACACCCTGTCCCCCATCCGTCAGGCCGGCTTCTTCAGCGAAGACCTCGCCAGTGCCGATCCCGAAATCTTCGGTGCGATCGGCAATGAGCTGAAGCGCCAGCAGGACAAGATCGAACTAATCGCGTCCGAGAACATCGTGTCGAAGGCCGTGCTGGAAGCCGCCGGCTCGATCTTCACCAACAAGTACGCGGAAGGCTATCCGGGCAAGCGCTATTATGGCGGTTGCGAATATGCCGACGTCGTCGAAACGCTGGCAATTGAACGCGCCAAGCAGCTATTCGGCGCGCAGTTCGCCAACGTTCAGCCCAATAGCGGCAGCCAGATGAACCAGGCCGTGTTCCTGGCGCTGTTGCAGCCGGGCGACGTGTTCATGGGCCTCGACCTGTCGTCGGGCGGCCACCTGACCCACGGGTCGCCGGTCAACATGAGCGGCAAATGGTTCAAGCCCGTCGCCTATGGCGTGCGCCCTGACGACCACACGATCGACATGGACGAAGTTGCCCGCATCGCGCGCGAAAACAAGCCCAAGCTGATAATCTGCGGCGGCACCGCCTATTCGCGCGTCTGGGACTTCAAGCGTTTCCGCGAAATCGCCGACGAGGTTGGCGCTTACCTGCTGGCAGACATGTCGCATTTCTCCGGCCTCGTCGCCGGCGGCGCGCACCCTTCGCCGGTGCCTTATGCCCATGTCACCACCACCACGACACACAAGTCGCTGCGCGGTCCGCGTTCGGGCATCATCCTGTCGAATGACGAGGCGATCGCCAAGAAGCTGAACAGCGCGATCTTCCCCGGCCTTCAGGGCGGCCCGCTGATGCACATCATCGCGGCCAAGGCTGTGGCTTTCAAGGAAGCGCTGACGCCGGAATTCAAGGCTTACGCCCACCAGGTCGTCGCCAACGCCCGCGCGCTGGCCGAAACGCTGGCCGATGCCGGTCTGTCGATCGTGTCGGGCGGCACCGACAATCACCTGCTGCTGGTTGACCTGCGCCCCAAGAACACCACCGGCAAGGCTGCGGAAAAGGCGCTCGACCGCGCTTACATCACCTGCAACAAGAACAACGTGCCGTTCGATACGGCCAGCCCGTTCGTGACGTCGGGCGTTCGCCTTGGCACCCCGGCCGGCACCACGCGCGGCTTCCGTGAGGAAGAATTCCGCGAAATCGGCCGCCTGATCGCCGAAGTCGTAGAGGGCCTCAACCGCAATGGCGACGAAGGTGACGGCCAGGTCGAACAGCATGTCCGCGAAAAGGTGCTGGGCCTGACGGCGCGCTTCCCGATCTACTAAAGACTATCAAAGCCCCTCCCGATCGGGTTTGAAGGAGGCAGCGCCTCGATCCAACCCGATCGGGAGGGGCTTTTATTTGCGGAGAATATGATGCGCTGCCCTTTCTGCGCCCATGAAGACAGCCAGGTGAAGGACAGCCGGCCGACGGAAGATGGCAACGCCATCCGCCGTCGCCGCCAGTGCGAAGCCTGCGCCGCGCGTTTCACTACCTTCGAGCGCATCCAGTTGCGCGACATCTGGGTGGTGAAGAGCGAGGGCCGCAAGGAAGCGTTCGAGCGCGACAAGCTGGCCCGCTCCATCGGCATCGCCTGCCGCAAGCGCCCGATCGACCCCAGCCGCCTGGAAAAACTGATCTCCGGCATCCAGCGCCAGCTGGAAACCAGCGGCGACAGCGAAGTTCCTGCCCGCGCGATCGGCGAGATGGTGATGGAAGGGCTCAAACGCCTCGACAGCGTCGCCTACATCCGCTTCGCCAGCGTCTATAAGGACTTCACCGACGCCAAGGATTTCGAGGAATTCGCCAGCACGGTGAAGGAAGTCGGGCGGGAATAGCAGCTCCACTTCCCCCGTTCGGTTCGAACTTGTCGAAAACCCAACAAAACGGCAATATTTGAGAAAGCGCCCAACCGGCCTAACTCAAAATCCGTTCAGTTCGAGCCTGTCGAGAACCACGCGCACCATGAGTTTCTGGATCTACATCCTTCGCTGCTCCGACGGCACATATTATACCGGACATACGGACGATCTGGAGCGGCGCATCGCCCAACATCAGATGGGCGAACTGCCGGGATATACGCATGATCGCCGTCCGGTGGAGTTAGTGTTCAGCGAGACTTTCACGGATCGGATCGATGCTCTGGAACGGGAGCGACAGGTAAAAGATTGGTCGCGCAAGAAGAAAGAGGCGCTGATCCGGGGCGACTGGAACGCAGTCTCTGACGCTGCCCGTTCTCGACCACGGGTCTCGACTACGCTCGACCCTGGCTCGAACCGAACGGGAAGGCTAGAGGCTCAGCCCCTACTCAGGACGAACGGAAATATGAACGAAGTTGCCCCCCTCCCCCCCGTCATCATCCTCGTCCGCCCTCAATTGGGCGAGAATATCGGGAAGGCCGCACGGGCCATGCTGAATTTCGGGCTGACCGAAATGCGGCTGGTCACGCCACGCGATGGTTGGCCCAATCCCGATGCCGGCCCGGCGGCTGCCGGCGCGGACTTCATCCTGGACAAGGCACAGGTCTATGAGACGCTGGCCGATGCGGTCGCGGACTGCGCCCATGTCTATGCTACCACGGTGCGTAAGCGCGGTGTGACCAAACCAGTCGTGACGCCCGAGGAAGCCGCCCGCGAAATCCATGCCGCGCAGGGCCGCTGCGCCTATGTCTTCGGGCCGGAACGATCGGGGCTGGAGACGGAGGATGTCGCGGTCGCCCGCAAGATCCTGACCGTGCCGATCAATCCGGAATTCGGGTCGTTGAACCTGGCCCAGGCGGTGATCCTGTGTGCCTATGAATGGTCGAAAAATGCCGATCTCAAGCAGCCGACCGTCACCGACCTTGGCGAACCCGCGCCGCAGGTGGAGCTGGAAGGGATGATCGACCAGCTCAACACGCTGCTGGAAAAGGTCGGTTATTTCTTCCCGCCGGACCGCGCGCCCGCGACCAAGCTGACGCTGCGCAATTTGCTGACCAAGCCAGGCTGGAACCATCTGGAAGTGCGGACCCTGCGCGGCGTCCTGTCGCATTTGAACCGACCGCGGGAGCGTTGACAAGCTTCGTCAATTTTTTAAGATTGCCGATGTTGGGGGAAGACAGTTTGGAGTTGTCTGACCATGAAATATGTAATTCTGGCTTTATTACTGTTTCCAAGCGTCGCTAGCGCCAGCACAACCTACCAGGCGCCCGCCGCCAGCGAAGACGTGGTCGAATCTGCAAAACCCATTTGTCGTGAGGTCCGCAGTTTGGGATCGCGCATAGCGCGTAGCCGGACATGCCTCACTCAACGACAATGGGCTGAACGGGATCAACGCGAATGGCAGAGAGGCGCAGCTATGAGCAGCAGCCCGACGATGATCGGCTCTCTTCCCAGACCGTCTCGTTAATTATTACGTATTGAGAGAATGATGTCAGCGCCCTGTCTGCCGTGCATGGCCAACTGCCGCTGCTTCACCTTCTGACCCGACCGGGCTGGAACCATCTAGAAGTGGCGACACGACGCAGTGTATCGCCGCGCTCAAACTGCGCGCATGAGCGTTGACAATCACCTGCACATTTTTGACTGTGCTCACCTAGGATTGAAAAAGGAGCGACATCATGGCGATCGGCGCGTTACTTTTCTCTCTTGCATTGGCGACTTCTACGCAGGGTACCCTGTCAGAAAATAATTCCGGCGAGCAGACTGAACAAGTGTCCTGTCGCTACATCGTGAATTCGCATAGTTTCCGCAACTCACGCATAAAAACATGCGAAACCATTCTGCAATGGCAGGCCTATGACAAGATGAAACGCGATGAAGATCGCTTCAGAATGGCGCTGCGAGCCAGCGCTCCGCGGCGTTGATCAATACCAGCCATTGCAATTCAGGCACCTACATCATTTTTGGGCGCCGGTCGTAATCTATCCATGGCGATGGATGAGGTCCGGGGGTTAACCCCGAATCCGATCATATTCCTCCATTTCATAGGCGATCGACGCTTCGACCAACTGCTCCCATAGATCGGCTATCACCGCACCCGGCGCCCCCACCCGCTCAGCTTCCGCCCGCGCCTGGTCGATCACTTGGCGTTTACGCGCTTCATCCCGCACCGCGCTGCGGTCCGGCTTGATCCGGGCGGCGGCGCGCATATGGGCGAAGCGCTGGGCCAGCAGGGCGACGATCTGCCGATCGAGATTGTCGACGCCGGCGCGCACCTGCGCCATGGTGGAGTAGCCTTCTGGGTTCATGCCTGCCCGATTAAGCCGCCCCGCGCGCCGTGTCGAGGCCAGTATGAAGGGTTGACATCCAACTGTCATCTGGTCATAGGCGCGCCTTCGCAATTGGCTCCGCATCCCGGTGAAGCGGTGGCCCTGCCCCTGAAAACGGCCGTAGGCGATACCGGGAACAACGTTAAAAGCAATTGATGAGGAATTACCATGACGAAGCGCACCAGCGCCAAGTATAAGCTCGACCGTCGCATGGGCGAGAATATCTGGGGCCGTCCCAAGTCGCCTGTCAACAAGCGCGAATATGGTCCCGGTCAGCACGGCCAGCGCCGCAAGGGCAAGATGTCGGATTACGGCATCCAGCTGCGCGCCAAGCAGAAGCTGAAGGGTTATTACGGCGACATCACTGAGAAGCAGTTCAAGAAGAACTATTTCGAAGCCAGCCGCATGAAGGGCGACACCGGCCAGAACTTGATCGGTCTGCTGGAGCGCCGCCTGGACGCCGTCGTGTACCGCGCCAAGTTCGCGCCGACCATCTTCTCGGCCCGTCAGATCGTTTCGCACGGCCACATCTATGTGAACGGCGTGAAGTGCAACATCGCGTCGCGTCTGGTGAAGCCGGGCGACGAAATCACCCTGGGCAAGAAGGCGCAGGAAATGGCGCTGGTTCTGGAAGCACAGAGCCTGCCCGAGCGTGACATCCCCGACTACGTCGCCCCCGACGGCGCCGCCAAGGTCAGCTATGTCCGCGTGCCGACGCTGGACGAAGTGCCCTACCCGGTGAAGATGGAACCGAATCTGGTCGTCGAATTCTATTCGCGCTAATCGGTTTTCCGATCCCAGTTACGAAAAAGGGCGGCCCCGCAAGGAGCCGCCCTTTTTCTTTTGCGCAACATTCTTGCGCCCCTTTCGCCCCGGTGGCATCACCCGCGCATTCGTAAAACAAAGGGGTCATCCCATGCGCACTTCCCTCGCGGCGATCGCCGCCATCCTTGCCCTGTCCTCGCCCGTCATCGCCGATGCCGCGCCCGCCAAATCGGCTGCCGCGCCGTCCGTCGACACGATGAAACGGCTGGTGAAGGAACTGTCCTCCGACGCCTATGAAGGCCGCGCGCCCGGAACGGCCGGGGAGGAAAAGACGCTCGCGCTGCTGTCCGCCGAATTTGCGAAACTCGGCCTGAAGCCCGGCAACAAGGGCAGCTGGTTCCAGGATGTGCCGCTGGTGGAAATCACCGCCAAGAATGTGTCGCCGCTGACCTTCACCGGCGGCAAGGCCGATGTCACCGCCGCTTATGGCGCAGAAATGGTCGCCGGCACCTATCGCACCACGCAACAACATATCGCGGTCAAGGACAGTCCGGTCGTCTTCGTCGGCTATGGCATCAACGCTCCGGAAAAGGGCTGGAACGACTATGCCGGGCTGGACGTGAAGGGGAAGACAGTCGTCATCCTGGTCAACGATCCCGATTATGAGACGAAGGGGCTGACCGGCCCGTTTAACGGCCGCGCCATGACCTATTATGGCCGCTGGACCTACAAGTTCGAGGAAGCCGCGCGGCAGGGTGCCGCCGCCGCGATCATCGTGCATGACACGGTGCCCGCCGCCTATGGCTGGAACGTCGTGCAATCGAGCTGGACCGGCGCGCAGCATGTTGCCGACAGCGCCAACGGCAATGCCGACCAGAGCGCCGCCATCGGCTGGATCCAGAAGGACAAGGCCGCCGCCCTGTTCGCCAGCGCCGGGCTGGACCTGACCGCGCAAATGGCCGACGCGAAAAAACCCGGCTTCAAGGCCGTGCCATTGACTGGCGTGAAGGCCAGCCTCTCCTTCGACAACGACCTGCGCAAACATAGCTCAAAGAATGTCGTCGCCCTGCTGCCCGGCAAGACGCGGCCGGACGAATATGTGCTCTACAGCGCGCACTGGGACCATCTGGGCCATTGCGAGGCAGCGCCGGACGGCGATGACATCTGCAACGGCGCGGTCGACAATGCCACTGGCACGGCCGCACTGGTCGCACTGGCGCAGGCCAATGTGAAGGCCGGCCCGACCGACCGCAGCCAGGTGTTCCTGGCGGTGACGGGCGAGGAATCGGGCCTGTTGGGGTCGGCCTATTATGGCAAGAACCCGGTCTTCCCCTTCGCCAAGACCGTCGGCGGCGTGAATATGGACGCGCTCAGCGTCGCGGGCCTTGCCAAAAATGTCGTCGTCATCGGCAAGGGCAAGTCGCAGCTGGACGCCTATCTCGACCGCGCACTCGCCGCGCAGGGCCGGGTCGCGACCACCGAACCGACACCGGAAAAGGGCTATTATTATCGCTCCGACCATTTCAGCTTCGCCAAATATGGCCTGCCGATGCTCTATTTCGAGGGCGGCGAGGATCTGGTGAAGGGCGGCACCGCCGCCGGTATGGCCGCTGCGGAGGATTACACCGAGCATCGCTATCACGGGCCGAAAGACGAATATGATCCCAATTGGGACTGGACCGGCATCTCGGCCGATCTGAAACTCTATTATGATGTCGGCCGGGCGCTGGCGACGACGACCGACTGGCCCAATTGGGTGCAGGGCGACGAATTCCGCGCCATCCGCGACAAGGATCGCGCCGGCAAATGACGTTCTGCGCTGGCGGCGGGCAAAAGCTTGTCGCCAGCCTTTCATCTTGCCGTCTATACTGCCGGCATGACTCAGAAATTCGACCGGCGCGTCCTGCCGATCACCTCCGCCGTCGCGGCCGCCCTGCTCGCCACCGGTTGCTCGCGTGAGCCTGACACCGCCAATGCCGACGTGCGCGTCTGCCGCGATGCGGAAGGACGCCGGGTGGACGACGCCCAGTGTCGCACCCATGCCGGCGGCGGCATCGGGACGGGCGCCTTCCTCTGGTATTATCTCAATCGCGGCAGCACGGTCCCGCGGGTCGGCCAGCCGCTTGCCGGCGGATCCATCGCTCCGGCCTTCGGCAAAAATTATCGCGAGGCGTCCCAGTCCACGGTGACGCGCGGCGGCCTTGGCCTGTCGGGCGGCAGCGGCCTGTCCTGATGGAGCGGATCGACTGCACGCCGCGCCCGGACTGGCAGGCGCAGGTGGAATCGCTCGGCCTCGTCTGGCACGGCGCCAACGACCGCCCCTATTGGGACGAAGGCGCGGCCTGGCGCTTCACCCCCGCGCAGATCGACACGATCGAAACGGCCACGGCCGAACTCTATCGCCTGTTCATCGCTGCGGGTCAGCATGTGCTGGACCATGACCTGCTGGGCGACTTCGGCATTCCCGATTTCTGCCACGAACCGATCCGGCAAAGCTGGGACGGGGAGCCGGCCGCGCTCAACTATGGGCGGTTCGACCTTGGCTATGACGGGTCGGGGCCGCCCAAATTGTTCGAATTCAACTGCGACACGCCCACCAGCCTGCTGGAGGCATCGGTCATCCAATGGGACTGGAAGGAAGCGCTCTTCCCGGACGCGGACCAGTTTAACAGCCTGCACGAGCGGCTGGTCGCCCGATGGCGTGAGATCGCGCCGCCGCGCGGCACATCCATGCTCCACCTCACCTATGTCGACGGCAATATGGGCGAGGATGCGGTGACGGTCGCCTATATGGCCGACACGGCGCGGGAAGCCGGCATCGACACGCAGTTGATCCTGACCACCGACCTTGGCTGGGACAGCGCACGGCACCGTTTCGTCGACCTCGATTATCGGCCGATCGACGCGCTCTATCATCTCTACCCCTGGGAATGGATCGTCAACGAACCGTTTGGCCGGGAAGTGGTGGAAAGCCTGGACACGACGCTCTGGATCGAACCGATCTGGAAGATGATCTGGAGCAACAAGGCGATATTGCCGATCCTGTGGGATCTGTTCCCCGACCATCCCAACCTGCTGGAGGCCAGCCGGCAGGCCATGACCGGCGACCATGTGATCAAGCCTCTGCTCGCCCGCGAAGGCGCCAATGTCCGCATCGTGTGCGACGGCGCGACGCTGGCACAAAGCGGCGGCGACTATGGCGAGGAAGGCTTCGTCTACCAGCGGCTCTTCCCCCTGCCGGGCGAGGGCGATCGGCGACCGGTGCTGGGCAGCTGGGTCGTGGACGGCGAACCGGCCGGCATGGGCATAAGAGAAGATGGCCCGATCACCGGCAATGGCGCGCGCTTCGTCCCGCACATCATCGCCTGACAATTCAGGGATGGTTCACGCAGGGAAAATGAATATCCGAACCAATCCGAAGGGGAAGCCATGCGCCGCCTGATCGCCCTCATGCTCATTGCAAGTCCCGCCGTTCTTTCGGCGCAGATCGCGCGGGGACCGATAACCATCCGTCCAGACAGCAGCGCAACCGGCAGTCTGGAAAATGAGGTAGCGCGCGAACGCATCCGCGAAGGGCGCAAAAGCGGCTCGCTCAACAAAGGCCAGGCCCGCGCATTGCGTAAGGAAGCTCGGATGAACGAAGCGCTCGCTAAGCACTATGCCCGCGACGGCCTCTCGGATTCGGAGCAACGCGAACTCGATATGCGCGGCCGTGCGCTGCAAAGTCTGACGGAAGCACAACGGTCGCAACCGCCGCGCCACTGATGCCTTATTGTCCGTTGGGGGTCGCCGGGCTGTAGGTCCAGTTCTGCGCGCCGCTGCCGTCCATCTTCGACGTTTCGGCCATCAGCAGCCGCCCTTCGCGCCAATAACGGATGCGTTGCGGATAATCATGGTCGGGATTGGCGAAGGTCACGTCGCGCACGCCCTGCTCCACGGCGGGAAAGACGGTCGCCGGGCCACCCTCCGGCGCGGCATGCAGCGTGAGCGATCCATCGGCCGCGCGCACGATGCGCATCACTTCCCAACTGCGCAGGCTCTCGCCACGGCCGACCCGGCCCATGCCGATCATCGTGCCGCCGCGCGGCAGGGTCCAGACCTCCTCGCTCCACCGATCGCCGGCATTTTGCAGCCATTCGCCGGTCAGCCAGTCGGGCAGCTCACCCGCCCACAACGGCGGCGACAGGGTGAGCAGCAAGGTCGCCGCAACGATCGAAATGTGTTTCCGCATGGCTTTCGCCCTCTGTCCAGACCCGGTCGGGCACGCTATGGAGCGCGCATCATTTTCCCCTATCTACGGATCGGTTCTCCAACCGAGCAAGGATAAAAGCCATGACTTTCCGCATGCCTGCCGAATGGGCGCCGCACGATTGGACCTGGATCGGCTTTCCGACCAACCCCGCCGAATGGCCCGGCGCGTTCGAGGAAGCCCGGCGACAGATCGCTGCCTTCGCCAGCGCCCTCCATGCCGATGGCAAGGGAGAGGAAGTCCGCCTGGTCGTCGCCAACGAAGGCGATGCGGATGCCGCCCGCGCGCTCGTCGCACCGGGCGTGTCGGTCATCGTCCACAGGCTGGGCGACGTCTGGCTGCGCGATACCGCGCCCATCGCCGTGCTGAATGGCGCCGGCGGCAAGGCGCTGGTCGATTTCGGTTTCAACGGCTGGGGCGGCAAATATCAGATGCCGGGGGACGAAGATATCGGCGCGCGGCTGGCCGCGACCACCGACCTGCCCGTTTCGACCCAGAATTGGGTGTTCGAAGGCGGCGCGATCGACACCGACGGCACCGGCCTGTTCGTGACGACCGAACAATGCCTGCTCAATCCCAACCGCAATCCGGATCTGGATCGCGGCAAGATCGAAACGCTGCTCGCCGGCGCGCTCGGCCTGTCGGACATGCTGTGGCTGGGCGACGGGTTGCTGAACGACCATACCGATGGCCATGTCGACAATCTCGCCCGCTTCGTCGCCCCCGGCAAGCTCGCCCTGCCGATCGCATCGACGCAGGACGATCCCAATGCCGCGCTCTATGCCGACGCCCGCGCCCGCGCGAAGGCCCATGGCGTCGAAGTGATCGACATCCCCTCCCCCGGCCTGGTGCTGGTGGATGGGGAGGCGATCCCGGCCAGCTACATGAATTTCTATGTCGGCAACGCCGCGGTCATCGTGCCCATTTATGGCCAGCCCAACGATCAGGCCGCGCTCGACGCCTTCCGTCCCTTCTTCCCCGGCCGCGACATCGTGGGCCTGCGCAGCGACGCCATATTGTCGGGCGGCGGCAGCTTCCATTGTTGCAGCCAGCAAATGCCCACGCTCGTCTGAGCAAGGGCGCCTGAGCAAAAGTGCTTGGCCAAAGCCGGTTGCGGACGGGCGCGGATGGGATCAGGCTTCACCCCGGTCCGGCCGGAGTCGCCGGATGGGGAGAAAGATCATGATTCGCACGTCCGTTCGCACCGCATTGGCCATCGCCCTGCTGGCAGGGGCTGGTGCATCGTCCGCGCAGCTTGGTAATCTGGGCGGCCTGCTCGGCGGCGCCATGCCCGATATCGCCTCGGTCGGCGCCGGCAATGCGGCGGGCGTGCTGAGCTATTGCGTGAAGAACAAGCTGGTGAACGCGACCGGCGCTTCGTCCATCCTGGGCAAGCTGACCGGCAAGCCCGGCGTCAAGGAATCAAGCGGCTTCAAGCTGGGCCAGACCGGCACCATTCAGGGTGACGGCGGCGCCTTGCCCATCGCGGGCCTGAAGGACAAGGTGAAGACCAAGGCCTGCGATCTGGTGCTGCGCCACGCCGGATCGCTGATCTGACCGATCGCCGCGTTGGGCGGTAGCATGTCGGGGCGACATTCCCTATATGGCGCGCTGTTCCCCGCCATGGAGTGAAGAATGTCCCGCGTGACCGTCGCCGCCTTGCAACTCGCCTTCTCGGACGACATGAGCGCGAACATCGCGCTGGTGGCCGACCATGTGCGCCAAGCCGCCGCCCGCGGCGCGAAGATCATCCTGCCGCCCGAACTGTTCGAAGGCCCCTATTTCTGCCGGGTCGAAGATGAAGCGCTGTTCGCCACTGCGCAGCCTACCGATGAACATCCCGCCGTGCAGGAAATGCGCAAGCTCGCCAAGGAACTGGGCGTCTATATCCCGACCAGCTATTTCGAGCGCGACGGCCATCATTACTACAACTCGCTCGCCATGATCGATGATGAGGGCGAGATTATGGGCGTCTATCGCAAGAGCCACATTCCCGATGGCCCCGGCTATGAGGAAAAATATTATTTCCGCCCCGGCAATAGCGGCTTCAAAGTGTGGAAGACCAAATATGGCACCATCGGCGTCGGCATCTGCTGGGACCAATGGTATCCCGAAACCGCGCGTTGCATGGCTCTGATGGGCGCGGAAATGCTTTTCTACCCGACCGCCATCGGCTCCGAACCCTATGATAGCGACCTCGACACCAGCCGCATGTGGCGCCGCGCGATGATCGGCCATGCCGTCAGCAACTGCATGCCCGTCATCGCCGCCAACCGCATCGGCGACGAAGAAGGCCAGCTTTTCTACGGCCACAGCTTCATCACCGACGAATGGGGCGATTTCGCCGCCGAAGCCGATGCGAAGGATCATGGCGCGCTGGTCGCGACACTGGACCTGGCCAAGGCCCGCACCCATCGCGCCGGCATGGGCTTCTTCCGCGACCGCCGGCCCGAACTTTATGGCCGCATCGCGCAGGATATCTGATTCGACATGACCGACATCGAAGTAACCGACGAAACCATCATCGAAGCGACGGATGACACGGCGCCCGAACAGCCGGGCGACCTCAGCCGCCCGCAGAAACGCTTGTTGAAGCGCCTCTACAACGCCCGCACCGTACCGGTCGTCGCCGACGAACGCCAGTTCATCAGCTACCGGGAGGCGGTACGCTATCTGCTGTCCCTGGACGAGGAAGCCCGCGAATCCGCCTATGCGCAGATGAAGGCGCATGTGCGGGACAAGGTCCGCTAAGGGCGTGCCCCTGTCAGAACCTAACCACCTACATCCGTTCGTTTCGAGCGCAGTCGAGAAACCATGCACAGCGCTGGCCGCCTCTCGACTTCGCTCGAAGCGAACGGATTGAAATTCCGGGTTGCCGGACAATGGCAGACGTCAGTTCCCATAACTACGCACTCGCGCTGGGATCGAACCGACCGCTATCCGCCAGCCTGACCCCCGCGCGCCTGCTACAGGCCGCCACCGCGCTGATCGGCGAACAAGCCCGCATACTGCGCCTGTCCCCCACTTTCTCCACGCCGCCACTCGGCCCATCGACACGCCGCTTTGCCAATGGCGCATTGCTGGTGCAAAGCGCCCTGCCCCCACCCGCCATGCTCGCCTTCCTCCAGAGCATCGAAAACCAGCTAGGTCGCCGCCGCTATCGCCGATGGGGCGCGCGCAGCGTCGATATCGACATCATCCTGTGGTCGGGCGGCCCGTGGGCCAGTCGCACGCTCACCATTCCGCATCCCGCCTGGCATGCCCGCGACTTCGTCCTGACCCCGTTGCTATGTGTCGCACCCGACTGGCGCGACCCGAAATCGGGTCATTCCGTCCGCCATCTGCATGCCCGCCTGAAAAAAGCCGCACGCCAAGGTTGACCATCCGGCCCGTCGCCTTTAGGGCGACCTCCACCGCTTAGGGGGTCCATAGCTCAGTCGGTAGAGCAACTGACTTTTAATCAGTAGGTCACTGGTTCGAACCCAGTTGGACTCACCATCTCCTGTCATTGGCGTCTCGCCGTCGCTGCGTTAAAGGCGGACGGAACTGGAGAACGCCCGATGACCAGCATAATTTCGACGCGCCCCTTGTATCAGGGATGGCTCAATCTGCTGCTGGTCGCGATGCGCGCGCCCAATGGTGAGCATTTCGAACGCCATGTCGTCGAAATGCGCCGCGCCGTCGTAGTCCTCCCCTATGATCCCGATCGCCGCGTCGCGCTGGTCGTATCCATGCCGCGTACGCCGATCATGCTGGCGGGCCTCCCCGATTTCCTGGAGCCGATCGCCGGCATATTGGAAGATGAACCGGACGACTGCGCCCGGCGCGAGGCGCTGGAGGAAGCGGGCGTGCGCCTGGGCGAACTGACCCATCTCGGTCAGATCTGGAGCATCCCCACCGTCGTGACCGAGAAGATCGACTATTTCCTCGCCGAATATCGCGCCGAAGACAGGATCGCAGCAGGCGGCGGCTTGGACGAGGAGCAGGAACATATCAGCGTCCACGAACTGCCACTCGACGAGCTATGGACGCTGTTTGCCGACAAGAAGATCGGCGATGGCAAGCTCGCGATCACGCTGATGGCGTTGCGGCTGCGGCGGCCCGACCTGTTCAGCGTTCCGGTCGGCTAATCCGCACCGATCGCGCATCCACCGCCACCTCGCCTTCGGGCAAATGAAACCGGCATGGCTCGTCCGCGCCATTGACGCAGATCGCCAGCCCGCTTG